>JAAGKN010000189.1_pt1 | contig 79887 bp, 64 predicted proteins | sample 6206371 | NCBI WGS metagenome assembly JAAGKN01 (sample SAMN11533720, study PRJNA540317) | gut metagenome | isolation source: fecal pellets from male and female animal of same cohort | host: Peromyscus leucopus | place: USA:CA | collected 2017 | reverse complement strand
AGTATATCAAGAAGGCTAACTTACACCAGTTCCTCCGCCATGTGGGTCATGTTTATCCATATATCGGCGGCGTGGTGTTCAAGGAGATCCGTCAGGGCGCCAACGACGGCAACGCACGCGGATTCATCCCCAAAGCCGACCAGCGCAGAGCTATGAAATGGCTTCTCAAGCAGGCCCGCACTTCCGACTGGCTGACTCCTCCCTCGCTTATGGCGAAATTCGAGGAGCCTTATCTCTGGCGCGAGAAGATGCAGCGCAATATCGTGGCTTGCCTTCTCATCTCCACAAATCTCCAGAGAATCAAAGAGGCGGGTGAGCTCGACCCCAAAACCAACTACACTCTTCCCGAATATCTCAAGGAAGCTATGGCAGGAATCTTCGAGGCTACCCACAACAACAGGAAACTCGACGCCACAGAACGCACAATGCAGGCTGCCGCTCTTGATGTGCTGACTCTTTATTCAGGTCTCAAGCCGCAGGAGAAGAAAGCTTCCTCGAAAGCTTTGGCTCCTGTTGACGAATTCGCAGAGATGATGGCGGTTGCCGGAACTTCGGGAATGGCTTGCAACATGTTCGTTCCGGAATGTGCCGCGGATGCCGACCATTCTTTCTTCCGCATCCTGATGAACCAGACCCCGCTTCCTGTCACAGAGCTTCGCCCCATGATGACCGCACAGCTGAAGAACGTGCTCGCTCTCTATAAATCAAGACGTGCCACAGCTCCCGATGCGGCTACCCGCGACTTCTACGACTACCAGATAATGCAGCTTAACAAAGTTTTCGCCGATTACAAGTAATCGCCTAAATTTCATGGAATGAAAAAATTTCTTTTATACCTTCTGACAGCACTGGCATCTTTTGCCGTTTCTGCCCAGAACTCCACACGCCCGGTCAGCGGCACCGTCATCGATGAGAACGGTGAGCCGCTAACCGGAGCGACGGTGAAAGTCGAAGGGACAACCAACGGAACTTCCGCCGATATCGACGGCAAGTTCACTCTGATAGTTCCCTCGGGCAAGAAGATAGTGCTCCAGGTATCTTATGTAGGATACCGACCTTTGAAAATCGACGTGGCTCCTGACCGCAAGAACGTTGAGGTCAGGATGGAGCCGACAACCGGCAATATCGACGAACTCGTCGTGATCGGTTACGGAACCGCCAAGAAAAGTTCGCTGACATCTTCGGTTGAGGTGATTTCCGGCGAGGAACTCACCCGCATTCCGACAATGAATGTGGACCAGTCGCTTGCCGGACAGGTGTCGGGTCTCGGTGTGATGAACACCACCGGCGACCCCTCTTCCGCAAAGGAGGCTGACATCCATGTGCGAGGAAATACGGGTGCTCCGCTGCTCGTTATCGACGGTGTTCCGCGTCTCGGAACAAATACCGGCGACGGCGAGATGCGTCTTTCCGACCTTAACCCCGACGACATCGAGAGCATTTCCGTGCTCAAGGATGCCGCTGCTGCCGCCGTTTATGGCGCGCGTGCGGCAAATGGTGTAATCCTCGTGCAGACTAAACGTGGAAAGGACGGCGGCAAGGCAAGAATCAATTTCCGCGGACAGTTCAATATCCAGGAAGCGACCTACCTTCCCAAATTCCTCGACAGCTATCAGTTCGCTGAACTCTACAACCGTGCGGTTGAGGCTTCTGGAAGCAATGTCTATACCCCCTACGACCTTGAAGCCATCGGCAGCAATCCGAATGTATATGGCAACGAGAATATGCTCGACTATCTCAACAAATGGGGAAATTCCCAGAGATACTCGCTCTCGGTTTCTGGTGGCGTGAAGTCGATCCGCTACTTTGTTTCGGGTGGCTACACCAATACCAAAGGTCTTTACTCCAATGTGAGCCGCGACCGTTTCAACTACTCCGCAAAAATCGACGCTGACCTTCTCAAGGGTCTTTCGATGCAGGTTGACCTCAACGGTTCTATCTCAACCAACAAGAACTCAAGTTACACCACCATCGACGCCGCCTACAGCTACTCGCCGCTCCAGGTGCTTCGCTTCACCGACGGCCGCCTCGCCAGCATCGACGGTTCAAACCCGCTCATCGATGTGGAGGGTATCGGTGGCTACAACAAAGTGAAGAGCGACTACCATACCCTCAACGCCCAGCTGCGTTACCAGATTCCGGGTGTTGACGGACTCCAGGTGTATCTGAAGGGTACAATGGACCTCAACCACCAGAACACCACACAGTACAGAAAACCTGTTACTCTCTATCTTTACGATGAAGCCACAGGCCTCACTTCTGTTGACAGCAAGACTGTCTATCCCAACGCCAAGATAACCTTACAGGACCAGTGGCAGACTGTCAACAACAAACTTGTCGAGCTTGGTGTCAACTATGACCGCACTTTCGCCGAAAAACATCAGGTGACCGGTCTTCTCGTAGCCAACTATCAGGACTATAACAACAAATATATCCGCGGACTCAACAACAACCTCCCCGGCATATATCCTGAGATCATCGGCTCCACATCCACAGGCACTCTCAACGGCAGCGAGTATTACAGCCAGCGTGCTTCTCTCGTAGGCCGTGCCACTTACGGCTACGCCTCCCGCTATTTCGCGGAGTTCAGTTTCCGTGTGGATGGTTCAACCCGTTTCGCACCGGGCCACCGCTGGGGTTTCTTCCCCACCGTTTCCGCTTCATGGGTTATCTCCAACGAGAAATTCTTTGAGAGAGTTTCGCCCGAGGTCATGTCGCTTGCCAAGATGAGGGCATCCTGCGGTATTCTCGGCGATGACGGCGCTGTGGGCGATTTCAGCTATCTGCAGCACTATATCTTCAGTCCGCCGAACGGCTATCCAATCGGCGGCAACTTCGCTCCCGGCATCGTGACCGCTTCCGGCTCTTATCCTAACGAGGGCCTGCAGTGGGGCAAGTCGAAAGACTGGAACATCGGTATCGACGTAGGTTTCTGGAACAACCGTTTCTCGGCTTCGTTCGACTATTACCAGCGTTACCGCACCAACATGATCATCAACGCTCCCGCATATCTCTTTCCCCCTTCGGTCGGCACAGGCGGTACTGTTCCGAGCGTGAATATCGGAGAAGTGAAATTCCAGGGATGGGACCTTACATTCAAGCACCTCAACACTGTGGGTGATTTCAAATATTCAGTTGTTGTGAATCTCTCGAAATCCACCAACAAGGTTCTTGACTATGGCGACGAGTCTGCCGCTGTGGAGAATCTCCGCCGAAAAGGGAAACCTTATCTTGTATGGTCGGTATATGAGGCGGCAGGTCTTTTCCAGAGCTACGAGGAGATCGCTTCATGGCCGGTTGACCAGGACGGAATGGGCAACACCACTCTCGCCCCCGGTGATATCAAGTATGTCGATAAAGACGGCAACGGCGTTCTCTCCAACAACGACCGTGTGTATGTAAGAAACGGCTCGCAGCCTGATTTCAACTATGGCATCAGCCTCGGCGCCCAGTGGAAGGGCATCTACCTTAACGCGCAGTTCCAGGGTGTTTCCGGATATAACCAGAAGATCAACGAGCTTTACACTCTCGAAAGCCGTTCGCTTCAGCGTTTCCAGGACTACCACTACAACAATTCCTGGACTCCGGAGAATCCTAACGCGGACTATCCGAGAATAAAGTTCACATCTTCAAGCGACAACAACCGTCTTGAAAGCACATTCTGGATCAAGAAATGTAATTTCATGCGTCTCAAAGCGCTTACTGTCGGTTACCGTTTCCCCTCGAAGATCCTTAAGGCGGCAAGAATGACTTCGCTCGACATCGCCCTGCAGGCAGGAAACCTTTTCACCATCTCGTCGCTCCACAATATGGACCCCGAGTCGCTCAGAGGTTATCCGCTCTCCCGCACTTACGGTGTGACCCTCAATTTCGGTTTCTGATTCACTCTCCTAACTTTATCAAGAAAAATGAATTTAAAAAAGAAATTATACATAGCGCTGGTATCGGCTGCCGCTCTGCTCCCTCTCTCTTCCTGCGACAACATGTTCCGCGATCTGCCTTACGACAAACTTCCGGGCGACCAGATCTGGAGCGACCCTCTGCTTGTCGATGAATATGTTCTCCCCTGGTATGCCAACATGGACCACGGTTTCAGCACTTTCGTGACTACCATCATGAAAGGTCTCGGCTACGAGTATGAGCCTTGGTATGGCGACCAGCTGACTGTGGGACGCCGCGACTGGTATCAGGGTGACTACGGAAACATCCTCAAAAGCTCGCAACAGGATATAACAACCCGAGGCAGAACCGACTGGTTCAACTATTACACCCAGATCGCGTCGATCAACCGTCTTCTCGAGAATCAGGAAAAACTTCCCGAATCATGCAAAGACAGGGTGATCGCCGAGGCTCATTTCTTCCGCGCTTATTACTATTATAAGATGTTGCGCCAGTATGGCGGCACTATGATTATCGACCGCACATACAATCCTCTTGTTGACAACGTGAAATTCCCGCGCGCCACCTACGAGGAGATGGTGGATTTCATCACCCGCGAAGCTGAGATGGCTGCCGAACTGCTCCCCTGGACTCATACACCCGACAATGTGGGACGTCCTACCCGCGGAACAGCCATTATGCTCAAGGCTAAAACCTACTTCTGGGTTGCCGGTGAGCATTTCCAGAACCAGGAGAAGGGATGGCTCGGTTTCCCCGACGACCGCTCTATGGCTATGCTCGACAAGACTGCGGCTGAATATGACCGAATTATCGCGGCTAATGTTTATAGTCTGATTCCTATCAGAGGTACAAGCAAAGAGGAAGTGGTTGCCGAATACCGCAATATTTTCCTCACCAAGAACTCTCAGGAATCAATCTGGGAGGTCCAGCATTCCAATGATGGTAATTTCGACTCCATGAACGGCCACAAGCTCGACCGTGAGGCTTCGGCTCCTTTCCTCGGAGCAACCACAGCCGCCTACAATCCGACCCAGAACCATGTTGACGAATACCGCATGGCTAACGGAAAGAGGATTTCCGAATCAGGTTCGGGCTACGACAAGAACAATCCCTATGAAGGCCGCGACTACCGTTTCTATGCCAACATCCTTTATGACGGCGCGGAATGGAGAGGCCACACAATGGATATCCACTACACTGTAGTTGACGGCAAGGAGGTGGCTGGAGAGGATCTTACCCCCTACGGCACTTCCACCAACGCTTCCGTTTCCCGCACCGGATACTATATGGCTAAATTCCTCAACGAGCGTCAGGCAATCGACAATGACGGGACTTACGGAAGCTCGCAGAACTGCATCCTCTGGCGCTATGCCGAGCTTCTCCTCGACTATGCGGAGATCGACTTCAAGAATGGCCGCCAGGCTGCCGCCCTCGAGAAGGTGAACATGATACGCCGCCGCGTCCACATGCCGGAGCTGACTTCCGTGACATGGGATGACATTATGAACGAGCGCCGTGTCGAACTCGCTTTCGAGAAGACAACCTATTGGGACCTTCTCCGTTATAATATCGCGGAGGAGAAAATGACCGGTACTACCAACCCGCTCTTCGGAGTGAAGATTGTCTATAACGCCAACGGCACCAAACGCATCACCAATCCGGTGGTCAACGGAAGAAACACTGTCGTGAGATATTTCCGTGCCCGCCAGTATTATATGCCTCTCGACTGGGACGATGTCCGCTACCATGGTCTTGAGCAGAATCCTGAATGGATTGAGATGTAACATACCATAGCTTTGTCCTGCCGGAATCGACCGGCAGGGCAAAGTATCCCAAAATAATATTTCCAAACCACAAAAAGTTTCATTTATGAAGAAAGCTTTACTTTCACTCGCCGCAATCGCGGCTTTCAGCTGCGCTTCAGCTCAGCAGACCTACAACTATTTCGATCCCGCCGACTGTGATGCCGACGGATGGCTCTGGTTCGACTCTCAGGAGAAACTCGACAAATACTGCGGTTTCGGCGACAAATACAAAATCCAGCTTCTTTCTGCAAGCTATGAGGATGCCGACGGCAATTTCGCTGAGCCGGTTCTCGACGGTACTCTTCTCGGCTACAACGCAGCCGGCGAGCAGGGCGAAGGTGCCAAGACAGGTGCCATTGAGATTCCCCGCGCTTCCACTTACGGCGCTCAGAACGGCGGCGGCATCATGATGTGGCTTCCCGACCTTGCCGAACTCAGCGTGTTCATGTCGAGCGAGGCTAAACTCCGCCAGCCGATCCTTCTCGGCGGCAAAGGCTGGATTGAGCGTGTGGATATGATTCCTTTCAAAGGATTCCTCTTCCCCTTCACAAGCATGACATCCAACTACCAGTATTCATGGAACAACCTTCAGGACGAGGTAAACGACAACGCCGGTTATTCACTTAAATCACCTGCCGGTGAGAAAGTGACCGCCTGCATCGCCGACGACATGACAGCTGCCATCCTCATCCAGGGAATCAAGGTGTTCACTTACACCAACACAAACGCCGGCTCTGCTGTAGAGACAGTTGGCGACGACGCTAATGCTCCCGTTGAATATTTCAACATGCAGGGCATTAAGGTCTCAGGCGAAGAACCCGGTCTTTACATCCGTCGCCAAGGTTCAAGCGTGACCAAAGTGATGAAATAATTTTTCCACACATAATGCCGGATTCATTTCGCGCCGGCAGAATACATTTGAAAGCACATGAAACAGTTTCTGACTCTGATGCTCTCAATCCTTTCACTCACCGCATTCGCCTCGCACAAGATGGCGAATGTGGTGTGTTTCGTTAAATTCGCCGACCAGGCGAAAGAGGAATGGGCGCACGATTTCGACTATTACGGGTCGATGTTCAACAACACCGGTGATGACGCCAATTCGGTAAGAAAATATTTCCACGACATGAGCTACGGAAATATGGACTGGGAATCCACTATCGTGACCACAGTCTATACCGACAGCCATATCCGCAATTATTTCCGCAGGTCTTCCTCGACAAACCCTGACGGCTACAATTCCCTTGAGATGATGCTCGGCACCCGCGAACAGACTCTTATCAAGGATATGTGTGCTTTTCTCGATGAGAAGCTCCCCGATGATATTTTCCTTGACGGCGATGACGACGGCAATATCGACAATCTCGTGATAATAATCGCGGGTGAATGCGAGATCGGCTCTTCCCATCTTCTCTGGCCCGCCAACAATATTTGCCGTACAACCTCCGCATACCTCAAAGGGAAGAAAGTCAGAAACTATCTGAAAGTGTTCGACAAGGCAAACGGCTGGGACAAGAGTTTCAAGGGAATACCCCTCAACACCGGTGTTCTCTGCCATGAGATGATGCACACTCTCAATGCCTACGACCTCTACAGCAACGGTTCTCCAAAACTCAACCCTGTCGGTGTTTGGGACCTGATGAGCGACAACAATATCGTTCCGCAGAGTTTCAGCGCCTACACGCGCGCAACCTACGGTAAGGATTACGGCGACTGGCTGCCGGAGTCAAGGATAGAACAGATTTCACAGTCGGGAGTCTATACCCTTCCATCCCACAACAGTATGGATGCGGAAAGCGTGGCTTGCAAGATTGTTCCTGAGAAATCTCGTGGTGAATACTACATGCTCGAATACCGCGACAAAGCCTCCGTTTGGGATAAGGCGCTCCCCAACTCCGGTCTGCTGATATATCGTGTTGATCCTTCGGTCAACGGCAATCTCGGAGGACAGGATTTCGAGATGTATGTGTTCCGTCCGGGTGGTTCCACCGAAAAGGCGGGTAAGATAGAACTCGCTCCCCTTGGCAAGGATACCGGAAGATTCTCATTCGGTACTGACGCCGACGAAGACTATCCATTCAATGTTTACGGTCAGAAAGCCGGCTTCTCTATTTCTGAAGTAAGCGAGGCTGACGGAAAAGTAAGTTTCCGTGTCAATTTAGGAGAGAGCGGTATTGACGGTATCACAGGCGACAGCAATATCCTCCGTTTCGACGCTGCCACAGGCACTGTAATCGCTCCGGATGCCATAAACGTTGTTGTGTATGACCTTGCCGGCAAGACTGTCTCAGATCTCTCCGTTTCCGCCCCCGGCATATATGTGGTGAAAGCCACATTCGCCGACGGTTCTGCCAAGACTCTTAAAATACGGAAATAAACCTTAGTTGTGAGGCAACCCCATAAAACAGCCGCCGCTGAACCTTTTAAGGCATCAGCGGCGGCTGTTTTATATTTCAATGGATTCTATTCTCCCGACGGTTCTGCTGACACGGTAGAATCATATCCGTCTTTATCCTCCTTCTCGCGGGCTTCGTAGGCATCAACAATCCTCTGAACGAGTGGATGACGGACGATATCCTTCTTTGCGTACTCGATCACACCTATGCCCTTTACACCTTTAAGGATGTTGAGAGCCTGCAGCAATCCGCTTCTGACGGTACGCGGGAGGTCGATCTGAGTGACATCTCCGGTGATTATCATCTTTCCGTTCATGCCGAGACGTGTAAGGAACATCTTCATCTGGTGGGTGGTGGTGTTCTGCGCCTCGTCAAGTATGATGATGGCGTCATTGAGCGTTCGTCCGCGCATGAATGCGAGCGGCGCGATCTGGATTGTTCCGGCATCCATATATTCCTTCAGTTTCACCTGCGGGAGCATATCCTCAAGTGCGTCATAGAGAGGCTGAAGATAAGGGTCGATCTTATCCTTCATGTCGCCGGGAAGGAAACCGAGTTTCTCACCCGCCTCAACAGCCGGACGCGAAAGGATTATCCTCCGGCATTCCTTGTTTTTAAGCGCTTTCACGGCAAGGGCTATCGCAATGTACGTCTTACCTGTACCTGCAGGACCGAGAGCGAAGGTAAGGTCATTCTCGGAGAATGAGCGCACCATCCTCGCCTGGTTTGCATTGCGCGGAGCGATAGGTTTGCCGTTCTGACCGAAGATGATTACTCCTTCGGCATTCACAGCCTTCGGAGCCTCTCCCCTCACCATGTCGATGATGTCGTCCTCACTGAGTTTGTTGTATTTCGCGGCGAAAGCCTCGATCTCCTTGACTTTCTTCTCGAACTCGGCAGTCTCATGCTCCTCTCCGATCACCTTGATAACATTTCCGCGGGCTGCCATACGCAGCTTCGGAAACAAGTTGCGGATCAGATTTATATTAGCGTTGTTGACTCCGTAGAAGGTCTGCGGATCAACCTGGTCAACAATAATAATCCTCTCTATCATAAAAAACCTTTTTCAAACCCCAAACCAGCATCTATTATCCGACACTTCCCTCAAGCGATATCTGGAGAAGTTTCTGGGCCTCCACGGCGAACTCCATAGGAAGCTTGTTCATGACTTCCTTGGCATAACCGTTCACGATCAGTGCCACAGCCTCCTCGGTCGGAATACCGCGCTGACGACAATAGAACAGTTGTTCCTCGTTAATCTTAGATGTTGTCGCCTCATGCTCCACTGTAGATGACGAATTGCGGACATCTATATAGGGGAAAGTATGGGCTCCGCACTTGTCTCCCATCAGAAGCGAGTCGCATTGTGTGTAATTGCGGCATCCTGAAGCCTGTTTTGTCATCCTCACAAGACCACGGTAGCTGTTCTGTGAATGACCGGCAGAGATACCCTTGCTGACAATGGTACTCTTCGAATTTTTGCCAACATGAATCATCTTGGTGCCGGTATCGGCCTGCTGCCAGTTGTTGGTAACAGCCACAGAGTAGAACTCACCGACAGATTCGTCACCCTTAAGCACACAGGAAGGATATTTCCATGTTATGGCGGAACCTGTCTCCACCTGTGTCCAGGATATTTTGGAACGGTGACCACGGCAAAGTCCGCGTTTGGTCACAAAGTTGTAGATACCGCCCTTACCGTCCTTGTCGCCGGCATACCAGTTCTGCACCGTACTATATTTTACCTCTGCCCTTTCCTCCACGATTATCTCCACAATTGCGGCATGGAGCTGGTTCTCGTCGCGCATCGGGGCAGTACAACCTTCAAGGTAACTTACGTATGAGTCGTCGTCGGCAACTATAAGCGTACGCTCAAACTGACCGGTACCGGAGGCGTTGATACGGAAATAGGTGCTGAGCTCCATCGGACATCTTACTCCTTTGGGGATATATACAAAAGAACCGTCGGAGAAAACAGCAGAATTGAGCGCGGCAAAGAAATTGTCGCGGTAGCCCACCACTTTCCCGAGGTATTTCTTTACAAGATCAGGATAATCCCTTACAGCCTCACTGAAACTGCAGAAGATGACACCCATCTCGGCAAGTTTCTCCTTATGTGTGGTCTTGACGCTGACGCTGTCCATGACGGCATCCACAGCCACACCGGCAAGATGTTTCTGCTCTTCAAGTGAGATTCCGAGTTTGTTGAATGTCTTGACAAGTTCGGGATCCACTTCGTCCATGCTCTTCTTGAGTTCCTTCTTTTTTGGGGCTGCATAATAGCTTATCGCCTGATAGTCGATAGGCGGTATGTCGAGATGTGCCCAGCGTGGCGTAGGGAGAGTCAGCCAGTAGCGGTAAGCCTCAAGGCGGAACTGGAGGAGCCATTCAGGCTCACCCTTCACCTTGGAGATATAACGTATCACATCCTCGTTGAGACCCGGCGGAACGATATCTGTATCGATATCGCTTGTGAAACCGTACTTGTATTCCGAGTTAGTGGCATCGTTGATTATGTCTTTAGACTCCTCCACTGAAGTCTGCACCGGACGGTCAGAAACCGGCTCCGGGTTAATATCCTTATAATTGTCCGACATTTGGGTGTAATTTTATCTAAATCTCCGGGGGATGGTTTCCCCACCCCTCTCTCTATAAAACAACCTTTATAGATTCCGGTTGCAAAATTAATCAATATCTCCTCCTCCGGCAAATAAACCGGCATCAATAAAGGAGTCCGAACATCCACAAAGGAATTCTTGATCCGAATCCTGTCTCTATATTGTCTATTGCAAGATAACTGTCGGGGAGATCGGCAATCTGATCAAATTTCTTGTTCGGGCCTCCTACCTCAAACAAATACTTTCCATCGATTATGAAATCTCCCTTTCGAGCCAAAGAAACTGAACCCACATTCGATAATTGGGCCGTAAAAAATATCTCCCTCCACGTTCCCGTGTCAACCTTGTTTGTCAAAGAATACAAGATATTGGTATCACCACCAACTATTTTCTCCGGTCCTTTGAGCTGCTTGTAATTTGAAGGCTTGAAATATAGGAGCCTGATAAGTTTAGCCCTGTCAAGAAGGTAAAGCATCTTAAGACAAAGCTCCCGGCTGGAATCAAGTTTCTCTGACAATTTCGCTATGTTCGGCTCGAAAGGTGTGTTCTCGGCTATCAGCATCAAGAGGGTCTTGAGTTTTGTTACCGTAGAAATGGAGATTGCCTCACATTCAGGAATATCAGTTTCTATTACAAGTCTGATTGTTGCCTGTAGATGTATCAGATAGTCTTCCCTGTTCTCTTTATAATATGGGTATGAACCGAATCTCAGAAAATCATCAAAATATTTAAGCACCTTGATATCTTTACTGATCCTCATTGCAATTTTCACATGATCTTTCAATAGTTCAGGCAATGTAACCGGTGGAATGGTGGCTATACCCTCATATTCGAGAAACTCACGGAAAGACATCGGTTCAAGAGTATAAAGGGTCTGGCGGCGAGACAGGTCTATCTCCGAATTATCAATAGCGAGCAATGCCGACCCTGTATAGACAATCTTCAATGAGGGATAGAAATCATATAAATTCTTAAGAACCCTCGTCCATTCAGGATATTTATGCACCTCATCTATATAGAGATCTGTTATCCCTCTGGAATACAGAAATCCTACAAGATCTTCAAGTGTATGGGTAGAAAACCACATATCATCAAGAGATATGTACAAAGCCTCCTCAATGTTTTCATGAGTCTCAATGATTTTCTGGAGAAGCATAGTGGTTTTGCCCACACCCCTTGCACCGCGAATCCCTATAAAACGGGCATTCCAGTTAATACGGGAATACAGATATCTTTTAAATCTCAATGACGTTTCCCTCAATCTTTGGCGATATCGCTCCACCAAAGGCATAACATCTATTTCTTCAAGCCCCATAAACAACTAATCATCATGTAATAAACAATGGGAATCACACTCTCTTATAATAAGATAACAAATAAAAAGCCAAAATATTGTAAGATGTATCTGACAATTTTAGCCTATTTTTGTAAGATAGACCTGACAATTTTGGCCGTATTTTGTAAGATACATCTGACAATTTTGACCATATTTTGTAAGATAGACCTGACAATTTTGACCGTATTTTGTAAGATAGACCTGACAATTTATACCCGAATTTGTAATATGGGCCTTGTAATTTTAGTCTATTTTTGTAAGATATAGATGACAATTTTGTCCATTTGGAGGTTTGTCGGATTTTAAGGGGCATTAGTTACAACAGCATACGTATCGCCTGAAAGGCGGCTTCAGTTGGGTAGCCGTAGCCCATGAAATCCATCGGATTTCATGCCTACGGTTAAAACTGGCATTTCAAAGTGTTTGAAAAACACCTTCAGCTGAAAACAATGACATCTAAAGGTGGTTTTCAACCACTTGCCTCCATTAATCTTAAACCGTAGGCATCCGGACTAAAATTTCCTTCCGGAAATTTTATCCCGTATGGCTACGGCTACCCAACTGAAGATGCCTTTCAGACATGTCGCAATCTACTGTGGCAAAGACTCTGACATTTCGTAATCTACTATATTCGAGACTCTGACATGCCGAAATCTACTGTGTCAAAGACTCTGAACCTATTTTCCTAATATCCGATTACATAACATTCTCATCATAGTATCGAAAATCCGCTAATTCGGATGCCTGTAAGATTCTTATTAACATAAAGAAGGCGCCTCAGATGAGACGCCTTCGGGATATTAAAAACAGGATGTTTTTTACTTAGCTGTAAACTTGCAAGTGTAAGGAACAGTTGTAAGGTCAAGCGTTACTGTGTATGTTCCAACACCGGGTGCCGGCATGTTGCCACCGTCTTTGGTAAGTTCATCATAAGAATTACCAAGGTTCGGGTTTGCACCCCAGTCATTGTTGGTTCTGAACTTCCACTCTGTTGAAGCGTCAGTGAATGTTACTTCGCCTGTCCAGATAAGGAAATCAGCATCGGGTGTGAGCTGAACATAGTCGGAAGCCCAGTTATTCTCGGGGAATCCACCGATCATACCTATGCTTGTGATAGGAAGCCAGCTGTAAGAAAGAGAACCGATGTTGACATCAAGCCAGTAAAGACCGTTGGCAGGACCGGCGATATTACCGCCGCCAAGCTTCATCTTACCTGCCTCATCGCCGGCACCCCATTCCATGCCGCCCCATGACGGACGGTCAGTAACCTTGAATTCTCCGTTCATGTGAGCGAAACCGAAGTAATTTGCATAATCCCATGTACTGAGCATACCAGAGCCGAAGCCCCAACCGTTGCCGCCACCGGGAGTGTAAAGCATAGGAATAGCCTGTGTAACCTCATAAGTCTGGTCAAGCATATTGATGCTGAAGAGATACTGGCCGGCTACTTTCAGACAACCTGATTTGCCACCTGCATAAAGCACACCTGACAAAGAATCGTCACCATCCTTCTGGGTTCCGAAAAGAGCATCCCAATTCTGAGCCTTAAATGCTGATTCGGGAACGATCTTCCACCACCATCCGGCTGTAGCAAGATCTGTCGGGATATCAACAGCAAGTGTGAAGACAGGATCATCATACTGGCTGAGATCAGAGTGTTCAAACTTGATAGCCTCAGCGAGATTCCAGTTGTTTACAGTACCTACGAGGTAGTAAGCTTCCTCTACATTGATGTTGAGGTCAACAGGTGTCACAGAAAGCTTGGTGCCGTTGCCGAACCAAGTTGATTCATTGCCGATGCGGCTTCTCTGCATGCCGATATTCAGATAACCGGCAATGCGGATATAATTATCTTTTGCGAAAGGAGCCTTGCCGAAAAGATGACGGAAAGTATCATCCCAATCAGAAGCCTTGACTCCGAAAGTATTCTCCGCACCCTCAACAGCTACCATAGGAATGGTTATCGCGCCGTTGAAGTCCTCGCTCTTGGCGAGATCCATATCGAATTCGATTGTGGCGTCAGCCGGAACAGTGGCATCAAGCGTGTATGACAATACAGGTATCACCTTGTCTGTGTAATCACTGATGCTGAATGCGCCTGAAGTTACCGGAGAAACCAGATTGACAGTAACGCCGTCAGCAACCATCACAGTTTCCTGCGGGTTGGTCTGCATTACTCCCAGATCGCTCTTGTCGTCGCAGGATGCGAGACCCATGACTAAAAGAGCTGAGCAATATAATATTGATTTCTTCATATTCTTAATTATTTGTCATAAGTGAATGAAGTCGTTCGGTTGCGGAGAAAACCGCGGAGGGGATTCTCCGCAACTTCAACGACAGTTCTTTTAGTCTGCTTTTTCGAAGTAAACCTTCATTTCATTGAGATCGACAGTCATCTTCATGTTACCGCCACCCCAGTTGGTAATATTCCAGTTACCCTTACCGTTTACGCAAGGACCGGTGTAGCTACCGTTGTCATCCATAGAGATGGAGGCATTGTCACCGTCGTCGGCATTTGCACCAATTGAAGGAAGAGCACCATTATCGCCCCATTCGCCGAGAGCTGTATAGAATCGGAATCCGCTTGAAGCATCCTCAGCCGACATATTGATGACGCCTGAATAAACCTTGCTTCCGATGCCGTTCTGAGGTTCGCTCAGATAAACGGCGCCATTGTTGATATCCCATCCTGATACCTGACCGATCACATAGATCTTGCCGGGAGCACGGACTGCGAAATAAGGTTTCACATTGAGTTTGATAACGTTGGAAAGGATCGAGCTGTAATCACAGTTGGGAATGAAAGCTCTTACTCTGACATAGATGTCACGGGCATTGCCGTTGAACTTATCTTTGTCATCCTCAGTTGTCACACCGTCAAGAGAGTTCATCGCTACAGAGAACTCATAACCTGAGCAAACGATCTGAGCCTGTGTGTTGACAGTAAGAAGGCTTCTGTAATCCTCGAATGCCTCTGTATTGCTTATCTGAACCTCATAGCTTGTGACAACACCCATGCCATAGTTAGGCTGACTTACAGTAAGGAAAATTTCGGAAGGAGTTCCGTCGGTTTCCTGAAGGATATATGTCTGGTTTGCCATCGGAGGAGTGTTCAGCACAAACTCCGTAGGCTTATCGAGCCGAGGCTGTGTATCCTCCTTGCAGGAGGTGAAAGCTACTCCCATCATGAATAGAAGAGCCATCATTATCGATATCTTTTTCATAACTTTCTTCAAATTAAAAATTAGAATGTCAACTGGTTCTTTCTATTAATAACCCGGGTTCTGGGGATAAGGAGTTGGATACGAGTTGATGACGGAAGTCGGAATCGGGAAGACATTCATGTGCTCCGAGATAGAAGCTCCATTGGCGACATTGTTCTTCCAGCTCCAGTTGTAGCGACCACCGGCGAACATGCCGTTACGCACAAGGTCTGTACGGCGGTTGTTCTCCCAGTAAAGCTCACGGGCACGCTCGTCGAGAAGATTGTTGGCGTTAAGCTCGGCTGTATTCCAGTTGCCCATTCCGGCGCGGTTTCTGACAGCATTCACATAAGCGAGTGCGTCTGCCTGGCTGCCGACTCCACCTCTTACATAAGCTTCCGCTGCTGTAAGATAGATCTCTGCGAGACGAATCACAGGATAGTCTGTATCCGCGAATGTTGCAAATGCCTCTATTCCGTAGTTGTCAGGATTTGAAAGATCATGCACACCTACACGGGGAAGACCGGTTGCAGGGTCATTCCAACGGGGCATTGTTCCGTCGGGATTACATTTCACATTTGTGAACTTCACAGGCACATAACCGTCTTTATATGTCGAGAAGTCTGTGTTCTGCATCTTGAAGCCGTCATTCTCTGTAAGCCAGAGATATGTACGACCGTCGGTGCTGACACCGTTTGAGAAAGCGAACTTCTCGGCGAATTCCGGACGTGCGTGCATACATGTCCACTGTCCGTTGATTCCATACCAACCAGGAACGGCTGTATTCTGGTCACTGAGAGCTGCAAGAATGAGGAATGATGTTCCACCGTAGCTCTGGGTCAGCCATACATTCTGAGATTGGCCGTCGATATTGATTGTTCCCTGATAAGCGTAAGGTATGTTCCAGAGAATTTCATTCTGTGCGGGAAGGCTTCCGCCGGGAGCAAACATATCGTTGTTGGCGCAGAAGAGTGAAAGATAATCCATGGCAAGACCGGTTCCGTTGAAGCCGCCGCCTCTGTGACGGTCGATGACTGCTTTGGAATGATCCCAACATTTCTGCCACTGTGCTGTGCCTGTCCATGTCTCGGCATTAAGATAGAACTTGGCGAGAAGAGCCTCAACCGCGTCTTTACCGATACGACCATAAACGCCGGATTCCTTGAAGTTTACAAGAACATCCTCAAGATCTTCCGTAACCTTGTTGAAAAGGTCAGTGCGGGTGATATATGGAGGTGTCTCACCTGTAAGCTGGTTATCCCAGCAGTCGGCTGCATTTCCGAAAAGATCGAGGACATAGAAATAGCTGAGTCCGCGAAGTGCTCGTGCCTCAAGCACAAACTGGTCGATATCTGCCTGAGAAATGGCGTTTTCACCCTCTCCTACAGTGATTCCGTAATCTCCGAGATTGCGGGTAAGACGGATAAAGTCGTTGCAGACTGCGATATGGGTGTAGAGACGTGAATATGTTCCGAAAACATTCTCGTTGTTTGAACTCCATGTATTGGTGCAGAGGTCAAACACTCCGGAGTCTTTCCATATCCATGTGCACTCGTCGGTTGTGAACTCATTGAGCATGAAGATAGCTCGGCTCCAGCAGCTGCGGCCGTTGTCAAGGCCTGAGATATCGGACGAACCGGAGCCTCCCTGACCTGAGATGGCGATACCGCTGTAGCATTTTCCCATTGCTCCGCCGATATATTCTCTCGGATTCTTGCCGAACTGGTCGGGGGTAAGCTGGGTGGGATTCTTAGGCTGCTGGTCGAGATCACCTACGCAGGAAGTGAAACCCACAGAGGCAAGCGCCATCGCACCTAATATATATTTATTGATAGATGATTTCATAATGCTGTAAAGTCTAATGTTAAAGATTCTGATTAGAAATTAGCAATAAGACCGATTGTGAACGATACCGGACGCGGATAAACGCTGTTGTCGATTCCTGAGAATACCTCCGGGTCGAGACCACGGTATTTGGTGATCACGAACGGATTCTGAACCGCACCGTAAAGGCGGAGACGGAGGTTGTTGTCGATAAGGTTCGGCCATGTGTAACCGAGTGTGATGTTATCGCAACGAACAAAACCTGCGTTCTCAAGCCAGTAGTCGCTCATGTAGGTGTTGGTTGTCTGACCACCCTGGAAGTAATAGTCCGCAACAAGAAGGTTGCTCAGACCGTTACGGTATGTCTCGCTGAGAGTTGTGTTGCCGGCGAGAGCGTTGTTATAGACATAGTTGCCGATGGAAGCGCGGAGCTGGAAGCTGAGATCCCAGTTTTTCCAAGAGAATGAGTTGTTCCATGACATTGTCACCTTAGGATCTTTTGAGTGCTTGATAACGAGGTCGTTTGAGTCAATCTGGCCGTTACCGTCCTGGTCAACGTATGCACCCTCGATAGGCTCGCCGTTCTGATCATAGATCTGCTCGTAGAGAAGATAAGAATAAGCGGGATAACCTACCTGATGAACCTGTACTGTATTACCGTTACCACCGGCGATACCACCTACCTGTACGTATGTACCCTCATTGTTGAGTTTAGTGATCTCGTTCTTGTTCCAAGCCACATTGAGGCTGGTGTTCCATGTGAAGTCGTCTGTGTCAACGACGCGTGCGCCCAATGTTGCCTCTACACCGATATTGCGGAGAGAACCGATGTTCTGGTCAAGCATATTGGTTGTGAAAGCACCCGGAGTGGCAGTCACGAAAGCAAGAAGATCCTTGGAGTCGCGGAGATACCAGTCAAGAGCTACAGTGAAGCGGTTGTTGAGGAAGCCCATATCTACGCCGACGTTCCATGTGGTTGTTGTCTCCCATTTGAGGTTAGCGTTGTAACCCTGCGGATAATATGTGTTACCGATAAGCTGTCCGTTAGAGTTAACGTAAGTACCTGTCCACATGTTGGGATAGTATGAACCGTCAGTACTCTGTGAATAGATAGGCATGTAGGGGAAGTAACCGCCCACACTCTGCTGACCTGTCTTACCCCAGCCGAGACGGAGCTTGAAGTCGTTCATCCAGTCTGATTCACATCCTCCATGAAAGGCATGTTGTTGATCTTCCATGCGAGTGCGAGAGCCGGGAAGAGACCCCAGCGGTTGTCTTTGGAGAAGCGTGAAGTACCGTCATCACGGAGAGTGAAGGTAAGAAGATATGTGTCTTTGAATGTATAGTTAAGACGGCCGAAGAAAGAAACAAGCATCAGATTACCGCTGTAAGAGGGGAAGATGCTTCCTGAAGCAGTACCGATCTTAGACTCTGAAGCCGGATCTATCTCAAGACGTCCGCCGTTGTTCTCGGGGGCCTTGAAACCTGCAGTCTGATAAATTGTGCCGTTATTCTTGCTCATGTTGTCGAAACGCTGCCATGAATAACCGAGCATCACATCAAGATTTGACTGGATTGCGTCAAACTCCTTCTTATAGTTGATATAGAAATCAAGAAGGGTATTGCGGTAGAGGTCGCGGCTCCAATAATATGTTCCGGCACCATTGCGGTCGGGAGATTCTTTCCACGCTGTCGGTGAGTTCTGCACGAGAGTGTTGTGGTTCTCCGACTTGGTCACGTCATAACCGAGGTTGAGGTTAAGGTGAAGTTCGGGGAGAAAGTGAAGTGCATAGTCAAGCTGGAGGTTACCGTTTGAACGCCATACGTCGCTGTAGTTGTTGCGGTCTTCGATCATAGCAACGGGGTTGAGCGATGCATTCACGTTGAAAGCCTGGTTGGCACCCACGATAGTTGTAAAGCCATTGTAGAAATACGGGAACTGAGAGTTGCCGGTCTCTACGTTGTTGCGTACTGGAATAGTCGGGTTGAACGAAACGGCTGAACCGATAGAACCTTCGTTGGTCCAGTTGTTGCGCATATAGTAACCCTTCACGTTGGCATTTACCTGAAGAAGTCCGTTGAAGAACTTGGGATTGAGGTTGAATCCGGCAGTCACACGCTGCATGCTGCTTTCTTTAAGGATACCCTCGTTCTGTGTATAAGAAGCACTTACTCGGTAAGGGAGGAAACCTACTGTACCGCCCACACTGAGGTTATAGTCCTGTGAAACAGTTGTGCGGAGCACCTCTTTCTGCCAGTCTGTATCAGCTGTTCCAAGAGCGGCAGCCGCTTCAGAGTCAGCTCCCCAATAGTCGCGGATAGCCTGACCGAACTGATTGGCATTCATCACATCCCATGTCTTTCTGGGAGTCTCAAGTTTCACACTTGCAGAGAAATTGACCTGCGGACGTCCGCTCTTTCCTTTCTTAGTTGTAATGATGATGACACCGTTCGACGCACGAGAACCGTAGATGGCGGTTGCGGATGCATCCTTAAGGATTGTCATTGACTCGATATTGTCAGGAGCAATCATTGAGAGCGGGTTTGCCATACCAGCGATACCGCCGGTTACCAAAGGCACACCGTCAAGCACGATAAGAGGGTCGTTTGACGCATTGAGTGACGCGCCACCACGGATACGGATCTCACCGCCGCCTTCAGGGCTACCGCCTGTTGAAGTCACAACGACACCGGGGCTTGCACCGGTAAGAAGATCCTGCGCTGATGTAGAGATACCTGCCTCTACCTCATCGGGAGTCACAAGAGCCACCGAACCGGTTGCGTCGGATTTCTTCACCGAGCCGTAACCGATAACCACTGTCTCGGCGAGCATTGTGGCATTTTCCTTAAGAACGATGTGAAGCTGGGTCTGGCCATTGATGGCGACATCCATCGGATCATAACCGATGTAGCTTACTACAAGCGCTCCTTTAGGATCGACATTGAGGGTGAATTTACCGTCAATATCGGTAGCGGTACCGTTGGAAGTGCCTTTTTCCATAACTGTGGCACCGATAAGTGGTTCGCCCGTATCATCGACCACAGTGCCGTGCACCGCTATCTTCTGGGCAAACGCGGGAAACGAGAGGATCAACAGCATTGCCATTGTTATCCATGCTTTCCCGTTCAGATGTAAACAAAAGTTCCTCATGCAAGAATGAATTTAAGTTCTACATTGGGTTATTATTAAATTTGATTTTTCAGTTTTCCAGGGTTCACGATGGAGAGTTCGCGATTTTGTGGATTAGTTTTATGAAGTTTCCTTAATTCTGATAACTTGTTGAGTTTTTAGGGATTGCGCGTATTCTATTTAATTTTTCATGGCTAAATCAGGTTTAGCATGGCAAATGTAAGAATAAATTTAACCCCATTAATTAAATTTTACCAAATTTAACATTTAGATTTATCATTTTTAACAATTAAGAAATCTTACAGTTCTACATTAATTTTTTCACTCCTTTTTTTAACAATATTTTTTATAACAATGTTTCGGGATTAACACATCCAACATTTTTTTAACACAGAAACACCCCAAGACACCGCCGGCCCTCTGCTATCGGCAGGGAGCGCCGCCGGTGCTGGTTTTACCGAAAACTTCTATGTCTGAAGATTACTGTTTCTTCGATTGAACCACCGTCAACGGCATTGTGTTGAAATTAATATCAATTGATTTCACTATGGCTAAAATATTTACTTCCAAACTTATCCACCGGCACATCGGGTTGCGGTGTATATTATCTTCTGTTTTTATTGTCGGAATGTCTGTGGCTTGTTTCGCCAAGTATCTGTCGCCCGAACAGGCTTTGCTGCGTTTGAAAAATTCTTCAATGGCGCGCAAAGCTCCTGCTCGTGGCGCCGACCTTCAGCTTGTGGGCAGTCCCGATATGCTTTATATCTACCAATCCCCGGAGGGTTTTATGGTTCTGCCCGCCGACGACTCCTCTCCGGCTCTGCTCGGATGGTGCGACAACGGCTCTTACTCTCCCGGCGAGAATCCTCAGTTTGACTATTGGCTGGAATCATATACAAGGCAAATAAAATATAATGCGTCACATCCGGGCAATTCCCCGGTAAACGCATCTCCCCGCAGGGCTGAACAGGAGGACCGTCCTGCCATTGAACCGCTGGTAAAGACAAAATGGAATCAGGAATATCCTTACAATACGCTTTGCCCCAAGGTTGACGGACATGAAACCGTGACCGGATGCGTGGCGACCGCCATGTCACAGATAATCCGTACCCACCAACATCCTTATCGCCCCACCGGCAAGCATTCATATAACTGGCATGCGACCTACCGCGGAGTTACCGAAGACTCAGCCCTGTCGATTGACTACGACACTCTGACATTCGATTTCAACAACATGCCCTATGTATATGACAAAGCGAGCACGGAGGTGCAGAAAAAAGCTGTAGCCCAACTTATGGTAGCCTGCGGAGTCAGCGTCAACATGGGCTACAACATCGGCGACAGCGGCGCATCAACCATGAGGATGGGTACGTCGTTGATGGAATATTTCAAATATGACGCTTCAATCTGGATGCCGTCGCGCAATTATTACGGACTGGAAGAATGGCAGGATATGATATATGCCGATCTCGCCAAGGGTCTCCCAGTGCTTTATGCCGGCGATGGAACCGGAGGTGGACATCAGTTTATCTGCGACGGATATATCGGCAACGGTTATTTCCACTTCAACTGGGGTTGGGGAGGGATGAGCGACGGCTACTTCCTGCTCGACGCCCTCAACCCCAACAGTCTCGGAGTGGGCGGCGGTGCCGGCGGTTTTAACTTCAATCAGCAGATCGCCCTCAACGTCACTCCCGCAACTGAGGGATCACACCGCACCTATCTGGTATATTGCGGCGGGTTCACCACCAAAGACACAAATCCGGTTGCCGACGAATATGCGACCTTCGAAGGCAGATATTTCAACTACAGTCTCCACACTCTGCCCGCAGACACCTATTACGGCATAGAGATTATTTCCGCCTCAAACGATACCACATATATCCAGGGAAGCCGGGCTATGGAGTTGCCACCATTGTACGGTGAGGACAGCTTCAGGGTAAAGTGGCCCGCACTCGCCGACGGAACCTACAAGGTATCACCTGTTCTAAAAGATGTATATGGAAATTGGCTGCCGATAAATTCACCCCTCGATTCGCACGGTTATTATACGGCCACAGTCGTTGACGGCAAAACGACTCTGTCGCAGGAACCTTTGCCTCAGGCTGTCGCCACAGGTCTGTCGCTTGACAGCAAACTCTATGTTGACAGCAAATGCGGCGTATCTTTTACTATCACCAACAGTGGCGACGCCGAATACATCTGGAAAGTGGCTCCGGCTCTCTTGGACAGCGCGGGCAATATCGTGGCTGAAGCCTCAGCCCTTGAAGTGGACCTGGCTGCCGGAAAATCCAGAGAGGTTTCAAATTATATCGTCTCATTCTCTCCCGTGGCTTCCGAAGCGGGAAGTGAGGTTGTCCCGCTTCAGCCTGGCAATTATACCCTTACCGTTATAAACACTGCCAACAGGAAGATTCTCACTGCCGAATCAGAGGAACTCCCCGTTACTCTTGAGGAGAAACCTTCTTCCACCACTATTGAGGTAACCGACTTCAAAGTCAATGACGGAGAAGAGATCACCGAGGGAAGTTCAGCCGAATTCAGATTCCTGCTGACCTGCAGGGAGGGTTATATCGACAAGGATATTTATATATTCATATTCAAGGATGGCGAAAGATATGATGTGAAGTCGCATACATTCGCTCCTCCCCTTCTTTCTGCCGGAGAGAGCAAGACGGAATCGGCTCTTATTGATCTCTCACCGCTCGCCCCGGGCAGATACAGGGCTTATGTATATTACGGCGACAGATTCGACGGTCCGGCAGCCGACTTTACAATCAAGGCTCCGATTGTGACCGGAGTCTCCGACATCAACGCCGACAGCAGCCGGGCATTGATCTTCGACCTAAACGGCTGCCGCCTGAAAGAAATGCCGCGCGGCAAACCTTGTATCGTCAACGGCAAAGTCGTAATAATCCGTTAAAGGCTATATGAAAAACGGGTCGGGAAAGTCATTTGGACTCTTCCGACCCTTTCTATAACTGTTCAAAATTTCTGTCAGCGTTCAACCCTCCAGGAATTCCTTACTTTTCTCTCTACAGCGATTACGTTGAAAACTATGATCAATACTGTAAGCACAAGTGCGCATACTGGTGCCTCCCACGGAAATCCGGGAGTTGCGCCAAGACCGGTAACCGCACCGAGATACCAGCCGCGCAGAAGGAATGTGACGCATAGAGCAAGCACTCCCGCGCTTAGTGATGCCACGACCACAAGCCGACGGTAGGGTGCCGATACAGCGGAAAGATCGTAACCGAGCATCAGCAGCGAATGAAGCTTATCCCTGTTCTTCTCCATAATCAATGAAATGGAAAGCATTAGGATAAAGAAGGAGAGCAATGTTATGACTCCTCCCACTGCTATCACGATTCCTACCACAAGCCTCAGGAGAAACGACGCGGAACTTCCGCTTTTGTCGCCGGCAGCCTCAAGTCCGTGTTCCTCAAGATAGGGAGCGATAGCCACATCTCCGGGACTGCTTACATCCACTATAAGTCTTGAAGGAGTTGTCTGACCGCCACTTTTTCCCAAACGGCTGTTTGTCATATCCATAAACTCCTCCGGGACAAGGATAGTGTTGAGTCTGTTGGAATATCCGGCAACATGCCCCTCATATTCGAGTCTGCGTGTGCCGTCGTCGCTGGTAAGGGTAAGCCTGAGGGGGATTCCGCTCATCAGATTCTCCGACATCTGAGGGAGTCCTGCCGTTCCGGCAAATCCGAAATTGTAAAGCGCGAGATAATCCTTCGATATGATTATAGGAACAGAACCGGAAGAGGGATCGAATGTCCACGCTTTTTTGTCAACATCGACAAACTCGCCGGGTATCGACTCGAAAAACATATATGTGGAGAATCCTTTGCCTCCCTGTGCCACTGAGGCGAGGACCTTATAGTCGGAAGCGGTGAAACGTCCCACATTCCTGACCCACGGCTGCGATTTGATGTCGGCTATCTCCTCTTCAGTGAAAGAGCTACCATTGTCGCCCCACATGTTGGCGGAGGTCACTTTCTTGTTGAGCACCATATAGTCGGTCGAGACAAAACTTCCCTCCTCTGTCCATATCGACCCGGCATCGCAATAGAACTGGAGCGCTCCAATCACAATGGCTATACCGATGAAATTCGACAGCACGAAACCGGCTATTCTCGAAACCGAGGTGTTTTTTCTTAATAAACCTGATACAATATCCATTACATCACAACTGAAGATGGTCGGCAGCCTCTATCAGCAAGGCGTTTCCGACCGATGTTGACACTACAGCCGCTCCCTGACGGGTCGCCTCGTCATCTATAAGTTTTGCGGCTATGAGATTGTTGCTTTCATCAAGATGACTTACAGGCTCGTCGAGAAAAATGAAATCGAACGGCTGGCAAAGGCTTCTTATGATAGCCACCCTCTGCTGCTGCCCTATCGACATTCTGCCAACAGGATAATCCTTACGGAACGCTATCCCGAGAATCTCGAACCATTCCATAATCCTTTGGTCGGAGGCATGGCCGGTGAGCCGGTTCTTGAGCTGAACGTTCTGCCATGCCGTCAGCTCGGGGAACAGGCTGAGTTCCTGGGGAAGCAGCGCTATATGGCTTCTTCTGATTTCCTGCCATTGTTTTATGGAAAGATCCCTTACATCTTTCCCGTTGAATCTCAGCGATCCCTCATAGTCGGTACGGTTGCCGAAAATATAGGCGCAGAGCGATGACTTTCCGCCACCGCTCGCCGCCTCTATAAGGTATCTTCCGCCACGCCGCAGCTCAAGCTCGCTGCGCCATACATCCGAAGGAGGTATATTCTCCGCCACAAAGACCCGGGGAAGCATCCCGGACAGCTGAATAACCTCTATTCTATCCATCATCAATTTTTTTATTTTACGGCTGAGGAAGCACTTTTGAGTATCGCCTCAAGCGCATTTACCTCTTTATCCTTGCAATTTCCGGTTATCCTGAATTTCATTCCGCCGTCTGCCGGTGTGAGCAGGAACGCTACATTGCTGAACGACGCGCCTATACCCGCTGAATTGACTCCGGTGAATCTGTCGCCAGCATCGGTGTCGCCCATGACAATACCCAACATCGAGCCATCAAGCATAGATGCGGCTGAGGCTGTCTCAAGGTTGCCTGACACTGTTCCCTTGCTTACCCGCAGGAGTTTTCCATCCTTGTTGACTGTTCCCAGATTGTTGAGAAGACCCACAAGGGCGGCTGTGCCTTCGCCCGTGGTTGTCACAATAGCCGACACATTGTTGTCGTCAGGACCGATTGCCACACATGCCGTTCCGTCGAGCACATCAAGGATGGATGTGTAAAGCTGGGGCATTTGTCCGCCGAATGTCATCATAAGCTCCTTTATTTTCGACACAAGTTTCTTGTCGATGCCGAGAGCTGCGACTATTGAAGCCGAAGAACCGAGTCCTTTCACTGTTGACTCGTCGATCTTTACTGTAGGAAGAAGGAATTTGGCTGTTTTCCCTTTTGAATTGATGATATTCAGTTCAGAATCCATTTTCCCTTTCTCAAACACTGTGGTGGAATAGAAATCCTGGGCATCGTCGAAAAGCGAGGCGAGCACCATACGGTAGATGGCGATATTTCCAAGTCCGGCTTTCCCGATATTCATAAGACCGTTGAGATTTCCCCACACTTCGAGGTCATGGCTCATTTTCAGCATTTTTTCAGAAATCTCGTTGGAAAGGAAGCTCTGCTGGTCAGACAATGCCATAAAGCGGTTGATCTCTCCGGCATTTATCGAGGAAGTCCTTCCGGTTCCGATCCAGAAACGGTTGTCTTTCACTGCGATGTTAGAGAGGAGCGAGACTCCGTCAGTGTCGGTGAATTGCGCCTGCATTTTCTCCTCGCAGAGTTTTTTGAAATCATCGGGGTTGGAAAGCATACCGGTGATATACGCGCTTCTTCCTTCGATGAAGAACGCACCGGGACCGAACGACACTCCTGCCTCACCCGACATCACGGCATTTATCACAGCGCTCAACTGCGGATCGGTTCCCGCGGTCTTCTCGATGAGCCTCTTCATATCCTCGTTGAGCTCTGCTTTGTCGCCATCAACCTTGCCGCCGGCTTTCTTGATAAGATTTTCAGTGTCATAAACACCGACACATGATACATCCGAAGGCACTGTCTTCAGAATATCCTCCATATCGGCGGACGGATTCTTCGAACAGGAAGCCACAACGATGAGTGCGAGAATAAAAAGTCCGGACATAAGTTTTCCGGCTGTCTGCTTCAGATTTGAGATTCTCATATATTATCAGTTTTTCGTTAATTTACCAATGAATACGATTCCACACCCCGGCTTTAACAGAAAATCGAATACTCCACCGGGAGTGTTAAATAGATTTTGTAAAGTTAAACAAAATTTCTGAATTCTTGTTCTGAAAAACGGCGGGATGTGCGATATATGACAAATATATGCAATTTCAGCCCATTACATACCAATTATTTGCAATTAACAATGATTTTTAATAACTTCGCACAATATTTAGATTAAAAGCTGTTGAATATGGAGCGCATATCCAAAAGAATTCTGAATCTCTCTCCGTCTGCCACCCTCGCGATGTCGCAGAAGAGCGCCGAGCTGAAGGCTGCCGGAGTGGATGTCATCAACATGTCGGTGGGTGAACCTGACTTCGACACTCCCGACCACATCAAGGAAGCCGCAAAGAAAGCTATCGACGACAATTTCTCACGCTATACCCCGGTTGCCGGCTATATGTCGCTGCGCAAGGCTATAAGCGAGAAACTCGAACGTGAAAACAATGTCCGTTTCGCGCCCGAGCAGATTGTTGTGGGAAACGGCGCCAAGCAGGAGCTCTGCAATGTCGTGCTCGCCTGTGTGAATCCCGGCGACGAGGTGATTATTCCTGTGCCGGCATGGGTAAGCTATGTGGAGATGGTGAAACTTGCGGAAGGAAAGACCGTGGAGGTCTATGCCGGTGTGGAGCAGGATTTCAAAATCACACCCGCCCAGCTTGAGAAGGCCATTACCCCGAAGACAAGGCTGCTGATGCTCAACTCCCCCTCAAATCCTACGGGCAGCATTTATTCATACGACGAACTGAAGGGTCTCGCCGATGTGCTCGCCAAATATCCCGACATAATCGTTCTTGCTGATGAGATCTACGAGCATATCAATTTCGGAGGTGATGTACGCAGCATCTGTGAATTTGAGTCGATGCGCGACAGAGTCGTTATAATCAACGGCGTTTCGAAGGCTTATGCAATGACAGGATGGCGTATCGGCTATATGGCAGGTCCGCTCGACATTGCGAAGGCTGTGACAAAACTTCAGGGACAATACACTTCAGGTGCTTCATCAATAGCCCAGAAAGCCGCCGAAGCCGCATACACAGGTTCGCAGGAATGTGTGGAGACAATGCGTCAGGCTTTCGAGCGCCGCAGAAACCTTGTGGTGGAACTCGCCAAAGAGATTCCCGGCTGGGAATGCAATGTGCCGCAGGGCGCTTTCTATCTTTTCCCGAAAGTGGAGGGATGTCTCGGCAAGAAAGCCGGCGACCGCGAGATCAAGACAAGCGGCGATTATGTGATGTACCTGCTTGAAGAGGCCCATGTGGCATGTGTTGACGGCGCGGCGTTCTGTGCCCCCGGTTATCTCCGCATAAGCTACGCCACTTCCGACGACAACATCCGTGAAGCGATGCGCCGCATCCGCGAGGCAACCGAAAGACTGAAATAATCCCGCCTCCCAAGAATCGCATAAATAAAGACAAGCATATCTTGCAAACCAATACTTAAAGAATAACAATCCTTTAAGTACAACAAGATTTAAAAAAAATAAGGAGAGATTCGTTGTGAATCTCTCCTTATTCCATTAAGACACTAACTATAACTAAAGCAGGGAAAATCAGAGCCAAAGAAAGCGAGGAAAGCAAAGGAAAAGAGAGAAGAAAAGAGAGAGGAAAAGTTGAGTCAAGGGTAGGCGGTGACGGATGCGATGCGTAGCCCGGACCGCAATCCTTTAGGTTTGCGACGTAGCGCTTCGAAGTAAGCGCATTCCCGCCATTCAATCCCCGGCGCACTCCGTTAGCGCCGCACAGGACAATGCCATCCCGCTTTCCTGCCATACAGTTGGCTTTGCCCGGATTCCAGTCAAACCGGCTGTTCTCCTTTGAAATCAACCGTCATTATGGCGTCGTTGATTCCCTGGGTAAGATCCACGGAGATGACATACACACCGTTATCCTGAAGAACGACTCCATCCTGAAGGAACAGGTTGCCGTTGTCATGGCCATTGTCGCCGGTGCCGACTCCTATAAGTCCTGATTTCGATACGAGGTCGGTTCCTTTAAGCTCCACTCCCCAGCCCATCTGTCCGAAGAATTTGAAGTTGATGTTATCCACAGCTATGGTCTTGCCGCCGACAACAGTCACCTGATATGTCTTTTCTCCGGTGGGAGCCATACATATAGCTTTCTCGGTGGTCCAGCCCACTGCGTTCGACAGCGAAGGATGTCCAATACCGTCGCCGATTATCCACAACGCGCCGGTACCGTCATTGTTGAGTGTGGCAGGATCGTTTCCGCTGAGCTTATAGACACGCAGATACTGCATCTTGGTGTCGGCGATTATCCTGTAGCTGCCTTGATAAGCGTTGAATGTCAATGTGCCGTCGGCATTCTTCACGAAATAATCAGGATTTATCCACCAGTCGTTGAAATTGGGGAATCCGTCAGGTGAAAGGATATCACCTTTGGCAAGATCCATATCCACGCCTGATGTCGTGTCGTCGATTGCCTCAAGCCTCTGTCCGTTCAGGGTCATGACAACGAATGGAGCGCCCTCGAACGAGAATGTATTGAATGATATGGTGTAACGTCCGGGAGCTGAATTGGAGAAGGGGATCATTCCGTCGGCACCAGGTTTGATCATGCTGTTCTCATAACCGAAAACAATTTCATTTCCGTCGGCACCCATTGCCGGAGCCACTATCACACCTCTCATCTCCGCGGGGAAACGTCCGGTCATGGAATATTCATGATTTCCGCTTTTCTGATCAGGCTCTGCATAAGCCATTCCTTATTACCGGCAGATTCCGCCATATCGATACCCGCGTCAATATATTTCATCGCGGAATCCGAGTTGTAAGTGGAGAATTCCTCAAAAAGAAGCGAGTTGAGCGAATACCTTTCGGTTGCAGAGACAGACTTGTTGAGTTTACGGCGAAGATCCGCTATCTTCACCAGTTTTTCCCTTTCAAAATCTGACTGATGGTCAATCAGCGAGTCGAGGCTCGAAATGTAGTCGGGCGTACCGCTTCCGCCACCGGAACGGCAACCCGGCATTGACAACAGCGACACCGACAGAAAAAGAAAAATGAAAAAACGGGATAAAAATATTGAAGAGCTTTCAGAATCAATATTATGTTTATCAGGAATCATCTTTAAAACAACAATGGTTTCGACAGGTTAGTATTCTTGTCACAAATGTAGATAAAAATATCGATATTCCTACATCCCCCACATCAAAAAAGCAATCACCGGCGCACTCGCGCTGCTCAAGACAACGCCGACTCAAAATCCTCATCCGAAAAATGTTTGCGCAGCCGGTTCTGTGCGGCGTAACGAAGTTTGCCGCTCCCCAGTAATTCGGTTTTTCAAATCCGCTCCCCTTTTGCATTATCGGATATATAAAGAGAAAGGGAGAAAACTTCAAGTTTTCTCCCTTTCGGTTGAGTGGGCGAAGATGGATTCGAACCACCGAAGGTATAAACCAGCAGATTTACAGTCTGCCCCATTTGGCCACTCTGGTATTCGCCCTTTGCCTTATTGCGGTGCAAAGTTAAGCATTTTTTGCCATTCCGCAAAATTTATTGGCACTTTTTCTTTCTTTTTATTTCTTCGCCGACTCTGCGATTTTCTTAAGCCATTCGTAATGACCGCGTTCCATATTCTCAGAAGTCCAATGCTCGTTGATCGGCGTAAGCTCCGCCTCTTTCGGTGAGGTTATCACATTATAAACCTCATAACTTGTTGTTGGCGGACAAGTGTTGTCGTTGAAGCCCCATGTCATCCTTACCGGACATTTCAGACGCTTCGCGAAATTCACCACATCAAAATATTCGAGAGTCTTTACTTTCTCAGGTGTAGCCTCCCCTTTTCTGTCGCCACGGAAATGATGGGGATAGCCTCCGGTCTTGTCGCCGAGATATCCGTTCATGTCGCTCAACGCAGGATGATTAGCCACACAAGCCTTGACCCTCGGATCGAGGGCGGATGTTGTTATCGCCAACGCTCCCCCCTGGCTGCCTCCCTGAAGATAAAGATCCTCTCCGTTGAATTCAGGAAGCGAGGCAAGAAGGTCGAGCCAACGGCGGCAGCCGAGATACACATCTTTCATATAATATGCATCGGGATCATCAAGTCCGATCTTGAAATAGTCACCTTTACTCTTTCTCAGTTCGGCAAACTCTTTCTCACTCATCTCAGGATGGGCACCGTGAATCTCTATCTCGGCGCGTATCATGCCTCCTTCACCATAATAGCGGTGACGAAGCGGCTCCTTGATTGTCTTGACACCCGCACCCGGAGGACAAAGAACCGCCGGATATCTCCCCTCTCCTTTCGGAATGAAAAGATAACCGTACATATTCTTCACATGTTTTCCGGGAACCTTGAGATCCACCAGATAACAGTCCATCTTGTCGGTTGAATACATCTCGGATCTTTCCTTAGTGTATTCCAGAGGATACTTGCTGTCGTCGGTGACAGCCTTTTTCCAGAAAGCGTCGAAATCGGCAGGCTCACCCGTGAAAGCCACAAGCTTCTCCGGAGAGAAACCCACTTTCACATGATGCGCGCTCTTGCGTCCGTCGGCAGCGACATATTCAAGGCGCAGGTCTCGGAAACCGGGCTTATCCATTGTGCCTATATCTATGCGTGCCTTTCCGGCTCCGTCGAGTTTCAGTTCTCCGGAGGTGTCTGCCGGAAGCATGTCCGGACCGATGGAATAGCTTACAGTGGCATTTCCCGCCGGGATTCCGTATTCAAGAAGGCATACATCAATGACAGCCTGTTCTCCTGTATTGTAGATCCAGTCGGCATGGTCGGGAAGTGTTGTCCAAAGGAAATCCGAACGATGCGGATAGTTCTCGGCAAAAAGAGCCGACGCGGCTGCAAGCAGCCACGTCAGCAACAGTATTATTCTTTTTCTCATAATATTGATGTCGGGGTATTATATGCTCAGACGGCGGAGAGTTGAAAGAAGATCCTGTTTGATAGGTTTGTCGTTCTTAATCGCTTTAGTGAACGGCACATAAACGATCTCATCATTCTTGACACCGATCATGACATTGCGCTGATCGTCGAGAAGCGCGTCAACAGCGGCCGCACCCATTCTTGAAGCGAGGATACGGTCGTGGGCTGTCGGGGAACCTCCTCGCTGGAGATGGCCGAGGATAGACACCCTCACATCATATTCCGGATATTCCTCTTTCACACGCTTTGCGAGACCCATGGCGCCGCCGGTTATCGGAGATTCAGCCACAAGCACGATCGAGGAGTTCTTCGATTTGCGGAAACCGTTCTGATCAGCTCGGAAAGCTGGTCGACCTGCGTGGAAATCTCCGGGATGATGGCGGCCTCAGCGCCGGAGGCTATCGCACCGTTAAGGGCCAGGAAGCCGGCGTCGCGGCCCATCACTTCGATAAAGAAGAGGCGCTCATGGGATGTCGCTGTGTCACGAATCTTGTCGACGCAGTCCATGATGGTGTTGAGTGCTGTGTCATAGCCGATTGTGGAGTCTGTGCCGTAAAGGTCGTTGTCGATTGTACCGGGAAGACCCACGATAGGCAATCCGAACTCATTGCCGAACAGACGCGCTCCGGAAAGGGAACCGTCGCCACCGATCACAACAAGCGCGTCGATGCCGTGGCGGCGAAGAACATCATAGGCGCACTGGCGTCCCTCAGGAGTGGTGAACTCCTTGCAACGCGCTGTCTTGAGGATTGTTCCTCCACGCTGAATTATATTCGATACATTCTGTGTGGAAAACTCCTCGATCTCATCATAAATCAGACCACGGTAACCTCTATAGATACCAAAGACCTTGAAACCTGCAAAAATTGCCGCTCTTGTCACAGCTCTGATCGCGGCGTTCATACCAGGGGCGTCACCTCCTGAGGTGAGAATCCCTATCGATTTTATATTAGTCATGCTTTTCACCGGAGCATTGTCTCCTTATTGTGCAAAGTTAATAATATTTTGTAATTTTGCAGTATGAAAAATATCAAAAACATCATATTCGATCTCGGCGGTGTCGTGATCGACCTTAAACGTGAGAAAGCTGTAGAGGCACTTGAAGCCATCGGCTTCTCCGGCGCCAACGAGATGCTCGGCCTCTACAGGCAGCAGGAGCCGTTCCTGTCGCTTGAGACCGGGCACTGCACTGTGGCGGAATTTTTCGACAGCATACGCGCGGGAATCGACGGAGAGGTTTCAGATGTAAGCATCCAGAACGCGCTTAACGAGTTTCTGAGAGGGATGCCTGTGGAAAGGCTTCAGGCCATCAGGAAGCTGCGTGACAAAGGCTACCGCCTTTTTGTGCTCTCCAACACCAACGCCATGATGTTCCATTCATGGATCGAGGAGAAATTCACACAGGAGGGGATGCGTGTCAACGACTATTTCGACGGTATTGTAACATCCTTCCAGGAAGGCACATGCAAACCTGACCCTGAACTCTTCCGCACCGTACTCCGCCGCTACAGGCTTAATCCTGAAGAGACCCTTATGCTCGATGACTCCGAAGCCAACTGCAATGCTGCCGAATCTGTCGGAATGAAAGCCCGCAAGGTTGGCTCCACTCCTGCCGACGACATGCTGGCAATCACAGCCGAACTCCTTTAACACGCTTTTCAGATGCAAGCCAAAGAGACAATCCCCTCCATTGTGACGGTGGGCACATTCGACGGACTCCACAGTGGGCACCGGCTCCTGCTCGACACCCTTCTGCGCCATGCACGGCATAACGGCTTGCGCCCGCTTGCCATAACATTCGACAGGCATCCGCTTGAAACCATAGCGCCTGAAAGAGCCCCCCTTTGCCTTATGGACACTGAGCATAGGAACAATCTTATCAGGCAATGCGGCGTGGAACCGGTCACAATTGAATTCAGCCGCGACATCTGCAGCCTGACTGCGGAGCAATGGATTGAACGCATGGCGAAGGATTATGGCGCGAGAATGCTTGTGGTGGGGTATGACAACACTTTTGGAAGCGACGGACTCGACATGTCGCCGGAAGATTACGCCGCACTGGGGAAGAAACACGGCATCCGGGTTGTTACCGCGCCGGTGGCTGAGGGTGTCAGTTCATCGGCTGTAAGAAAAGCTATTGCAGCGGGAAGGGTCGAGGATGCTCAGAAGATGACCGGCAGACCGTATGAGGTCACAGGCACTGTCGTCAACGGCGACAAGATCGGAAGAAAAATAGGATTCCCCACAGCGAATATACTTACCGACAGGAAACTTGCGGTGCCCGGGAAAGGCGTCTATGCGGCGGAAGCCGTTCTGCCCGGAGGGGAGAAATACCCGGCGGTGGTCAACATTGGGAACAGACCGACAATAGGTGCGGAAAAACCTTTGAGAATAGAGGCAAATCTTATCGGGTTTTCCGGTGACATATACGGCAAAAAGCTGTCACTCCACTTCATCGGCAGACTCCGCGACGAACAGCGGTTCGGTTCGCTCGAGCAACTGAGAGAAGCCATTGAACACGACAAAAACGAAGCATTATGCCTCCTCCGTGGCAAGGACTGCAACGCTTCCGACAGACTCTAATTTCAGATTTATACAAAATTTTGCCTCTCTTCTTTGTTCTTAGATTAAAAAGTAATATATTTGTGAGGGATTGAGCCGGAATCTCCTTCATGCGCTCTGTCCCGACAAGAAAAACATATCTGAAGATGGAAGTTATAAATTTTGCCGACAGCCCGAGTATCGTCAACCGCTACATGCTTGAGCTCCGCGATGTGGATATCCAGAAAGACCCGCTGAGATTCCGCACCAATCTTGACCGCATAGGACAGATAATGGCTTACGAGATATCAAAACGTCTCGAATACCGCGAGGTAGATGTCCGCACTCCTCTCGGCATAGCAAAAAGCCGCGAGCCCGCCGACAATGTCGTCATCGCGACAATCCTGCGTGCCGGCCTGCCGTTCCATCACGGTTTCCTGAGCTATTTCGACCGTGCGGAGAACGCCTTTGTCAGTGCCTACCGCAAATATAAAGAGAAGGGGGACTCGTTCGATGTGCTTGTGGAATATCTCGCCTCCCCGTCGATAGAGGGGAAGACACTGCTTCTTGTGGATCCGATGCTCGCGACAGGCAGTTCCATGGAACTCGGCTATAAAGCCCTTCTGACCAAAGGAAACCCATCCGCCATACATGTGGCGTCGGTGATAGCCTCTCAGGCAGGTGTGGATTATGTGAAAGCGCATTTCCCCGCCGACCGCACTACAGTCTGGTGCGGAGCGATTGATGCGGAAATAAATTCCCACAGCTACATTGTGCCGGGCCTCGGCGACGCCGGCGACCTCGCCTACGGAGAGAAAGAATAAAATCCTCTTACCTGTCATTTCCCCATAATCTTCCGCCATGCTTCTCACCGACATCGACATTCTCAATTTCAAGAATATAACCGAAGCCAACATCAGCTTCTCCCCGGGGGTGAACTGCCTTCTGGGAATGAACGGAATGGGCAAGAGCAATCTTCTTGAGGCGATCCATTTCCTTAGTGTTGCCCGCCCGATGAGTTCAATGCCCGAAGGGGCGCTTATCCGCCACGGAGCCGACATGCTGATGGTTAAGGGTAATTACCTGATGGATTCCGGAGCCTCGGAATCGGTGGTTTGCTCGATTGTCAAAGGGAAAGGGAAAACCTTGAAGCGCAACGGAAAGGATTATCCCCGCATATCGGGGCATATCGGAAAGTTTCCGGTTGTCAGCGTCACCCCCGCCGACAGCGAACTTGTGAACGGAAGCGGAGAAGTGCGCCGCCGGCTGATGGATATGGTGATATCCCAGGCGGACCCCGCATATCTTTCGCAGCTGATCCGATACGGAAAAGCTCTCGATTCACGCAACAAGATGCTGCGTGCCGGAGTCCGCGACAATCTCCTCTACGAGTCAATCGAGACCGCCATGGAAGAGGCCGCCTCTGTCATCCATGCCGCACGCGCGGAATGGGTGGAGAAAATATCGCCTGATTTCAGAAAGTATTATTCGAGCATTTCCGGCGATGCGGAAAAGGCTTCCATAAAATACAAAAGTGTGCTCAACAGCTCAACCCTCCATGATGTCCTCGCTTCGGAAAGAGGCAGGGACCTCGCCCTCGGATTCACATCGCAGGGACCCCACAGGGATGACCTCCTCACCGGACTCGACGACTACAGTATGCGCCGCCTCGGAAGCCAGGGACAGATAAAATCATTCACCGTGGCTCTCCGGCTCGCAATATTCAATTTCCTGCGCGCCATCGGAGGTCTTACACCCGTTCTTCTTCTCGATGATATCTTCGACAAACTCGACTCATCGAGAGTGGGGAGGATTATGGAGGCTGTTTCCGAACCGGGAAAATTCGGACAGATATTCATCACCGACACCAACCGCGAGCATCTCGACGAGATTGTCGGGAGCATCCGCTCCGAGAGCATGCTTCTGGAAGTGGACCACGGAAGGTTCAACCCCATTAACGCCTGACAGGAATGAAACGACAGGAGCCGGAAAACATAGGCGACATCCTGCGCTCGATGCTTGAGGAAAGCTGCATGACGGCAAGGCTCAGGGAATCGCGTGCCTGCGAGCTATGGGAAGAGGTCGTGGGGCCGGATATCGCTTCCTTATGTTCCCGCCCGACAATAAGCAACGGACTGATGAGCGTGGGAGTAAAGGCAGCCCCTCTCCGGCAGGAACTCCTTATGAGCAGATCGTCGATAATAAGGATCATCAACGACACCATAGGAACACCGGTGGTGAGAGAGATCCGTTTCACTTCTTAACTGATTTTACATTTCAGAAAATGAATCCAACAATATTACCATCTCCCGAAGAATTCAGAGCCTGCACTCCGGTGCAGCTGCGTTTCAACGACATAGATATTCTCGGACATGTCAACAACACCGTCTATTTCTCTTTCTATGATCTGGCGAAGGCAAGATATATGGAGCAGGTGAAAGACGGAAATATCAACTGGCGGCAGGTGGAGACTGTAATCGCCAACATCGACTGCGCGTTTATCCGCCCGATCTTCTTCGGCGAGGATATCGTTGTATATACCCGGTGCAGCGAAATACGCGAAAAAAGTTTCAGACTTCTGCAGATGATCGCCGACAGGAAAACAGGCCAGGTGAAATCTCTCTGCGAGTCTGTGATGGTATGTTTCAATCCGGAAACCATGGAATCGGCTGAAGTGCCCGACCACTGGAGGAAGGATTTCTGCAGGTTTGAGGGTAAAGACCTTAACAAATGAATATCAGCATGAAAGAGAATATAGAAAAACTGATGGAGTCGATCATCGCTGCCGAGGCTGACGCACTCAGAAAAATACCGGTAAGCAGCGCCTACGCCGATGCTGTTGAACTTATTGTTGACCGCGTTGCGAGAAAAGGCGGCAAGCTGATAACCTCTGGCATGGGCAAGGCGGGACAGATCGCCATGAACATTGCCACGACTTTCTGCTCCACAGGAACTCCGGCCGTATTTCTCCATCCTTCGGAAGCCCAGCACGGCGACCTCGGGATAATGCAGGCGAACGATCTGATGCTTCTTCTCAGCAACAGCGGCAAAACTCGTGAGATCGTGGAACTTGTGGAGCTTGCCAAGGCATTGAACCCCGACATTCCGATTATTGTTATAACAGGAGACCCTGAAAGCCGTCTGGCAAAAAGCGCGGATGTGGCTCTCTTCACCGGAGGCCAGCCTGAAGTGTGTCCTCTCGGCCTTACCCCTACGACATCCACCACCGTGATGACTGTCATGGGTGACGTTCTGGTTGTCGCGACAATGAAGGAGATAGGATTCACCGCCGCCCAATACGCCAAACGGCACCACGGAGGGTATCTGGGGCATAAATCAAAATCCGCCGCCGAAAACGACGTGTTCTGACCCCCTCTCTGTAACTTTTCAGCCTCCGGGCTTAATCTTTTCATTATAAATTGACATTATGGCCTTGACACTTGTAGAGATACCTTTGGATCTCACCAAATTCGAAAAAAACTCAAAGGATATGCAGATCATCGAGACTGCGATATCCTGCCGGCATACAGCCGAGGAACTTATCAGCGAAGACAGACATATCGACGCCCTTGAGCGTACGGTGGAAGCACTCCGCACTCTGCGCGATTTCTCTGATTTCGACAATAAAGAGTTCCGCGCCCTACTCGCCGGACTGCTCTTCGACCTCTCGGAAATCCATTTTGCACTTAAAGATTACAAACAGAGCGAAAAAGAGCTCGAGATTCTCTTCAAGGTGCTTGAAAGCCTTATAAAAGACGATGCCGAAAGATTCGGCAAATACCATATAATGGCGATGGAGCTTTCCACAAGGATTCTCCGTTCGCGTAAGAAAACCCTCGAATTGCTCGTAAAACAGCAGATCAACGCCGGTGCGCTCTACGACAAGGTGAATGCCGGAGTCAGCGCCGCCACCGACAAGCTCGTTGACTCGCTGCGCAATGTCGGACAGCTCCTCGCATCAACCGGCGACTACCGCGCCGCGATGAAATTCTATGCGGAGGCGATAAAGATCTCCAAGAAGCGCAGCGGAAGGGTAAACCGCAAGGAGGTGAAGATGACCATAGAGATGGCGAAGATCATGATGCGGGAGAGACAGATGCGTCCGCGCGCGAAACGTCTGCTCAATGCTGTGCTTCCCCATGCGATCGCCCTTGAGACAATCGAGCTTGAAGAGGATATCCTCGCGCTACTCGAAATAATCGACGCTGATATAGAGCGTGAGCCGGCATGGAAGACCCTTGTCCACAAGATCACAACAAGCGCCAAAGCCAAAATCAAGAAGGCCTCAAAGGATGTAGAGAAACAGACCAAAGAGGAAATCGAAGGCATTGAGGCAGGCGTGGCTCTGGAAATCGTTGAAAGCGATGTGGAGAAAACCGTGAAAAAAGCCGGTAAGCTCTCGCGCAAGGAACGCAAGGCTATCGAGGCTGCCGAGAAAAAACGGAAGCAGGAAGAGGAAGCGAGAAAAAGAATAGAGGATAAAAAGAAAGAACATCTCGAGGAAGAGGCACAGGTTGCCGGAGAGGCGGTAAAGAAAATCGACCATAAACTCCGCAAACACCTCGAGAAAGGTCTTGAGGAAATCGAAAATAATTTTGAATGATGGATTTTAAGAAGTTGTTTCTAAATTCAACATTCAGAAGTCAAAATTAACATAACAATGTCAACTATACTTAACACCAACGGCGCTGATATAGAGATTCCTTCCATAATTGACCGCGAGGGTTTCAAATGCGCTGTCATTTATGCCGGATGGAATCCGGAAATCACCCACGCCCTGCGCGACGGAGCCACCGACACTCTGAGGAAAGCCGGAGTTGACGACGACTCGGTGATCGTGCTTGAAGTGCCGGGAACTGTGGAACTTGTCAACGCGGCTGCCACCGCTCTTCGCGAGCTCTCACATCTGGAAGCGATAATAGTGATCGGATGTGTGATCCGCGGCGACACTCCGCATTTCGACTATGTGTGTCAGATAGCCGCCGACGGCATTGCCCGCCTGAACGCCAAAGGGAAGACTCCTGTGATTTTCGGTGTGCTTACTGTTGAAAACATGCAGCAGGCTCTCGACCGCGCCGGCGGAAAACTCGGAAACAAAGGGGCGGAAGCGGCTGTGGCTGCCATAGAGATGGCAAACTATCACGCCACAATCCACGGAATGCGCTTCGACAGTCTCCGGTAATATCTCAAGACCAAGTTAGATAAACATCTGACAATCAAAACCAACAGTTGTCAGATCTCCATAAGGGGGAATCGTCTTAACAGATGGTTCCCCCTTTTAACTATAGTTTAACAGAACTATACTAATATTTACACAATATATGTCGTTTTCAATTTGCAACGATAAAAATATAATGCAACAATAAAGCACATCAACCCATTCCTATCCTTGCAACGGGAAATGAAACGATCTATAACTCCGAATCAAGGATACCCCATCACAAAATCTCATACCCACGCATCGACGCAGACGCGTGACAATGAATTTTGACAGTCTCAGGCACAGTTGCCCATAAATGAGCATGCTGACCTCCGACATCAGAAACGAACACTTTTTTCATGACTTAGATATGTTTCAATCAACCTTAAAAACTGAACCATGGATGAAAAACATAATTGTCTAAATTTTGGGTTATATACATTAGTAATTTCTATCGTCTGCCTGTCGTAAGACATTGGCAGGAAATCCCCGGGCATCGTGAGATGGACGGGTTTTTTATTTTTTTACACCTTTCAGCCGGTTTTATGATATATTTTTTTTAATTTTGTAAAATGACAAACCACAACGCCATGACACCAGTTTACAGACAGATGTCGCCTGAAGAGGAAGACCGGATGGTCGAGCAGGCATTCCAGGAAGTTCTTTCGGCTTACCTCAACAGCTGCCACCGTAAAAAAGTGGAAATCATCGAGAAAGCTTTCAGATTCGCGAAAGAGGCTCACAAAGGGGCACGACGCAGAAGCGGCGAGCCTTATATACTGCACCCTGTGGCTGTGGCAAAGATTGTCATTTCCGAGCTCGGCCTCGGTTCTACCTCCATCTGCGCGGCTTTCCTTCACGATGTGGTGGAGGACACCGAATACACAAAAGAGGACATTGAGGCCAACTTCGGCCCGAAAATCGCCTCCATTGTGGAAGGGCTTACAAAAATCTCCGGTGGTATCTTCGGTGACAAGGCTTCCATACAGGCGGAAAATTTCCGGAAACTGCTGCTCTCCATGTCAACCGACATCAGGGTGGTGCTCATAAAAATGGCTGACCGCCTGCACAATATGCGCACTCTCGGTTCGATGCGTCCGGAAAAACAATACAAGATTGCCGGGGAAACGCTCTATGTCTATGCGCCCCTCGCCCACCGTCTCGGTCTTTTCAAGATAAAGAACGAGCTGGAAGACCTCGCCTTCAAATACGAGCATCCTCAGATGTATGCCGAAATCATGGCAAAGGTCAGCGACAGCGCTTCCGAAAGAGAGCGTATTGTGGAGGAATTTGTAAAGCCGGTAAGGGAGAAACTCGATGCCGCCGGTTTCAAATATGAGATAAAGGCGCGTGTGAAAAGCGCTTATTCCATCTTCAACAAGATGGAAACCAAAAAAATACCTTTTGAGGAGATCTACGACATCTATGCAGTAAGAGTAATATTCGAGAATGACGACGATGATCTCGAAAAGCTGAAATGCTGGCAGATATACACATTCTTCACCGACGGACACAGGGTGCATCCCGACCGTCTCCGCGACTGGACAAGTACTCCGAAAGCAAACGGCTACCGTGCGCTGCATCTGACAGCCATGGGTCCTGACGGACGCTGGATTGAGGTGCAGATCCGCTCACGCAAGATGGACGACATCGCCGAACTCGGCTATGCCGCCCACTGGAAATACAAGACGGGTGTTTATGAAGACGACACCGAACTCGACAAATGGATGAACACCATCAAGGATATCCTCGCTCATCCCGAACCGAATGCGATAGATTTCCTTGATACGATAAAGCTTAATCTTTTCTCATCCGAGATATATGTGTTCACACCGAAAGGCGACCTCATAACGCTGCCTAAGGGAGCGACTGTACTTGACCTCGCCTTCGCAATCCACTCCGAACTCGGAACCCACTGCATTGCAGGAAAAATAAACCACCGCCTTGTCCCGCTCGCCTATAAACTCGACAGCGGCGACCAGGTGGAGATCATCACTTCCGACTCCCAGACCCCGCAGCCGGAATGGATGCAGTTCTGCCAGTCGGCGAAAGCGCAGAACCGCCTACGCAGCATTCTCCGCAAAGACAAAAAGACTCTTCTTGCAAGAGGCGAGAAGCTTTTCAACGATTTCATGGATAAGGAAGGATTCTCCCCCTCTTCGCAGCTTATGGCGAAAATCCTTTCAAACTATCATCTGAAAAAGCCTCAGGAGCTTTATCTGATGATCGCCAACGATGAGATAAACCTCTCGGCGAAAGAGCTCAGGGAGCTTGCCAAAGAAAGGAAATCACTGATGTCGAAGCTTCTCCGGAATCCGTTCTCTTCCAAGAAATCATCTTCGTCGGAAGAGAAGAAAACTCCTGTCAACAGGAAGGAGATATATGTTCTTCACCCCGACGAGGCAAGTCCGAACTATAAGTTCGACACATGCTGCTCCCCGATTCCGGGTGACGACGTTCTCGGATTTGTCAACGACGACGAGGAGGTTGTCCTCCACAAGGTGAGCTGTCCCAACGCCATGCGCCTGAAAAGCGCATTCGGCTCAAGACTTGTGGCAACAAAATGGGGAGGCACCGCCGATAAATTCCTCGCGTCGATTAGCATCGACGGCATTGACCGCCACGGCATTCTCGAAGAGATTACCAATCTTGTTTCCCAGCAGATGGGTGTCAACATCCGCGGACTGAACATCGCCGCAAAATCGGAAGTTTTCCATTGCGACATGTCGGTGCAGATCGACACTGCGGAGACCGTTGAGCAGATATGCTCGAACCTCAAACATATAAAAGGCGTTAAATTTGCCAAAAGAACTTCTTGACAATGTTTAAAAGACTATTCTCAAAACCGAATCTGGTGCGTCTGGCTCTCGCTGTGGGAGCCGTGGCCGTCATCATGCTGCTTCTGCCGCGCCCCGACCACCAGTCATACAGCTACGAACTCAACCAGCCCTGGAAATATCCTCTGCTTACCGCCGAGTTCGACATGCCGATTCTTCGCGACTCGGCTTCGGCGCGTCTCATTCGCGACAGCATCGATGCCAATTTTGTGCCTTTTGTCAAGAACGCACCCGCGATAGCGAAAGACAACATCAACCGTTTCACAAAAATGGTTGACGGCAGAACCTCCCGTTCGGAAGAGAATAATCTGACTTACCTGCTCACCCAGGTATATTCCCGCGGTGTGGTCGATCCGAAAATATACGAGATAATCCACCGCCAGGGACATAACAAGCTGCGGGTGGCTGAGACTGCCAACGGCGCAAGCCAGGTCACAAGCATCGATGCCTCCGACATGCTTTCTCCGGCAAAGGCGTTCGCCTTCATCGACTCCTCTTTCAACGCATCTCGCGGCGAAAAGAGCGACACCCAGCTTGACGACGCCATCGTGAAGGCTCTGAATCTATCGATCAATCCCAACATCGTAGTCGATACTGCCGCCGACAACAAATTCCGCAGCCAGGACTATCTTATGGTCACAGGCGCGCTCGGCGTCATCAAGAAAGGACAAAGGATAGTCGATCGAGGAGAGATAGTGACACCGCAGGTGTTCACCAATCTCAACACCTATCAGAACATGCTCGACCAGAAACAGGACGGAAAGACATCCCACACCTATTTCTTTATCGGACAGGCATTATACATAATCCTCTGTTTCCTCGGGCTTTTCCTCTTCATGAGAATCTACCGGTCACGCTTCTTCGGCAACATGAGGCAGATGACATTCCTGATATGTTTCATAACCATTTTCGTGATATTCTCCATCGCGATGTTCGAATATCTGGCTAACGGTATATATCTTGTGCCGTTTGCGGCTGTTCCGGTGGTTATCCTCGTGTTTTTCGATTCAAGATCAGCGATATTCTCGCTTCTCGTTACGGTGCTTCTCTCCGCCCTTGTCGCCACATACCCCTTCCAGTTCATCTTCATGGAACTGACAGCAGGGCTTTGCGCCGCATTCAGCATCCACCAGCTCAGCAGGAGAAGCCAGCTGCTCCGCACGGCTCTGGTCTCTTTCCTCGGCTATGTGGTGGCTTATTTCACAATATGTCTTCTCAACGACGGTGACCTCTCGCAGTTCTCCTGGCGAATGATAGGTATATTCGCCATCAACTCTGTGGTGTTGTCGTTCGCATATATCCTCATACTCGTTATCGAGAAGATTTTCGGTTTCACATCAATGGTGACCCTTGTCGAGCTTTCCGACATCAACAATCCTCTCCTGCGCCGCCTTGCCGAAGAGGCGCCGGGCACATTCCAGCACTCCATGCAGGTGTCGATGCTCGCCTCAGAGGCCGCGAGGGCGATCGGAGCCAACACCCAGCTTGTGCGTACAGGCGCCCTTTACCATGACATCGGTAAGATGGAGAGTCCGATTTTCTTCACAGAGAACCAGCATGGCGTCAATCCTCACGCCGGACTTGACCCCGTAACCAGCGCGCAGAAAATCATCTCGCATGTGACCGCCGGACTTTCCCTCGCCTCCAAGGAGAAACTGCCGCAGGTGATCCGGAATTTCATATCGGAACACCACGGAAAGGGAATTACAAAGTATTTCTACAATACTGCCGTCAACAACAGCCCCGACGGTCATGTTGACAAATCGAAATTCCAGTATCCCGGACCGAACCCGCAGTCGAAGGAGACTGCCATACTCATGATGGCGGACGCTGTGGAGGCTGCGTCAAGAAGCCTCAAAGACTATTCCGAACAGTCGATAGATTCCCTTGTCGATAAAATTGTGGATTCGCAGATCTCCGACGGACTTCTCAAAGAATCGCCTGCAAGCTTCAAGGATGTGGAGACAATCAAAACCACATTCAAAAAGCGTCTCGCCACAATATACCATTCAAGGGTGGCTTATCCCGAGCTTAACAAGAAAGCGGAATAAGCTGTCGGAAATGATTGCCGGCAACAAATGGCGAACGATTGAAATATTTTTCCGTGTTGAAGCGTTCTAAACTTAGAGTATGTTTACTCTTGGGCGCTTAGCCGAAAAGAACCTTTTGCGGCGGCATGCACTTTGCCGGCGCCATTTGAAAAAAGACCTGAAAAGATGACAATTCTTCTGATAATACTGAGCGGACTGTTCTTCCTTGCCGGAGTGCTGACACTCCCCTCGCGACCGTTCATATCCCCCGCCCTTTCTTATATCGGGCTTCTGGGACTGAGTTTCGCGCAGCAGGGTGGATATGCCTTGCTGCCCATCAACGGAGTCATACTGACAGGCTGGCTCTGTATGACAGTTGTCGTGATGCTCGCCACAATGATGCAGCCTGTGGCTGTGAGGCGTCAGAGCCGTGGAATGGGATATATGATCGGAGGAGCGTTCGCAGGGCTTGCGGTAGGACTGCTCGGTTTCACAGTGTCATCGTCACTATCTCTGCTCTACGGAATGATGATTGTCGGCGTAGCTGCCGGAATATTCCTCGGTTTTCTCCTCTACACTAAAACCCCGGAAGGCTCCCCTGTGGGAATTACTTCGGGATTCTTCTTCAAATATCTGTTGGCAAAGGGGTTTCCCACAGCTATCACAGTGATGCAGATAGGCGTTGTGCTGGTGATTCTCGTTGCCCTTCATAATGTCAGAGTAATATGAAATTATCACAATATACAATAGCAGCGCTTTTATCGGTATTTTTTCTTGCAGCTTTCCCTTCGGTGACTTCCGTGGTCTCAGCCCAGACCCATAAGGAAGCTCCTAAGAAAACGACTGTCAACAAACGCAAGATAACTGTGGAGAAACCGGATCTTGACCAGATCCGCGATGCGACCCTGGATCCGGCAAGCCCGTTCTATTTCCCGAAACTAAAGGCTAAATACGAACGCAACGACACAACCATGACGAATGACGAATACCGTCATTTCTATCTCGGATATATGTTTCAGGAGGACTATGACCCTTACAGGACTTCTCCCTATTCCAATGTGACCGACGATCTCCGCATGAAGAAGAAACATTCCAAGGAGGAGATCGACACCATACGGAAATATGCCGAACTCACTCTCCGCGACAATCCTTTCGACCTGCGACAGATGTCATTTCTTGTGCATGTCCTCAAGGAAAAGCGCAAGGATATGAGCGCCAAGATATGGGAATACCGTCTGGAACATCTTCTCGGAGCCATAAAAAGCACCGGCACCGGTGAGGATGAAGAGAACGCGTGGGTTGTGATTTACCCTATGCATGAATATGACATGGTGCAGCTGCTCGGCTACGAGGCTACAGATGTCAACTATATCGAACCGGGTTTCGACTATCTCAGCGTGACCCCTGATCCGGACGCACCCAAGAAGCCTGCCGGAAAGACAGCCGAGGGGTTCTATTTCGATGTGCAGGTGCTTCAGAACCAGTATGAGCTGAAACATCCGCAGACTGTCGAGGTGTCGGAAACCGTGTCGGAAACCGGCGGACAGGCAGAAAACACTCCGGCTGAATAAAAAACAGAACAAACAAAAAATCAATATAATATGAGTAATGAAGAGAAAGTAGGTCCCGGCAAGTACGTGGAATATGCCTACAAACTATACAACGCAGCCGATGGCGCGCTGCTTTTCGAAGCTCCCGCCGACGCTCCCGACATGATGGTCTATGGTGTCTCACATGAGATTGTACCGGGACTTATTGCCGCTCTCAAGGATCTTAAGGCAGGCGACAGATTTGAAGTGGAGCTTCCTCCCCAGGCTGCTTTCGGAGAGCGTTATCCCGACAATATCGTGGGTCTTGAGAAAGAGATTTTCATGCGCGACGGCAAACTCGCCGATGAAGTCAAGGTAGGTGCCGACCTCCCCATGATGACAGCTGAAGGCTACCGTATCTCAGGACGTGTTCTTGAGGTAGGCGATGAGATAAAGATGGATTTCAACCATCCATTCGCAGGTCTGACTGTTAAATACGACGGCGTTGTGACAATGGTACGCGAAGCTACTCCCGAGGAGCTTTCGCCCGCTCAGGGTTGCGGCGGTGGATGCTGTGGCGGTGGCTGCGGCGGTCACGACGAAGGTTCGTCATGTGGAGGCTGCGGCGACGGTTGCTGCCATTGATACTTGACAAAATATAAAACATCGATACGACAAAACTAAAGAAGCCGGAAATTTCCGGCTTCTTTAGTTTTGTCGTATTATTATTATCTTCAAAGTCGAAGCGACATCGGTTATCAGCGTTCCGCACGGGTCGGATTGTTGAGGAAGTCATCGTAGGCGAGACGGATTCCCTCGCGAAGCGGTGTGCGGTAGGTCCAGCCCATAGCCGTGGCTTTAGACACATCGAGGAGTTTGCGGGGAGTACCGTTAGGTCGGGTTGTATCCCACAATATCTTCCCTTTGAAGCCTACAATATCAGCCACCATCTCGGTCAGTTCCTTTATCGAGAGCTCTTTTCCCGTTCCGGCGTTGACTGTTTCTCCATCGCTGTAATTCTCCATCAAGAAAAGACAGAGATCGGCAAGGTCATCCACATAAAGGAATTCCCTCAGCGGAGAGCCGTCGCCCCAGCATGTAACACTCTCTGCCCCGCTCTCCTTTGCCTCATGGAAGCGGCGTATCAGCGCGGGAAGCACATGGCTGTGCTCAGGATGATAGTTGTCATTCGGTCCATAAAGGTTGGTGGGCATCACGCTGATGAAATCCGCTCCATACTGGCGGCGCAGATACTCGCAATATTTCAATCCGGAAATCTTGGCGAGAGCGTAAGCCTCGTTTGTCTGTTCAAGCGGAGAAGTCAGCAGACAGCTTTCCGGCATAGGCTGCGGCGCCATACGCGGATATATGCAACTCGACCCGAGGAAAAGAAGTTTCTTCACACCGGTTCGCCAGGCTGCGTTTATCACATTCATCTCAAGCATCATATTCTGATACATGAAATCGGCAGGAGCCTCGTTATTGGCAACTATACCTCCTACTTTTGCCGCGGCGAGAAACACATAGTCCGGTCTTACCTCGTCGAAAAACCTGTTGACAGCCTGCTGATCCACAAGATCGAGCTCCTTGTGAGTCCGTGTCACGATATTATTGAAACCGGCTGCACGGAGCGCCCTGACGATAGCCGACCCCACCATTCCGCGGTGGCCTGCGACATATATTCTGCTTTCTTTTTCCATTTCAAAACAAACCTAAGAATCTGTTTACTTTACAATTCCTTTCTCAAGATACTCCGCGAGATTTGTACGGACATAGTTGCCGGCTCTTTCAGCCGCCACTTTAGCCATATCGGAATCAACCATCTTCTTCACAAGATCCTCGAAAGAGGTTCGCTCGGAATTCCAACCCAACTTTGCCTTTGCCTTGGTCGGATCTCCCCAGAGATTTACCACATCTGTGGGACGGTAGAAATCAGGCGACACCTCCACAAGCACCTTGCCTGTGGCTGAATCCACACCTTTCTCGTCGATACCCTCGCCTTCCCACCGGAGCTCTATGCCGACATGACGGAATGCAAGAGTGGCGAAATCACGAACAGAATGCTGTTTGCCGGTGGCGATGACAAAATCCTCAGGCTTCTCCTGCTGGAGCATGAGCCACATACATTCCACATAGTCGGGAGCATATCCCCAGTCGCGGAGCGACGACAGATTGCCGAGATAGAGTTTATCCTGCTTTCCCTGCTTGATTCGTGCGGCGGCAAGTGTGATCTTTCTTGTGACAAATGTCTCTCCCCTCCTCTCGCTCTCATGGTTGAAGAGGATTCCCGAACAGCAATACATGTCGTAAGCCTCACGGTATTCCTTGATTATCCAGAATCCATAGAGTTTCGCGACAGCATACGGGCTGTAGGGATGGAAAGGGGTGTTCTCGTTCTGCGGCACCTCCTCCACTTTGCCGTAAAGCTCCGAGGTGGAAGCCTGGTAAATGCGGCATTTCCCGGCTATTCCGCACTGTCGGACAGCCTCAAGCACTCGGATGACTCCCACGGCATCGGTATTTGCCGTATATTCGGGAACATCAAACGACACCTGCACATGACTCTGGGCGGCGAGATTGTATATCTCGTCGGGTTGCACGGAGCCTATGACCTTCAGGAGACTCATTGAGTCTGCCATATCGGCATAATGGAGATGGAAATCGGGATGACCCTCAAGATGGGCTATACGCTCGCGGAAATCTGTGGAACTGCGGCGTATGGTGCCATGCACTTCATAACCCTTTGAAAGAAGAAGTTCGGAGAGATATGAACCGTCCTGACCGGTTATTCCGGTGATAAGGGCGGTTTTCTTTATTGTAGTTTCAGAATTCATAAATTTCTGTTATCGCATTCATGAAGATCCGCCATGAAAGATGGCGGCGATAGTTCTCATAGGCGGCAGAACCCATTTTACGCCGCAACTCCGGATCCTTGGCAAGAATCTCGATCTTGGCGGCGAGAGCGGATGAATCTGCCGGAGAGACAAACAGCGCGTCTGTTCCGTCGGTGAGATATTCCATCTGCGCGCCGTTGGCTGTGCATATTTGCGGTCTGCCACACGCCATGCACTCTATATTGGACATTCCGCACGCCTCCCGCTCTATGGAGGGAAGAACCCCGAAATGGCATTGTGCCAGATAAGGCATAGGCTCATCTGTCTTCTTCCAGTCGATAAGTTCCATGACTCCCCGCGTCATAGCCCGGCGGCGCAGAGTGTCGATATAATCGGGATTTCCGCTTCCGACAATCTTAAGCCGCACTTTCACTCCGCGTATCAGCCCGATTGAATCAATAAGGGTCTCCACACCTTTCCCTCTGGCTATATTGCCGTGGAACATGGCTGTAATCGGACCTTTTACCGGCTCTTCAAGACATGAAGGCTCAGCAACATTGACACTGTTGTGAAGAACGTGGATCTTTTCCGGATCAATGGGAGATTTCTTCCCCTCCCACATCTTAAGAAATGTGTCGCGTGCAAGACGCGACACAAATATGTGGCTGTCGATATGGCGGTATAGCCATCGGTAGATTATTGAATCGCTCCCTTTTTTGACCCTGTGGCGCGTCACCACTATCCTTACATTCTGATGTTTTGCAAGAACTGCTGCTATGCGTGCCACCATGGCATCTCGGTAACGGTGGGCGTGGACCACAACCTTGGAGCCATGCGATTTCCGGAGCAGTGATGCGAGACGTCGCGCCGATCTCAGACTGAGCAGACCGCTGAGCGGAGCATGCTCAACAGGTATTCCGGCTGAAAAAAAATGGGAGTCAACAGCGATGGCGCCTTTTGTAAATGCCATGGTCTGTATCCCTTCTTCTCTGAAATGCCGGCAGATGTCGAGAGCATATTTCCCGACAGCTCCCCAGCGGCGGAGGGCAAGAAGATGAATGACCGTGGCTTTCTCTTCCATTTTATCAGTTGGCGGATCCGGCAAGCATTACGTTGATATCCACGCAGGGCAGACCGAGATAGGAGCCCACGAGTTTATCGACAAGTTTTCCTTTATATGTCACCATGCCGCACTGCACACCGGGTGTTGTGGCGATCATGCCGTCGAGTCCGTCCTTGATGGCGAGCTCGTCGAAGAAATTAATCAGCACATTGGAAAGCGCCATGGCAACTGTACGGGGCACTGTCACAGAAGGATGCGATTCCTCAAGGTTGAGGATATAGACTGAATCCTTCATGGCTACAGAGAGTTTTTTCGGGAATTCGAACGAGCGTGTGCATGTTCCCATGATTATGACATCGGCTGTCTTCACTTTATTGTAAAGCACTTTCGGATGGATAGCGATTGTGTTGACAAGCGGTCCGCAGACTTCCGCGGTGTGCATCAATGCGGATGTGTCGTTGTTCATCACGGTGACATACGCACCGGCGCTGATACCTGCTTTTGCGGCTGCATGAACCTGATGTCCCTCGCCAATGATGAGAATCTCGCATGGATTCACACCGGCGATTCCGGCGAGAAGCACTCCCTTGCCGTTGCCGAGATAGGAAAGTGCGTCCTGGGCATACATGATGGCGGCCCTGCCGTTGATCTCATCTATGATCTTGGCGAAAACCGGCTCGTCGTTATGGGAGAGCATATTGTCGAAACATCCCAGTGTGATGCCGTGCGACATCAGAGCGCTTATGACTGAATTATCGAAAAGGGTGGAATCCATCATGCACAGAAGCGCGGCCCCTTTCTTCATTTTCTTTATATCCTTGGCTTTAAGAGGACCGTATGAAAGCACGATATCGTTTTTGAGGGCCTCGTCGCGGGTGACGATCTTGACCCCGAATTCAGCATATTTCTCATCGGGGAAGCTGATATCGACTCCGGCTCCGTTCTCCATAGACAGGTTTATCCCTGCAGAGGTAAGAAGTCCGCATGCCTCCGGAGTAAGCAGGAATCTGGTCTCGTCGGTGTCTGCGTAATTGCCTACAAGTCCGATGCAGACTTTTTTGTTTCCCTCTTCCATAAGCTCAAGCATTGTCTCTGTCTGCAGCTCCATTGCGTTTTTATGCTCGCTCATAATTATGTCAATGATTTTGGTGATGATGCGCCGACCACCACATGGGTTGTATGATAATTTGGTCTGACCGATACCCGACCGTTTAGAAAATCAGTATCGCCAACCACAAAATTAATATAATAATTCTACTTCTGCAAACGGTTTCCCGTCAGATATCAGGATATTCACGAAGGAATTCATCCACTGATCCGGAGATTTCCTTCGCATTCTCAAGACTTGAACCTCCGAAAGTTATGTTGGCGCGGGAGTAATACGGTTCCCTTACGGCAAGCCCTTCGCGGATCACCTTCCTTATCTCGTCGGGGTTCTTGCCTGCCACAAGAGGACGCTTATGGGGGTTCGCGCATAACCTGCGCAACAGACACTCCTCATCAGCTTCAAGCCTTACCACATTTCCCCGGCTAAGCATATAATCCATATTTTCAAGGAAACATGGGGTTCCGCCTCCACACGATATAACCGTATTCTCGAATTCACCCGCCTCTCGGAGCATTTCCGCCTCGATTCTGCGGAATCCGCTTTCTCCCGATTCACTGAAAATGTCGGCGATTGTTTTCCGGAAACGCTGTGTTATATAGAAATCAAGATCAATGAACTCTCTGCCGAGACGTTTCGCGAGAGCCTTGCCGAATGTGGTCTTGCCCGATGCCATATAGCCCACTATGAAAAGAGGAGCTTTGCTTTCTGCCATATTTTCTGTTTTATTTGATTAAACCCGGGATATTCCGGACAATTGTCCAGACTATAATCACAGAGAAAATTCCCCATCCCGCCCACGGTTTATGAAGAATGTCGTGAAAACGTCTGAATTTACTACGGGAAAGTCCTGACAATCCCGCGATGGATACAACCGGCAGCAATATGACAAGCAGAGCGTTCTGCCGCCACGCTTCCGGAATGTCGCCATGAAGGAGGGCATGGACGGCACGCTGGCTTCCACAGCCCGGACAGTCAAACCCGGTTAAATAATGTACCATACATTTTGGAGCCCAGCTTGTCTCAAGCGGATCCACGATAAAGTAGAAAACCGCCGCCGTCAGAACCGCTATAACGGCTGATACACGGATAATCCCGCGGTTCATGACAAATCAGTTTCCGAAAAACATCAACGGCAACAGAACTGTATTCCAGATTATGCCCACAACAATCGAAGCGATAATCCATATCTGCGCGCGCTGAGAGGATTTCTCTGCCCCGGCATAGTCGCCGGAATAGTACTTGCTGCTTACCATCGAACTGAATACGATAGCCACAATTCCCGGTATTGCGCAACACAACACTGTGGCGAGTATCGATGCCACAAGATAAGAGGAGGGCATCGGACGGTTTTCTTCGGAAGCGGCTGATGAATTGACCGCATTGACATAAACCGAACGCTGTGGCGCTGCCTGTCCCTTCATCTGCTGCGGCTCTCTTTGCCGCTCCATGTCCTGGCCTGATACCGGCTCCGGTTTTTCAGCCGGCTTGAAATCTATATTGAGAGCCTTTGCCCATTCCCTCTCATTAGCGAAACCGGGATCGGCTTCCTTCTCAGCTACTGTCTCGACGGCAGGTTTTGCCTTTGCCACCTCTTCAGCGGCGGGGTTACCTTCGGAATCACTTTTTTCCTCAAACTCCACACTGTTGGCAACGGATTTAGTATCCGGCTCTCGGTCAAGTTCGGAAAGCAATTTCACAACGGCGCGGGGATAGATGTCATATTCAGCCTGATGCACTTTCTGTTCGAGCGATTCGGGAGTCTCCCCCTCCTCAATTTCCACTTCCTTCTGAAGCACGATAGGTCCGCGGTCGATGTCGGCGGTGACAATATGCACTGTCGCACCGCTTTTCTTCTCGCCGTTGGCAAGCACTGCCTCATGGACATTGTGACCCCAGAACCCCTTGCCACCGTAGGCAGGAAGCAGCGAAGGATGCAGGTTGAGAATCCTGCCGGGATAGGCGTCGGTTATCTCTTTCCCAACAATCTGGAGGAAACCGGCAAGCACTATGATGTCGATCTCATGCTCCTTAAGAAGATTCAGAATCCTTTCGGGATCCTCTCTCCATTCCTTGCGCGGGATATAGACGCTTTCAACCCCGAGAGCCTCAAGACGGTCGAGCGCACCCGCTCCTTTGCGGTCGGCTATGAGAAGATCAACTCTGATGCGGGATCCGCTATTGAACACCTTCGCCAGATTCTCGGCGTTTGTTCCTGTTCCCGAGGCGAAAACGGCTATCTTTTTCATGTATTGAAATTTATTGCGGGCCTACCCCGCAGTTGGTTATTGGCGTTGTGAATAATTATCTCATCCTACCTGCTGCATATCTACAAGTCGTTTGTAGATTCCACCCTTAGCAATGAGTTCTTCATGGGTTCCCGCTTCTGCGATCTCCCCTTCATGCATCACACAGATCAGGTCGGCGTTTACAATTGTCGAGAGACGGTGGGCGATGACCATGGTGGTCCTTCCTTTCATAAGGCGGTCGAGGGCTTCCTGCACAAGACGCTCACTCTCTGTGTCGAGAGCTGATGTCGCCTCGTCGAGTATCAGCACAGGCGGATTCTTCAGTATCGCCCTCGCTATGCTTATGCGCTGGCGCTGTCCGCCGGAAAGCCTGCATCCCCTGTCGCCTATCATGGTGTCGTAACCGTTCTCGGTCTCCATGATGAACTCATGGGCATTGGCAATCCGCGCTGCCTCCTCCACCTGTTCCCGGGTGGCATCGGCGGCTCCGAACGCTATGTTGTTATAGATAGTGTCGTTGAAAAGTATCGCCTCCTGGTTGACATTTCCCATCAGCGATCTGAGATCCTTTACTCTGTAATCCCTCACATCATGGCCTGCAACAAGAACCGAACCTTCCCTGACATCCCAGAATCTCGGAATCAGATCCACAAGGGTGGATTTTCCGGAACCGGACTGTCCTACAACCGCCACTGTTGTTCCGGGCTTCACCTTCAGGTTGATCCCTTTGAGCACATCTGTGTCGCCGGTATAGCTGAATGACACGTTACGGAACTCTATAGAGCCGTCTTTAGCCGGATCAGAGGGGAGCGCCGCAGGTTTCTCGGCATCGCAAATAGGATTGCGTGCGTTAAGTATCTTGTCAATACGCTTGAGCGCGGCCATACCCTTCTGCACGGCATAAGAGGTCTTGGAAAGTTCTTTGGCGGGGTTGATGATGCTGTAGAATATCACCATGTAATAGATAAACGTCGGCGCGTCGATCGGCGCGTTATTGCCGGAGAGGATAAGGCTTCCGCCGAACCAGAGCACTATCGAGATAGCTATCGTGCCGAGAAATTCACTCATCGGATGCGCGAGGGCTGTACGCCGGCTGATGGCGTTCTGAAGGCGGTAGTAATCCTGTGTTTCGGAGCGGAACTTGCGGTCCATGTGCTTCTCGGCGTTAAAAGCCTTCACGACTCTCAGTCCGCCAATCGTCTCTTCCGTGGTGGAAAGGATTGTTCCCATCATCTCCTGCGCCTTCAAGGATTTGGCTTTAAGGCGTTTTCCAACCGTACCCATCACATAGCCGGCTATAGGAAGAAGCACAAGCACGAAAAGGGTTAGCTGCCAGCTCACTATTATCATGCCGGCGAGATAGACGATGATGAGTATAGGGTATTTTACAAGAGCGAAAAGCGAAGACATGACCGAAACCTCAATCTCGGTGACATCGCCCGAAATTCTCGCCATGATGTCTCCTTTTCTTTCGGATGTAAAGAATCCGATAGGGAGAGAAACTATATTGGCATACATGGAGTTGCGTATGTCACGCACCACTCCGTTGCGCAAAGGGATTGTGAAATACTCGCTGAAATAGGCGGTTCCTACTTTCAGAAGAGTCATCACAATAAGGAAAAGTGCAAGAAGGGCGAGAGTGGTGGATTGTCCGTACATCCGGATCAGCTCCCCTGTGTAGAAATAGAAATTGTTGATCGCCACATCCTGAAAGCTTGCATCCCCCCAGTGCATGAATACATATTCCTGGGTGTCGAGATTGAAAAGCATCCTCAGGATAGGCATTATCAGGGCGAAAGAGAAAAGTGTGAGGAAAGATGTCAGCACATTGAAGATTATGCTGACTATTATGTTCGTTTTGTAGGGCAGTGCGAATCTGCGCAGAAATATCAGAAGGTCTTTCATTATCAAAGTCGCAGACAGGAAGCCGGCACGGCAGTTTGCCGTGCCACGGTTCATGTCCAATAATATGCAAAATTAATCAAAAAAACTTTCCGAAAGCAATATCTTGTGCTAAAACGTCATAATGTCGTTTTTCAGAGATGATTCAGACGCTCCTCAGCCTTGTCGCCGAAAAGGCGGTTGAATTCCTCTCTTGTGCGTTTCCATCTTTTGTGCGACCAGAGCCAGTACTGCGGGGCATTCTGTATGCTGTTCTGCAGCAGCGCGTAATAATGGCGCGTAAGCTCAAAATCGCGTGAAGCCGAGGCGTCGGCTGTCATCCGTCGGAAATGGAGTGTGTAATATCCGCGGCGCGGTCTGTGCATATCCACATAGAAAACCTCCGCCCTAAGGAACTTGGAGATACGCTCCGGACCTGTGAATACAGGTGTCTCATGGTTCAGGAAGTCAACCCACAGATGGATGGAGTTGTAAAGAGGTGCCTGGTCGGCTATATATCCGGTCACTGTAGGCCGTCCCTCTTTCTTGCATTTGATCAGGAAAGGCAAGGTGTCTTCCATAGCCACTGAATTCGCGCCGAAATGATTGCGCAGCCTGAGGAATGCCTTGTCGGCTCCGGCGTTCTCCAGCGGATGATAAATCTGCACACATGTGGCGTCTTTGTTGAAGTGGATCGGCAGAGAGCTGACCCATTCCCAGTTGCAGTAATGTCCGAGAAGCAATGTGCATGATTTCCCTTCGCTCATAGCCTTGTTGATCTGGTCAGCGCCAGACACCTCCAGTCTTCTGCGCATCTCCTTCTCGCTCATGGTGGTGAGTTTTACCGTCTCGACGAAATAATCGCCGAGAAAACGGTAGAAGCCTTTCTCGATACGTTTTATCTCTTCCAAATCCTTTTCGGGGAACGCGCTTGTGAGATTGGAGCGCACAACCTTTCGGCGATAGCGCACGACAGAATGTGCGAGCCACGCCACAAAATCGGATAGAAGATATAGTGCCTTCAGCGGCACAAGGGAGAGAGTATAGAAAAGTGAATAGAGAAGGTAGTAGTTTATCTTGTCCATTTATGATTCTTAACTAAGTTTTTCAGCCTCTTCGGCAAGGTCCTCGACCATCCTGCGGTGAATCGCCGGACGCTGTATCCACCGCTGGGCGACATAGCCTAAGGCGAGCCATACAGCGGCGAGTATCCACAGATGGATATATTCGTCATGCACCTGCGCGAGCGTGGATCCGTTGGCATTCATTTTTATGAATCCCTCGACACCCCATGTGGCAGGAACGGCATCGCTGAGGAAGCGCCAGAACCCGTGCATGGCATAACGCGGCCATGTGAGTCCGGAAAGGAAGAGGAAAACAACCGAGGTCACAACCCACAGCACAAAGACCGACTCACGCTCCCAGACAAATCCCTGGAGCACAAAACCCATGCCGAGACAGGCAAGGACCATCGGCATAAGGAACACAAGTTCCTGCCAGAGGCTGCCCATCATGGGGAAATTGAATATCAGCGGCACATAATGCACCATGTATATAACGGGAAGAATAAGGATTGTTATATAACAGAGCATCTGGGCGAGCATTGTTCCGAACACCGACGGCGCCTCGTTGACCGAATTATATCCTATCAGCGACGGGCGCTCGCGTTTTGCGCCTCCCGCCATTCCCGAGGCGAGGATTATGCACTGATGGAGAATCAATATAAGCACACCCGGCATGACAAATGAGTCAAATCCGTTGCGGATATTTCCCAGCGATATGTTCTCTATCGGCAACAGGTCACCCTGCGCGATAGTAGTGGCGAGCGGCGCGATATCATCCACTTTCTCCGTCATCAGTTCCGCACCCATCTCCATCATGACATTTGTGGTTGCGACAAGAAATCCGCGGTAACGCAGCAGAAGACTCATCTCACAGTACATCACCGAATTGGCGGGTTCGCCGTTTCCGATCTTCTTTCCGAAACCTTCCGGAATCTCAAGTATGGCGTAGGCGTCGTGGGAATTCACGGCATGGCGCGCTTCGCTGAGATCGGCTGCGTAACCGGTCACCCATGCTTCCTGGCATGCGTCAATGCGGCGCACAAGATCACGGCTCTCGGCAGAGCGGTCATGATCGACAACCACCATCTTCACATCCCGCACAAGCTCCGGATTATATATGAGTGAATATATAATCGGGTAGGCGATCGGGAGGAACGCGAAGAAGAGGATAAGCCCGACATCATGGCTTATGAGGCTGAACTCATGCAGATAAACATGATAACAGTCGGATATATTTCGTTTTATCTTTTTCCACATAACGATTGTAGATTAGGGATCATGGAGCATATACAGGCTTCTGCATCGCTTTCTTAAGATGCCAGAGCATCGTGAAAGGAAGAAGCATGAAGACAAGATACGCCACAAACCATACACGCGAGTAATATATGTGTATTCCGTTAAGTGCCTGGTCGATATAGATCAGGAAGTTATAGCGGGTAGGCACGATATGGCTGAATATTCCGATCGCTCCGTACATGCTCTGCACCGGGAAAGAGAACGCGGCTATCGAGAATGAAAGGATTCCGAGAAGCGCGCTTATCGAGAGCGAAAGCCTGAGATTGGGCATGACCGAGAATATGAAGAGTCCGAATCCCTGACAAGCCAACACAAACATTATCTCCGACAATGTCATCCAGAACCATGAGCCGTTCATCGGATAATGGTTCCATCCGTAGAGCCATGACTCAAGGAAAATAGCCAACACTATCCAGCATATTGTCTGCGGAAGGAGTTTGGCGGCAAGCGCCTTTATAAGCGAGCCGTCCGCCATGCGCAGCAACTGTACGGATGTGCCGTATTTTATCTCCTGTCCAAGACTGAAGCATGTGATAAGCAATATCATCAGCTGCAGCACACAGGGGAGAAACGAGTTGTTGAGATAGATGGCGTAGTTCAGGGCGGGGTTCCCGATGCCACGCGCCGAAATATTTATCGGCTGAAGCAACGCCGACATGTCGGGAGAATTGTAGCCCACGCTCTCTATGACCGATACAGCCACTCCCGCCTTGGCAAATACGGCGGTGGATTTGAATGTCTTGAAGAGGAGCGACGCGGGCACAAAATAGGTCATGTTGGTGTAGAAGGTGATCGCCGGCTTTCTTCCGGCAAGAAGATCAGCCTGGAAGTTTTCCGGGATAAGGAAAAATCCGTAGATTTTACCCTCCTGCACCGCATGGCGCGCCTCCGTGAAACTGTTGTAGGTGTCTGCCACATCGAGCATCTGCATCCCGGCGAGACTCTGGCTTATCTGTCTTGACAGCGCCGAACCGTCTTTATCGACCAGCGCTCCGGGAGCCTTCACAGGCAGTCCTTCCTCCATCAGGTCCGCCATGAAAAGGAAGCAGAACAAGGGCAGGACGAAGATACCCACCCAATAGAGAGGACGTCTTACGAGCTGCTGAACGCTCCTGACAAATATGGCTCTGAATCCTGAGGTTTTCATTTCTTCTCCTTATCCTTGTCGTCGGTCTGTCCTGCGATGCCTTTATATATCACAGACATGCCCGGACGGAAATTATCTATATTTTTTGACGGACGTGCCTTCACCTGGAATGTGCGGGCGTCATAGTCGCCTGTGGCTTTGGTTGCCTGCCAATTGGCGTATGTTCCGAGATCCTTGATGTAGAACACGGTCATCTCCTCCTCCTTGTCGAGGGCCGGGATGCTGACTTTGATCTTTGTTCCGTTCTTTATGTCCTTGAGAAGGTTCTCGCGCATATTGAACACTGCCCAGCGCTCTGATTTCTGGAGCGACATTATCGGGGCGCCGGTTGCCACAAGCTCGCTGACATTGGGATATATCACGGTGATCTCTCCGTCGCATGGAGCTACAAGATACTGGTCCTCAAGAATGGCGTTCACCTCTTTCACTCCGCTTCTGGCGGCTGTCACCATAGCTTCGGAAGCCTGCTTGTCCTCTTTCTGGGCACCCGACTTGGCAAGCTCATACTGGCTGCGGGCCGCCGCCTCTCCGGCTGTGGCTGCGTCGTATGCCGCTTTCGCCTCATCGCGTTTCTGTGCGCTTACAACTCCCTTGGCGAAAAGATTCTCCATGCGGTCGTAGGTTTTCTTTGCGATTGTAGCCGCTGCCGTTGCCTGTGCCAAAAGGTCACGAGCACCCTCTATAATCTGTTTGCGTGTTCCGGCATCCACCTTGCGGTTGGTTGCGGCGGCAACATCCTCCATAGCCTTTGCCTGCTCCATGCGGGCATCCACCAGCGAGGAATGAATTCTTACGAGTGTGTCGCCGGCTTTCACCTCCTGACCCTCCTCTACATAGAGTTCTGCAACACGTCCGGGGAGTTTACCTGATATGCGGATTTCTGTAGCGTCACACTGTCCCTGCACAGTATAGGGGCCCTGCTTAATACATAGGAATCCCACTATCGCCATAATGCACAATATGATGAGAATTATCACTACAGTGGTGATAAGCATTTTGTCTTTGCCGGTAACGGCTTTAGGATCCTTGAAAGTCTCCGCCTGGGCATTCGCGGAAGATGTATTTTGATTTGAGTCCATTTTCATATATAGTTTTTATGTTTTTGTCTTATGGTCCTTATCGCATTAAAGCCTTATAAATCATTATAGAGTGCCGTTTGTCAGTAATTCAGGGTACCAAGCACTTTCGACAGATATACCTCACAGAGGCGTATGCCTATCTGCGCGTCGATTTTCTCGGAATTCGCCTGAAGCCACATGGTCTGCGCTCCTATGACATCGTCGGCTGTGAGGACACCCTCTTTGAAACCCACTTCAGCGCATCTCAGGTTCTCGTCGGCGCTCTTCATGTTGGTGAGGGTCATATCGTATGTCTTGAAGGCTTCCTGGAATTTGAATTTCGCCTGATTCACCTGCAGCTCCACCTTCTCCTCAAGGTCCTCAAGAGCGAGGCGGGAAGCGTTTGTGGCGCTCTGGGTGGCTTTGTAATGGTTGTAGTTGCCGCCCCAGTGCCATAGCGGGATGGTGATTGCGGCGCCGATGTTGAATCCTCCTCCGAATTTCTTCTGGAAACCGTTGTTAAGATTTGGATTCGAAAATGAATAGGCTCCGATTATCGCGATTTTGGGAAGCATGGAACCCATGGCAAGTTTCTCGCGTTGTTTCAATACTGTTATACCCTGACGTGCAGCCTCAAGATCCTGACGGCGGGCATATACATCCGACATATTGTATGTGAATGGAGGAGCGGTTCTGTCGGTTGTCTTAAGCTGTTCATCCTCAAGCGACATTTTTGAATCCACCGGCAGACCGCATATCTGCGCGAGAGCCATGCGCGAGAGCGAAAGACCGTTCTCCACCTTGGTCAGCATTATCTTTGCCTCGTTGTATTTCACATCCACCTTAAGCATGTCGGCGCGTGTGGCGACTCCCTCGTCGAGCATCGCCTTCACATTGTAACGGAGTGTATCGACAAGTGTCACAAAACTTTCGGCAAGGCGTTTCTTCTCTCCGAGCGACACCACAAGCCAATATGCCTCATCCACGGCATATACCACATCCTGCACAGCGTTGTTGCGCATTGCAACCGCCATTTTCTCGGCATATTTGGTAATGTCGTTGAGGGCGCGGATCGTTCCGCCCATATAGACGGGCTGAGTCAGCGTAAATGCTCCGGCGAAGACGTTATGTGTGTCAAACTGCATCGCCTCCTTCGGAATCACGGCGACCTCTGTGGGTATATAGCTGCCGGAAGAGGGATCCTTTATCGGATTTCCCGAAGGATCGGTAAGTATGTTGTAGTTATATTTCTGTGTCGCCGGGTCAAACGACATTGTAGGCAGCATTGCGTCGGCTCCGAGGAGATTTATCTGCCGCTGGTTGTAGAGATATGTGCCGCTGAAGTCGATGCCGGGGAGATAGGCGGAGAAAGCCGCTTTCCTTTCATATCCGGCGCCTTTCACAGCCTCTTCCGCGATACGTATGGCCTTGTTGTTTCTCACAGCCATGTGCCGGCACGAATCGAGGCTCACGGTCTGGGCATTGATTCCGGCGGAACATGCGATCGCTGCGGTGATGATTAATGTTCTTGCTATTTTCATAACTTCGGGATTGTTCATAGTGGGAAGCAGTAAAGGAGATATCTGCGGTTGAAAAACAGTCCGTTTTAACACACAGCTATCCTTTACTCCTTATTTATGATACAAAATTACAGAGTTTTTGTTTATCGCAACATCCGTTAACAGTCAAAAAAAACTCTATGTGACAAATCGGCGAAGTTTTTCTCCGAAAATTCCCATGGAATGCAAACGGTTTCTATCTCTTTTCGTAGCGGAAATAGAGTATATAGACGAGAATGGCTCCCAAAGCGACAAGAGGGATACCTACAAGCGACACGGCTCCGTAGCCGGCTCCGGATGCTATGACCCTGCCTCCGATAAAGGCGGCTATGGCATTGCCTGCGTTGTAGGCTATCTGTATGCACGCGCCTCCGAGAAGCTCTCCACCTTTGGCGTAACCAACGATATCCGACTGCAGCGGACTGCCGGAAGCGAACAATGCCGCTGTTCCGAACACCATCAGTATGACTGCCGCCCATCCGATATGCTCGAAGAAATAATTCATGGCGAGCACCGCGATTCCCATAAGCATGACTCCGGCTGCGACCGACGACGGTTTGAACCTGTCGCCTATCCTGCCGGAAATAAGATTACCGGCAAACATGCCGAATCCGGCAAGAATCATTATCCATGACAAGGAGGCTGTGGAGAATCCCGCCTCTTCGGTCATTATAGGATCTATATAGCTGTACCAGCAGTAAAGTCCGATCTGTGCTGAAATCACTCCGCCGAATATCAGCCATGGCGGCAATGTGCGGAGGAAACTGAACTGGTTCCTGAAGCCGTGGTCGGGCAAGGCGGGAATGAACGGCACCCATTTCTTTATGGCAAAGAATGTTACGGTTCCGGCAACCGCAACTATGATAAAAGCCACCCTCCAGCTGAGGGTATTGCAGATGAACGTTCCGAGCGGCACCCCGAAAAGTGTGGCAACTGTCATCCCCGCTATCATAAACGACACCGCAGAGGTCTCATGTCCGGGTGTGGCAAGACGCCGAGCCACAATCGCCCCGACCCCGAAGAACGCTCCGTGGGGCAGTCCGGATATGAAACGTGAAACTATGAGTGTCCAGAAATTCACTGATACGGCGGCACATGTGTTGCCTATAACAATTATGCCCGCAAGCATCATGAGCATCTTGCTCAAAGGCATCTTCCGGAAAAACAGAAGAGCCGGCGCTCCGAAACATACTCCTGTGGCGTAGGCGGATATAAAATGTCCTGCATCCGACACACTTACCGACATCGCTCCGGCAAGGTTGACAAGGATTCCCATCATAAGGAATTCCGAAATACCCAGCGAGAATGTACCGAGAGCCAGAGAAAACAATCCCTTATTCATCACAAACGATTTTTTACCTTTAAAAAAAGTCATGCAGCCTCTGCCGCATGACTTCAACAATATCTTATAAGAAACTTATTTATCAGAGATTTGCAAGGCATTCCGACACATTGCGGAAGATCCTCTCCTTGAGGCCGTCGGTCTCGGGCGCGGGTTCGAACTTTTTGCCTGTGATGTGCTCGTAAAGCTCGATGTAACGCTGGCTGACCTCATTGCAATATTCAGGAGTCATCTCCGGAACAGTCTGACCGGGCTTACCCATGAATCCGTTGGCGATAAGCCATTTTCTGACAAACTCCTTTGAGAGCTGGCGCTGCTCCTCACCTTTCTCGAAACGCTCGGCATAACCGTCGGCATAGAAATAGCGGGAAGAGTCGGGAGTATGTATCTCGTCGATAAGTATCACCTTTCCGTCGAGAAGTCCGAACTCATATTTTGTATCAACGAGGATAAGTCCGTGGGCGGCAGCCATCTCGGTTCCGCGGTTGAAAAGCGCGAGAGCGTATTTCTCAACCTGTGAATAAACATCTTCCGGCACAATGCCCTGGGCGATTATCTCGTCGCGGGAGATGTTCTGGTCATGTCCCTCGTCAGCCTTTGTGGTCGGAGTGAGGATAGGCTCGGGAAGCTTCTGGTTCTCGCGGAGACCCTCAGGAAGCTTGACACCGCATATTTCTCTTGCTCCGGCAGCATAGTCACGCCATGCAGAGCCGGCGAGATAGCCGCGTACAATCATCTCTATCTTTAGAGGCTCGCAGCAGCGGCCCACTGTCACCATCGGATCCGGAACAGCGATTTTCCAGTTGGGAACGATGTCGGCTGTTGAATCGAGAAAATAAGCCGCAATCTGATTGAGCACCTGTCCTTTGTAGGGAATACCTTCAGGAAGGACGACATCGAAAGCTGAGATACGGTCGGTCGCTACCATAACAATATAATCGTCACCGATATTATACACATCGCGCACCTTGCCGTGATAAACTGATTTCTGTCCGTTGAACTCGTAGTCCGTCTGCTTTAAAACTTCCATAAGAGCGAAATTCTTTAAGTTTTTTTATTTTGAGTGCAAATTTACACATAATCCCGTTAACCGCCAATTCATTCCGTATCTTTTTATGATGCGCCCGATTCAAATCCCCGGATTCAGGCTCCGGGCAGCCCCGTATATATCCACAATCCTCCTAAATCGCAAAAGCGACATCAAAAAAATATTTATAATTCATTGTCTTTCCGATATAATTTAGTAATTTTGTGGGTATTGACGTTCCTGACTCCTTAAAAACAGCAAAGCAGTTGTGCGGATAATTTCCGCGCCACACATTTCTGAACGCAGAGAAGTCCGGAATGATTTGATGCGACAGCAATAACAGCAGATTTTTTAATAATCATAATATCAATTTTTTATGGAAGAAATGATAAGGGAAGCCTTTGCTCCCGGAAATTCAGTAGAGATTCTATTGCGAAATTACAAAGTACCGACTGTGGGCAGATTCGTAGGTTGCAGCGACGGATGCCTGATGTTGAGAACATCACGCGGAAACGCCATTATTGTCAATGTAGCAGACATCGTGAGAATTGCATTGCGTCCGCAATACGCTTCGGAAAACCCTGCTGCCGAGGATTCGTTCATTGAATCATTCTCCCCGGCTGATTCCGCCGACAATTCCGATTCAGTTGCTACAGGTTCCGAGAACTCCCCCGCTGAAGCCGCCGAAGGCGACAACATGGAATCCGGCGAGCCGAGAGTGGCAGATTTTATTGACAATGACCTTTTTAAACTCCCCACTGAAAAACCGGAGCTCAAGGTTGTGGGCCATATTGATCTTTCTTCCATACGCGACCCAAGAAAAAAACCTGCCTATCAGCAGGATTTCCATTATCAGCCAAGACCGAGAACAAATTCCCGCTACCGCCAGTCTGCCGAGACATATCCGTCTTATTTCTATTCCGACGGCATCAAGGCAAAGGGTAAAATCATGCGCAAGGGTCCGGCTTTCGGTTTCATCCAAAACTCCGACGGCAAACAGGTATATATGAACTGCAATGAGATTGTCTCCAGAAGAGGCGGCAATATCCCGTCGCAAGGCGATGACGTTGTCTTCACCCCAGGCTCCAACCAGCAGGGTGAGATTGCAAAATGCGTGCACCTGCCGATGTCGATAGGCGAACAGCTTGAATTCATTGAGGAAATAATGGGACGCGACCGCCGCAACGCCCGTATGCTCGCTTCTCAGCTGCAGAGAGAATATCACGACGACGAGAATGTGATGGCGGCGTTGCAGAGCCTCGGAATGGCAGGCTACAACCAGATGCCCCAGCGTCAGCGTTTCGACGCCCGTCAGGTGCTCGACATGATTGCCCGCGGCGAACATGTGGATGGCAGAATGGTTCTCCGCGCTGAAAGAGAGTTGAGCGATAACGCTGTGTATGACGACTACAAGCATTATGCCGACACTCTGCTCAATTATGCAATTGAAGAGGACCACACTATCTGCTACCAGCTTCTCTCAAGAATGATAAAAATGGCGCGCGCCAACGATAGCGAGGATGACGCACAGGATATCATCGATCAGGCGATAGAACTTTACAAAGACTCCAACGAAAACATCTGCCAGTATTTCATGGGCCTTCGCGAATTGCATCCCGCCGCTTCTTCCGAGGAGGAGGGTGATGCCGATGAAGAGGAGACAGCCTCGGATACTGAAAACGACGGAGAGATGTCCGGAAATGAGGATTCAGACTCCGCCGACAGCGAAAAGGAATAACGGATATCACCCGGAATCCATTATTCCGGAAAACTCCGATAAGATGCTTATATTAGAAATTCTTGCGCCAAGCGCAGGAATTTCTTATTTTTGTCGAAAAATACATTAACCGATATTGGCTGACAATCTTCTGATATATGGCAGGCAGGGTTCTTCCGCGACAAAACGGAGAATCCTGGAAATCACATCGTGGACTGTTTTCACGCTGCTGCTCGTCACATACTGGACTACAACACCTTGGAGCGTTTCCTACTGGGATTGCCCCGAATATGTCACAGGCGCCTGCGGCCTTGTTCCGGGCCATCCCCCGGGCAACCCGTTCTGGATGCTTGTGGAGCGGGTCGTTACAATGTTTTCGTTTACAGGGATCCAACCGGCTGTACTCGTAAATCTTTCCAGCGGACTCTTCTCGGCGGGCGCAGGCTTTCTGATGGTCCGGTCTTTGTTTGCTGTTCTGTCTTATATTCTCACCCGCAGAAAAGGTGAAAGTATAGCTGTATATCTGCTTGCCGCAGGTGGAGCCGCCACCGGAGCTCTCGCTTTCGGATGGTGCGACTCAGTATGGTATTCCGCTGTGGAAGCGGAGGTCTATGCGATGTCGATATTCTTCACATCGCTGACAGTGTGGCTGATGGTGAGATACGCTTTCTGCAAAGATAAAGGGGAAGCCACGCGCATTCTGGTGCTGACTGCATACATCCTCGGGCTCTCCATCGGGGTCCATCAGCTTAACCTCCTCGCCATTCCGGCTCTTACCCTTATATTTGCCTTCAGGAAAGGAATAAGAGGTTTCCTACGCCTCACTTCAATATTGTTTTTGTCGCTGTGTGCCGTCGGATGTATTCTACTTGGCATGATGCCTTCTACAATACGTCTTGCAGGTGAGGCGGAGCTGTTATGTGTCAACGGTCTCCACTTCCCGTTCCTTTCAGGAGCCGTCCTCTATGTTGTGCTTCTTTTTGTTTCGGGAATAACGGCTATTGCCTTAAGCGTAAAGAGCGGCAACAGGGTAATGCTCTTCTTAGCCACTCTCCCATTTCTGTTTCTATCCGGTTTCTTCATTTTCGGCGGCAGATACCTGTTGGGATTTATCATCAGTGTCGTTGTGGCGGCGGTTATGGTCTATAGGGAAAAGACAGCCCGCCACCTGGCCACTCTGCTTATGATGGCGGCAATGACTCTTGTCGGCTTTTCCGTATATTCCGTTATAATGATCAGAGGCGGCATTCACACGCCGCCGAACTCTGCTCTCCCCGACAATCCTTTCTCACTTCTCTCCTACCTCGGCAGGGATCAATACGGCTCTTCTCCCCTCCTTTACGGCAAGACTCCCTACAGTAAGCCTCTTATGGAAGAGGATACCGATTCATCAGGGAAGGCACGTTATTCCCGGCTGCTGCTGACAAAACTGCGCCCCATATATTCCCCGTCTGGCAAAGGACAGGCACTGAACCCCAGAAAAGATCTCTTCAATAACGAGGACTCTATATTCAATGCGGAAGCCGTGGCTTCAGGCAGCGATGCTTATGTCATCGACGATTATGTGGTCAGCCCGGTATATACTCCTGAACTTGACATGTGGTTTCCTCGTATCACAAGCTCCGATCCGAGAGATATTAAGAGTTTCGAGTCATGGGCGGGGATGAGAAAAGATAACATGGTCAAGGTCAGAATTTCCGAGACAGTTGACTCCGCAGGCAATCCTGTGGCAAAGAAAGACGGTTCCGGAGTAAGACAAGACAAATACGGCTTCCGTCCGACTTATCTGCAGAGCCTCGTAATGTTCGGCGGGTATCAGGTCGGTTATATGTATATGCGCTATCTCATGTGGAATTTCTCGGGTAGGCAGAATGACATATCCTCCACAGGAGAAGTGGAGCATGGAAATTTCATAACAGGATTTCCCGTAATCGACAACGCCATGCTCGGGGCGGAAGAAGCGCTGCCTCCTGAAGCGGGGAGAGACAATCCCGGCAGAAACAGATATTTTATGCTGCCTCTTTTGCTCGGAATTATCGGTATTGTTTGGCTCTACCGCAGGAACAGGGAAGGGAAACAGACGCTTACAGTGATAACCGCACTTTTCGTCATGACAGGCGTGGCGATTGTGGTCTATCTCAACCAGTCGCCGGGTGAGCCGAGAGAGCGCGACTATTCATTCTTGGGTTCGTTCCTCGCTTACGCGGCATGGATAGGATGCGGCGCCGTATGTCTGGCGATAGCGATATCGGAAATCATTCTCGGCAATGCCTCGAAACGTTGGAAAAAAAATATAAATGGAAAGGCTGTGGCTCTCAGTATCGCGGCGGGTTTTGTTCCCGGTTTTGCGGTTGTCGCGCTTATGTTTTTCCAAAACCACGACGACCATGACCGCTCCGGCAGAAGCGTGGCTTCAGATATCACTGCCAATATGCTTAACTCTCTCGACAAGGACGCAATCCTTTTTGTCGATGGCGACAACTATACTTTCCCGCTATGGTATGCGCAGGAAGTAGAGGGGATCCGCCGTGACGTCCGTGTAGTGAATATGGCGTATCTGTCAATGCCCCGCTATGCAGCTTCCGTATCGCTCCCATGGAGAGACGACAAGGGAGTGGCAACCACCGGAAGTTATGAAAAAATCGCCCATAAGGCTTTCTTCTCTGTTGGTTTTGCCGACAGTCTAAGGGGCGACACAGTGAAAGCCACCGAGATGTTGAGGGATCTTTACTCAATGGAAAAACCGGAGATAAAGTGCCGTTATGTCAGCATACCTACCGATATGGGTGATTCTCTTGTAGTGGATCTCAAGGAGCTGGCAAGACGCGACGGATATATACCTCTTATGCAGCGCCGCCTGATTATGCTTGACATGATAGCCACAAACGCTGAGTCAGCTTCTCCCCGTCCGATCTATTGGCAACGCTCGTTATCGAAACGTCATTATTTCGCTTATCTGCCGGCTATGTCATACGACCTTCTCGCCCATAAATGGGGCAAAGCGGCTTCCGATTCGGTTATCATCGGGAAAGCCGGAATGCTGAGAAAGCCTAACGGCGGGAAAAAGGATGTATATATGGATGAGACTCCGAAATCCCAGATCAGCAGCCAGAGGGCAGGTGTGATTGTGGCGGGAATGAAGATGCTCGACAATGGAAATCCGGAGGGTGCCCTTTCAATGGCTCAGATTGCCGACACCGTTTATGGAGGTCCGTTCCCGGAATACGGCAATGTGGTAAATTCCGACACTGTCTTTGACGTGGCTGTGAATCTCGGAAACCTTTATGTCAATGCCGGAAGAGCCGTTGGCGACTCCTCCGCTGTGGATCGGGGGAAAGAGATTATCGACAAAGAAATCAAACGCAATGAGAGATGGACGCGCTACCGGAGAGCTTTACCTCCAAGGCTCAGAGGCATGATGCGTCCACGCTGAAAAATAATATAATGGATATGGAAAAGATAGCAAGTTTCACAATAGACCACCTGCGCCTTGAACGCGGGATATTTGTAAGCCGCCGCGACAAGACTCCTGCCGGCGACGTAATAACCACTTTCGACATCAGGATGACCCGTCCGAATCGTGATGAGGCTCTTTCCCCGAAGGCTCTGCATGCGATGGAACATCTTGCGGCCACTTTCCTGCGCAATCATCCGGAATGGAAGGAAAGGGTCATCTACTGGGGTCCTATGGGATGTTGTACCGGGAATTATCTTCTGTTGTCGGGTAATCTTGAAAGCCGCGACATCGTGCCTCTTATAAGAGAGACAATGGATTTTGTAGCCGGTTTTGAAGGTGAGGTACCGGGAGCGACACCGCGCGATTGCGGAAATTACTCATTTATGGACCTTGCCGAAGCAAAAAAAGCAGCCCGCAAATACCTCGACGAAGTCCTTTCCGACCCCAGAGAGGAGAACCTCAATTACCCTGAATGATTATTTTATGCCGAGCATGGCGCGGAGGTCGTAGTGGATGTCGGAGATTGCTGATTTCAGTGGTGTGAGGATCGGCTTGAACTCCACGTCTTTCTTGGGCACATATATCTTGAGTGACGAAGGGCAACACTCTATCCTCATCTCGTTGCCGAGTTTCACGGGATCGCCGTCGATGTGCGCCGGTCCGTCGTTACGGCGCGATATCACAACAGAAGGTACCCTGAATGTATCGACAAGAGTGTTCCTGTCGAACCTGCCTGTAAGAAGCTCCACTCCGGCAAACATCTGCGCTATCGGAGAACCGGTATGGAATACTATCACGTCGAGTAGCCCGTCGGTCAGTTTAGCATGGGGGGCTATATAGGCGTTGTTGCCGTATTGCGAGGCGTTGCAGACAGCCACAAGCAACGCCTTGTCTGTTATAACCTTGTCGCCGATGGAGATGGTATAGTCGCCGGGACTGTATTTAAGAAACTCAAGAAAGACATTCTTAAGATATGATGTTCTTCCCCGGCGTTTTTCACGGGCGAATTTTTCGCTTACAGCCGCATCGAACCCCACTCCGAATGTGCAGAAAAAGTCAAGTCCGTTCACAACGCCATGGTCACACGACTCATAATAGCCGTCGCATAGAATATCTGTGGCATATTTGAGATCCTGGGGTATATTGAGCGAGCGGGCAAGACCGTTGCCCGAGCCGAGAGGTATTATTCCGAGTCTTGTGTCCGATCCGCACAAGGCAGTGGCTGTCTCGTTGACAGTGCCGTCACCTCCTGCGGCAATGACCATGGTATAACCCTTGTCTCTGGCTTCAGAAGCCATGGCGAGTGCATCGCCCGAACCTTTCGTCGCCCGGCATTCAAGTTCAATGCCCGAATCGGCGAGCCGTCCGGACACATAACTGTCAAGTCCGCTCTTGGAGCGGGTTCCTGATATAGGATTTATAATAAGAAGAGCTTTTTCTTTTTTCATTAAGCTGTAAGGGGATGGTGCCGAAGAGCCTGTCAGATGACACGGCTGCCGGTCAGATGAGCTGTAATATATGCAGTTCGTCCTCTATCTCTGTGCCTGAAAGCACTCTGCGTCTTGAAAGGGTCCTTGCGAATTCCTCGATAGCCGGATGCAGACGCGGGTTCATGAATATGCGCTGCATGGAAGAATATGTCTTGTTATAGAGTGTTTCTATCTCATCGTTCTCAAGAGAACAGGTATCCTCCCCTTCATCGATTATCGCCTTCTTCACCTCTTCCATTATATCAGAGGGCACATTGCTTCTAAGTCTGACCACAGAGCGCGCCATGACATTGGAGATCACCATAGCGGATGTCAGATAATAATTTCTGAGCAGGTTGTCCCATGTGGTCTTGGGCGAGATCGAGGGAGAACCTGAAAAATAATATGAATGGGAGAACGACACCATCGGACCGTCGGCGTCGAGCGACACATGCGCCACTCTGTCGATGGCATTGAGCGCGGCAAGCGATATCGCCATTCCGGCAAGACCGTAGGCGCGGTCGTCCTCATTGAGATATGTAAGGGTCAATTTCTCGTTAGCCATGATTTCTATCAAGTTTTAAGAACAGGGGAACGGAACAGACATTCCCCTTTCTTCATAACAATAGCGGATGGAATTGGTTTTTATTGTATCGGATGTATGACGCGATGCGTCATCTTTATCAGAACAACAGACTCAATCCAGCAGTGACAGCCACTCCCCGGGTCGGCAGCGACGGCAGCCATTCGTCATGTCTGTTCAGGAGATTGTCCGCCTGAAGCCATACTGAGAACGCATCGGTAAACGACCATGACGCTCCGAGATTCAGGAAGGTGATATCGGGAAGTCGGTAAGAACCGATTGCCTCTCCGGGGATCATACCGTCGCCTCCGTCTTTAGGTATTCCTCTGAAATAGATGTTTCTTACTCCCCTGTACTGGTAGGCGAGTTTTATCTTAAGCTGTTCCACAGGGCTGACCTCCGCTGAGAAGTTTCCTGTCCAGCGCGGACGGTCATAACCGTTGAAGTATCCTTTCTTTCCGTTCTGCGGCTGATATGTTCCGGATGCCTTCAGCGAAAGAAGTTTTCCCAACGAATAAGAAAGATCGAGGGCTATGCTTGCTCCATGAAGATTGATCTCGGACTCCTTACCTCCCTCATTGTAATATACCTGGCTGAAAGAGGGTGCCATTCCGGGAACCGGCATCAACGGAACGCTGCCGTCGAAATTCGGACCTTCATTCGCATACATGTTAAGATATGACTGATACCAGCCGCCGAGTTTTTCATTGCGGCTGATACGGTATTTGAAAGCCACAGACGCGCTGAAACCAGAGAACGGACCGAAACCGGCACCGATCTCACCGTCAAGCGGTGTATAGACAGGTGTGACAGTTCCTGTTATTCTCGGTGCCTGATAATAGTCGAGTTCATAATTCGACGCGAGTGTGTTCAGACGGCTTCCGCCAAGCAGATGAAGGAAGAGTCCGACCGGTCCGCTCTTGAAATCCGCCTTCACATCGGGAGCGATATGGAACGCGCTGTAGTCATCCACTCCGAAAGTGAGATCGACATCGGCTCCTATCCTGACATTTAGATTATCCTGTTTGAAGCTGTAATATGGTGTCAGTGTGACTTTTCCATAGTTGTCAGGGCTGCTCAGTCCGACTTTATTCTCTTTTTCGCCGGCATAGAGCAATATGTCTGCCGAGGCGTCTATTCCAAGCGATGAGAGTGTGGATGTCGGGAAATTGAAACCTCCGTCAATTCTGATATCGGTCTCTTTGAGGGCGTTGTCTGATTTCTCGAATCCATAGTCGCTATAGCCGAAATAGCGGACACCCAGACCGGCGTTCCATGTGATATTGTCAGTCTCGGCTATCGATTCCCAGCCAAGTCGCCCTGACACGTCGTTCAGGTTCTGTTTCGGAGCCTTGATCCCCTTCTCTTCATTGGAATATGTCAGGAAAAAGGGATTGAATCCGTAATAGTTGAAATTGCCGTAATGATAATCCACAGCGGCGTTGAATCTGCCCGTGCCTTTGAAAACGTGGGAGTAGTAAAGACCTATGTTCTCGTCATATCTGAACTGTTTGACATCTTTTGTCAGCTCTGACATCTCCGGTTTCCAGAGAGAAGTGGAGTTATGCTGCAGGCGCACCCCGAATGTATTGTCGTCGTCATCTACGAAACGGTAGCCGGCGCTGAGTGTGGAGTTTAGCCATGAGCCTGCTCCCAATTCCACATATCCTTTGTAGCGCGAGAGTTTGCGTGTGTCTCTCCATCCTGTGGCAGGCATGGGAAGAAGCATGGGATTGAACCCTGCCGGGACACTCCTTACTTCATAACCGAGAGGTGATGTCTCAAGGTTGAATCTCACAGGGGCGGGGAATGTGTTTATCCTGTCGATACGGATGATTTCAGGCACATATTTTCCCTCCACATTGATCGATTCGTTCAACTGTGCCATTGCCGCCCCTGGAAGGGCTGCAAGGAGAAGAAATGCCTTTATTCTGTTTTTTCTGTATGCTGTTTTCATTGCGTTCTGATAATGTTGGAGGATTTTCATTTCCATTCCTTGAGACGTTTGCTTATCTGCTCGCGGATATCATCGTCGTTGTCGGGATAATTGTCGCGCAGACTTGTAAGATATTCCTTGGCGAGTGACTTCTTTCCCATCGCACGGTAAGTGTCGGCGAGTTTTATGAAACCCATCGCAAGCCAATACTCATGCGGCGTACCCGCATCAGTGAATTCAAGAAGCGCTTTCTCGGCAGCCGAAGTATTGCCTGAATCAAGCAGAATCCTTCCCATCGCAACAGCGGCCTTCGCGCCGGCGAGACTCTTGGGATTGCCCGCAAGTTCTTTATAGATGCGTTTTGCCTCTTCGGTGTCGCCTGATTTCTCAAGACCCTCCGCCTCAAAGAAATAGGCATCCTCAACCTCTTCAGCACCAAGTCCGCCGGAAAGACGGGCCTTTCGGGCGTATTCTGTCTGACGCACAGGGTCTGAGACAGTGCGCATAATTCCGCAATAGGCGTCAGGAAGGAATTCCTTGTCGCCGTAGTTCTCAAGATCCTCATACGCCCGCAATGCATCTTCCTTTCTCGATGGGAATTCCTCCTCAAGAATCTCGGCTTTCATAAGCAAAGCCTCCGGATATTGCGGCGAGAATTTTCTTTCAGAGATAAGCCGGTCGGCTGTCTCTATAGCGTCGGCATATTTCCCCTGACCTCTTTGTGAAGACGCGATGTCGAGCAAAGCCGCCGCGAGATGGCGCCCGTCGGGATACTGCTCCACATAACGCTGCAGAAGCGCTATGTTGTCGGCATTGTCGGCGTAAGCGGTCTCCGCAGCATCAAAAGCGAGATCCTCCATCTCATCCACATTGAGCTGTTTTGCACCGGGAACTGTCTTAAGGAACTCCGCATAAGCGGGAAGATCCCCTACCGAAGCATAATATTTTCTCAGGTCCTCGTTGGCTGTGGATGCCTCCACACTTGAGGGCCATTTCGTTATCACTTCCTTGTAAGCCTCAACTGCCCTGTCTCTGTCGCCACCCTTCATATATTCGAGAGCAAGACCGAGGGTTGCCTTTCGGGCTTCAGCCGACTGTGGGAAACGGCGTGAAAGTGCTGAATAGGCTTCTGTCGCCTCTGAGCTCTGCCCTATGGATGCGTGTGTCTGAGCCTTCTCCATCAGTGCTGACGCGAGCCATCTTGAATCCGGGTAGCGGCTCTCCATTGCCGACAGTTCGGATATTTTCTTCTTTGTGTCTCCGTTAAGTCCGTACATCAGCGCACGGCGGTATGTGGCATAATCAGAGTCAGCGGCCCCGTCGGAAATCGCGCGGGAGAAATCAGAGAGAGCTGTGCGGTAGTCGCCTGTATAGTAACGGCAATCAGCCATTCTTATCCTGGCGTCGTCGGCAAGTGCTTTGGGAAGGGAGGGTGATGAAGAAAGTGCTTTGCTGAATCCGTCAGCCGCCTGGCGGTAATCGTCAAGCATATAGTCGGCGTAGGCGAGGTTATACAGCGCGAGAGTGCGGTTGCCGTCGCGTTTGCCGGAGGTGGAGTTAAGATATGCCTTATATGCTGCCCTCGCCTCCTTAAAGTGCGATTGGCTGTATTCGGCGTCGCCGAGCCATAGGTTCGACTGGGCCGCGATTGCAGCGTCATACTTTCCGAGAGCCACAGCCTGTTTTAGATAGCCAGCCGCGGCTGAAGCCCTGCCGCTGTTCATCGCCTCCATACCGAGTTCATAGAGAATCTTCTGTTTTGCCGACAGAACGTTTTTTGAAGGATTCTTTATTTTCTGTATGTTAGCGAGTGCTTTCGAATAGTTTTTGTCGTTGTAATATGCTGTGGCAAGATATTCCTCCACTTTGGGCGCATATTCTGAATTCGGATATGCCACTGTGAACTTCTCAAGGAGTTCAACAGACGACGCGAACGGAACGGAACTGCCTCTGGTCACAGCCGCCGCATAATTGTAGAGGGCTGTTTCCCCGACATTCCTGTCATAATTCATTTTGGCGGCTTTCTCGAAAGAAAGTATCGCAGCCGAGTCATCGCCGAGTTTCACGTCACACTGTCCTATGTATAGATATGAGCTCTGGGCGATGGCGTCGTTAAGATCTGTGAGCGAGCTGAATTTTTCCCTTGCCGCGGAATAATCCCCCTCGGTGTAGTCGATAACTCCGAGAGCATAAACGGTTTCGGCGGCAGGGCGTTCTGCCTCAAGGGTGTATTCCTGAAGAAAAGTCTTAGCCGTTGTATATTCTCCAAGTTTGAAGTAGCTCATTCCGACAATCCTGCGGGTTTCGGGCACAAGCATCTCCACCGGTTTCTTCTGCAGCAGACTTCTGCCGTGGTCGATCACCTCGTCATATTTCTTCCAGACATATTCGATCTGGGTCATATAGTATTCCGCCTCAAGACCTGTAGGCTCATACCCTCTGTTGCGTGCGCGCATTCCGCGGGACGAGGAACCGGAATTGCTTTCAAGCGATGAAAACGCCTCGTAAGCTTTCCTGTAATCCCCCTTCACATAGTCGATATACGCTTTATAGAACTTCGCTGCACGGCTGTATTCACGGTTTCCTTCGATTGAGTCGAGAAGCGGGAGAGCTTCGTCGTAATGACCGGTCTTGATCATCGAGAGCGCACGGCGGTAAGTATAGAGCGGGAGCTCGTCTTTATCGAAAGAGGAGTAGTCGAGATTGTCATAACAACTGAGCGCTTTGGCGAAATCATGGGCGAAGAAATAGAAGTCAGCCTCTGCCATGTTGGCTTGTCTTGCAAGAAGCGACGCCGGATAGTTGCGGCGGAATGCCTGCAGGAGTTCCAGACATCTCGCGTCGCCTCTCTGATAATAGGCGTCGGCGAGAAGGAACACCGCCTCCTCGCTGTCGGCGGCGGATAAAACGACATTCTGGGTGGCAAGATGCTGCAGCTGATCAATGACTCCGGCATAGTTGCCTGCCCCGCGCATTGCCCTTGCCCTTTCAAGATAGCCGGATGCCTGGGGTGAGAACCGCTCCGGCGAAGCGCAAACCTGGGCTTCCGCCCCGGCAGGGAATGTGACTGCGAATGCCGCCGCAGCCAATGCCATACATGCCATGCGGTGGCGCAGCGGAAATGATATGTAGTCGGGAAGAGAGAATGTTTTCTTTGATTTCATTGCGTAAGTTGTTACCGTGTTATTCAGGCGGTCCGTCGCGAAGCCGCGCGATCTTCCAACGGGGATTTATCTGTTTTCTCCTCTCAGAAGGCTGAAATAATGGTCAAGCACATCTGTAGCGGCGGTGAAAGAGGACTGTTCATTGTTGAGCACTCTTATCTCTTTCTGTTCAAGGAGAGCCTTTATCTCCGGTGTGTGATAGAAATTGTTGCGGAGTTTCTCGTTGATTGTCTCGAACATCCAGTATTTTGCCTGCTCGTTCCTTTTCTTCTCGAAATACCCTGTTTTCTTCACATATTCAAAATAGCGGTCGATCATATCCCACACCTTGTCGATGTCGAGTTCGAAATAGCCGCTGTAGGTTATGACTTCCGGCACCCACTTGCTTGGTGTCGGCGGGAAGAGATGCAGAGCGTTGCGGAACTGCGCGGCGGCAAGCTTGGCGCGCTCCACATTGTCGCCGTCAGCCTTTATTGATGACGATTCCGTCGGCCATCTCCATGATGCCTCGCTTTATTCCCTGAAGTTCGTCGCCTGTGCCGGCAAGCTGGATAAGCAGGAAGAAATCCACCATGGAATGCACGGCAGTCTCGCTCTGTCCCACTCCCACGGTCTCCACAAAAATAGTGTCGTAGCCTGCGGCCTCGCAGAGAACAATTGTTTCTCGGGTCTTGCGTGCGACACCGCCGAGACTTCCCGCTGAAGGGGAAGGACGGATAAAAGCATCTTTCTGCTGGGAAAGTTTCTCCATTCGGGTCTTGTCGCCGAGAATACTGCCTTTGGTACGCTCGCTGCTGGGATCTATGGCAAGCACGGCAAGACGGTGTCCCTGACGGAGCACATGCAGACCGAAAACATCGATCGACGTTGACTTGCCGGCGCCCGGAACTCCGGTGATGCCGATTCTTCTTGAATTGCCGGAGAAAGGGAGGCACTTCTCGATCACTTCCTGCGCGATCGCCTGATGTTCGTCGGCTGTACTCTCCACAAGTGTCACAGCCTGCCCGAGCACACTGACATCACCCTTCAATATGCCTTCGACATACTGTCCGGGGGTAAGACGGCGACGGGCGCGGCGATACGCGCTGCGGTATGGGTTCACTGTCGGCTGCGATGCAACTCCTGAGTTGACCTGCAGTCCCTTATATTGGTTATCGTTTTCAGGATGCTCCATGATATGATATATTGAAGTCGGTTTTACTTTTCGGGTAAATAAGAAAAGGATGGCACGGGGATTCAGTCCTTCATTCCGAAGATGTTTACATCTGTCACCGGCTGGGAAGGATCGTCTGAAAGCACTCTCATCTGGGTCTGGAAAATTCCGGCGTTGATTTTATCGGAAATCAGCTCAACCTTTATCTCAGCACTTTTCCCCGGCTTTATCTGCTCCGGATAATCCAGAATCTTAACTTCCGGATAGAAGGAATATACACGCAGAAGTTTCAGCGGACGCTTGCCGCTGTTCTCCACTTTCAGGCTGAAAGGCTGTGTGGCTGATCCTGCGGCGATAGTGCCGGCATTCACCCTGTCGGGTGTCAATGTCATTCTGGGAGCGTTCGCGAGTTCCTCGCCGCTCAGTCCGGAATAATCCGGAATAACATTGGCATAATATGAGCATTGGGCGCGTTCTGCCGAGGGATTGGCTGTGTCGGTGATTATCTCGAAAGGTATCGTCACCGGTCCGTAGCGGTTGTCGTCACGGCTGTTGTAGAACACGCTGAATGTGGCTGTGTCGCCGGGACCCAGCCGGAGATCTGTCGATTCTATTGAAAGAGTGGGATCCTTGCTCACGAAAGAGGGTGATATCGTGTCCTGGCTCTGGTTATAGACGGTGAAGAAATCGTTTCTTGTCTTGCCGTGCTTTATTTCTCCGCCATAGACAGACATCGATGTGAAGCGCAGCGGACCGCTTTCGTCGGGATAGATGCGCGCGAGGGATTCCGATGTGCCAAGCACATTTCCCCTTATCTTGATTATCTCAACTCCCCCTTCGCCGGTGTATCTCACCTTGATCGTCTTTTCGAAACGACCGGGTCTGCCGGTGGGATCGTATGTAAACGAAACGGTTGCTGTGTCGCCGGGAGCTATAGGTTTGTCAGGAAAAGAGACGCTCGTGCATCCGCACGATGGCCTCATGTCGAGGATCACCACCTCCTCCTTTCCATGGTTGACAAAGCGCACATGCCCCTCTTTCGGACCGGCGATCTCCTTCATCAGTCCGAAATCATAGTCATTGGAAAGCCATTCAAGATGGGCATAGGCGGAAAACCCTGAAAGTAAAATCAGGGCAAGGCTTGCTGTCAGTCTCATTTATTTGGCTTTATTTGGGTTGACAGTTCCGGTTATCCTCAATCTCACCTTCGACGGACGTCCGTTGGTCTTTATGTCGATGGCTTTCTTGAAACCGCCGAGCTGGCCCAAGGGCTGGAATGTAACCTTTATCTTGGCTGTTTTTCCGGGAGCTATGGGATTTTTCGGATATTCCGGTTTTGTGCATCCGCAGTCGGCGCGCGCATCGATGATAACCAGATTGGATGTTCCCGTATTGGTTATCTCGAACTCATGGCTGACCGCCCCGCCATCCGGGTTTATTATTCCGAAATTATAGATATTCTCTTTCACTGTGGGAACTGCCTCTCCTTTCTCTTTCTTCGCCTCGCAGGGCACAAGAAGCAGAAGAGAAAGTATAATGGTAAGTATGTATCTCATATCACTTTGAGTATTAAACGATTGAACGACACAATACGGATGAGCCTGACAAATAGTCCATCCTGCTCAATTATGGTCCGTTATCTATATAACGTCATCAATTGTGAAAAAGTGACATCTACGGCGAACCACTTTGCGAAATTACTCAAAATTTTCCTAACATACCACCTGTATCTCCAATTTTTGACCTTGAATCCGCCGGTTATATCACATCCCCTCGATATCAAGAAGCAGCCAGCGGTCAAACAGTAGGCCTTCAAGGATGTTCTCCATTGTAAGGTTCCAGCTGACGAAACCCTGGATCTTTCCGTCGGGTGTGCGGTACTTGAAGTTGGAGGGCGCGAGAGGCTCGCCGGTCTCTGCGTGGTAGGTCTCGTGCATTGTGCCATAATCGTCGAGATCTTTTGCCATAAGTCCTCCGACTTTCTCCGCCATCCAGGCGATTTCGTCATCGCAGTCGTAATTATGCATACCTATGGAATATATATAGCTGGTTATACCCCATACAGGTCCCTGCCAGTTAGAGAAAGGAACGATTATATTCTTGTTGTTATAGTCGGGATCCGCTTTGGAAAGTGATCTGAAGCCGAACGGAGATTTCATCGCGTCTTTTGAGAACATATATCTCTGCAGCATACGTCTCCCCTTCTCCTTGGGAGCCATCTTATACATCAGCGGCACGAATGTGGAATATCCCACTCTCTTGTATTGGTCGCGTGATTCTCTGTCGATATTGTAGTAGCATTCATCCTCCTCGTTCCAGCAAAGGGAGTTTAGGCTGTCTTTCAATGCTGTTGCCTCTTTGCGCAGTGCGTCGCTTTTATCCTTGTAGCCGAGTTTGGATGCTATCGCCGCCTGAGCCATGAGTTCGCCATATTGGAACGCCGAGGCATCGGTGCAGATAAACGTGCGGGAGTCATCTTTGAAATAGTTGAGCGCCGGATTGTTGTCGGCTCCGCTCTGCATGGCAATCTCCCAGCCGTAAAGACCGGATATGGAGTCGCGCTGTGTCCTGCGGCGATAGTCTATGACATTCTCAAGGTCTTTATATATAGGCCGCAGCCATTCCCAGTCGCCGGTTGCCTTACTGTAATGGTATGCCCCTTGTGAGAGGAAGGGCTTCATGGCGAATCTACCGCTATATACGTTCCTCGGTCCATCGTTGGTCATGCAACCGGCAACGTATCCGTCGTCATCTATACCCTGGGAAAAGGTCATGACCCAGTTCTTCATATATTCCGGCTCACCCTTGGTTATGAAATGGTTCGCCATAAAGAACGCGTCCCAGTCCCAGAGCTGAGAATAGAATCCGGCAGGGATAAGATAAGGATATTTTATAAACCCGTTCGGTTCCCGCACCACCTGTTTGCGCAGTTCGACAAAACCGTCGGCAAGACGGCTGTGGATTTTCTCAAGACTGTCATATTTATTCTCGGCAGAAGTCACTCCACCACATGCCGCCACCATCGACACAACCATAACCAATGTTCTAAGAATACGTTTCATAAGTTACCGACTCGATAAAAGAGAATCCGAAGCCGTTAGGCGTTGCACACTCTCATGATTTTGAATCCACAAATGTAATAAACATTCCTCATTCTTCAATCATAAAACGGAGCAATACCTGGAGAATCTTCTGTTTCCGAAGAAT
>JAAGKN010000568.1_pt1 | contig 79891 bp, 80 predicted proteins | sample 6206371 | NCBI WGS metagenome assembly JAAGKN01 (sample SAMN11533720, study PRJNA540317) | gut metagenome | isolation source: fecal pellets from male and female animal of same cohort | host: Peromyscus leucopus | place: USA:CA | collected 2017 | reverse complement strand
CATAAAAATCTCCTCATTTAATAATTTAATTTAATTAAGTTTAATTTAATTTAATTTATTAATAATAATTGTATTTATTAATCATAACATGTTAATATATAAATACTATATTTCTATAGTTTAAAGATATGAAGAATAAAGAATATACAACCGAAGAGTTAATAGATAATGTAAGTATGCCTGTTGTGGCTTATGCTGGGGAAGCTAAAAGCTTTTTAAGAGAAGCGCTAGATGCAGCTAAAGCTGGGGATTATGAAAAATCACAAGAAATGATGGAGATGAGTAGGTCGTCCCTTGCGAAAGCATATGATGCACATAAAGGTGTGGTGCAATATTCAGTAACAAATCCAGAGTTTATTAAGATACCATTTATTTTAATTCATGCTGAGGATCATTTGATGTCAGCGGTTTCTGACTTAAGTATTTTTGAGGAATTAATAACTGTTTATAAAGTGATTAACGAACTTAAAAAATAAGGAGGAATTATGAATATATTACTCGTATGTGGTGCTGGTATGTCTACTAGTATGTTAATGCAAAGAATGGCAAAATATGCTAAAGATAATAATATAGATGCAAATATCGATGCGGTAGCAGAAGCAAAATTTATTGAAATAATTGATAATTTTGATATTGCTTTGGTAGCGCCACAAATAAGATTTAAAAAAGGCAAACTAGAAGAAATCACAAAACCAAAAGGGATTCCCCTTGAATTAATAAATACAATTGATTATGGAACAATGAATGGTGAGAATGTATTGAAGCTCGCTATTAATGCATTGTCTGCAAATAAAGTTTAGGAGATAGAAAATGAGAGAAATAGGAATATCGATATATCCAACTGTAAGTTCAAAAAGTAAAATTAAGGAGTATATTGAAAAAAGTGCATCTTTGGGGTTTACGAGAGTATTTACATCGCTACTTTATATTGATGGGGATGAATTTATTGCCTTTAAGGAAGCGCTTGATGTGGTAAGACAATATAATATGAAGGCAGTTGTAGATGTTACTCCTGAAATTTTTAGGAAACTTAATATTGATTTAAGGGATCTGAGAAATTGTTATAAACTTGATTATTTCAAAAAACTTGGGGTATGGGGGATTAGACTTGACGATTCATTTACAGGAATTGAAGAAGCCTTAATGACCTTTAATGATCATGACTTAAAAATTGAATTAAATATGACTAGCATCAACAATCATATGAATACAATAATGTTTTTTAGGCCAAATAAGGATAATTTACTTGGATGTCATAATTTTTATCCTCATAAATACACAGGTCTCTCAAGAGAGTTTTTTAGAAAAAAAACACAAGCATTTAAGCATAACTCGGTACCAACAGCTGCATTTGTAACTTCAACTGTAGCAGAAGAAGATGTAAGAGGAATTAACAAAGATGGTGTCCCAACATTAGAAGAACATAGAAATAAAGATATTGAGATTCAAACTAAAGATCTCTTTAGAGAAGGAATGGATGCTGTATTAATTTCAAATTGCTTTCCAAGTGATTTAGAGTTAAAAAAAGTATCTAGAGTTAATAGGTATGTACTTGAACTTAAAGCCAAATTAAACCCCAAGATAACTCCTTTAGAAAGAGAGGTAGTCTTAGACAATTTGCACTTTAATAGAGGAGATCTGACTTCTTATAGAATTAGGTCAAGTCAGCCTAGGAATTACTACAAGGGTCAAAACTTTATGGTACATTCGCCTGCGGCGATTAAAAGAGGCGATCTATTAATAGATTCTTCAGAATATTTAGGATATAGTGGAGAATTTCAAATAGCACTTAAAGATACACCTAATAATGGACTTGTTAATGTAGTTGGAAGAATAGATGAAGATGAATTATATCTTATAGATGAGCTAGAAGCTTGGGAAAAATTTAAAATTGTAGAATCTAAATAAAATCTTAAGTAGGCTCTTACTTATTTTATGAGTAAGAGTTATTTAAATATTCTTTAGAAGTATTATTAAATAATATTTAGTTTACATTATTAATTATTATTGATATAATAAATTTATGATATTTAAAAAAGGTATAAATAATTTTGAAAATATATTATTTAATAAATATTCAATCGACCCATTAAAACTTTACAGACATTCATTATTTTTTAGGAATTACATAGAAAACTCAGCAGAAGATGCATTAAGATCTGGGATTAAATTAGATTTTTTAAATTCCACCACACTTGATTTAAATGATTTGCAACCTTTAAGTTTAGAACTTAAAGAAGCGCTTCTTGAAGCCATGATAAGTTATAGGTTTAATGGAGCAGGATATATTTTAATTAAGCCTAAGGTGCTAGATGAGGATTTAAGCAAGAGTGTTAATGATGAGTTACCAGTTGGATTTAAGTATTTAGATTATAAGCGGATAAGAGATAATTACGGTAGTAATTATTTAGAATATCTTCAAGATGATGGTACGTCTATTATCTTGCATAAGAGTCGAGTTATAATTTATGAAAATTTTGATTATGTACTAGGAGAGCATACTCCAGTCTATACTCAAAGCCTGCTTTTAGATATTTGTCTTTTAGAACAGATATACTCAGAGATTGAAAGGCGCATTGGGCAATATAATTTCTTGTTTTATAAAGATGAACAATTAGTTGAGCTTATGGAGACTTTGCATGATGCTAAGAATCAGATTAGTCTTGATGCTAAGGGTAAGGGATTATTTTCTACATTTTTTAATAGTAATTTAAATTTAAATAAAGATTTAGGCACGGTTGAAGCTACTCTTAATCGTATGCTTGAGAAAATAAAGGATGGTTTGAGTAATGAGGGAATAGTTTATAGTGCTGATGAGAACGCAAGTTTACAGGTTATAAAGTACGATCTTTCATTTTTAAAGGATGCATTTGAACTTGTAAAAGCAAAAATTGGCGCTGACACAAAAGAACCACTAACAAGAAGTTTTAATGAACAGGTCAAGGGTTTGGGAAGTGATGGCAAGGGAGATAGGGCTAATTATATTGATTTTTTGCATACAGTGCAAGAATCAGTTGCACTATCAGTTAATCTTAAGCTTAATAAGCATTACAGACTTAATATGCGTTTTAATGATTTAGCTGTATTGAGTGATGAACAAAAATTATCAAGAGACATAAGATTACTTGATGTTTATTCTAAATATCTAGAGATTATAAAGACTCATTCTTTAAGTAGTGATGAGATTGAGATATTAAAGAGTAAGTTACATTTTGATTTAAGATTTTGATTTAAGGAGGTTTAATTAATGGAAAACGCTGATATTAAAGTTTCAGATGAACTTAAAAGAGATATTTCTCCAAATCAGAGTTTAAGTAATAATAATATTAATACTATTGATAGCAATGTTAATGCTACTACTGTTAATACTAATCTTAATACTAATACTGTGAATAATGATGAATTACTAGGTAGAGCTGTTTGGATAACCAGACTTGCTGATGATAATTTAAGTTTAAGTTATAGCACGCAAGAGCTTTTAAGCTCGGGGCATTCATTAGTTGAGGTTTTAGATATTCAAGTATGCGAGCTTATTAAAAAATATGTTGATGAAAAGCAGATACTGGCAGTTGCAGGAAGTCTTGATATTGTAAATTTAAATGATAAGACTAAGGATATACTCTTAAGGCTTGCAAGTATTGATACATTTAAGAACAGTAATAATTCATATGGTTTAATGACCTTTAATAAGGGTAATACAAGAGAGGCATTAAATTTACGAAATACGAATAATACAATAAAGGATTATAAAGATTTAAGACAAGCAATGCTTAATGAGTGGATGCAAATTAGGCAAGACTTTTATAATGTTAAATTATGATATTAAATCTTAAGTTATTAAAGTAGTTATTTAAATATTTAAATTTAAAAATTTTAAGGAGAGTATTTATGCCAGATAAATCTGAATTAGAGGCAAGTTTAGCTAAACTTACTGGAGAGAAAAATAAACTTGATCGTGAACTTGCAGCTTTAAAGGCAAATAAGCAAGCATCAGTCTTAGAGCAGCTTAAAAATTCTAGCACATATCCATCTGTTTTTGATAAGTCCAGTCAGTTTGGAGCATCTGATGTTTATTTTTCCCATAGGGGAGTGTTGCTATATTCTTTAGCAGATAAATTTGAAAATTATCAGGCTGATGATTTCTGCTATAAACGTGGAGTTAAACTGGTTATTGATAATGGAAACTCACCCCGCGTAGCACGTGGTGGTGGTAATGATCTTTATGGGATTTGCATAGATTATGATGATTTTACAAAAACAGCAACAGTTATATCAATTGCTAGTAGTTTTGAGTGTATTTTACTCTCAAATGCTAATGTTAAAGCTGGTGATAAATTGGTTTTTGGTAGTATGGGAGTACTTGCAAAGATTGGTGCAGATGCTACTTACATGCATGCAATGGCTTTAAGTGATGCTTCTGAGTTTAAAGATAGGCCTGGACTTTGTGGTGCAAAGGTTATGGTTATATCTAAGATTTTACATAAGTTTTTTGGTAGTTAGTAATTTAATTAAATATAAATTTAAAAAAATTAGTTAAAAATTTAAGGAGAAACTAGACATTGAGTGAAAGTTTATTTAATAATGAAGAATTTATAAATACTATTAGGGATTCTCTGTCTCTTGATAAACCAGTTCCTGAATATTATCATTTTTTTGATAATGAGCAAATAGAGAGTAGTGATATATCACTTGCAAGTGAAAGGGTTATAAAGTGGAATTCAAGCATAGTAGATCTACCAACGCTTAAGGTTAATGATTTTAGTACCGTAGCTACTATCAAGTTTAAAAGACAAGTGGTTCTTGTTAACTATTTACCATTTCAGTATGCCTTTACGTATTATGCCCCTGATGGGAAATTAGATATTCAGGCAATTAATAATATTAATATGAGAGAAGGACTTAGGTATTCATTATCCGAGATACATAAGCTTTTAAGTTCGCATTACTTAAGAGGTGGTTTAAGCTTTTCAAGTAAGCAGACCCAAAAAACTCTTCTTGTTGATGATGCAGACCGCGAGACCATGTATGGACTTCTAAATATTCCAGGGCAGATAGATAAAACTGTCAAGGTCACACAAACTTCAGATTTGATAAAGGTTTGCAATGCTGAGGTGGGTAAGATCAATTTGGAAGATGAGCGGAGAGTTCCTTTTAAGGTATTAACAACACCTAAAGTTAAAGCTAGCTTGCTTGAGAGACCACGTAATAATAATTATTCATATAAGGACATGTTATTTGACTCTTTAAGGGCAATAAATAATGATGCTGATATTGAGCTTGAGACTACGAATTTACTTAATGATGAGATGTTAATTTATCCAAGAAGTTCTAAGCTCTTGGTATTAAAAGATGGACATCCTCCGATTTTAAATGCATATACACAGATGTCAAGTAGTAATTTTAGGACTAGTTTTCTAGACTTTTCTATTGGCAGCATTCTTGCAAGTCAAGAATCAATACTTAGACTTAAGATAGATTGGGCCTGAGATGGATAATGATTTAGATAAGATTTATGCTAAAGTACTAAGTCTACTGATGCTTAGTTCTGATGAGCTTAATTTTAAAGAATTTAATGTATATGTGGAATTACTTGAGGATGTTTTGCTTAGCAAAGGTTTAGGTCTTGGGGATTTAAGTATGAGCAAGGTATTTTTACTTATTTATTATTTTCTTGGGTGTGAACTTAAGAAAAGAGGCAAGCTTTTGCGTTTTGATTTTAATAAAGTTAAGTCTGAGCGATTAAATGAGATATCGGTGGAATATTCAGATTACGTATTACGTGATGAGGCTTTAAGTAAAGATTTTTGTGTTGCTTTTAGTAATCTTGTAGAAGAAATTAAGGCTTGCAAGAGGGCATTAATAGGGGTTGTATGATGATTGGTCTTAATTTAGCTATAACTGATAATATTACAAGGTATTCAAGGCCAATGTTTTTATTTAAGAAAAGTTTAATTAGGAATAAAAGCAATGCTTCTTATGAGCGGAAGGTCGATAAAGAGACTTCTATTAAGTTTGATGGCGTGTTTTTATTTAAGGGTGAAGATAATATTGAACTTTTCGGTTCAAATATATTCACAAAAGAAATTTATGCCAAGGTTTATACCTTGAATAAGGTTGATTTTGATTTGGAGGATCAGGTACAAGTGGATGATGATTTGATGGAGATTGTAAGTATAAGTAAGTATTGTAATGTGTACTTGCAAGAAAGGATCATCTATACCGTTTTAATGCTAAGGAAGCTTTAATATTTTGGCAGTTTAGTATTGCCTTTAAGGAGAATATTTGTGTTGCTTAATTTACATGAATCACAAACTTTTTTAATAAAAATATTCCTTTCTTTTAAGGATTACTTAAAACGTCATTCTTTAAAGTTAGAGATTATAAATTCTTATAATCGTCTGTATTTAAGTGATTTAAAAGCTAATTATTCTTACATTGTGGTCATAAACTTTAAAGGTTTTGATTGCTTAGATCCTAGGGTTTTAAGAAGTGGAAGTTTTTATTCTAATGTTAATGAGTTTGGCTTAAAGTTTACTCTTTGTTTTCTAGGATTTGTAAGGGATGTTGGTGAATTTAGGATTTATGTTAATTTGCATAAAGTTTATGAATATTTCTTGGATTTTTTGCATGAGAATTCTTTTAAATTTGAGTTTCAAAAGCCACTAGAAGGTGAGTATGATTTATCTTTAAATTATTACTTAAAATCCACAGGTGATTTGATAGATGGAGGTTTTGTTAATGTTTCTTGTAATGAAAGAATAGGCATTTTGGGGTTAACTCAGTCTTACAGAGCAGATATACAAGTGATTGAAATTAAAGATTAAAGTTAAAGATTAAAATGAAAAATTAAATTTAAAAATAGGAGATAACATGCCACAAGATACAATTAATGTTAATTTAATTGAAGATACAGTTAAATTAGATAGCATTGGTTATTATAATCCTTTGCTTATTTATAAGAGCGACGTTTTAAGTGAGGGACATTTTGTTTTAAGTGTTGCGTCTTTTAAAGAGACTTTAGAATCTATTGAAGTTAAGGGAGAGTTTAAGAGTGATGAAGATAAGATTAAATTAGCTACTACTCAGCGTGAGTTTTTATCAAAAAGTTTTAGTGATTTTTTTAGTGAAGATGGACTTAAGTCTTTTAATTTTTCTATTTATAAAGATAAAAAGTTCATAGTTCAATTTTTAAAGAAAAATATACATCCATTTGTGGTATTTGTAGAGCCAGTAAGAGAAATGTTTAAAGCTGATTATGATGCTGTAAAGGGTTTTTCGAAATTTGTATTATTCTCAACTAAATTTCATAGGCTGCCTGAGTTTTTAGAGGCTATTCCTGTAAGTCAGAGGGATGGGGCCATTTTTATGTATGATAGTGGTAATGATAATTTGCATCTTAAGTTTGCAGCTAAATATTTGCATGAAGCTAGTATTTTTCATGCAACTAATCCTTATGGGATTACATTAAGATCAAAACCAATTTATGATGCGACTTTAATTAATGATTTAAGACGGGATAATATTAATTTTTATTCTCTTCTTAATGAGACGGGCCATGATGGGGTTTTAGCTTTCAAAGAAGGGGTAGACTGTTCAGGTAGTCCAATTGATGAGGCATTTACGTATTATCTTTTAAAAAATGAATCAACACGTGAACTTATTCGTATTTGGAACAGAAATAATAGACAAAATAGTAAGCTTAGCCAATTAAAATTTGCTGATGGGAGACCTAATGCTTATACAGCAGGTCTTGAATGTTTATTTAAAGAATTTAAAGAAAGGGGACTTATTGTATCTTTTGGTGACATTAAATTTGGACTAAAGGCAGATAATGTTTTGGGTTTAAGTTTATCCATTCGTATTAAATACAATGATAGCTTTAAGAGTGTGGTTTTAAACATAAGTAGTGATGATATTAATGATTATTTAAGAAGGGAGGCTGATTAATGAAGGATTATTATTCATTAGATTTAGTATTTTTTAGTTTTGCAGGTATGCTCATAGATAGGGGGAAGTTACAATATTCAACCTCTCCAAATGTGATGGCAACTGCTAGTACTGAGGAGAGGAATATTCCAATTCCAAGTTTCAGGGATCCTAGGACTATTACGCATATATTCAATCTAGAGATTACCAAAGGCTCATTTGATTATAAGGTTTTAACTAAACTTAGCAATGAGCAGTTTTATTCTTCGACGTCGAAAAAAGATAAACTTAAACCATTAGTATTTAATGATCAGATGGGACTTAAGATTGTATCTAATAGTGCATTTTTTTCTGAGGTGCCAAGTCGTAGTTACACAAGTAATAGTGATGCTGTCAATTTTGTAATTCATGCAATCAATTGTGAGATTGAAAGGGGTTAGGCTTGTGAGATATAAATTAAAGATTTTAACTAAATTTCAGACTTATGGATATATTTTAAGGGATATTTCTATGTATGATTGGGATTCTATTTTAGGATTTGATGCTAGTCAAGAAACTTTAAGACGAGAACTTAATAGTTTACCTGTGCTTAAGAGAATAAGCTCTTTAATGATATCGCAGTCTTTTTTTGATGAATTTTACGAAATCATTAGTACTAACAGGGAGCATTCATTTTTATATAAATATCAGCTTCCCACTATTTTCTTTGCTGTTCAGTATTCTTTGGTAGAAAAACTTGCAGGACTTAAAGAGCCCAGTTTAGTTTATGTTGAGAGTTCTCAAGATGCTAATGGGACTTTTATTAAATATCCGCATATTGATGATAGGTGGAATTACAAAGACTTGGTATCTGGGTAGTGTTGGGTTTGAATTAATTTAAACTTATAGACTAAATTTTTAAGGACAGTTTATGAATCGTAGTGCAATTTTAAATGAATATTTTGATTATTTGAAGTATTTAAGAAGTGAGACTTGCAAATATTATTTCCCCGTTTTAATGGGAGTTTGCACTTTGGATGAGGTTAAGCGATTTAAATACGCTGAACTTTTAGAAATTAATAAAATTGCTAATTTCAAGCTTAAAAAGGAAATGTATGAAAATTTTTTGATTTCAAGTTTATAGGAGATTTTGTGTATGAATTTAGGTAAATTTGCTCGTGCAAAGCAGGATATATTCTTTAAGCCCAATTTGGGTGGTGATGCTGGTAGTGATTTGGGTAGTGATGCTGGTGAGTTAGCTGGTAGTGATTTGGGTAGGAATTTAAATAGTACTCTAGATGAACTTTTAGATGAACTTAAATTAAAGGTTGCAGGTAGTAGTGAGTTTCTAGAGAAACAGATGGCTTCTCTTGAAGTTGAGCCTGAAGTAGTTAGTGGTTTGCAGGATATTTTAAATAATAATTTTATGAGTGATAAATTTAGAGTTGAGTTACCAGGTATTGATGTTGATTTGCAAGAAGTTGATGTTCCTAAAGATTTTATGCAAGCTTTAAACTTTAAAGGAAGTGAAGATTTGAAATTAGATGGTAATTCAATTAAACTGATGTTTTCAGATTTAATGTCTTTTAAGCTTCAAAAGCCTGCAAGTATGTCAAGTTTTCCTTTATCTGGTGATGGTTCAAACTTAAGTTCAAATTTAAGTTCAAGCTTAAGTTCAAATTTAAATTTAAATACAAGTATTCTAGGTTCAAATATTTTTAAATCTAAGAGTAATTTAGATTCTCTAGTAGTTCCTAATAATTTGGGGTATTTGGGAGGTAATGTTGCTTGTGGAATTAATGATGTAACTTATAGTGATTTTGAGAGCAGAGGAATTGAAAATACGCTTGCAAGAACAGGTAAATTTGATACTCAAGTAGATATGAATGATTTTATTCGTAAGACTTGTGGTTTTAAATCATTATTACCAGAGAGTACTCCTGAGGCACTCTTTGATGCAGTTAAACTTGCAAGTGATTTAAAGGGAAGCAGCAGGCAGTTTGATTCTAATGATGATGCTGTATCTGTTGTTTATGATTTATTAAAAAAAGATGAGGGGAATTTATCTTCGACTGATTTAACTCATATAAAAGATATAAAAGAAAACCTTTCTGGGGTTTTAGGTACGGGAATGAGTGGGGGATTAAAGCAGCGTCTTTGGGATGTGCTTTTAAATTCAGGATTAGGTTCAGGTTCAAACTTAAGTGCAGGTGGTTCAGGTCTAGGTTCAAATTTAAATTCAAATTTAAATTCAGGATTAGGTTCAGGATTAAGTTCAAACTTAAATTCAAACTTAAGTGATGCACATTCAGGATCAATTACAAGCGATTTCAAACCAAACAGTTTTGGACCTATTAATGATGTGGGTGGTGATGATATACATATGCTCTTAGAAGAGGTTAGAGACTTTTTAAGTTGGGCTTGTCGCATAGATTTAGATAAGAGTATTGTAGAACCTTTAGGTTTTTATTTTACTAATATGGAGAGTGCTATTAATGCTTTAGCAGACGCTATAAACATGCAAGGTGTTTCTTCGCAAAATAATATGAGTGATTATAAGATGGGCAGCGAAATTTCACGAATGCCTTAAAGAGTTTTAAAGGATATTTAATATGTTCGAAGATGTAACATTACTTATTAGGGAGGTTGTAAATCACGTTTTAAGTCTCTCAAGTTCATCAAATTTTATTGCGATTTTTCCTCGACCTGATTTTAAGGGACTTGCATATTTGCCGCAAGTATTTTTCATATTTCCAAAATTGGGAGCAATTGAGGAAAATTTAAGTAGTATCAGTAGTCAGCGAGCCATTATTAATCTTAATACCAGGCGTAGTGAATTTGTAAGTTATAATGTTACGGCAAATCCTGAGATAATTAGTATTTCTAATGCGATTTTATCTGCTATTTATGATAAAATTTTAATCGAGAATTTAAAGACAACGCCTTTTGCAAATAGTGCTTTAGAGTTTGATTCTAATTTTATAAAGATGCAGTTTAGGGAAAAATTTAAAGCTGGTATTTATTATACCATTTATGGTCCTTCAATAGGATTTCATGAAACGGCCATTATCAATTCTTTAAAAATCAAGAGTACGTCGTTTATTGACGAGCTTGATATTAGTTTACAAATTAAAATAGTAAAAACTTTTAATTTTTTTACATATAAAGGTTAGAATATAAGTATATAGTAATTTATATTTAGGAGAATGTTTATGGTTAAATTCAGGTATATTGTATTATTATTTTCATTATTTTCATTATTTTTATTTTTTAATCTTGGTGCAGCACCTTTAAGGCCTTTTGATTTTGCCAATTGGAATTTTGAGCAAGATATTGAGGAAGCTTATGAAGCAAGTTATGAGGTTGTGGATGATGTTTTAGTTAATGTTGATGATCCGACTAAAAATGGGAAGTCAAAAAAAATTTTACAAAGAATAGCAGAGCTTGAAGGTTATTATAAGTGTCTTGTAAATATGATACGGGATGATTTGTTTTTGCAGGTAGAAGATGAATTTTTAAGAGAATATGGCCAGTATTTTGATGATGATGTTTTTACCGAGACTGATAATAGGTTTAAAGAAACAATAGAAATCCCTATGGAAAATGCATTTGGCAAGTATAGACATAGAGTTTTAAGTTTTAGTAATAAGACTTGGATTAAAAATCCGGATTATACCAAGTTATTCATTAAGCTGCAGCTTAGAGAGATTGATTTTGTGGAGAGTTATGTTAAACAAAAACTTGGTGTAAAATTAGGTGTTTCAAATGGCAGTTCAAGTGGTCAAAGACAGTCAAGTCAAAGACAGTCAAGTCAAAGACCGCCAAGTCAAAGACCGCCAAGTCAAAGACAATCAAGTCAAGGCAGCAAGGATAGATATGACTTTAAAAGAGGCGTTACAAGGAATGGTTATGAGAGACCTGAGAGCCAAAGACAAGTAAGCGAGAGATCAAGTGACATGGTTAGGGGCAGTGATGAACAGGCAGAGAGACGACCTATGGTTGGGGATAATGATGAGAGTTTGGGACGTCAAAGACCGGGGGGTCAAAGACCGGCGGCAAGTCAAAGGTTGCGAGTAAGACCAAGTGAGGCTAGGCAAGAAAATAGTAGACCAAGAAGTACCACTAGACCAAGTGGCGTTAAACAAGGTAATATTAGGCCAAGCAGTACCAGACCAAGTCGTAGAAGACCAGGAAGTGATATAAGACCAAATTTTGTAAGACCTATTGTTAGGCCGCTTGGTGAGAAGCCTGTTAATTTTAGATCAGGGTATTCAGACGGGGATAATTAATGTTATTATGCTTATAATTAGTATTTAGTTTAGGTTTTAGATATGAGTATTGAGTTATTGTAAGTGTTGCTCTTTAATTTGGAGCAGATATAGGAAGTTATGATATTATTTCAATATGACTTTAAAATAGAGTTTTATGGTGCTAGTAGTGATATTAGGTATCAGAAACCCAAGCTTGTAGTAGAGACAAAGCAAGGGGCGCCTATTATTAATATTGTAATTAGTAATGAGTATTCCCTTGCAAGCTCGCTTCAATGTAAAAAAGCACGATTGCAGTTATTTAATATGCCTTTGAATTTTAATAAGTCTTTAAAGCAGGGAGATATTGCTAGAATATACTATAAGAAGTTTGCTCATGAGGGTGATTTGGATTATAGGTTTATTATGATTGGATACTTGGGTGCTCCTGTGGATTTTGATTTTGAGAATGGTGATTTTATTTGTCAGTATGAGGTTTATCTGCTATCAAGCGATACTTTTTTTGATAAAAAACTTGATACTAAGAATTACATTGGAAGATCTATAGAGGAAGCAATAAATTTGGCGTTCCCAGGGCAAGCCATTATTGGTATGAGCAGTCAAGATCGGAAGCAGATAATAAGTGAGAGTTTTTATGCCTCTACTTTAAGAGAGTTTATAGAAAAACTTATTGGGAAATATGTACATTTAATTTTTGTTGATGTTGGTGAATTGGATTTTAAAGTTGATGCCAAATTTGTTTTCATTAATTTCGATAGACCAGTCGGGCAGAGAGTTTATAAAAGACTTGAGGATTTTGCACTTTTATTTATTCCACAAAGAGAGGTGAGATTTGTAGGAAAATCAACCATTAATTTTTGGAATGCTACACTTTTCTTTACAGATAAGATTAAAGTTGGAGATGGGGTTGAGTTTATAGATAGGCATGGGGGAGTTATTAGGGCTATTGTGCAAGAGATTGGTGCGAGTTTAAGCAATGTAGGTGACTGTACATTAAAATTAAGGCTTTATGATGAATCTAATATTTTATGGATGGGGTAAATTTATGAAGGAAGCTTATGAAATTGCTAGAAGGTTGGGGAATTTAGGTGATGATTTAGCATTAGAGATGGTTAAGAAATGTTTGCGTGATAATGTATTTATTTGTCGAATTGGAGTTATTAAGGAATTTGATTTTGAAACCCAAGAAGGAATTGTTTTAATTGAAGAGTATGAGGACTTAAATATTAAAAGTCGTAATATTTCATGCTTACGACTTGAGCTTAAGGAAGGTGATAGGGTAATCTTGCTTCAAAGCAGTATTAATATCTTTGATGAGAGAGATAATAATTATTTTGATAAACATTATTTTTATATTTTAAATGCAGTAAATCGTAAGTATGCAGGCATTAATGTAGATAAGTTTAGCCTCAGTTCAAAGGAACTTGATATTTTAAGTGATGATGCTTCTTTTAGTTCTAAGAATGTGATATGTGAGGGTGATCATACCAAGATTTCTGTTAAATCTCTAGTTATTGAGGCTGATAGCATTCAGATTAAGGGTAATTTATACATTAATGGCAAATTATTTGAAAGTCATACACATGGTGTTGGCAGCATAACTTATGTGAATGCCAGTGGGGCCCCTACTATTGCAACGGGAAATACTTCGGGTGTGACTTAAATCTACTTGCAAGGGGTGCTTGGAGATCTAAAAAATTGAAGATCTAAGAGATGTAAAACGTATTCTGTTTTTGAGTTTTATAACTGTTGCGCTGGGCGATTAAGCCTAAGGATAAGTCTAAGGCTTAATTTAAATATTGTTTTATGCTGAGGCACTCTTAATAATTATTCTGTTGAGTACATAGTTATAGAGTTTGTTTAAGACGTTAATAAAGAAGAGGCTATGTAAATATGAACTAGCAGGATTATTCAATAAATCCAATTATTATGATATTTATTATTTTAAAGTACTTAAGTTTTAATATTTTCATTTCTTACAGTCCTTTAGACCTGTAACGTGATTTTTGCTGTCTGAGAATTCACTTTTAAGACAATTATAAATGTCTTAAGCCAAGTAAGTTAGTACATTTGTCTTTATATTGTTTGCAGCTATCAATCTTTTCAACTGTTTTTGTGAAAGTATGCTTTAAAGAGTTAGCTTTAAAGAGTTAAACTTTTTTTGCTCATCAGAAGTTAAGATAACCGGTGTCTTTGTGTTAGCAGTCTCATTCTTTTGCGCATTATCAATTGTATTTTTGCTGTATTTATTTTAAATTTGCAGTTGTTTTATAAGGTTTACAGTAGATTAATTAGTAGCATTGTGGTTAGTGCGCAAGTAATATCAATTTGTTTAAAACCCCTTAAACTTAGGTGTTTGTTTAAGTAATGTAAGAGATTTTTATTTTATTTTTATTTATGTTTTAGTACCATTTGTCTTGGTATTTATTGTCTAAATTTAAGAGATTATTTTAATTTGATTTATAAATAGTATTTTATCATTATTATATAACAAATAAAGTTATTATTTTTGATTTTAATTAATGATTAATGAGGTATCTTTTATGGTAAGAGGAGGCATAAAAGATGGAGGTTATTAAGGCTTACAAACTTTTGATCTTGCTAATAGTTTTATTTTGTTGTTGTGATGATGAGGAATATGTCAATAATTTGGGGGTAGGTTATGATTTTGATGATATTGCCAGCAGTGACCTTGATATTGGTCTTGCCTTTGACCATCCTTCATTAGAAAATTTAATTGTGAATTTTAATCTATCAGGAGAAGAGAGAATAGCAGTTAGATTTTTAAGAAGCGCATTAACAGATCCTACAATTGCAGAAGGTGCGGGTATACGTACTTACAGTGATGATGAGTTTTATGAGTTTTTAGTTATTCTTGGTGCTTCTAAGACTAGAGAGGCAATTGCTGATATAGTTGTGACACTAAGAGTACGAGATGAAATTTTAAAGGCTATATATGAGTTTGCAGGTGGGGATTCTCAAAGAGATACTTTTGAAGTACAACTTGATGTTAAGGAGAGAGAATATTTAAAAACTTTGAAAATTGCTTGTGGTAGTGATAATGGTTATAAGGGAGCATATATGGCACTTAAGTTATCCGATTGTTCAGAAATATTTATACCACTTAAAAGACAAGTATATGATGTTTTGCATAAATATTAGATTGCATTTTGTATTGACGTTTTTGTAAGATAATCCTTAAATTTGTTATCCCTGAATGTAAGATTATTAAAGTTAAATTTAAAATTTAATAAAATTTAATAAGACTTTAAGTAGCATTAGGTTAAGTTATTGCCAATGTTATTCATCCTTAACAGGAGCTTGCAATGTGGGATGCACATTAGTTATTCCCTTGTGTCTTAATAAGGTTGTTTTTATAAATTCATTAAATACTTTACTACTTAGAAGTATTTGGTAAGTTTTCTCTTGATTGGTAGTTTTGTCTTTGATGGTGATTTCTGCTTGCAGGCTTTCCCATTGTTTATTTTTAAAAAGATCCGCAAAAATAGATATTAACTGCACATTTCCAGTTACTCTAGGTTGGCTTATTGTGGGCATGTTGAGTATGCCATAAAGGTGCACGTCTTCACCCCCATAAGATTTAATTTTGTATTTTGCTGCTCTTAAAATTGAATTCCTAACTTCATCATAAAATGTTTGAATTATTGAAATGGCATTGGGATCGTATGTTTTCTTGCCAAGATCTAATTCTAGGCCTGGGTGATTTGTTAATTTAAATGAGACTACTTCAATGTTGCTATCAAAGATTTCAATTAATATGAGTGGTGTAATATTTGCATTGTATCCATCATTATATTTAATAGGTGCTATTGCATATGAATATTTAAGCTTGTTCTTTAATTCTGGTATTGGGGTTTTATCTTTGCCCACAATGGTTTTGCTTTTAATTTTAATCCAAGTAATTCCACAAACTTGAACTTTGCATTTTTGTGGGAAGTGTGGTGGTTGCAGACAAATATTATTTAAATAATCTTCAAATAATTCAAATAAGCGGTGTTTGCTATGTATTCGTTCTCTCTTAATAGGCTTTGGATTTTGGGTGTGGGTTAAATCGGTCTCATATTCTGTCTCATCAATATCTTCTTCATTTTCTTTAATGGGTGTTTTATTGCCTTGAAATAAGTGACAGGTTATAAATAGTGGCAATAAAATAAGTATCTTGCGCATTATGCATCCTTTCAAATAAAATTTTTATAGTTAATGTTTGCCACTCTTCCTTAAGTAATTTAGATTATGAATATATGTCAATTACTTAAATAGTTAAATCAAATAATAATATTAATTATATTTAATGTCTATAAGTAATACGATTTAAATGATTTTTTGCAATATTAGCACTCTTAATTAACGGGTGCTCTAAATTGATCATTTGCAGTGAGTGTTCCTGGATGCCTTGCTATTATTGATTTTAGGAATGTATTAAATAATTCGCTGTCTAGAAGTATTGTGTAAGTGTTTGTTTGATGAATTCTGTCATCGTGAATGGTTATTTCCCCTTCCATAAAGCTCCATTGACCATCCTTGTAAAGATTAGCAAAAGCATTAGTTAGATCTTTCCCACCATTTGGATGTAATGCCTCTAGTTGGCCACAAATAAATACAGAGTGATATCCTAGTGCTTGAATTGATTTTTCTAGCTGGTTAGCTACCTTGTTTCTTATGTCTTGCATGCTTCCTTCTCTAAAATCCAGATTTAGGTTTTTGTAATCTGTTAATTTAAATGAAAGCACTTTAATATTACTAACCACGCTTTCAAATAATATTAAAGGCATGACGTATTTGGTATATTCTTGATGGCTTTGAATAGGTGCTACGGCGTATGAGTATTTAAGTTTACCTTGTAGTCTTGATGATGGTCTTGTATCTGGTCCAATAATATTTTGTGGGTTAGTTTTTGCCCAAGTAATTTGGCATATAGACTTATCCCAATACCAGTGAATCACGCTTAAGCATACATCCAAAATACCCTCAGATATGCTCATTGGAGCTGGTTGATATTGATATTCTTTTGTAATTCCATTTGCGTTGAACTTAGGTTTATTAATTAATCTATAAGTGTGTCTAGGGCTTTTACCCTGACTTTGAAGTCTTAAATTATCATCATGTTGTATGTGGCATGTTATGAAGATTGGTAATAAAATAATTATATTTCTCATCTTTTACCCCTTTGATTTTTTAGGATACATTATTAAATTTTTTTACCGACTTATATAATATAAATTATTTTGAGCTATAAAACAAATTTATTTAAATTATTTTAAATAAATTTTTAATAACAAATTAATTTCTAAATAATGTTTAAGGTTATTCAAGTTTGTTAAAAATTATTGCAGATTCATTACTTAAGGTAAAACTTTAAGTAAGTATGTTTAAACTTGCCTTTAGCCTTAAGTAATGAGTAAGTAATGAATGTAAACTTAACCGTTATTTAGCAATTTAATTTTTTAATTGTGTTTTAATCATTAATTGGAACTCTAAATTTGGTATTTGCAGTTGTGGCGCCTTGATGTGCTGATATAACTGTTTTCATAAATTCGTTAAATAATTTACCACTTAAGAGTATGTTATGAGTTGTCTCTGTGTTTGTTTTTGTGTCTTTAACTTTTATTTCTGCTTGCATAAAGTTCCATTTGCCATTTGCGTAAAGAGCTGCAAAAGCAGATATTAATTCATCCCCACCAGTTGGGTTTAGTGCATTTAGTATTCCATAAGGGTATACATTTTTATATCCCGCCTCAGATGATTTTTCTACCTTAGGTATGCCTTGTGTAAGTCCACCTAAAACGCTCTTATTATTGAAGTCTAGGCTTGTATGATTTGTTAGCTTAAATGAGGTTACTTCAATATTCTCATCCATGCTTTCAAATAATATTAAAGGCATAACGTAATTGCTGTATGCATTATTATACTTGATGGGTGATACTGAATATGAGTATCTAAGCTTATTTTTTAATGCATCTAGTGGTTTTTCATCTTGCCCAATAATGTCTTTGGCTTTAATTTTCGTCCAAGTGATATGACATTTTTTTGGACAGCTACACCACCAGCACATTAGACACATGCATTTTTCAGTAGTACCTTCAAGTATTTCAAATTTTGAATATTCTTTTATTAATGCTGCATGCTCTGCGTCTTTATCACTTAAAAGCTTTTTTGCTCTCTCTTCATCACTTAAGAGATCTTCTTGTATATCTTTGTGCATAAGTGCTTGTTGAGCTTTAATTTTGATATTTGCAATATCATCACTATTTAAGAAACAACAAGTTATAAATAACGGTAATAAAATAATTATTTTTCTCAAGTTTTAACCTCCCAAGTGTAGAAGTGTATAGCTAAAAATCGTATTTGCCATTTATTATTGAGTTTATTATTCTAATTTATTTGTAGTTAAGTACATAGATATTGCTTAAAAATGCTTATTTAATAATCGATAGTTTTATGTTAACATTTATTTTATTAACTTTTATTTGAGTTTTGGTTTTAATTTTTATTAAGGAGAAGTTAAGTTATCTATAATAAGATGAGTTGTTTAATAGTCAAGATATTTATAGAATAATATAAAATATTGTGGAATAATTGTGATATTATTCTAAAGTCGTATACAGATTTTACTTTTTGTTTACGATATCTGTAGGCTACCAGAAAGCTCTGGTGGGGATTTACAATAATTTTAGATAGAAATTTTAATTAATTAGGACGGGTATATGCACGATCATGTAAAGGCAGCAGAAGAGATATTGGACAAGGAATATAAGGTTTTAGATAAGGGATTCTTAAGGCTTATTGATTATATGGGCAGCGATGAGCGCATTGTAAATGCTGCTAGGGTTTCTTATAGGGATTCTAAAGCAAAAAGAGATAGTGCCGGTCTTATTGACTATTTGATTCGAAATGAACATACAAGTCCACTTGAGCAAGTAGTTTTGACTTTTCATGTTAAAGCTCCAATATTTGTTGCAAGGCAATGGATGAGACATAGAACATCAAGAATTAATGAAGTCTCAGGGCGTTATAGCCTTATGAGGGAAGAATTTTATGTTCCTTTAAGGGAAGATATTAAGAGGCAAAGCACTCTAAATAAACAGGGTCGTTCAGATGAGGATGTTGAAGCTGATATTGCTTTGTCCTTTTTAAGTGGTCTAGATGAGAGTTATAAGCATTCTTATAAGATTTATGATGATATGATCAAGGGAGATGTCTCAAGAGAGCTTGCAAGAATAACTTTGCCTTTAAGTTTATATACAGAATGGTACTGGCAGATTGATTTAAATAATTTGTTTCGTTTTATTAAACTTAGATCATCAGGGCATGCACAAAAAGAAATAAGAGAATACGCTAAGATCATATTAGACATTGTGGAGTTAGTTGTACCATTAGCAACAGCTAGTTTTAAAAGGCATATTTTAGGGGGCGTTATGCTTTCAAGTGAAGAGGTATGTGAGATTCGCAAGGTATTAGATTTAACTAAAATTAATTTACCTGAAAAACTTTTAAATAGGTTAAAAGAAAAACTTAATTTATAATTTACAATTTTAATTTTATTAGGAAATTTATTGTTAGGAGATAGATATATTTTAGTAGTTTATGCTTCAAAAACAGGAAATATAGAGCGGTTTATTGCAAAAACGGGCCTTAAGGATACTTTTCGTATAGTTACAGGCTCTGAGATCGTAAATAGGCCTTATGTTTTGCTTACATATACGATTTCCTTTGGCAAGGTTCCATCTGAGGTAGAAAATTTTTTAAAGCATAATTTTAAACTTATGGTTGGAGTTGCTGGCTCTGGGAATAGAAATTGGGGTGATTCATTTTGCAATGCTGTTAATTTAATAAGAAATGAATATAATGTTGAGGAAATACTAAAGTTTGAACTTTCAGGAACATCACATGATGTTGAGAGTTTTGTAGAAAGGATTAAAAATGAGGCACTTAGAGTTAAATAACGAGATAATGGTTTTAAAGGATGGATTTTACAGATTAGAAAAAGATCTTGAAGCTTTGAGTGTTTTTTTAGAAGAGGTCAAAGCTAAGTCTTTAAGATTCAGTAATCCAAATGAAAGGATGCATTATTTAATTGATAATAATTTATATGAAGATTTTTATAAAAACTATTCTGAAGCGCAAATACTTGAAATATATAAGCTTGTCGAGTTTGAAAATTTTAAGTTTAAGTCTTATATGAGTGCTTCAAAGTTTTATAAAGATTATGCACTTAAGCTTAATGGTGATACTTATCTTGAGTCTTATGAGGATAGAATAATTGCAGTTAGTCTTTTTCTTGCTGATGGTTGTTTTGAGCTTGCTTTAAAACTTGCTTCAGAGATGATAAAGCAGCGATATCAGCCTGCAACTCCTACATTTTTAAATGCTGGTAAAAGGGTAAGAGGTGAGCTTGTATCATGTTTCTTATTGGAAGTTGGTGACTCCCTTAATAGTATTACTTTTAATATTTCTTCTGCCATGCAGCTTTCAAAAATTGGTGGAGGAGTGGCTTTAAATCTTTCCAATATTAGGGCTAGAGGTGAGGAGATACGGGGAATTTGTAATATTGCAAAAGGTATTATTCCCGTTATGAAGCTTTTAGAGGATGGATTTAATTATGCAGATCAGATGGGACAGCGAAAAGGAGCTGGTGCTGTATATTTAAATATTTTTCATTATGATATAGAAGACTTTCTAGATACAAAAAAGATTAATGCTGATGAGAAGAGTCGTGTTCAAACATTATCATTAGGAGTAATAATTCCAGATAAATTTTTTGAGATTGCAAAACAAGGTCAAAGTTATTATGCTTTTGCGCCATATTCACTTTATAAGGCAACTGGCAGGTTTATGAATGAAATTGATTTTGACTTGGAATATGATTTACTTGCAAGTAATCCTAATATTTTAAAAAAAGAGATTAAAGCTAGAGACATGCTTGTTCGTATTGCTAGGTTGCAGTTTGAGTCTGGATATCCTTATATAATGTACCAAACAGCATGCAATTTAAATAATCCACTCAAAGGTATTGGAAAAATTAAGATGTCTAATCTTTGTACAGAGATTTTTCAAATTCAAACACCATCCATTATTGGTGATTATGGAGAGGGGGATTTGATTGGATATGATGTTAGTTGTATCTTAGGCTCGTTAAATATTGTAAATGTAGTTAATAGCAATTTTGAGCATACAGTTGATATTGCCATGCAGGCATTGACATCTGTTTGTGATAAAACTGACATTAAAAATGCTCCAAGCATAAGCAAGGCAAATAATGATTATCATGCTGTTGGTCTTGGTGTTATGAATTTGCATGGGTTTTTAATTAAAAATAAGATTCCTTATGAGAGTGCTGAGGCTATAGATTTTGTTCGTACCTTTTTTATGTTATTAAATTTTTATTCCATTAAGAGTAGTATGAATATTGCAAAAACTAGAGGCAAGACTTTTAAAGATTTTAAGCAAAGTGAATATTATAATGGCAATTACTTTAATATGTATTTAACTGAAGATTTCTCCCCCAAAACAGAAGTTGTAAAGGGGATATTTAGCGGTATAAAGATTCCTTTAAAGAGTGATTGGGAGAATCTTAAGCGTGATGTTCAAATGCATGGACTTTATCATGCATATAGGTTAGCAGTAGCACCAACACAGAGTATATCTTATATTCAAAATGCAACAACATCTCTTATGCCTATTGTTGAACCTGTTGAGGCTAGGGTTTATGGTAATTCTACAACTTATTATCCAATGCCATATCTTAGCAAGGAAAATGCTTTGTTTTTTAAGTCGGCATATTATATGGATATGAGAAAATTAATTGATTTAATAAGTGAAGCTCAACGGCATGTTGATCAAGGAATTAGTACTCTTCTTTATGTTACAAATGAAACTAGTACTAGGGAGCTTGTAAAACTTTACATTTATGCTAAAAATAAGGGACTTAAGAGCTTGTATTATACGCGTAATAAAAATTTATCGGTAGATGAATGTATTCTTTGTGCAATATAATTATGATTTAGGGGAGTATTAATGAAGCAAAATAGAGAAGCTATCAATTGGAATAGATTAAATAATAGTTATACTAAGATGTTTTGGGATCAAAATATAAGACAATTTTGGGTAGATGAAGAGATTCCAATCTCTGATGATAAGTTGGTTTGGAATACCTTAGATGGTGAGGAGAGGGATGTTTACGAGAAGGTTTTGGGTGGACTTACCTTATTAGATACAGAGCAAGGTTCTGTTGGTATGCCGCGTCTAGCTTTGGCAATAGATAATCTGGATTATAAACCGGTTCTTGGGTTTATGGGTGCTATGGAGCATATGCATGCTAAGAGTTATAGTAGCATATTCTCAAGTTTATCAAACATAGATCGAATAGATCATATATTTGGCTGGGTTAAGACTTATAGAAATTTCCAAGATAAATTGGATTTGATCTTGGGCAAGTATAACAGCATACACGATAGGATGAGTTTATATAAGGCTTTGTGTACTTCTGTATTTCTTGAGACGTTTTTATTTTATTCAGGGTTTTTTTATCCCCTCTATCTTGCAGGTCAAGGTAAGATGGTTAATAGTGGTGAGATTATTAATTTAATATTACGTGATGAATCTGTTCATGGAGTATTTGTTGGTCTTTTAGCACAAGAAGAGTTTAATAAAATGACTTTTAAGGAGCAAGCATTTGCTCAAAGAGAGGCAACATTGATTTTAGAGAGACTTTATTATTTAGAGAGTGCATATACTAAAGACCTATATTCATCTATTGGGCTTGAGGGTGCTGTTGATGTTTTTGTTAGGTATAATGCTGATAAGGCCTTGATGAATTTAGGATTTGATTCTGCATTTAATATTCGAGATATTGATGTTAATCCTTTAGTTTTAAATGGGCTTAGAACTAATACTAAAACTCATGATTTTTTCTCTACTAAAGGTAATGGTTATATTAAGCCCATGAAGGTTGAGCCTTTGCAGGATGATGATTTTGCGTAAATTTTTATTTTTATTCCTTTTATCAGGTTTGTTAATTTTATTAGGTTTAGCACTTTTATTGAGTTTATTAGTTTATCCAGATTCTACCTCTCATTATTTTTGGTATGTGTTTAATTATTTATATTTATTTCTAAATTTTGTATTTAATTTTATTTGGTTTATTGCAAGTGCTATCTTTAATTACTTGTATTTATTGCTAAGTTTTATATTTGATTTTATTTGGTTTATTTTAACTTCTACTTTTGATTTTATTTTATATCTGTTTAAGGATTATTTTAAATTTGTTTAAGGATTATTTTAGCTTTTTTCGCTTTTTTTAGTATTTTTTCACTTTTTTTTCGCTTTTTTTTGGATTTTTTTAGTTTTCCTAATTTATTTTTGAACCGGTAAATCTTGCTGTAGGGCCTTATTTAGTGCATTATGCTTGTTCGTTTGTTAGAGTGGTTAAAAATATGTGTAAGTTTGTATTATTTATAGTAATTTTTTAAATTAAACCGCTTCACATATTATAATTTTATTATATAATAATAAGTATCAAGATATATTATACGCTGTAGCATTGTTATGTTAATGCAATTGTATTGTAGTTTTTGAAAGGGAGTGTGTGGTGAAAAGAATGTGTGCGATGTTTTGTGTGCTTATTATGTCATTCATTGTAGCCATGTTGTTTTATATTTATAGCTCACGTCATAAGTTCCAACTAGGGATTAAGGTAAGAGAAAGAGTTTATAGTATGCTTGAGGAAGCAGCAGGGACTTATAGGAATGAATTTATCCAGGCATTTACTGGTTTTCAAAAAGACAATCATAAGTTTAGTATTAAGTTTAATATTCCTTTCAGTAAATTTATGCCAGTCTTTGAATTGCCAGATGTCAGAACTAATGTTTATGCTGCATTGGGGCATGGTGCTCCAGTCATAGGCAGATTAGTAAAAATCCCGGGGGGTTTAACCTTTGATCACACGACTAGGGATACAAAGCTTGCTTATGATTTTTTATACCTTTTAAAGGAAATTACAGAACCAATTGATGAAATCCTTAATGGTCATCTAAGTGATGCAAATTTAAATAGAATGAGCATAAACAAAGATGTAGGCACTATTTCGATAATCATTTTTAATCTAAAAAAAGCTGCGGCTAGAGAAAAAGATTTAGTCGCACAAGTTATGGGGCGGATGTTAGCAATAGATCTGACTGGTGGAAGGCAAATTTTTTTGCAAAAGTTAAAGAGTGTTATTTGTGATGGGATTTAATGCAAATGTTCGTTTGGTAAAAATAAATGTCTAGGAGGATTTCAAAGTTAATTAATAATGTTTAAGTAGCAAGAGGGTTTGCCCCTTTAGTGTTTTATTAAGTTCTTTTAAGCGCGTAAGATGTGGTTTGAAGTACTTTGTCCTTTACTTTGTTATTCTCCTTTAGTTTATGTATGCCTGAAAGTATGCTATAATTTGCGTCTTTTGGGCACTTTTTTAGGCAATTTGAAGATTTTTTAAGATTTTTACATAAAAGTTATTGCATAAATGTGGTCCTATTGTATAGGATTTAATATCAAAATGTACTTATTATTATTTGATATTTAAGTATTTTTTGATATTAAAAGGGAGAATGAATTTTTAGAAGGGAGAATAGATTTATGAAAATGATATTTATGTTTTGTATGTTATTAAGCATGATGTCTTGTGGGTCAGGGCGAATCAGGCAAGCTATGGCTTTAACAAAGACCGAAGTGATATTAAGAGATGCGGCTTACAGTAAGTTATCAGATAAAGTAACTGAATATAGGATAGCATTCTCTGCTGCAGAGATTAAGTTTAAAAAAGCTGCTTATCAATTTAATATTCCTTTCTTTAAGGTATCATCAGTCTTTGATAATGATGCTGTTGATGCTCAGGACGGCATTTATGCAAGTCTTGGATATGATTTTGATGTTATTAAGAAATTAGAGATGTTATTTAGTAAATTAGATTTACAAGATCCTCCTACTGATAATGAGGATACTGCTGTTGCCATTAAGTTATTAGATCTTTTAAAGGATGCTACAGATTCAGTTAAAGTAATTTTAAATGAGCATTTAAGTGAATCACGTTTAACTAAAATTATAGCAAGCAAGGGTGAGGGAGTTATTACTAAGATTAATTCTCTTTTAGATGAGGTGATGAGAATAAGATGCGATGTGACTTTGAAGATTATAAAAGAGATTGAAAGAGTTCAGGCAGAAATGAATAATGATCCAGATATATTGGATAAACTAAGTAATATTTTTATTGAGAGTGGCGAGATTAAACGTTCAGTTAACTTTATAAATAACGTAGCAAATCAAATTGAGTCGTTAACTAGACAGTTTGCTTAAGTGTTCTTGAGATTAAAATTGTGAGTCACGTAGTTTGTGCATTATTAGTTATTTGCTTTAAAAACGAATCAAACTGGTTTTAACACTTTAATTTCCCTATTGGTAATATTTTATTAAATTTATTAAAAATTATTGTAATTTGTGTTAATTTTAAATTAATATAGATATATAAATCATAATAATATATTCTAATATCATTTTGATATTAGAATATATTATGTGTTACGTATTAGCTAATGATATGTAGTTTATAACTCTTTGCTTAAGGAGGAGGCATGAAAAAGTTTAACACAGTGTTTTTTGTATTCGGTGTGTTACTGGGCTTATTTATTGTAACTTGTAAACCATCATCAACAGGCCGCCAAAAAAGGAACATAAGGAGTTCAAGATCAATGTCAATTAATAAGCGCAAGCAAATAGAGCAGGGCAATGATTTGACATCAGGTATTGTAAAAACACAAGCTTTGCCATGTGCAGAAGGAACGTTGATAACACCTCCAGCAGAACTATCAAAGGATGAGCAAATAGAAAGAGATAGGGTTTATGAGCAACTTAAACAAAGCGTAACTAGATATAGGGCACAAATTGTAAATGAAATGAGGAAATTTAAGGCTAACATTAATGAGATTAACAAAAAAATTAAAAAAAATGGCGGGAAAACAGTTATTGATGATAAGGGAACTGAACTAGAGGCATTATCAATGCCTCGTTTTAAAGAAGTGTCTGTGAAATTTCTTAATCCAGCTTTAGTGCAAAATATTTATTCTTCTCTAGGACATGATGTTCAAGTTATTAATCATTTAGGAAGAATAATTGGTTCATTAAACTTAAGTGAAACACCGCAAGCAAAAGACACAAAATCAAAAGGGCCGCAGGCCCAGTTGTTAGATATAAGTTATAATATATTATTTGCTTTAAGTAGTATTACAAATTTAGCTATTCAGGTTACAAATGAGTATTTAGATGGACCACGCTTAACTGATCTTGCAAGAAGCAAGTCTACACAAAATCTTGTTGAGCTTCATGATCATATAGATGAATTTATGCAAACCAGGGCTCAATTTATAGAAAAGATTAAAAATGAAATATTAAGAGTAAAAATAAGAGCAGGACATGCAGAAGGCATGTTGGAAGTCTTGCAAAAAATTATGGGGCCTAAAACAGATATTGTCTTGGCATTTGAATTTACGAAGCAAAAGGCAGCTATAATTCAATGTTCAGTTAATAACTTACTTAGTGTGCTTTAATATAAATTTTATTTATTTGAATTTAATTGTTAGTACTTAAGGTAAATTCTGTATTTCTTGTTTATCTGATTTTGCAGTTGATTTTTAACACAAGCAAAATATAGCTGCAGCTTGATGTATTGATTTAGCTTGCATATTAATTAATATTAAATTAATTTAAAAAAGAGATATTAAATTTTCCATAAGTTAATATTAGTTTAATTAATGACATAATAGTTATGTTTTAATTTTGATTATTGGCAAATGTCAAAACATTATAATAGTGGATAGTAGTAGTGGTATTGTTGCGTAATTTTTGATTTTTAATCAAAGGAGTTTATTTTGAAAAAAATTCATTTTATTTATGTTATTTTATTTGTTTTATGCGTGGTAGCCTGTGAGCAGTCATCAGGATTGAAACCCCAAGAGGGTAGCAATAACGATGGATACAGTTCTGATGGTGTTACAAGTTTGTTTGATGATGATCGTTTGGAAATTTTTGCAAGCCGCCCGTCACGTTCAGCGCCAAGGCGCATTGATGTTTTAGGTTCTCAAAGAAGGGGCAACTTAGTATATGATATCGTTGATATAGTATCTATGCTAGATCGCCACAAAAGATTTATTGATCCTAAAAAGTATTACTCTAAATTCACTGGTGGGATGATGAGAGAGCCTGTTACCTATCCTTTAGATAAAATGAGTTTGGTAGTAAATGATCTAGTTACGCACCGTAACATTCTTGCGGCATTACACTATAAAATTGAACCTCCATATATATTGATGAAAATATTAAGTATGTTAAATTTAGATGATCCTGATTCCCGTGATTTAAGAGCTGCAAATAAATTTATATCGGTTTTAGATCAAATATCAGATCTTGCTACAAAAGTTGTATATGAGTATTTACATGAATCACGCTTAAAGCCGTTTGTTTATGATGTTGCAACTATTTCTGTCATTTCTTGGAACTTAGAGACATTTTTAAATGAATGGAAGGTTGCTGGAGAATTAGCTATAAACATGTTGTATGATTTGAGACGTAAGATGGATCGATATAGCTTAAGCCCACAGTTTACAGATAAAGAAAGTGTGTTAAGCATATTAGAGAGGAGTGTGGATCGAGAGCAATGGGGATCGATTGCTTCAAATTTTGAGGTTATGAAACACCATGCAAGTATTCTTGCCGATTTAGTGGAAGGCAAATACTTTGTGGATTAATGTAAATTAAGAAATTAAGGAATTAAGTAATTTATTTGAAAGATAAAGGTTATTATCCTTTATCTTTGTGAGATGTGCGACTGTCCTTACAAGGATAATCGCATAAGAGTTAAGTGTGTGAGCATAAATTGAGCAATTGAAGTGTTTATACCTTTTTGATGCAAATACAAAACTATTTTGTTAGGCTTACTCAAGTCAGTCAAAATAGATATTAGATTATTTATGTCTATTTTGAGTATTAATAAAATTTAATTTCTTAAATTAAGCGTATTGCAGTATTTAATGGTAAATGTTGGGGTGTACTATCTATCTGCATAGTTATGGTTATGTAATTTTCGTTTTGTAGAAAGGAGAATATATGAAAAATTTTGATATGCTGTTATTGTTAGTATTGTTAGTATTATTTATTGTGTTTATAATGTTTTATTGGAATCAAGATATAAGGCATAACTCAGGACTTCTGGAAGAGTTAGCGCTCGCAGAAGTACAAGTGGCTACTAAAGAAGATTCACCTACTAAAGAAGACGAATCTTCTTTAGTAGGTGATCAGCTTGAAGATGTTCAATCAATTTCATCAAATAAGAAGGATGGAGCTGATGATGCGGACTTCTCATCGGACTTGTCAGTTTTGACAAAGACCAAAGAAGAAGCTTATGATGGACTTGAACGCAGAGTGAGAGAGTCTAAGAATAAATTTTTAGATGCGGGCTTTCAATTTGCTCAGGGTAAACATCAGTTTAGTATTCCTTTTTTTGAACGATTTGCAAAATTTGATGGTGATGCAAAAAAGGATATAGTTTACGCATCATTGGGGTATGATATTGAAGTTATTGGAAAATTAGAAACACTGGTAAATAAGATAGATCCAAATGCCCCTTCTTATTTAAGCGGGCTAGATAAGAGAATTGCTTCTGATTTATTAGATATTTTATATAATGTTACATATTATGTTAGAGAAATCGTGCTGAATAATCATTTAAATTTTTTCAATCTAGATAAGATTAAGATTAATGATGCAGTATCATCAGAGGATATTATTGCTATTGATGTTTACCTAGAAACATTGATTCAACTAAGAGAGAACTTGATCCCCAAGTTGTGTCTACATATCTCACAAGCAGCAGCAGAACCTGGTAAAGCGGCTATGGAAGCTGAGCTTAAAAAGATTACTGATCAAAATGGGAAGATTAGGCAGGCAGTTGGAAAGATGGTGGTCATAGCAAAGACGATTGAAGATTTATTTAATGTGCAAGTACAACCATAGTAAATGAAAATTTTTTGCGTGGGTAAGGTCTTGAAAGGGTCTTGAAATGGGGTGCTTGGAGGTTTTAGTGTTTTTCAAGCACGGGTATATTAAATTAACCAAAGAATTAATTAAATGTTTAGTTTAATGCTATTTAATTAAACTCTTATATAAATATTAGTTATTTTATGTTACTGTATAAATAGTGAGACTAATTTGAAGTAGTAATTGCATAATACTATGTGCTAACATATTGATTAATACGTATTGTAAGCGTTCTACAGGAGGGATATAAAAAGGGGAATTTAGATGAAAAGGATGTGTGTGATGTTGTGTGCCTTGGAATTAATGATGGGGTGTTCATTGGAGGATGAGGCAAAGATTGGTTCATTTGTAAGTGATGTTGTAAAAAGATCTCATGTTAATAGAAGAAGATCGGTTTTAACTCATGTAAATAGTGAATTTGAGCATGTATCTGGTGGTACATCTGATGCAAAGACTTCCGTAGAGCAAATTTATGAAAAATTAAAAAACAGAGTAGAGGAGTACAGAAGAGCATTTAGAACTGTGCAGTTTAAATTTAAACAGGGCCAGCATCAATTTAGTATTCCTATTTTTGAAAAATTTATAAAATTAAACGAAGCGAAATGGGATATGATTTATGCTGCCTTGGGTTATGATGTTAATATTATTAGAAAGTTAGAAACAATGATGAGTAAAATAACCCTGAAGGAATTAGATGACAAACTGGGATCAGCATCAATTGTTATTTTTTGTTTATCAAACCGTTTGTATGAGGTTACATATTACTTCAAATCAGTTTTAGTTGATCATTTAAATGATGTTAGTTTGGAACAATTAAGTCTCATCAAATCAGAAGAAGATCTAACTAAGCTTTATGATACTCTTAAAATATTATCTGATTTAATGAGCAAATTCATTGCTCAATCTAAGATAGTTATAAAGAAAGCAGCTAAGTTTGAGAATGATAATGAGGCCATGTTAGATGAGTTTGTTGAGATGCTTAGTTTTGAAAGACCGGTTGGTAAGTTAATTTTAGGGATCATTCAAATAGGACGTGGAATTCAAGAGTTTGTTGATGGGAAAGATGAAGAGGTAGATGAGAAAGATTTATATTAGTTTATATTAATATTTTGTTTTTTGTAGCTGTGTGTGCCTTGAGCATAAAAGCTTTTTATACGGTTAAATGCAGATATAGGAGAATTTAGATGAAAATGATATGTATTATTGTGTGTGCATTGGGATTAGTTCTGGGATGTTCATTGGAGGATCAGGCAAAGACCGGCTCATTTGTAAGTGATATCATTAAAAAAGTTCGTGCTAAGAGAATATCAAGATCCTCAACTGATATAGAAGGTACATCTGGTAATGCTCCCCAAAATACATCTGATACAAAGACTTCTAAAGAGCAAATTTACGATAAACTAAAAAATGAACTAGAACAGTACAGCAAAGCATTTAGAACTGCTCAATTTAGGTTTAGACGAGGGCGTTATTACTTTCAGATGCCTTTTTTTGAAAAATTTCCGAAATTTAGTGGCTGGGAGGAAAAGGACATAGTTTATGATACCTTGGGTTATGATGTTGATCTTATTGCAAAGCTGGAAACTATTGTAAGAGCAATAACCCCTGCAACAGCTCCTACTTATTTTCCCACAAGACCAGCAACCATTGTTGCTAAGTTATTAGACATTTTATATAACACTACATATTATATGAGGGAAGTTGTGGTTGATCATTTAAATGATGTTAGTTTAGAGCAATTGGGCAGCATTAAGTCTGCAGAAGAGCTTACTAAAATTTATAATGCTTTCAAGGAATTGTCTGCTTTAAGGACCAATGCGATGTCTCAGATTAAGATAGCTATAGATGAATCAGAACCACTATGGCGTGATAGGGTAATTATGACAAATAAGCTTAAAAAAATTACTGATGATGAAAGTCTAGTTCAGGATTTAAAGTTGAAGATTATTATGAAGGGATTAGAAATTAAATATTACGCTCAATTAAGCAAGGGGGTATAGTAAATTCAGTAATCAATGATAGTGCAGACTTTGCCATTTTTGTTGGGGCATGCAAATCTTTTGCTTGCTTTAATAGCAAAGTAATCCGGTAAATATCCCTTCAAGTTGCAAGAAGCTGGTGGGTTTAATAATACACGTGATCTTACGAGTATGTTTTGTGTCTCTTTAGTAGTATTGGTTATTTGCGTATTTATTATTTCTGTTAAAAAGTTATTAAAAAATCGCGATCAAAATAGAAAAGCTGTGGTTGATGTTAAATTTAGTTTATAATTATAGTATAAAAATACATTTACTATAAGTCGTAATTTCATAGAAAGGCATACAGGTGCCGTGTAGGTAGGGGAATATATATGCAGAGAATGAGTGTGGTATCATGCATAATGAGCATTTTAAGTTTATTTCTGATAATGTGTGTGGCGTGTAGACCAGAGTATGAGTCGTCATTATTGGATGCAAAAGCACAGAAGGCTTACAATGTACTCAAATTCAAAGTCGATAATTATAGGAGCAAGCTTGTAAATGAGCTTGAGTCAGTTGTTCTAAAGGGACCTTTATTATTTAATGATCAATCTTATTCCTTAGTATTATTACAGGCTGAAGAAGATGCTACCAAGCGTAGTATTGCTGTTACGTTAGGGAATGATTCTAAAGTTATTGAGCGCCTTAAAGAAATACTAAATACATTAGATTTGAGAAAAGGTAAGAGCAGTACTAGTGATGTTGATATTGCTGGTCGTATTTTAAAGCAGTTAACGGATGTTACAAACTTGGCAGTCATATTGTTCCATAAGCATTTAAGCAAGAAAAACTTGATTAGAATTAGGAATAGTTTGATGATTGAGGTAGGTTCTGTTAGTGTGCTTGATGATATTACTTCTGATTTAGAGCAGTTTATTCAAGCAAGAGTTGAGGTGATGTCTAAAATTAGAAGCTTCATAAAAACAGCAGCAGCAAAGAGGGGTGATAAAGCTGTAATGATAAATTGTTTGAAATCGCTTATTGATGATACAGGTGAGTTATCAAAGGAAATTTTAGCTAGGCTTGTAGGCAATGTGTTTAATATTGAAAACAAGCTGATAGATTTATTTAAATGGGATAGTTAATTATTAATGTTTAGATCTGTTTGTGGTTCTTTAGAGTAGAAAATGTCTTAGGCTTTAGATCTTTTTTATCTTGGGAATTGCCTTTTGTAAACGAATTTTGTTTATTTGGCTCTAAGTTGGTCTTTAAGAAGAGGATAGTTTTTTAAAGACTAAAGTAAATACATTAATGGTATTGTATAATGTGTATATTTTAATAGGGGGTGGTATGTGTAAAAAAAGGAGAGATTATGGCCAAGAGAGATCAAGTTTTTAATGAGCTTCAAAAAATATTAGTCGAGTTCAGAGAAGAACTTGAAAATGAACGTGCTGCATTTATTCTCAAAGAGGCTCAATTAAATATTAATTTCAAGGGAACATTAGAGGATATCGTCTATTATCAATCAGATCGGGACAAAATTTATACGATGTTAGGATATGATGTTGAAGTTATTGGTAAATTAGGAGGGATATTTGATAGGTTAAACCTCAAGCATGTAGGTGATAGAGATACAAGGATTGTCATTAATTTACTAAATGGTTTAATGCGAGTTGCATATTCAATTCAGATTATCTTTAGGGATATTTTAAATCAAACAAAATTAGATATGCTTAAATTTAGAGATACAAGTGACCTTGAGAAAATTATTCAGTATCTAGTTCATTTTATAGAGATGGTAAAAGATTTGATGTTGCAAGTTAGGGTTGTTATAGCATCTGCTGCATCAAAGACTAATGAAAATGATATATTAAGGGAGTTAAATAGAGTTATCTCTAGTCCGGATGCAAAGATTAATAGGGGGATGCGCAATATTTGTTATCTTTTGTTTGATATCATAGAGTTAGTTGATCTTCTATAGTTAGTTGCTTAAAGTATTATTCTTTTAGTTGTTTTGTAAGTGAGAGTTTTTGCATTTTAAGGGTTGATGTTTTTTATTTTAACGTTAATTAAATAATATAATTTATGTTGTATAATTAATGTTAAATGTAAGTACATTACAAAGTAGGTGCTGTGTGTAAAAAGGAGAAATATATGAATGAAGTAAATCTAGCCTTTAATGATCTAAATAAGATATTAATGAATTTTAAACAAGAACTTGAAAATGACCGAGCTGCATTTTCTCCTAAAGAGATGCAATTGAATGTTAATTTTAAGGGAGCATTAAATGAAATTTATTATCCATCGGATTTGGAAGAAGTTCATGAGGCATTGGGGTATGATATTGAAGTTATTCGTAGCTTAGGCAAAGTGTTTGCGGAGTTGACCTTCAGAAATATAGGCGATAGAGATACAAGAATTGTTACTAATTTATTAAATGGCTTAATGCATATTGCACATTCAATTCATACTCTCTTTGAAGAAGTTTTAAATAAGGCAAAATTAGAGATGCTTAAATCCAGAGATGCAGGTGATCTTAAAAAGATTACTCAATATCTAGTTCAGTTTATAGATGCTATAAAAGATTTAATGCCCCAGCTTAAGTCTGTTATAGTATCTGCTGCATCAAAGACTAATGAAGATAACATATTAAAGGAATTAAATAGAGTTATATCTAGTGCAGATGCAAGGCTTAATAGGGGGATGCGCAATATTCATTATCTTCTATTTGATATCATAGAATTAGTTGATCTTCTATAGTAAGTTACTTAAAGTATTATTCCTTTAGTTTTTTAAAGTTAAAGCAAAATCTGCGTTAAGGAATTATATTCTTGCAGATTAAATATAGATAATAATTATTTTGATTAATTACATATGCTCTGCTGTAGGTGGTATGTGTAAAAAAGGAGAAATATATGAATGCAATAAATCCAGCTTTTGATGAACTTGGTAAAGTATTAATGGGCTTTAAACAAGAACTTGCAAATAAACATACTGCATTTGTTCCTGAAGAGACTCAATTAAATATTAATTTCAAGGGAGCATTAAATGAAATTTATTATCCATCAGATTTGGAAGGGATTTATGAGGCATTAGGGTATGATGTTGAAGTTATTCGCAGCTTAGGTCAAATATTTGAGAAATTGGATTTTAGTAGTATACATGATAGGGATACAAGAACTGTGGCTAATTTATTAAACAGTTTTATACATATTGCACATTCAATTCATACTCTCTTTGAAGAGGTTTTAAATAGTGCAAAATTAGAGATGCTTAAATCCAGAGATGCAGGTGATCTTAAAAAAATTACTCAGTATCTAGTTCAGTTTATAGGTGGCATAAAAGATTTGATACCTCGGGTTAAGGATGGCATGATATCAGCTGCATCAAGGACTACTGTAGAGGATGTGGTAAAGGCATTAAATGGAGGTGTTCTTGCTAACCATAACGTTATGCTTAATAGTATGCTTCGCAATCTGCATGGTCTTGTATTTGATATTATGGAATTGATTGATCTTGATATGATTGTTGCTTGATCAAAGGCAAATAGTTTTCCTTTAGTTTTTATAAATTCAAGGAAATTTGCGTTAGGGGTTGATATTTTTGCAGAAAGAATAGTGATAGTTAAGAGGAGAGATTTTATGGAAAGGTTTGGTATGGTATTGTGTATGCTGGGTTTAGTGCTAGGGTGTACTGCTGATGGTAAGGGACGTGACGCAGTATCAATGCGTGATGGTAGAGCAAAAGGTTTCTCTAGAATGTCTATGCTAGTGCCATTTTTACAAAAGACAAGAAGTAAAGCTTGTGATGACTTAAAATCACTAGTAGAGCATTTTAAAGAGCAACTTTTGGAGGAACATTTAAATGATATAAACGGTATTCCTTATTTGATTGATGCTAAGAGTGATTTTATTGTCCATGAATTGGCAGATTATGGTATGGTACCTAAAAATACGAAGAGTCACGATGTTTATATAGCTTTAGGACATGATCGTGGCATTATGAATGCATTAAAGTCCATACTTTCTGAATTTAATTGGAAAGTATGGGCTAATGGGGGAGATAGAGATGCAAGGATTGTTTCTCTATTGTTATTCAATTTGGAGCAGGTTGTGTATTATACTAATTCTCTTTGTAATAGCTTGAGTGATGAAAAATTAAATGAAATTAGAACTAGTGGTGCTGCAACAATAGAGAATATTACTCAGATTACTTATTATCTGTTTGCGTTTATGCAGGCAAGGGATGAGTTAATTGAAGACCTTAAAAAGGTTATAAGTGGAGCAGCATTAGTAAGAGGTAATAGACTTAAAATGGAGAGTGAACTTAAGAAGATTGTTAATGATGGAAAAGTTAAGGAAAAAATTGTAGGTATGTATAGTTTGTTAAGAGATATTGACAATTTGGTTAATCTAATTACAAAAATTGCATCTTAAGTTTTAGGTGTTGGGGCAAAGACTAGAGAGATTTGAGGCATTGTGCAAACACAAGAGTTTGATTGAAATGTTGTTATGTATATATTTATATCTTAATTATCATTATTACTGTCTATATATGAATTTATATAAGAAGAGGGGAAATTCATGAAAAAGGTGAGTATGGTATTGTGTGTATTGGTCATGCTGGCTTGTGAGCAAAATGATCCAAACGGCTCGGGTTTTGGTACAACAGGTTCAAAAGATTTAGAAAAAAATAGAGGGCCATGTGATCAAAGAGTGGTGTTAAAACCAACCAAGATTGATTCTAGACATGTAGCTTTTTATAAACTTTATAAAATGGTAAAAAAATACAAAGAGTTCTTTAATAGTAGAACATTTAAAAACTTAGGCAGTGGAGGCAAGCCTATATTTGGTTTTCCTATAGCACAAATATTTCCAGTCTATAATAATGCAGATTTCATTTATGAGGGTTTAGATTATAATATTAGAGCTATTAAGAGTTTAGAGTTTATATTTCATACATTGAGCTTAAACATTAATTCCATTAATCTAGATTTAATGTATGCTTCGCAATTATTAGAGTATTTGTTAGATAGTGCAAAGTTACTTAAAACACTTCTAAATGAGAATTTTAGTGATGCAACCTTAGAGCGACTTAAGGCTACCAAGACTGCTGAAGAGCTTACTAAAATTTATTTTTATTTAGAAGAGGTGGTTGAGGATAGAAATAGATTTGTAAGCAAACTTTCAGATTTACTAGTAAGAATAGCTGTCAATAATTTTGATAGAGCGTCTGTTTTAGAGATACTTGCTAATAATATTATTGTGCAAAATGATGGTCTAAGGCACGGCAAGTCTATTGGGTCAAGCATTTCGAATCGAAGTGATATTATTGTGTTTTATGTCAGTATGAGATTGATGGTAGATGTAGTTTTATGTTTTATTAAGAGCTAAATACTGGAGTATGGTACTTTTTGGGCCTTAAATCCTCTGTGTGATACTTTAATTTTTTAAGTAGTTTAAGTAGATATTTAGATATTGAATGTATTTTAGCATCCTATTTTATGCATATAATTATATTACATAATATTGTATACTAAGATGTATTCAGTATAAATAAATATTGAATTGTTGGGCATTTAAGCTTGAAAGAGGAGAAGTTTATGAAAATAGTAGGTTTAGTATTTTATTTATTATGTGCATTGGGTATGAGTTCTTGTAGATATTGGGCTTTAGAAGACGAATACAAAATGGGAGCAGAGGGGCGTCAGCAGGATGAAGCTAATGACTTACATTATGTGGGTACAAATCAAGCAAAAATTAATAGCTTGGCACTTGCAAATGCAGATTTACGGGATGAAGACTTGCAGGAACTAAGGGGCAGTGAGCAGGAAGGAATTTCATCAGGTATGCAATTAAGACCAGAAGACGGAGTAGATGGGGATAGGAATAGAGATGAAAGAGAGGGTAAAATTGAAATTAAAAATAAAGGCGAGGGTGAAGGTGAGCATAAAAACATCGGATTGGATATCAGTCAAAATGATGCTAGTGGTGTAGATGGTAGTAAGGCAGAAAATACGTCTTATCCTAAACTTTTAGAGAGGATACAAACTTCAAAAGAAAAACTTGAAAATGAACTTAGTCAATTTAATTTAACTAACCTGTCATTTGATATTCCTTTCAGTAAAATTGCATCAGACTTTAATTCCAAAGATAAACAGGATGAAGTTTATGCAGGCTTGGGACATGATGCTGAGCTTATTGAGAAATTAGGCGGGATATTTGATAGATTAAATTTAATTAGCCCACCTTCTTCTAGTAGGAGAACAAAGGCGTCTCATGGCGTGTTATCCGTTTTAAGTAATTTGTCACATCGACTAAAAGAAGCCCTAAATCATTTTAGTGATGAAGTCTTGGAAAAAATTAGGAATCACAAGAAAAAAGATGATATTGATCTTATTGTTGATTCTTTGGATAACATTATGAAGATTAGAGACTACTTAATAAGCAAGATTAGGGATAGTGTAGAATCTGCAGAATCAGTGACTGATGAAGAGGCAATAATAGATGTGTTAAATAAAGATTTTGTTAATGCTAAAGATGTTAATTATAAAGTTAGTGCTTTAAGAGAATTTAGCATGGCAATTACAAATGCAGTTAAAAATTTAGAGTAAGTAAAAAGTAAATGGCCCGTCCATTTACTTTGCTCTTTTGTGGTGTAGTTATGCCTAAAAAAGGGTTTTTAAAAGATTTTATTAAATTTTATTGAAATTATGGATAAATTTAATTGTTGGTATTTTATTTTTAGTATAAATATGTATTATTTATTATGTAGTAGTTAATACTATATAATAAATAAACTATAATAGGGATAAGTATATGAAAAGAGCTGATTTAATTATGGATGTTGCGGCTTGTAATTTAGAAGGAAATGCAAATAGCGGACCAATTGGGAAGCCATTTAATGTAAAAGGTAGTGATGTACAGCAATTATTTAATATAAGCGCTAAAGATCGAGCTTACTACGCATTAAAGACAAGAGTCATTGCTTACAGAGAGGAGCTTGAAGATGCATGCAATCACTTTAATCTAGGCGAACTTTTATTTAATATTCCTTTCAAGCAAATCTCACCAGACTTGACTGTTTCAGATAAACAAGATAAGGTTTATGCGGGCTTGGGGTATGATGTTGAGGCTATTAAACAATTGGGAATATTATTTAATAAATTGGATTTAAATAGTCCCCATTTCATCAATACCGATATAGATATTGCTCATAGTTTATTGACAATTTTAAATAAAATTGTTGATTATGCCAGAACAGTTGTGAATTATTATTTGAGTGATGAAAACCTAATTCAAATTAAATCTAACAAGGATGAAGCAAGGATTACTGAGATTTATGCCCATCTAGAGGAATTTATTGATATAAGAAAAAAGTGCATATCTGGAATTAAATCGCAGTTAGCATCCTTAGAATCAAGAATTACTAGAGAATCCGTGTTATCAGGAATAAAGGAAATTGTTGATAATGAGGGAGAAATTGGTCGGGCAGTTAGCTTAATGGGTATAATTGCAGTTACAATTTGGAGTCTTGGTTAATGGAAAGGAATTTTTACACTTGTTCTTAAGTGCAAGAGAGCCAGAGTGGGGGAGATATGAGCAGTGTATTTTGCAATAGAGAGGTATAAGTAGAGAGTGCAATTTAAAACTAGGGCATATATTAGCTTGAAGTAAGGAAGAGAATGCTTTTGAGGAACTTACTAAAACTATTGATATGAAGAGCAACTCCTGCAAAGAGATATAACAATTTATATTGTTGATTTTAGACAAATAATTCAAGATTTTATTGTAATTTGGCATGAGATAAGCATTGTGGATGTTTGTTTTGCGTAATATTAAGGTTGTTATGTTATTATATGTCATATAATAGTCATTATTATATGACGTGTAATTTTAAAGAGGAGAGATATATGAAAAGATTTAGTATGGGATTTTATGTGCTGTGTTTCTTAAGTGCTATGTCTTGTAGACAAGATGATTTAGTAGCTTTCAATCAGAGTGAAGCTGCAGGACAGTTGAGGAGTATTATAAGAACTTATTTGGTGCCAAGTGAAGTAAAAGGGGAAGCTGAAGTCCAGAATAGTGAGCTAAAGCGTATTGTAAAAGATATCCCAAGGGTTTTAGAAAAAGGTCCAAAAAGCGATGACCCAAAAAACCTTCCAAAAAAAGACCCAGAAAAACCAGTAGAAGAGTCAGTAGTAGAAGAGAATTACATTAAACTTTCAGGGAGCGTGGCTAGACATAGATCAGACTTTGTAAGTGAACGTATTCAATTTGATCCAAACCATCATTCATTACATGTGCCTTTCAAGGATGTAGACTTGAGATTTACTTCTCTAGATCAACAGTCAGATATTTATGATGCCTTAGGTCATGACGTTGAAGTTATTAGAAGTTTGGAAGTATTACTAAAGAAGTTAGACTTACAAAAAGATTCCGATTCTTCACGTAATGTTGATGTAAAACTTGCTAATAACTTATTAATGCTAGTATGGCAGGTTGGCCATTACACCAGAAGATTTATGGATACTTATTTAAGCACTTCAAACCTCGAGCGAATTAAGGCTGGCAAGAGTGTAGGGGATGTTATTGCAATTAATGCTCTTTTAGAAAGATTTGTTATCGAGAAAGATAGAGCGGTAAAGACAATTCAAGACCAAATAACATTATTAGCATCAAAAGATAAGGAAGATATGTTAGAGGGACTGAGGAGAACTGTTGGCTTAGGGGATAATGCTAGCAAAGAAATTCAGAGCGTATCTTATTTGATTGTGGACCTGGGGGATCAAATGAAGAAATTAGTTCAGTAAATTAATTAGTTTATTAGTTAAATGTGTGAGAGTTAATTTTTAACTCTCATTTTTTTATTCATAGTAATTGATATTTTATTTGTCTGTATTATTTTGTCTATATTATATTTTGATTTTATTGTGTACTATTTTTTCTCACATTTTTTGTCCTAAGTGAAAAATTAAATTTTTTTATATTTTTACATAAATCATTCGGTAAATATCATGTAAATATCATTATATTGCGTTACATTGGATACTAAATATTAAATTATGTAAATGTTTTAAAAAAGGAGAGATATTTATGCGAAAGTTGGGTATAACATTTTTATGTGCCTTTGGTATGATGTTCTGTAAGCAGGGTGAGTTGACAGACGGAATTGTTACGGAGCTTCCAATTGCGCATCAATCAGAAGGTAGCTTAAGCTTAAGCCAAGCAGATATAGAGAATAAAAAACCTTCAGTTGTAGATAAGTCAAAAGTTCATTTAAGGAGTGGGGATGCGGTGAAACCTTCGGGTATGGACAAAAAGGTTAAAGATGAGAGAGTTCAAGGCAAGAAGGATGAGTCGCGCTTAGAGGTTGATGTAGACGAGAGATTACAAGTGCCAAGAAAAACAGCACGAGAGGTTTGTGCTGAATTTGAGGCTAGAGTAACAAAGTATAAGTCGAAACTTGTAAATGAGCGTAATCAATTTGATCCAAGGTATTATTCATTAAGTATTCCCTTCAAAAAGATATCCCCGATCTTTACTGCTCCAGAGCAACAGGCAGACATTTATGCTGCCTTGGGAAGTGATGTGGCAGTTATTGTAAGTTTGGAAAGGATACTTAATAACTTAGATTTAAAAGAGCCTGTTTTGTATACCTATGGCGATACAAAAGTTGCCGCCCATCTATTTAATCTCTTATTAAATATTTCAGATTACACCAGAAAACTTGTCAATACTCATTTAAGTAGTACTAACCTTGAGCGAATTAAGACTAGCAAGAGTGTAGAGGATATTATTGCAATTAATGCTTTTTTAGAAAAATTTATGCAAGAGAGAGACAGGGTAGTAAAGATAATTCAAGACCAAATAACATCATTATCATTAAAAGATAAGGGAGATATGTTAGATGGGCTTAAGAAAACTATTGGGTTAAAGAGCGGTTCTGATAGAGAGATTCAGCGTGCATCTTACTCTATTATAGGAATGGTAGCTCGCATAGCATATTTAGTTAAGTAGTTTATTTGAATGGGGCTTAGTTCCTTTCCTCTTGTTTTCTTTTTTAATGTCCCTTTAATCTAATTAAGCAGAAGAGGTGCATTGGGATCTGGGTAATTAAATTTAATTAATAATATTGATACTTTGTTTTAAATACAAAGATATGCAATTTTTTTTAAATAACAATTAATTATGTTAAATATATATTAAAAAGGATTTATTGTTTATTTTTTAGGCTTATATTGTTGTCTATATTAATTTTTAGAATCTATAAATATTTAAATTGTTAAACGTTAAATTTATTGTACAACTGTGATTATGCTCTATATTGATTAATATAAAACGTATTAACTATATGGCATTGCTGTATGGTAAAAAAGGAGAATTACATGAAAAGAATCGGTGTTTTGTTATTTACATTATGCGTATTGTATATGTTATGTGTATTAAGTATTTTGTCTTGTAAACAAGAAGTGGATAATCAGCCGGGTAAAAAAAGAGATGCGGCTCAATTAGAAGTGGTCCAGCCACGTTCAAGGAGCAGAGTGGTTACACCGCCCCGAAGGAATGTTCATCTGCCACCACCAGTACCATCTCTTACAAAGGGGGAGAAAGGAGATGATGTTCAAGGGATAGTTAATAGGGAGCCCCCTTCCCCGGAAGATGACGTAAAAATTGTTAAGATAGAGACAGCAGAGCAAGCTTACAAGCTATTGTCAGATAGAGTAGTTAAGTACGAGGCTAAGCTTAGTGGGGAACATGATGCATTTGCCGAAGAGAAGTATTTATATGGTATTCTTTATGATATAGTCTCACCAGTATTTGAGGATCCTTATAAAAAGGATGAGGTTTTTGCTGCCTTAGGACACGACGTTAAGGCTCTTGAGGCATTAGATAATATATTAGATTTGTTAGTTGATCCTGATAAGAATACATATAATTTTGTTCTTTATAAGTTGTTTAGGGATTGCCGTGAAATTACGGAATTTACCGAACAAGTCTTAAGTGAGATCTTGGATGAGGACGGTTTAGCCAAAATTAAAAGTAAGGGTATGAATGCTATGCTTAACGTTTATGCTAATTTGGAGCAATTCATTTCAACAAGAGAAAGCGTGATAAGTAAACTTAAAGAGCAAATAATATTAGCAGCAGCAAGTACCGATGCTAAATTTGTGACAGACAAGCTTAATGGGATTGTTGAGCATAAAACAGAGATCCAGATTGGAATTTTAGCTATGATGTCATTAAAGATAGCAATACGGAAAGCCGTTAATGCCCATTAAAGATAGAGTTTAGTTTAGGGCCAGTTGTGGGCCCTATTTTTTGCAAGCCGCATAAATATTACTTGCGGGTAAATGTTTTATTCATCTGGTATCTGATATGTAAAGTTTGAAGTTTATACTATATTAGCTATGGCAAGTGAGCTACTACTTCTATGGTCTTTTGATAGAATTAGTTTCTTGTAATCCCATATAGATTTTAAGTTCTAAGAACGCCAAATCCACTAGAACGTGATCCACAGGCTTAACTTCAGGTCGTTTTATCTTAGTTTTTTTTCTTATTCTATGGTTAATAATCCTTAAATTAAGCGTTGCATTTATATTTTTATCATGCATAATGAGCAGTTGCCACAAGTTCATTTCACATTACTTATTTTAGATTTATATTTTATTGCCACAAACATTGTGCAAGTTGCTGGAGAGATAATGTCTTTTCATTATTGTATTTATCTATGTGTTGTAGCATGGCATTGGAGCAAATCCGTCCCCACCTATAATTTAGTTTCAAAGCTGCTAAATTATAGGTGGAGTATTTTGTGCCTTTTGAGATTAAATATTAAATTTAATATTTAGATTTAATATTTGATTAGTTAGCAAAGAAATATATCATATTGTTTTTTACCCTGTAGTTTAATTTGGATATTTTGTATTTATTGATCGTATTTATTATATTGTTAGATTGATAAAAAGACATGCAAAGGCATTAGATCAAGTTAGAGCAAGATAACATAATACATAAATATATTAATACGATATTGATTATTATTATTAATAATATTATGTTATTATATTTAGTATAAATATATATTGTTTCTTATATAGCATAGATGTTCTATCTAATGTAGATAGTAGTATGTAAATGCTTTCTATAGTGTGTATTTTATGTTATGTAAGAGGAAATAAAGACAGAAGGGAGATTAATGAAAAGAATATGTATGGTAATGTGTATCTTAAGTACCTTGTGGTTTGTAATGTGTTCTGTTCAAACGGGGCCAGCGGGGAGACATCCGGGTCAGCAGGAACTGAAGGGAATGTAGAAGAGCCAGGCAAGAAAGCTGGACGAGGTGATATTGCAATATTAAGGATGAATTTATCGAAGCTTAAGCATTCATATAATGCTAACGTTGAGGGATTTGATTTACAAAAAGGTAATATTGATACTAAGGTTTTATTTGAGCATAGTGTATTTGGGGATAAATTTAAGTTAGACAATCAAGACAATGAAAGAAATGACTTTTATGCTAGCCTAAAGCATGACATTGTAGATATTAAAGTAGTAGAACGGCTTATAAAAGAATTAGCAAATAGTTCTGATAATATGGTTCAATCTGATGCTTTGTTATTATTGGCAACTTTAAGTATGAGTGGGCGATGTGTTAGTGAGGTTATCTCTTTGTTAGAGACTGAATTAATTACATTGTATCAGAGTAATGATGTAGCAGGTATTAGTGAAATTAATGTTATATTAATGATGATGTTAAGACAAAGAGAAAGTGTAATAGATGATGTTAAAGAGATACTGACAAAGGCAAAACTGCATTTAAGTTCAAATCCTATTAATATTACAGGCATTCGAGTTGCATTAAGTCCAATTACTAGGTTAGGGGGAAAAGTTCGTGAAAAAATTTCTGGAAAAATTTTGGGGACCAATAGGGACTTGCAAAGTCTGAGAGGGATAATTGAAGATAAAATTAATAAATTAAGACAAGCATTAGTGCCATAGTGGTTTATGAAGAAAAATAGAGATAATAGGGGCGATTAATGGAAAGAATATATATGGTAATGTGCATATTAAATGCCTTATGGTTTGTAGGGTGTTTAGGTCCCCGAGGGCCAGTCGGGGTGTCTGGGCCAGCAGGAATTGACGGGCACACAGGAGAGCTGGGAAAGAAAGTCGTACGAGGTGATATTGCAATACTAAGGATGAGCTTATTGGAGCTTAAACGTTCATATAATGCTAACGTTGAGGGATTTGATTTACAAAAAGGTAATATCAATACTAAAGTTTTATTTGAGCATAATATGTTTGGGAATAGATTTAAGCTAGACAATCCAGATAATAAAAGAAATGACTTTTATGCTAGCTTAAAATATGATATTGCAGATATTAAAATAGTAGAACAAATTATAAAGGACTTTGCAGTTGGTTCTCTTCGTGGTCAAGTTGATGGTACGTTGCAATCTGATGCTCTGTCTTTGTTGCCAATTTTAAGTGACAGCTCTTGGTTTGTAAGGCAGGTTATCTCTTTGTTAGAGGCTGAGTTAGCTACATTGCAGCAGAGTAATGATGTAGCAGGTATTAGTGAGATTAATGTTATGTTAATGATGATGTTAAGACTAAGAGAAAGTGTGATAGATGATGTTAAAGAGAAGCTAAAAAGTGCAGAACCATTCCTAAGTCCAAATATTATAGATTTTTTAGGAGTTCGAGCTATATTAAATCCAATGATTTTGGCAGGAGGAAAAGTTCGTGCAAAAATTTATGGGACTAATATGACTTTGAGAAGCTTGAAGAATGCAATTGAAGAAAAAATTAATGAATTAAAGCGAGCATTAGTGCCATGAGAATGTATGAGGGAAAATAAAGAAAAAGGGGAAGATTAATGAAAAAAATATGTATGGTAATATGCATCTTAATTGCCTTAGGGCTTGTAGGGTGTATTGGTCCAATAGGACCGAATGGAGCTAGAGGGTCTGATGGAAAAGATGGGAAAGATGGCCAAGGTATACGAGGTGATATTGAATTATTAGAGGCAAATGTATTGCTTCTTAAAGCTTCTTATGCTTGTAACAATGAGGTGTTCAAGACAAAAAGAGCAGGTTTTGATAAAAGTATTCCGTTTAGACATGCTGCCTTTCAGAATGAATTTAATGCAAGAGAGGAAAAGGATTACGTTTATGCTGGTTTAAAGCATGACGAGTTAAGTATTGGTATAGTAGAACGAATCTTAGAGAAATTAATAAATGCTTCTTCTGCTAATAATCTTGATAGGGATGTTGCTAAGAAGTTGCTAGTGGCTTTAAAGAATAGTGCACAATATGTCAATGAGGTTATAAATTTATTTTTATCCGGTACTGGTTTAGCTAAGTTTCATGAACATAATGGATCCATTATTACTGAACTTAATATTATGGTTATGAATATCTTTAGACAAAGGGAAAGTGTTCTAGACGATCTTAAAAAGGCATTAAGAAACACAGAATCGTCTTTAATGCCTCTTAATGTTGCAGATATTCGAGATAAATTAAATGTAATTATTCAAAACCAGGGAAGAATTTATAAAAAGATTTATACAGGGGATGATAGTTTGCAAGGTTTAAGAGATGCAATCACAGGAAAAATTAATAAATTAAAGCAAGTATTAGTGCCTTAGTAGTGCATGAGGGGAAGATAAAGAATCTGAGGAGTTTTTATGAAAAGAATATGTATGGCAATATGTATCTTAATTGCCTTAGGACTTGTAGGGTGTGTTTTTCGAGTTGGGCGACCTGGAGCAGACGGAGATAAAGGACATAATGGCCGCAATGGGCTTCCAGGACATGATGGACGAAGTGATGTTGATTTGCTAAAGGCAAATTATTTAAATCTTGTAAAAGTATATGATGCTAATTATAATGCATTCAAGTTAAGAGAAGCTGATTTTGATAAAGAAATTCCATTTAACAGTATTGAATTTGGGGATGAATTTAAGACAGGGGAGCAGAGAAACAACGTTTATGCTGGCCTAGGGTATAGCATTGTGGATATTGAGGTAGTAAAAAAACTCGTCACTGCATTAATGGGTGATGTTGATGATGTTAGTAAAGAAGTTGCTAAGAATTTGTTATTGGCTTTAAGAAGTAGTGCGCAGTACGTTCGTGAAGTTATAAATGAAAAAGATACGATTTGCAATGATGTCAATTTGGATAAACTGAAGAGAGGCGATAATGTAATAGATGTTAGTGAAATTAATGCTATGTTAATGATGATGTTAAGAAAAAGAGAAAGTGTGATAAAGGGTATTAAAGAGGCATTAATAAACGCAGAATTGTCTTTAATGCCCCTTGCTATTGCAGATATTCGAGTTAAATTAGATGTAATTGTTCAAACTCGAAGCAAAATTTATAAAAAGATTTATACAGGGGATGATAGCTTGCAAGGTTTAAGAGATGCAACCATAAGAAAAATTGATGAATTAAAGCAAGCATTATTGCCTTAGTGGTACATGGCTTGAGATCTAGATATATTTAAACAGATGTAGTGGTCCAAAATGGGACCGCAAGGACCAGCAGGAGCACGAGGACCAGAAGGGAGCCCAAGGGGATTAGACGGGGGTAAGCACGGGTTCCCAGGAATATCGGAATTAGATGGGGTCCCAGGACTAGTTTATTCTGCACGGCTAAATACAAGATACAATCGTATTCGCCTTGCATATTCTGCTTGCCGAAATGTATTTGACTTACAACGAGTGGGTATTGCATTTGACGAGTTAGATGCTAATGGTAGTGTTATATTTGGACAAGAATTTGATAGTGATGGGAAAAAGGATTATCTTTATGCTCTGGTATAAATTATGAGCAGATTTCTGATACTAAATTAGAAGCTATAATAGATAAATTATTAACTGCTTCCCTTTCTGATGATAATATTCGTGTTGCTAAGAACTTGTTGGTAACTTAAAGAATCTTGGGAAGTATGTTGATGATGTTGTAAATAATGTAACCTCAGATAAGATTTAAGTGGTGCAATTTTGAGTAAATGTGAGGACTCTAAACTTGAGAATCTTAGCGCTCTTTTGTCTACCATGTTTTTTTAGAGACAGGATTTTGTTAGCAGGCCTCTACAAGTAATAGATTCGGCAAATCGTAAGAGTGAGCCAGCAAAGATTCGATCTCATTTGCAGTCGATTACTAATTTACGAGGAGATATTAATGGGGATATTGAGAGTATGCAAATTGCAGTAAGCTTAGAAAAATTAAAAGATGATATTAGGATTGAAGTTAATCGATTGTTGCAACAATGAAAAATACATAATATGGGTGTTACCTATGGTGCTCATAGTATGTATGTTGGGTGAAGCTAGATGATTTATTAGATATCACGTTGGGTTTCTAGATAGTTTATACATAGATGTGTAGGGGAAAGGAGAAGGCTAATGATTTATTTCATGACAATAATGTGTATGGTAATGTGTATTTCAAGTTTTTTGGGTTTTTTAAATTGTACTGGGCCAGCAGGAGCACGAGGACCAGCAGGGCCATCAGGAGCATCTGGACCACCTGGGTCTAGAGGGCCTAGAGGTGAGCGAGGGCTATGCGGGGGACAGTTGTCAGATAAACAATTTTATAAGATTGAATTGCTACTAAATGGGAGTCACTTCAATCTTATAAGTGCATATTGGGCAAACAAGCGGGAATTTGAGTTGCAAGAAGCTAAGTTTAATAAAGATATTCCATTTGAATATAATGAAAAATTTAAAAAAGAATTTGAGGGTGATTTAAAAAAGACCGATATTTATGCTAGTTTAGATCATAATGAGATGTATGTTATGAAATTAAAATACATAATAGATACTTTATTAGAAGTAGGTGGTGATGATAATATAGAATCTGCTTTTAATTTACTTAAAGTTTTAAAGCTTAGTGGGGGGTTAGTTCGGTCAGTTATAATAGCTGTAGATAATAATGCATGTGGGCTGCTTTTGTTGACTGAAGGGGATGTTAATAAACTTAGTTTGCTTATAAGCAATATGTTATTTGTAAGGGGAGATTTGATAGGGCATATTCAAGCAGTGCTAGATGAAGCAGCAGGTTTTGATAAGAAAGATATAGTAAAAATTAAAGGTAAGCTTAAGCTTATTACTGCTAAAGGCGGGCGGATCCATAATAAAATTGCTAAAAAAAGTGGTAACAAAAGCTTACAAAGTTTATGCGATTCAATAAATAGGATAATTGAAAAAACTTTAATATGGTCTAGATTTCTGTAGCCTAGTATAATGCAGCCGCAAGAAAAATTGATGAATTAAAGCAAGCATTATTGTCTTAGTGATGCACGGTTTAAGATCTATATATTTAAACATAATAAATATCAAAAATATTACTTAATGTGCATTATTAAGTTTGTGTAGGTTTTTAAAGTAAATATTGCTAATTAGGGTTAAAGAAACAAGAACAATAAAGTAGTTAAGTAAAAATTCTGATTAATATAGTATTAATTATTATGATTAATATGAATAAATATTATGTTTTTTATAGTCTGAGAATATTTTTGTGTTATGTCAAAAGGGGATATTTAATGGAAAGACTACATGGTAATGTGCATTATAATTGCTTTGGAGCTTATGATAGGTGGGATGTAGTGGTCCATGGGTGCGTACCAGTAGGTCCACAAGGACTGAAAGGGCTGGCCAGAAGAAAATACGGGAATAACGGAGATAGGGGTGAGAGAGGAGATGGAAGAGTTTATCCTGTAATACTACAGTTAAAATACATGGGGGAGATGCAAGATCATTTGATGTTGGTTTTTATTGAATGCAAAATTATTTATGAGGAAATAAATGCTAGTCAGTCTGAGAGAAGCTTGAAAGGCTTAAGAGATGCCATTAAGACTGAAGTTTGTTCAAATATAAAATCTTGAAAACGTAACACAGAGGAGTAGATTCGCTGCCTAGTGTATGTGCTGGGTGAAGTTTAGATATATTTATGGAGAATATTATGTTGGGTTTTCTACATAAGTGTGTAGGGGAAAAGGAGAAGAGCCATGATTCATTTCATGATAAGAACATGTGTGGTAATGTGTATTTTAAGCTTTTTGGTCTTTTTAAATTGTAATGGGCCAGCAGGAGCACCTGGACCAGCAGGATCTGCAGGAGCACCTGGTTCGCGAGGGTTACAAGGGCCAGCAGGATTACGCGAGAAATATTGGGGCTCTAAAATAGTCAAAGGCAATAAAGGACCATGTGGGGGATATTGGCGAGATGAACGAATTGATAAGGTTGAAAAATTAATATTACGTGGGAGTTATTTGGATTTTAAGGGTGAATATTGTGTTAAAAATCAGGCATTTGCATTAAAAGAAGCTCGGTTTAATGAAGAGATTCCATTTGAACATAATGAGCAATTGAAGAGGGAATTTGGAAAAGAGTGGGAGAAGACCCCCATTTATGTTGGTTTAGATTATAATGAAACATATGTTACTAAATTGAGAGATATAGTAAAGAACTTATTAGAATCAGATGGTGAGGATAATAAAAGAGCTGCTTTTAATTTGCTTAAAGTTTTAAAGATTAGCGGGGAGTCGGTTCAGTCATTTATAAGTTCTATAGATAATAATAAATGTTTAATGCTTTTGTTATCTGAAGAGCAGCTTAATAAGCTTAGTTTGCTGGTAGAGAAGGTGTTGTTTTTGAGGGGTAATTTAATAATTAGTATTCAAGAGATATTAGATGAAGCAGCAGGTTTTGATAAGAAAGATATAGTAAAAATTAAGGATAAGCTTAAGCCTATTATTGATAAAGATGGATTGATTAATAGAAAAGTTTTTATGAGAAAGAGAGACGAAAGCATAAAAGTTATACTTGATAAGATAGAGAATATGATGTTCAAGCCTCGACTACAGTTACAATTTGGCTATAACGGAAAATTCTAGAAGCGTTTATGAGTTAAATTTGTTTTCACATAATGATTTTAATAAATTTAATTTTCTAGTAGAGAAGATGTTGTTTTGAGGGACTTATATTAATAAGTCATATTAAGTAGTACTAGATGAAGCAGCAGGTTTTGATAAGAGAGATATAGTAAAAATAAAGATAAGCTTAAGCTTATTAATTCCATGTCATAGTGGTATGTTTAGTTGCTGAATTTTAGATGTATTTAGTATAAAATAATTATGTTAAAGATTATTTTAATCTTTCTTACATAAGTGTGTAGGGAGACTGAGAAAGGAGAATATTGATGAAAAAAATATCTATGCTAATCTGCTTATTTGGTACCTTGGGATTAATGTTGGGGTGTTTTGCGGGTGGAAAAGTTCCAGGTGGTAATGCATCTGGTTCTCATAGATTTACAGGAGATATCGGAGCACCATCTACACCGCCCCCACCTAGAGCAAGGTACCCACAGGTAGTGGCATCTTACGATGCATTAAACACAAGCTTATCAGCTCTTAAGGCTTCTTATAGTTATAACCGTGATGTTTTTTTGCCAATCAAGGATCAGTTTAAGAGTAGTATATTTAATGAGTTTAAGATGGATTTTAATGATGATAGGGCAAGGGGTGATGTTTATGTTAGCCTAAAGCATGAAGTTGCGGATATTACAAACTTAAAAACCGTGGTAGATGCTTTAACATCATCAAATGCCAGTCAGTCCGATAAAGTTTTTGCTTTGTGTTTATTGTATCGTTTAAGGGCTAGTGCGATGTACATCAGAGAAATTGTGGATGAGAATGAAGGGATTTTAAGTCAAGCCAATTTAGATGTTCTGCGGCATAGCAATGATTTAAGGGGCATGAATTTGCTTAAGGCTGATTTAGATGAGATGCTTAGTTTGAGAAATATTGTAGTAGATATGGCTAAAGGTATGTTAAAAGAGGCGGTAAGAGTGGTAGGTGATAATGCAAAGGTTTTGCTTGTGCTTAATTTGATTACCAGTGCTCAAGGCGATCTTAAAGAGAACATTAATTCTGCCACAAAACGAAGCTTGAGAGATTTACGAACTAAGATTGAAAGTACATTTAATAATTTAAGATTGCAGGTTTTAAGGTCAGAATGATAGTGTATTTATTTTGCTTAAGGTGATGCACCCTGCTTAATGCAGATCATATTAAATGCAGATTATATTGATTTGTAATATATGTGTTAAGTTATATGTTAAGTTTCCTACAATAGCCTAGGTAGCAAGTTGCATGAGCTGCTAGCATGCCGGACTAAATCCATTGCATTATTAATTAATAAAGATAAATTAAGAAAGGTAGAAGTAAACTAAAGAGTACAGTACAAAATAATAAATTCTGTTAATAAATAACATATTAATAATGTTAATTAATAATAATGCAATATAATGATTGAAATATATTATATGCTGTTTAGGTATAACATTGCCGTGTGGTATGTATATGTAAAAAAGGAGTTTTTTAATGAAAAAAACATGTATTATAGCCTGTGTTTTGTGTTCTTTCGTACTATTGTTAGGGTGTCCATCTGGTGCTGAATTTTTTAAAGAAAATTCTTCAAGTGGTAATGGTTTATTATCAAAGTTACGTGGCTTAGGAGTTAAGATTAAGAAAGGCGGCTCAGAAATGTTGCAAAAAAGATCAACAATATTATCAGGAGAGCCAAGAATATTACCAGTAGAATCAATGATATTATCAGAGGAAGCTTATGCTGCATTACTTGAAAGTTTGGAGAGACTTAAAGAGTCATTAAGTTATAAGCCTGAATGTTTTGATGAATTTCAGTTTTATAGTATGTTTAACAAATTTTGGCATTCTCCCCCTCAAGTTAGTCCTAGAACAGAGCATGTTTATGCTAGCGTAAAGCGAGATATTAAAACTTTAGGTCATTTAAGGGCGGTAATAGAGATGTTGGGAGGTTCTGGTAGACCTGTGGATTTGAATACTGCTTCTGAGGGTGTAAATTTGATAGCTGCTTATGATTTGTTTAAAAAGGGTGAGAATTGGAATCTTGCTTCTGATGTGTTTAAACAGGGTGTGAATTGGGGCGCTGCTTCTGATTTGTTAAGTAATTTAAATAATAGTATACAATATGTAATTCAAGTTTTTAATGATGAGAATGAAATTTTAAGTAAAGACAATTTAACTTTACTTAAAAGTGTCGATAATGAAGCAGGCATTACAGAGCTTAAAGACATGTTAGATCGTATGTTATTGGTACGTAATGAGATAATAGAGAAAGTTAAGATAGTGCTACAAGGAGCAGCAGGATTAGCTACTATGCAAGGAGCAGCTCTAGGAGTGAGTTTGCATATTAATAAGTTTATTAATAAACCTGGATTTATTTATGATAGAATTTATTCTACTAGTGAGCCAATTTTAGGTTTACAAGGCCTGAGAAATGCAATTAGGAAGCAAGTCAATAAATTATTACATAAGCCAGCACCATGGTAATGCATGCATATGCAAGCTGCAGCTGCTTAACTGCAATGTGGCATGCAATTTAATTTAAAATTTAAATTTGATTGCAGATTTAATATTATTTAAGTATAATAAATATTACAGGTTAAGCCACCACCTGATCCAGCTTACGTACTTTAAAACGTAAATTAAAGACGTAAGCTGGTCTTTTTGTTATTATTAATAAAAATAATAACAAAACTATTAATTGGCAATATTATTAATTAATCTTACGGGTAAGTATTGTGTCTTACATAGATTTTGCATAGATTCATAGTTCCTATGTATTGTTAATCATGAAAGATACACATAACTTAAGATAAGGAGAATATATGATAAGAACAGGTATGATAATATGTGCAGTTAGTATTTTGGGGTTATTGATGCTAAGCTGTGCAGCAGGTGCAAAAGTTTCATCAAATAGTCCAATCAATTTACATGCAGTAAAAATTATCCATACGATGAATCAATTAAATACGCCCGATCCAATAAAACCAAGCCCATACAAGGTTCCACTACCACAGACACCTTATGCTGCATTACTTGAAAGCTTGGGTAAGCTTAAAGATTCAATAAATTCTAAGCCTGAAGGATTTGACAAGTCCACATTCGATGACATTTTTAATGACTTTAATCGGTCCTTTAGAAGTGATGATTATTACTCAAAGGATTATTTTTACATTGGCCTAAAGCATGGCATTATACATATTGAGAGAGTAAGACAAGTTGTAAGGGCATTAAAAGCTACTGGTATTGCTGCTGATAAGGAAGCAGCTGAAAAGTTATTGATAGGGTTAAGAGATAGTGGGATTTACGTTAGTGATGTTGTGGAAGAGGATGGTCAGATTTTAAGTAATGCCAACTTAAGTATATTGCAGAAGAGTAATAATATAGAGGTAATTAATGTTGTTAGGCTTGCTTTGGGTAACTTACATTTAAAAAGGGAACATGTGATAGAACTATTAAAGGAGAAAATAAGGGATATATCAGGTTTAAAAAAGGTCGCATCAATTAGGGATGCCGTAAATTTAACTTTTGGTAAGAACGGAGAGATTTTGGAGAAAATTGAGAATGGTCATGATAGTTTGCTAGGCTTAAGAGATATAATTAAAAATAAGATTGATGATTTAGTAGAACAGCAGGAGCGACAGGATCGTCTTAGCGCAAGAATTAAAGAGGAAGAGTTAAAGAAGAAAAGTCCCAAGAAGAAAGGGTCTAAGAAGGAATAGTTAGAGAAATAGATCTAGTCATTGTCATAACCTGTATATTTGTTAAGTAGCCTGCGGTTGCTTGTGAGTAATACGTTAAATAGTAATTTATTATGTTAAGTATTAATTAAGTATTAAGCCTACATAAGTGTGTAGGCTATATTTTTGTTTTTGTTGCTTAGGGAAGAAAAATTTAAGAGAAGCAAAGTCAAGATGTAGAGCGCCAATTAAATTTAGGCAAAGAGATTAATTAATGAAATATAATTAGACATATTAAATTAATAGTATTATTATTGTATTATAATAAGTATAAAGATGTATTATATGCTGCATAATATAAGGGTAGTGTGTAATGCGAAAATAAAGTAGAAAGGAAAATGTTAATGAAAAAGATATGTATGGCAATATTTATACTCAATGTGTTGGGGTTAGTGTTGGGATGTGGACCTAAGAGCAGGGAAGATGGCCCAATAACGCTAGCAGGAGAAGATGAATCAAGAACACCAGCAGGAGAATATAAATCAAGAACACCAGCAGGAGAATATAAATCAAGAACACCAGCAGGAGAAGATGAATCAATAACACCAGCAGGAGAAGATGAATCAATAACACCAGCAGGAGAAGATGAATCAATAACACCAGCAGGGGAATATAAATCAAGAACACCAGCAGGAGAATATAAAGTAAAAATACCAGAGAAAGCTTATATGGCATTACTTGAGAGCTTTAATAAGTTTAAAGATTCATTAAGTTATAAGCCTGAAGGATTTGATGAGTCTAAATTTGAGAATATTTTTTCTACAGTTTGGGCTGATGTTCCCAGAGCTCAATATAGGCAAGTTCATACTAGCTTAAAGCGAGATGTTGAAACTTTAGATAATTTGAAAGCAATAGTAATGAGTTTAACAACTAAGACTGATAATAGCGAGGTGAATTTGCGGACTCCTGCTGAGTTATTGGCGGTTTTAGGGATAATTGGAATAGATTTGGGTTTTATTGAAAGTAATGTCAATTTAATCAAGCCTAAAGACGTACAAGATGTAGAGGGTTTAGGTGAGCTTGAGGCTATGCTAGATGATGTGCTTGTACAAAGGGAGAAGATGGTAGGACTACTCCAAAATACAATCAGGGAAGCAGCGGCTTTAAGTGACAAAGAACAGATTAAAGAGGCATTAAAATCGATCATTGATTCCCGTAAAGATCTTACTATGCGAATGAAAAAATGTGCTGATAATCCAATTTGTGTTGTAGGTAGGAATTTGACAAGCTTGCGCTACAAAATTCAAGATAAAGTTAAAGCATTGATAAATAAGTAAGCTCAGCGTCATAATCTATGCATTTGTAGTAGCCTGCGGTTGCTTGTGAGCAAGACGTTAATAGTAATTTATTATATTAAGTATTAATTAAGTATTAAGCCTACATAAGTGTGTAGGCTATATTTTTTGTGTTTGGTTGACTGTAAATAATATTGTAAATGGTATTGCTTTCAGTAAAATTAATTTATCTAAACTTAAAGAAGTACAAGATGTAGAAGGTCTTAAATTGCTTAATATTATGCTAGATAATATGCTTGCACAAAGGGAGGGGGAAGTACTATTAAAGATACAATCAATCAAGCTTTTGTATTTGTTAGGCAGTCTGCTGTTTAAATTTAGTTGTAAGTTTTAATTTAATATTAATTACGATAGGTTGCAAATTTTACATTATTTAATGTATAATAAATATTACAGGTTAAGCCACCACCTGGTTCAGTTTACGTATTTTAAAATTTAATTTAAAGACGTAAACTGGTTTTTTATTGTGTTGACTTATTATGATATTTCTTTAATTATTTCTATATTTTATTAGTAATATGGGAATAAATTTAAAGATAAATTATTTAACAATAAATAAGTATTTTAATTATTGTTAAGTTTATGTGTATGTAGAGTGTAAGTAGTGGACTAATCAGCAAATTCCAAAAGCGGCAGCGTGGCTATTGAGGTTTTTAAAGAGAAGTTTATCAAAGTTCACTATTGTATAGTTTAATTGGACTTATAAATTACAGATAAAATATGAAAATTAAGTATAGAAATAAATAAAATAGTAAGTAAAAATCTTGAAAAAAATGATATTAATTGTGGTAATTAATAATAATTCGTATATAATAATAGATATAAAGATATAATATGTATTATTTATAATAATAAATGTAGAATAGTAGGTGTTATGATTTATTTTACTGTCTTTAAGTAGTTAATTAAAAAAGGTTGATAATAAAAATACCGGTCTACATTTCTTAGATAAGTAGTCTGGATCAGGTGGTGACTCAATTTTATAAATTCAAATTTGTAATTTCTTTTGAAATCTCATGAAAAATAAGGAATGTAGAGAACAAGTTTATGATGAGAGTATGTATTACATATATCTTTATCTTTTTTAAGATTATTAATCTAAGGTATCTATTAGGAGCATCATTTAAGAGTATTTTGCCATTTATTTTGATTTAAGTTTTTTGTTTGATACAAGGATAAGAGTGACAAAAAAATTGAAGAAAGGTTAGGCATTGATATTTGAAGTTGATTAAGATAGTATTATCTTACTAATTAGTTTAATAATATACATACACAATTAGTAGTAAAATATTGCTTTATATAAAAATTATACATTGCTTATTGTACAGTGTTATGGTGTACATGCTTTGTTGTAAGGTATAAAGTGAGAAAGGAGAATGTTTAGTAATGCAAATATTTATAGTATTTCTTATTACAAGTGTTTTAAGTGTATTTGTTGGATGTTCCACAGGTACATTACCAGCAAATAGTCAGTCAGATTCATCAGGGGATCAATCATCAGGTTTAGTAACATATGAAGTTTATACCCAAGGCAATAACAAGTATCAGCTGCTAGAAGAAAATTTAGAAAATCTAAGAATAGTAAGGTCAGCAGGGGAAGTTTATGCCGACTTGAAGGCGATGATAGATGATTTTAATGCAACATGGGACTCTAAGCGTGATAAGCTTATGAAAGAGTTTGACGGATCTGATTTTGCTGATGGCATATTGCATAATGAAAAATTTGGGTCATTTTTTGATGGCTCCCAATGGTATTCCCACTTTGAGGTTTATAAGATGGTGGGTCCTAATAATAGGACTTCCCTTAGGTCAAAAGATATAAAAAATCAGTATGTTAAAGATGATCTTTATATGTCGCTAGACTATGATAGGGAAGCTATTCTTGACTTAAAAAGTATAGTAGAGAGATTAACAGCTAAAAATATGTGGTGGAGTCGTATTGATGCTGCTCGGGATTTAGTTAGAGATTTATTATATGGTGCGTCGAATGTCCGCAAAGTTATGCAACTTGGTTTTAGACAAGTTAATTTAGATCTGCTTCAAAAAAGTGATGATTTAGAAAAGCTTGATGTTGTTAAGTCTATGGTAGAAATGTTGATTAATTATCATGCTTTGATTGCAAAAATATTGAAAGATAGGCTAAGGGAAGTGGCAAGTTTGAATGATCCAGATAAAATGAGCGAGAGATTGATGTCAATAATTGGTACAAGAGGAGAGCTTTGTAGTTCGGAAGTTTTAGCGTTACCAGTGTATGGTGCTCCTAACTATTATTTTTCACGTAACTTACTAAGCTTAAAAGGGGACATTTGCTTTTATGTTGGTAGATTAAAGCAGATGGTGCAGTTTGGGGAGATAAGAATGTTTGACCACATTTAATTGTGGCCACAATTGCCTTAGTTGTAGGGCAAGAGTTTTTGATTTAAATGTAGAAAAAATGTAAAATACAGGGTAAATTGTTTTAGCCAGTTTATGTTTCTAAGTGTGCGTAGACTGGCATTTTTATGATTTATTATCAATTATTATTAATTGATTTGAGTTATGGTTGTATTAATTTAGTAGAGCTAAAATTGTAATTTTACTTATGAAGTAATATATCTTGATACCAAAAATCTAACTATTCCCGCAAGATCTCTAGAACGTACTTACTATCTCTTAAATGCTAAAGTTCCATATAATTAGAAACCTTGGCAAACTCTGTTTTAGATCTTCCAATTGTATTTCAATTATCTGACATTGTTTAAAATTGTTTTTGTTTGAAATTGTTTGAAATTGCCCATAACTTTCTCGTCATATTCCAAATTAGTATAAACATTTCTTTTTATACTAATTAAACAAAATCTGCCCAGACTGGCAGGATGTTTGTAATTCCTAACTAATGGAGTATAGCGTTTTGAAATACAAGAAATGTGGATGACGAAGATATTTAATCCTTGGTAGAAGAGGCGTATTTCTATTGCATTGTTTTTTAAGTTATATCTTATTATTGAATAAGTTTATTTAAATAAACATTAATGAAAAGTACTGATAAAGTTATAAATGTTAATTATTCATCACCAGACTTAGAGTCCATTAATTTTAAATGTTCTACCAATTTGTATATTAATTTGTATTTCTTTCCAAGATAGCAGAGATTTGAGTAAAAGATAATGTTTTTAAAAAATCTTTGTAAAGATAACTTGAAAAATAAACTTTTAAATGAGCTTATATTATCGTTACAGATTAAATTATAAATATTAAGTAAATTGTTTTAATAATAAATCAATTTATAAATTGATTTAATTGTAAGTTGATTTATTAATTATATTAATTACAAGTTGATTTATAAATTTATTTTAATGTTCAAGGAGAAGTGAGTGAAAAAATTTAGTGTATTAATTTGTTGTGCTATAAGCATAATGATGATAGGATGTGGGCATCAAGGGAAGAAACATTTAGATGGTGTAATTTCCAAAGGAGGTGGAGTAATAAGAGGTTCTGCTTTAAATAAGGTGGTTATACCACGACGCGCCCCATTAGTTAGGGAAGAGTTAAGAAGGGGCATTTTAACACCAATAAAAGTAGATAATGTTAGTTTGTTGGTTGGAGGTGATAAAACTGTAGATGGTGATAAAACTGTAGATGGTGATGGAACTGTAGATGGTGATGGAACTGTAGATGGTGATGGAACTGTAGATGGTGATGGGAAGCAAGATGGTAAAGCAGCCAGAGATCTGGCTTATAAAATATTCACCATGAGGCTAGACTTTCATATTAAAGAGCTTAATGCTGTAGTAGATACAGTTGCAGCCAAAGAAGCAGGATTTGATCCAAAAGACTCTTTATTTGATGACCAGGTTATTGCTAAAAAATTACAATATTATGAGCATCAAAGGATAAAGAGAAAAATTTATGCAACATTAGGAAATAGTATTGAAGATATTCAGGTTTTAAAAAGTCTATGTAAAGAGTTAGATTTATCAATCGATATTAATGATTATAGATACAGCGATAGTGAAACGAAGCTTATGGCAGGTGTGTTATACCAATTATATTATGCTTCAGCTTATGCCTATCTAAATTTAAGTTTGAATTTCAGTGAAGAAAAATTAGCTTTAATTAATAAAAGCATGTCTTCAGAAAAAATAGCTGAAATTGACCTTAAGTTACAAGAGTTTATTGACGTAAGAGCAAATGTGATGCTTAAAATAGTTAATAAGTTGAATGGGGCAATAGAATATAAAAATAATAGAGATAGGATGTTGTCGTCATTGAGAGTAATTGCTGCTTCAGATGGGCCTATAGCGTTGGAAATCCACTCTTTATTGAAAATATCAAATGACATTGGACATTTAATTCGTTCTTTATAAGAGGGTAAGTTTAAATTTAAATGGAGCGGTTAAACTTCCCATAGTATAATACACAATAGCATTAATTATTATGTTATGTGTATGTTACTTAAACCAATATGTCTTTTGTCATGTCTTTTATTTAGTGTAAAGATTAAATATAAGATTAAACATGAAAATAAAGAAATTAGTTTATTTAGGTCTGTTTCAGGCCTTTTTTTTGAAAAAATTTCAGAGATTTTAAATTTAGGTGCGGGATGAATTTGTCCCAATATTATGTTACAATGCTTAAATACAATGAGTGTTAATCAAACTATGAATTTAGGCTATATTCAAGTGTTAAAGAACAAGAGAAATAAAGACTAAGCTTAAAACAGCCTGAAGTTAAGTTTGTGGATCAGCTCTAGTGAATTTAGCGTTCTTAGAGTTTAAAAAGCATACAAGAAGTAACTTCTATAAAAAGATCATAGAAACAGTAGTTTATCCATAGTAAATATTGAAAAGAAGTAATAAAGATTTAAAAAAGGTTAGCCACCTATCAGCTTGGGGTATCCAAGCTGATATTTTAAATATTGTTTGTTGTGAATGGACGAAGTAATAATTTAAAAACCTTAAATCATATGGATTGTAACGTATAATAAGTATCATAATGTAATACTTATTATATAAGATTAATTATTGTTTGTATAGTGGAAAAACAAAAAAGAGGAGAGATTTTAATGAAAAAATTTAGTATATTATTTTGGGTATTATTTGTAGTCATTGTATCTTGTGGGGAAAAAGATAAATTAAGTATGTCAAAAGATAAAAAAAGAATAGTAACTCGTAGCCCTAGGGTATCGGAAGGGGCCAGCAGCAGCGGAATAACGACTAGTAGCGTACTAAAACAGGAAAAAATACCAATTGGCGATCTAATGCATACAAATGATAGCGATACACCTTATGAGACATTAGTAAGAGAGGTACGGCAGTTTAGCACATCGCTTAAAAAGTTAAGAACTGACTTTAAACAAGGTGGTCGTTCATTTAAGATTCCTTTTAAAGAATTTCCACAATATTTTAGCTCCCCAGATACACACTATGACGTTTATGAGAGTTTAGGGTATGATGTTACTTTTATTGAGAAGTTGGAGAGTATATTGATGACTTTAGGAGACAGTAAAAATGTTGAGGGACAAAGGGTTTATCAAAGACGTAAGGATAGGGAAGTTGTTCAAAATGTGTTAAATAGTTTACGTAGGGTTGCAGTTGTTTCCAGAGGAGGGGATGGGCGGCAGATGCATTTAAATGATTACGCTTTGGGTAAACTTAAGGAATTAGCAACTGAAGATGAAATTAATAATGCTACATTTCAACTACGTGAATTGATTAATTTAAGGGAGAACATAATATTTCAAATTAAAATGCATATAGGAGAAGCGTCAAGGACTAATGATAGACAAATAATATTGGCCCATTTGGAAAATATCTATCATGAGGAGAAAGGGATTAATCCATTGTTTAATCAGATTGTACGGTCTTTATATGTGCTTAAAAGACTGGTTAAGAGAATAATAACCAATTAATATAAGTTAGATCCATTACACCGGGAATTATTAAGATATGATCAATTATTAATATTGATATTAAAAAAAAGATGTACGAGAATAGATTTGCTGAATAGGTTTTGTGAATTTAGTTGATTTTATTGCTTTTTGGTATTTTATCTGTAAAAAGATAAAGGAAGGAAATTATTTTTTCCCCCCTAAAGTTCTAATGCTTTGTAAAGCGTTATTTTAAAATTTTTTCAATATCTTTAGCTAGTACTTGAATTTTAGGAATTTCATCCTTAAATATCCAGCCATACTGAGAGTTTACGTGCTTTAGTAATTTTTGGTTATCCTTTTGTATGCCATTAGCATTAGCCTCATGATCGGTAATGATGTTATTGGTAGTATCTATCCATTTTTGTCTTAATTTGTCAATTTCTTGAAGTTTGCTTTTAATATTTTTTAATTCTTGAAGTGTTAATTTATTTAAATGCTTTGTTTTGTCGTATGTTATACTAATTATCCATTCAAAATGTCCTTGAGCATAATTTATTCCTGTTAATAAGATCGTTTTTGCCAAATTATTGGTATCATTTCGTTTTATTGTGTTCAAGATTGTTCCAAACTTTCTGATTTTGTCTCCGCTCCAGTCTAAGGATGAATATAATTGCTTTCTTAATTGTGTATTTTCGACAGAATTTGCTGTTTTTTGATTTGCTGAATTTCTTAAGTATTGAAATACTCCCTGTTTCATTCCATATTGATCAGCGTCTTCAATATTATTGTTATATTTGTTTACTAAATCCGTATCAGTTTTAGCTTTGTTTGTTATCCATGCTATTAATGGTGCTTTATCTTCTTCTTTGTCTTTTTCTGATTTTACGCCTTGAGCTTTTTCTAAAGCGTTTTGTGCTAGGTTTTGTTTGTCATTTGGGTTTTCTGGCTTTAATTCTGGTTTAGGTATTAAATTTCCTTTTTTTCCTTCTAATTTAACATTGCTAACAGCTAGTTGTGGGCTGAGCGTTATGTGTTGTGTTGTTGCATTATCACTTTGGGTATCTTGTAGTGCAGTAAGATCACTGCCCTTTGGATTACAACCAACTAGTGTAAATACCGTTAAAGCAAATGTAACAAAAATGTTATTTAAAATATTGTTTCTCATAAATATTCTCCTTCCTTAATATTATTATATATCATAATCAAATTGATAATGATTCTTATATAATATTGTATATCAAATAATTTAAAAACCAATAAACTCAAGAAAAAAATATTATTTTTTGTAATTTATTAGTTGGGCTTTATTTTTATTGCTTTTTGGTATTTTATCTGTAAAAAGACAAAGGAAGGAAAAAATAATTTCCTTCCTAAGGTTCTAATGCTTTGTAAAGTGTTATTTTAAAATTTTTTCAATATCTTGAGCTAGTGCTTGAATTTTAGGAATTTCATCCTTGAATACCCGGCCATACTGATAGTTTACGTATTTTAGTAATTCTTGGCTATCCTTTTGTATACCATCAGTATTAGCCTCATACTTAGCAATGATGTTATTGATAGTATCTTTCCATTTCTGTCTTAATGTGTCAATATCTTCAAGTTTGCTTTTAATATTTTTTAATTCTTGAATTGTCAAAGTCTTAAGATTATCTTTTTTGTTTTCTATTTTGTCAATTATTTGTTCAAAATTCCCTTGAGCATAATCTGTTCCTGAGTTTAAGATATTTTTTGCCAAATCCTTGTTTTGATTGTTTTCTATTTCATTTATAATTGTTCCAAATTTTTTAATTGTGTTTTCGTTCCACTCTAGGGATGAATATAATCGCTTTCTTAATTGTATATTTTCGACAGAATTTATTGTTTTTTGATTTGCTGAATTTCTTAAGTATTTAAATGCTCCCTGTTTCATTCCGTATTGCTCAGGGTCTTCAATATTATTGTTATATTTGTTTATTAAATCCGTATCAGTTTGAGTTTTGTTTGTTATCCAGGTTATTAATGGTGCTTTATCTTCTTCTAATTTTAAGCTTTGAGTTTTTTCTAAAGCGTTTTGTGCGAGTTTTTGTTTGTCATTTAGATTTAGGTTTGCTGGAATTTGTGTTGTTGCATTATCACTTTGGGTATCTTGTAGTGCAGTAAGATCACCGTCCTTTGGATTACAGCCAACTAGTGTAAATGCTGTTAAAGCAAATGCAACAAAAATGTTATTTAAAATATTTCTCATAAATATTCTCCTTCCTTAATATTATTATATATCATAATCAAATTGATAATGATTCTTATATAAGATTGTATATCAAATAATTTAAAAACCAATAAACTCAAGAAAAAAATATTATTTTTTGTAATTTATTAGTTGGGCTTTATTTTTATTGCTTTTTGGTATTTTGTCTGTAAAAAGACAAAGGAAGGAAAAAATAATTTCCTTCCTAAGGTTTTAATGCTTTGTAAGGTGTTATTTTAAAATTTTTTCAATATTTTGAGCTATTACTTGCATGTTAAGAATGAAATATTTAAATATTGTGCCATGCTGAGAGTTTACATGGTTTATTAATACTTGGTTGTCATTTTGCATGCCATCAGTATTAGCCTCATACTTAGCAATGATGTTGTCGATAGTATCTCTCCATTTCTGTCTTAGTTTATCAATTTTTTCAAAGTTGACTTTAATATTTTTTAATTTCCGAAGTGTTAATTTATTTAAATGCTCTATTTTGTTGTGTGTGATACTAATTATCCACTCAAAATATCCTTGAGCATAATTTACTCCTGCTGATAAGATCGTTTTTGCCAAATTATTGGGATCATTTCGTTCTATTGTGTTCAAGATTGTGCCAAACTTTCTGATTTTGCCTTCGCTCCAGTCTAAGGATGAATATAATTGCTTTCTTAATTGTGTATTTTCGACAGAATTCATTATTTTATTATTTTCTGTGTTCTTTAAGAATTTAAATGCCCCCTGTTTCATTCCGTATTGCTCAGTGTCTTCAATATTATTATTATATTTGTTTATTAAAGCCATATCAGTTTGAGCTTTGTTTGTTATCCATGCTATTAATGGTGCTTTATCTTTTTCTTTGTCTTTTTCTGACTTTACGCCTTGAGCTTTTTCTAAAGCGTTTTGTGCAAGGTTTTGTTTGTCATTTGGGTTTTCTGGCTTTAATTCTGGTTTAGGTATTAAATTTCCTTTTTTTCCTTCTAATTTAACATTGCTAGCAGCTAGTTGTGGGCTGAGCGTTATGTGTTGTTGTGTTGTTGTATCATTACTTTGGGTATCTTGTAGTGCAGTAAGATCACTGCCCTTTGGGTTACAACCAACTAGTGTAAATGCCGTTAAAGCAAATGTAACAAAAATGTTATTTAAAATATTTCTCATAAATATTCTCCTTCCTTAATATTATTATATATCGTAATCAAATTAGTAATAATTACAATATGACATTGTATATCAAATAATTTGAAAAACCAATAAAAAATATTATTTTTTTTGTAATTTATTAGTTGGGATTTATTTTTATTGCTTTTGGCATTTTCTCTAAAATAAGAAAGGAAGGAAAAAATAATTTCCTTCCTAAGGTTCTAATGCTTTGTAAAGTGTTATTTTAAAATTTTTTCAATATCTTGAGCTAGTGCTTGAATTTTAGGAATTTCATCCTTAAATACCCGACCATACTTAGAGTTTATGTGCTTTAATAATGCTTGGTTGTTATTTTGGCTGTCATCGGTATTAGCCTCATAATCCGTAATGATATTATTAATAGTATCTGTCCATTTTTGTTTTAATTCGTAAATTTCCTCAAGTTTGCTTTTAATATTTTTTAATTCTTGAAGAGACGGGGTCTTAAGATTATCTTTTTTGTTCTCTATTATATTAATTATCTGTTCAAAATATCTTTGAGCATGACCTGCTCCTGCTAAGAAGATGTTTTGTGTCAAATTATTGATGTTATTTAGATCTATTTTGTTAAAGATTATTCCGAACTTTCTAATTTTGTCTTCATTCCACTCTAAGGATAAATAAAATAACTTTCTGAGGGCTGTATTCTCATCAGAATTTACTGTTTTTTGATTTCCCAAGTTTTTTAATAATTTAAATACCCCCTGTTTCATTCCATATTGGTCGTCATCTTCAGTCTTATTTTTATATTGCTTGATTGAAGCTATACTAGTTTGAGCTTTGTTTGTTACCCATGCTATTAATGGTGCTTTATCTTTTTCTTTGTCTGACTTTATGCCTTGAGCCTTTTCCAAGGCGTTTTGTGCGAGTTTTTGTTTGTCATTTAGATTTAGGTTTGCTGGAATTTGTGTTGTTGCATTATCACTTTGGGTATCTTGTAGTGCAGTAAAATCACCGCCCTTTGGATTACAACCAACTAGTGTAAATGCTGTTAAAGCAAATGCAACAAAAATGTTATTTAAAATATTTCTCATAAATATTCTCCTTCCTTAATATTATTATACCACAATCAAATTGATAATGATTCTTATATGATATTGTATATCAAATAATTTGAAAACCAATAAACCTAAGAGAAAAATATTATTTTTCTTGTTGCGTTGATTTGCAATTAATTTTATCCTGAGGTATTAGTTATAAGTTTTTTAATTAAAAAAGAAGAGAAGAATATCTTCTCTTCTATGGTTGTAATGATTATATTTAAATGTATTTTGTGATGTTATTTTATTTCATCTAGTATTTTTTTAATTTCAGCACCTGTGTCTTTAGTGCTTTTAGGGGCAGCTTTGATGTCCTTGTCATATGATGTCTTTATATGTGCTGCTAATTTTTGAACATCATTTTTGATGCTACCTTTATCAGCCGTATGATCTGCGATAACCTCATCTACAAATGTTTTCCAAGTCTTTTTTGATTTTTCAATTTTCTCAAAGTTGACTTTAAGTTCGTTTAGTTTTTCAAGACTTAAAGAATTAAGCTTGTCTTTTTTTGCGTCTATTTGAGTGTTTACTTTATCAAGTTCTTCTTGAATATTTTGTCCTGCTTTTATTAGATCTGCAGTCCAAGTACCTTTATGGGTGGCGTCTGCTTCGATTTGAGCAATGATTTTTCCAAAGTCCTCAATGGTTTTTTCGATCCAATCTAAAGATGCATAAAATTTTTCTCTTAAAGACTTGTTATCAGCAGTTTCGTAGGTTTTGTTATTAGTGGTGTTAGTTAATTTTTTAAACACTCCATCTTTCATTCCGTATTGATTAGTCTTTTCAACCTTGCCTTTTTGCATGGCTTGTTCACTTGCGACTTTTTGCTTAAGAGCATTTATTACAATTTGTTTTTGAGCTTCATTTGTTTGGGCAACATCATTTGCTGGTTTGGCTGGTATTGGTTTTAATGGAGTTTGTGCTGTTGGGTTATTGCCTTGAGCGTCTTGTAGGGTAGCAGGTTCGCTGCCTTTTGTGTTACAACTAACTAGTATAAATGCTATTAAAGCAAATCCAATAAAAATGTTATTTAAAATATTTCTCATAAAATATTCTCCTTCTTTAATTTTGATTATCATCTAATAATCATTCTTAAATGATATTATACACTATTGAATTTGAATGTCAAGTGAATTGATCAAAAATAATAAAAATTTTGATCATAATATTTGTTAGTGCGGCAATTGCCTTGTATATGCCAGGCCAGATGGTAGGTCTTTTAGGTGCATTTTAGTTTATTTGAAGTGATTTAAGCTTATATGTTAGTTTTGAAATTTATTAAATCTTAAGAATTTTTTTGCAAGGTATTGTATTTCGCATTTTGATCAACCTATTGATTAATGTAATAGTTGTGTTTTATTGTCTTTAAAATTTTATTAGTTTTGTGAGCTATGTCTTTGATACTATTAATTTTATCTTCTATTTTTGTGTATTTAGTGATTATGTGTTCTAGTAATTTTATGCTGTTATTTTTAATATCTGTATCAGTCCTATAGTCATTAATTGTATTATCTACAAATGATATCCAAATTTTTCTTAAGTTTTCAATTGTATTAAGATTGTTTATAATGTTTGTTAGTTGTTTAGCATTCAGAAGAGTTAAATTGTCTTGTTCCATATTGATTTGATTTACGAGTGCTTCAAATGGCTTTTGATAGTATTCTATTCCTGTGTTTATGATTGCTTTATAAAGTTTATTGCCTTTCTTAGTATTAGGGGCTTGCATTTGAATCAGAATTTCTCCCAGCCATTTCAATCTTATTATATTGTAATTTAAAGATGCGTGGAATAGCTTTATTTTGTATTTGTCTATGGGATATGTTTTATTTGACGCATGCACCACATTCTGGTAGTGAATTTCATCAAAGATTGCACATTGTATTCCAAGCTGTGTTCCAGACTCCTTGATAATATCTTTTTCATGTGTCTTTATTAAAGTTAGGTCGGTTTTGACTTTGTTCTTTATTTGGTTTATTAAGTTTCTTCTTGCATTTAAAATATTTTTTACTCTTAACGATCTTTTTGCGAATATGTCTTTTGGAGCAGTGTTTAATGTGTCATTTGATTTGTGATTTGGATTACAACCAATTAGAACTAAGAGCGGGAAAATAAGGGCGATAGAAGGGACCCAAAAAATATGTTTATGTTTCAAAATATTCTCCTCGTTTGTAAAGTTAAGAACCAATTAATAATTTAATTACGATTAATTGCATGAGCATTATAATGCAAGTTCATAAATTATTAATTAGTAATTATTGTTAATTAACATTATATGTTCATTTTGATTTAAATATCAATATAAATATGCAGATAATAATGGGTATAATGATTAACACCAATAAATGATATCTGTGTTTATATGGGTATTTTGTGTGGGGCAGGGAGTATGCGTATTTTTATTAGAAAATGTGATATAAAAGGAGCATAAGTAACTTTGCTCCTAGTAGAGTTATGAAGTTATTTTAAAATATATAAGTATTATATTGTATCTAAAATATTTTTAATTTCCCTAGCTAGCGTTTTGACTACTTCAAATGAATTATTAAATTTTGTCTTATGTTTTATTAGGTAATCCTTTAATTTAGCGACATCACTTTGAATTCGATCTTTATCGGCCTTAAAGTCATTAAGGATAGTTTTTGCGTCTTTGATGTGCATTTCCCTTTCTGCTATAAGCTTATCAAACTTTTGATCAAGTTCTTGCAGCATGTCGTAACTTAAAGAGTTAAGGTTATTTTGCTTTTTAAGTAGCTCCCCAAATGCAACTTCAAAGTAATTACAAGCATACTCTCCTGTTTTATCTGCAATTTCTTGAACTAACTTATTGTATTCATTGGGATTAGGTATGCCTAAGATTCTATTAAATGGAACAGCAGAGGCTGCAAGTTTGTTAAGTACATTTCCAAAATCTCTAATGAGGTTTTCGTTATATTCAAAGGCCAAATAAACTTTTGATCTGGCCTTTTTTGCAGCGGAATCATTATTATCATTATAATGCGCATCGGTATTGTAAGGAGATTTAATTATGCCAAATGCCTGATTATGTCCCCCCATTCCATATTGGGTTATTATTATATATCCGCTATACGGTTTCCCTTTATGGTCCACATCACCATCTTCAATCCAGGCATAAAGGATATGATCATTTAACATCTTTTCGTATTTTTGAACTCTAAGTTTTAATTTGATGGTTATAAATTCCCGTTTATGCTGCTTTAATTTTGCTTTTAATACTTGAATAGCCGCATCTCCCGTTAGTGATTGAGGGGAGCTTTCCGTTTTTCCAGGTTCTGCATTGCAAGCAATCAGAGTGAGTAGTGGTAAAATAAATATGATAATAAATGTGATAGAAGGTACCCAAAAAATATGTTTATGTTTCAAAATATTCTCCTTGTTTGTAGAGTTAAGAACTAATTAATAATTTAATTACAATAATTGTAATAATTAATTGTATGAGCATGATAATTCAAGTTTAAAAATTATTAGTTAGTAATTATTATTAAATAACATTATATATTTATTTTAATTAAAATATCAATATAAATATGATATAAGATGTTTTTAAACAATAAAAAAGGAGCTAAGCGTAAGTGTACTTTGCTCCTAGTAGCGTTTAAAGTTATTTTAAAATATATAAGCGTTATATTGCATCTAAAATGTTTTTAATTTCCCCAGCTAGTGTTTTGACTGCCCCAAATGAATTTTCAAATTTTGGCCTATATTTTATTAGGTAATCCTTTAATTTAGCAGCATCACCAGTTCTAATTTGATCTTTATCGGCATTAAAATCATTGTAAATTGTTTTTGCGTCTTTGACGTGCATTTCCCTTTCTGCTATAAGTTTATCAAGCTTTTGATCAAGTTCTTGCAGCATGTTGTAACTTAAAGAGTTAATATTATTTTGCTTTTTAAATAGTTCTCCAAATGCAACTTCAAAGTAATTACAAGCATACTCTCCTGTTTTATCTGCAATTTCTTGAAGTAATTTATTGTATTCATTGGGGGGACTATTAGCAGGTTGAGCAGAGGCCGCAAGTTTGTTAAGTACCGCTCCAAGAGCCCTAATGAGGTCTTCGTAATACTCAAATGCCAAATAAACTTTTAATCTGGCATCTTTCGCAAATTGCGAATTATAGTTTGCATCGGCAGTATAAATACTATCATAGGGAGATTTAATTACGCCAAATGCCTGATTATGTCCCCCCATTCCATATTGGGTTCCCCCATATCCATCGGACTCCCCTTTCTGGCCCGCATCACCATCTTCAATCCAGGCATAAAGGATATGATCATTTAACATCTTTTCGTATTTTTGAACTCTAAGTTTTAATTTGGTGGTTATAAATTCCCGTTTATGCTGTTTTATTTGTGCTTGTATTGCTTGAATGGCTGGCGATTCAGAAAATTTTTTATCCCTCCCCAATTTTTCAGGTTTTGCATTACAAGCAATCAGAGTGAGTAGCGGTAAAATAAATGTGATAATAAATGTGATAGAAGGTACCCAAAAAATATGTTTATGTTTCAAAATATTCTCCTTGTTTGTAGAGTTAAGAACTAATTAATAATTTAATCATATTAATTGTATAAGTGTAATTTGATAATGCAAGTTTAAAAATTATTAGTTAGTAATTGTTATTAAACAATATTGTATATTTTTTTTAATTAAAATATCAATATAAATAAGCAGATAATAAGATGTTTTTAAACAATAAAAAGGAGCATAAGTAGCTTTGCTCCTTTTAGAGTAGTTATGAAGTTATTTTAAAATGTATAAGCGTTATATTGTATCTAAAATGTTTTTAATTTCCCTAGCTAGTGTTTTGACTACTTCAAATGAATTATTAAATTTTGTCTTATGTTTTATTAGGTAATCCTTTAATTTAGCAGTATCATTTTGAATTTGGTCTTTATCGGCATTAAAATCATTAAGGATAGTTTCTGCGTCTTTGATGTGCATTTCCCTTTCTGCTATAAGCTTATCAAACTTTTGATCAAGTTCTTGCAGCATGTCGTAACTTAAAGAGTTAATATTATTTTGCTTTTTAAGTAGTTCTCCAAATGCAATTTCAAAGTAATTACAAGCATACTCTCCTGTTTTATCTGCAATTTCTTGAACTAACTTATTGTATTTATTGGGATTAGGTATGCTTTTTGAGGCTAGATCAAATGGAATAGTAAACAATGCTAGTGCGTTAAGTACCCTGCCAAAAGCTCTAATAAGGGTTTCGTTATATTCAAATGCCAAATAAATTTTGGATCTGGCGTCTTTTGCCGTTGGATTGCCATATGACAAATTGCGATTATAAGGAGAGGTGGTTACATGAAATGCCGCCTGATTCCGTTGTGCCATTCCATATTGGTCTCCCCCTGGTCCATAGTTCTTCCATCTATGCTGCACATCACCATCTTCAATCCAGGCGTAGTTAATATGATCATTTAACATTTTTTCGTATTTTGGAACTCTAAGTTTTAATTTAGCGGTTATAAATTCCCGTTTATGCTGCTTTAGTTTTGCTTTTAATGCTTGAATAGCTGCATTTTCTGTTGGTGATTGAGGGGAGCCTTCCTTTTTTCCAGGTTCTGCATTACAAGAAATCAGAGTGAGTAGTGGTAAAATAAATATGATAATAAATGTGATAGAAGGTACCCAAAAAATATGTTTATGTTTCAAAATATACCCCTTGTTTGTAGAGTTAAGAACTAATGATTAGTTTAATCATATTAATTGTGTAAATATAATTTGATAATGCAAGTTTAATAATGTTATTTAATAATAATTGTTAAATAACATTATATATTTATTTTAATTAAAATATCAATATAAATATGATATAAGATGTTTTTAAACAATAAAAAAGGAGCCAAATGTAAGTGTACTTTGCTCCTAGTAGCGTTATGAAGTTATTTTAAAATGTATAGGCATTATATTGTATCTAAAATATTTTTAATTTCCCTAGCTAGCGTTTTGACTACCTCAAATGAATTATTAAATTTTGTCTTATGTTTTATTAGGTAATCCTTTAATTTAGCGACATCACTTTGAATTCGATCTTTATCGGCCTTAAAGTCATTAAGGATAGTTTTTGCGCCTTTGATGTGCATTTCCCTTTCTGCTATAAGCTTATCAAACTTTTGATCAAGTTCTTGCAGCATGTCGTAACTTAAAGAGTTAATATTATTTTGCTTTTTAAGTAGTTCTCCAAATGCAATTTCAAAGTAATTACAAGCATACTCTCCTGTTTTATCTGCAATTTCTTGAAGTAATTTATTGTATTCATTGGGGGGACTATTAGCAGGTTGAGCAGAGGCCGCAAGTTTGTTAAGTACATTTCCAAAATCTCTAATGAGATTTTCGTTATATTCAAATGCCAAATAAACTTTTGATCTGGCTTTTTTTGCCTTGGAAGTATTATTCCAATTATAATATATATTTATATTGGTATTGTAAGGAGATTTAATTACACCAAATACCTGATTATCTTCCCCCATTCCATATTGGGTTCCCCCATATCCGCTATACGAATGCCCTTTATGGTCCACATCACCATCTTCAATCCAGGCGTAGTTAATATGATCATTTAACATTTTTTCGTATTTTGGAACTCTAAGTTTTAATTTAGCGGTTATAAATTCCCGTTTATGCTGCTTTAATTTTGCTTTTAATGCTTGAATAGCCGCATCTCCCGCTAGTGATTGAGAGGATCTTTCCGTTTTTCCAGGTTCTGCATTGCAAGCAATCAGAGTGAGTAGTGGTAAAATAAATATGATAATAAATGTGATAGAAGGTACCCAAAAAATATGTTTATGTTTCAAAATATTCTCCTTGTTTGTAGAGTTAAGAACTAATTAATAATTTAATCATATTAATTGTATAAGTGTAATTTGATAATGCAAGTTTAAAAATTATTAGTTAGTAATTATTATTAAATAACATTATATATTTATTTTAATTAAAATATCAATATAAATAAGCAGATATGATTCCTAAGAAATAAATTTATGTGTTTACAGGCGTGCTTTGTGTAGGGTAGGGAATATGCGTATTTTTATTAGAAATATGATATAAGATGTTATATAAACAACATAAGAAAGAGCAAAGTATACTTTGCTCCTTAAAGTTATTTTAAAATATATAGCGTTTTTATATTGTATCTAAAATGCTTTTAATTTCCTTAGCTATTTGTTCTATTGCTGCAAATGAGTTTATAAATTCGTTTTTGTTATCATCTATGTGTTTTATTAACTGAGCTTGTTGTCCTATATTGCCCTGCGGATCCTTGAATTTGTTTTGTATTGCATCTGCACTTTGTCTAATAATTTGTCTTTTCTCGTCAAGATCTCTAAAGTGCGTTTGAAGTGATTCTAGGTCATCTATACTTAAAGAGTTAAGTTTATCTTTTTTGTTAGTCAGCGGTATGAATGCAGTTTCAAAGTAATTTGTGCTAAGAGCAGTTACTTTGTCTACGATTGCTTCAAGCAATTTGTACTGTGGATTTGGCGGTTGATCAACTGCACCCTCTGCTAGTTTATTTAAAATCAATCCAAAGGATGTAATGGAATCAGTGTGATATTCTAAGGCTAGGTAAAATTTTCTTCTGAGATTTTTGTTGTCATTATGGTTGTATGCTTTGGTATCTTTTTTAAGTATGTCGAATGCCGCATTATTGTTGGTAGCGTCATGCATTTTAAATTGAGCCGGGTCTTCGCTCCAATTCTTATCTGAGTGGATATCTAATGTCTTTTGAGCAATGGTAGCCCTTAGATTTAATTCCATTAGTGCATACTCTATTTTTTGTTTTTCCAGTTCTGCTTTATACATTTCTTCTGTTAAGGGAGTTCCGCCTTTATTATTTGTTTGGTCAGTTCCTGAATTGCAAGCAACTAGAACTAAGAGTGATAGTAAAAATGTGATAATAAAAAAGTTTTGCAAAATATTCTCCTTGTTTTTAGAATTAAAAACTAATTAATAATTAAATTGTGTAAGTATGATTTGAAAATACAAGTTGAAAAATTATTAGTTAGTAATTATTATTAAATAATATTATACATTTATTTTAATTAAAACATCAAGATGTAAGATAAAGATTGTATCTTATCATAAATTTTTAAGTTGGAATTTGATTATTGAAATGTGATTTATGTATGTGTATTGAAAAACCGTTTGTTTTGAATGTGCTTTTAATTTTAAGTATGATTTTAAATCAAGGAAGAATATTTTCTTTTATGAAGTTGCTTGTAAATAAATATGCAAATCAATATATTTTTATCTTATTTAAGATTTGGTTAATTTGATAAGCCGTTTCTTCTGTTTTTTTAACCAATTCTTTGAATTTATTCTTATAATTATTTTGATTTATGTAGTTTCTTAAGTTAGCAGCAGCACCATCTTTGATATGATCTTGATCATTTTGAAAATCATTGTAAATTGTTTCTGCGTACATTTTGCAAGTATCCCTTATCTTTTGAAGTTCATCAAATTTGTCTTTAAGGTTTTGCAAATCATCTAAACTTAAAGAGTTAAGCTTATCTTGTTTATCGTGCAGTGGTATTAATGCAATTTCAAAGTAATTATGCGCATATTTTTTTGCTTCAGTTAGGATATTTTCTATTAAAATATTATATTCTGTTTGAAGATCATGTTCATTTGGTGCGTAATTAACATTGGTATTTGCACCCTCTGCTAGTTTACTTAGGATTTCTCCAAAATTTGTGATGACTGATCGGCGATGCTCAAGGGCTAAATAAATTTGCTTTCTGGCAGTCTTATTGCGGTCACTTGCATAGATCTCACCAGTATCGCTATTCTTAGCTATATGAAATGCTTGGCCTTGTGCATTTATTTCATATATATCATTGTCTTCTATCCAAGCATCATTCTTGTGTATCTTTAATGTATATTTGGCCTTTGTAATTTTGCTTTTTAATATAGCGATTATAAGTTTTTTTTGTCTTCTTTGTTCTGCGTCTGTTCTTATTATTTGCGCTTTTAAGGCCATTTGTTTCGCGTCTTTTGCTTCTTTTAGTGCTTTTTCTAATTCTGAGCTTAGATCTGCTTTGCAAGTTAAGGTGGTAATGGCAATTAAGGTAATTAAAGTGATGATAGAAATGTTAGTTTGCAAAATATTCTCCCAACTTGTAGAAACAGATCAATTAACAGTTATAATCAATATTATTATTTAATAATGCTTATTAAGCAATAATTATGAATTATGCATTTATTGTACATTTATTGGGTTTTAATATCAAGATTTCTAGGTAAGAATAGTTATTTTAATAATTAATCTTGATATTGAGTTTAAGATGTCAAATAGAAGTTTTTATATTTGCTCAAGTAAGTTTTTGAACTGGTTAGCTAGGCTTGTTATTATGTTAGCTGTTGTTGTGAGTCTTTCTTTATATTTGTTAGCAGACATGTAGGCTATTATGTTTTTGTAATTACCATCTTTAATATTATAGTTATTATTGTGGTAATCATTATAGAGTGTTTTCATGTAATTTTCAAAATTCTGCTTTTTTGTTTCAAGTCGTTCAAATGCGCTTTGAAGTTCTTTTAGCCTTGCAAGACTTAAAGAGTTAAGCTTGTCTTGTTTGTTACGCAGCGTCATTAATGCAACTTCAAAATAAGCATTAGCATAATCAATCGTTACATTAAGAATATCTTCGACGGCTAAATGTGTGCCAGCATCTATTAGTCTGTTAAAAATCTCTCCATATTTTTGAATACTGATTCTATCGTACTTAAAACTTAAGTAAATTTTTCTCCTGTCTTTGGCGGCTTGATTGCTTTCTAAGAGGTAAGGGTAGGTTTCGTAGCCTTTTTGATCGTATTTTTTGCTTGCTCTATTAAATGCACTAATGTTTCTTTGCTGGCCTGGTAGAGATGTCATTCCAAAGTGATCACTAGGCTCGTGCCAATTGGTATCTGTGTGCATATTTAATATTGTTGCGTTATCTTCAACTTTAGACTTTAATTTATTGATTATGATCTGTCTTAAATTTTGATTCAGTTCTATTGCTATTTTTATTGCTTGTATTTTTGCTTTTAGTATTTCGTCTTGTGTCTGCTGTATTTCTTGTTTTGCGGTTTCTTGTTTTATTATTGCCGCTTCTGCGGTTTTTTGTTTTGCTTGCGTTATTGTTGTTGCTAGTACTGCTTCAATTTCTGTGATTTTTTGTGCTTCCATTTCTGCTTCCGCTTCTATTTCTTTTATTATTGCGTTTAGTTCTGCATTTGCTCTTACTGCTTGTGCTTCTAAGACTATTTGTTCCGCGTCTTTTGCTTCTTTTAGTGCTTTTTCTAATTCTGAACTTAGATCTGTTTTGCAAGTTAAGGTGGTGATGGCAACTAAGGCAATTAAAGTGATGATAAGAACTTTGTGTTTCAAAATATTCCCCCAACTTGTAGGCACAGACCAACTAACAGTTATGATTAACGGTTATTATTTGATAATGCTTACTAGCAATAGTATACATTTATTAGATTTTAATATCAATATTGGCTAGGTAGTAAGATAGTTATTTTCATAGCTATCTTCATAGTTAATCTTGATATTAAGTTTAGATATAGATTCTAAAATCAATGTTAATTCATTTGCTCCATATCAATCAGTATTGAATCGATATTGAATAAGAGATTTATGTTTTATATATAATGTTATTAATCTGGGTGATTAGTGTTTTAATTTGTTCAATTGCCTCTTTAAATTTGTTTCTGTATGCATTGTTGGTTATATATTCTTCTATTTTTTTGATACCACCAGTTCTAATTTTGTTTTTATCATTCTGGAAATCATTGTAAATCTTTGTTGCGTACATTTTGCAAGTATGTCTTATCTTTTGAAGTGCCTCAAATTTTTTTAGAAGTTCTTGTAGGCCGCTAAGCTCTAAAGAGTCAATTTTATTTTGTTGATTACTCGGTATTCTAAATGCATCGCTAAAGTAGCGATCGAAATGCTCATGAATGTTATTTATGATCTCTTGTAATAAGTTATTAGCCTGATCATGTGCAGAAGTTTTTTGCTTTTCCTGGTCAGGTGGCAGATAAGAATCCTTTGCAATTTTGTTAAGAATTTCTCCAAGAGACTTTATGTAAGTATCCTGGTACTCAAATACCAAGTAAATTTTCTTTCTAGTCTCCTTATTATCGCTATGATAATATGGATTTGGGCCTTGCTTGAGCACATCAAATGCCTTGTTGTTAGAAGTGCTATCGTGCAGTCCAAATTGATCAGGCGGTTCAATCCAATAATCATTGTCGTATTTCATTAGCAGTCTTGCGGTATCTTGAATTTTGTGTCCTAGTTCAAGCTTTGCTTGCATAAGTTTAATCTGTGTTAAATCCTGCTTCCGTGTTTTTTCTATTTGTGCTTCGAATTGTTTTGTCTTGTTTTCTATTATTAGTTTTTCTTTTTCTGTTCGTTCTTTTTCATTTTGTGCGACTTCTTTTTGCTTTTCTGCTTCTTTTATTGCTTTTTCTGCTTCTTTTATTGCTTCTGCTGATGATACCACTATTGCTTCTAGTGCTTTGTCTGTTGCTGTTCGTGCTGTTTTTGCTTTTTCTGCTGCCTTTGTTGCTGCCTTTGTTGCTTTTCTCGTTGCTACTACTGTTTCTATTTCTGCTTCTTTTAGTATTTTTTCTATTTCTACAGCCTTGTCAAGATTCGCTTTGCAAGTTAAAGTGGTGATTATAATTATGGTAATTAAAGTAATGATAGAAATGTTAGTTTTCAAAATATTCCCCCAACTCGTAGAAACAGATCAATTAATAGTTATAATTAACAGTTATTATTTAATAATGCTTACAATAACATTATACATTTATTGGATTTAATATCAAGGTTGCTAGGTAATCTTGCAGGTTTGTCTTTCGGTACATTAATTATCCTCTTTACTTATTACTATGGATTTATTCTTAGTATTTCATTTAATAGTTGTTTTTTTCTTTTTTCTTTTGCTTGTTTTGTTACTTCGTCTTCTGGTATTTCTATGAATGTTTGTTTTATTGCTTCTTGTGTTTTCCTTTTTGCTTTTTCCTCTTTTTTTCTTATCTCTTCTTGAACTTGACGTGCTCTTCTGTCTATTTCTGCCCTGTTTAAGTTTGAGTTGCAAGTAATTAAGCTTATTAAAATGAGTATGACAATGAATACAACAAAAAAATTGTGTTTCAAAATATTCCCCTTGCTTTAGCTATAATCATTAGTTGGTAAATAAGTTAGTAATTATAGTTAAATGACATTATATGTTTGTTGAATGTATATGTCAAGCATATAAGATATCAGAAATAGTAACCTTCAGTTAGGATGCAATATTGCATAAATGGTTGCATTTATGGCATTTAGTAATTTTTATTTAAATAATATAAGAATGCAAAAAGAATAAGGAGAAAAATGTTTCTCCTTATTACAAAATTTATTATGTAATAGATTTATGACCGGTGTTTATATCTTATTGAATCTTATTTAAGATATCAGCAATATCGGTAGCTTCCATTATGATTTTATCGAAGTAGGGTTCATTTGAAGTGAATTTGTCTTTTAGATAAGCTTGTATTTCCTCAGCGGTAGCATTATCTTGAAGTGTATGTTTAGCGGTACCAATTTCTATGTTCTCATCGTAATCACTGTAGATTGAATATACGAATGTTGAGAAAATATTGCTATATGCTGAACGAATTGCTTCGAACTTTATTTCCAGTGTTTGTAAATCACTTAGATCCAGCTTCATAAGCTTATCTTTTTTGTTAATTAGCGTATTGAATGCTGTGAAGTAGAAAGCTCTACCATATTCTCTTATCTTATCCACCATATTTTCAAGCTCGGTTTTCATTTGTGCATTTTTAGCTGCTACCATTTTGTTTGCAAGTGCCCCAAAAGCTTTAATGTAGTCTTTCTTATAATCAAAGCCTAGGTACATTTCTCGTCTAGCTGTTTTACTCTCATCATCCTGAGCATTATAGAGTTTTTGCTGCTCTGAGCATCAGTATACTGAATTACATCAAATAATTGATTGGCACCTGAGATGTTATAATCTTCTGCGACCTCATCCCAAGTTGCATCATTATGTGTGTTTATGTTGTCTTTTATTACTTGATGCATAAAGTTTATTAAGTATTGATAATACGCTGTTTTGCAGCTTCATCCTGTTGGTTTGCAGCTCCGCTGCCAGAATTGCCTGCTGCTGCCCCACCGTTAGGATCAGTTGCCCCACCGCCAGGATCAGTTGCCCCACCGTTAGGATTATCAGGCTTGCGTAGCCCATCAGTTAGTCCACCAGGCTTTAGTGGATCAGTCTTGCCAGGCTTAGGTGTAATAGTGTTTGCATTTAATTTTACTATCCTCTGTTTTTTCAGGTTCTGAGTTGCAAGAAACCAGAGCTAAGAGAGGTATAAACAAACCTGTTAGAGTGCATATAATAAAAATCTTGTATTTCAAAATATTCTCCTTATTTTCAAGATTAAACAAATTTATTGAATATATTTATTAATATTGTTAGCAATAGTATTAATATATAATAGTTATTATAAACTAATATATATTTATTTAATTTAATTAGCAAGATAATATAAGGCTGCAAAAAAGAATAAGGAGAAAAATGTTTCTCCTTATTACAAAATTTAATAACAAATTTATTATGTAATAGATTTATAACCGATGTTGATATCTTATTGAATCTTATTTAAGATACCGGCAATCTCGGTAGCTTATTTATGATTTATCGAAGTCGGATTCAGCTGAATTGAATTTGTCTTTTAGATAATCTTGTATTTCCTCAGCGGTAGCAGTAGTTTTAAGTTGATGTTTAGCGGTACCAATTTTTATGTCCTCATGGTAATCCTTTGCGATTGAATATACGAATTTTGAGTTAATATCGCTATTTGATGAATCAATTTCACTAAACCTTTGCTTTCAGTGTTTGTAAATCACTTAGAGCCAGCTTCATAAGCTTATCTTGTTTTTTAATTAGCGTATTGAATGCTGTTAAGTAGTAAGCTTTACCATATTCTCTTATCTTATCCACCATATTTTCGAGATCGGTTTTCATTTGTACATTTTGAGCTGCTACCATTTTGTTGGCAAGTTTCCCAAAAGCTTCAATGTATGGTGGAAAATAACCAAAACCTAGGTACATTTCGCGTCTAGCTGTTTTACTCTCATCATCCTGAGTATTATAAAGTTTTGGCTGCTTCTGAGCATCAGTATACTGAATTACACCGAAGAATTGATTGGCTCCTGAGATGTTATAATCTTCTCCGCCCTCATTCCAAGTTGTATCATTATGTGTGTTTATTTTGGTTTTTATTCCTGGAATAATAAAGCTTATTAAGTAATTGACAATATTCTGTTTTGCAGCTTCATTCTGTTGGTCTGCAGCTCCGCCGACAGGACCAGTTACCCAGCCGCCAGGATGATTACCCGCACTGCTGCCAGGATCAGTTGCCCCACCGCTAGGACCAGTAGTTG
>JAAGKN010000746.1_pt1 | contig 79932 bp, 89 predicted proteins | sample 6206371 | NCBI WGS metagenome assembly JAAGKN01 (sample SAMN11533720, study PRJNA540317) | gut metagenome | isolation source: fecal pellets from male and female animal of same cohort | host: Peromyscus leucopus | place: USA:CA | collected 2017 | reverse complement strand
TTTTGGTAAGAGAAACTCTATAAACGAGGACGGAGGGAAACGCAGGGATGCGGCAAGGCGGAAAGAACTGGATGCGGCTGAAAAGAGGATTGCAGAACTGTCAAACATCTTCAAAAGGCTGTATGAGGACAGCGTAAGCGGGCGCATTTCTGATGAGCGTTTCATGGAACTGTCGGCGGACTATGAAGCCGAGCAGAAAAAGCTGAAGGAACGTGCGGCGGAGCTTGAAAAAGAGCTTGCAAAGACAAGGGAAGCCACGGCAAACGCTGAAAAGTTTATGAAAGTGGTCCGCAAGTACACCAGCTTTGAGGAACTCACCCCTACCCTGCTGCGGGAGTTTGTGGAGAAAATCGTTGTCCATGAAGCAACCGCCGAGGACGGGCGGATGCATGGCAGTTTAAGGCGGCAGGAAATCGAGATTTATTATAGTTTTGTTGGCAAGGTAGACTTGCCTGAATGATAGCCTGACCTGTCCGGCGCATGGAAAAAGTGTCGGACGGGGAACGGCAAAATTTTTTACACTTCTTTTACTTCTTTATTACACATGAGCAAAATCACAGGGCATTAAACAGCTCATGGCGAATTAGATGTAAATAAAAGCGGAAAGGAAAAGCACAGTCCAGACGGAAACGGCTAAGTCAAGAAATATTTGTGAAATAACAAGAAAGGTGTTATAATAAAAGCTGACCTTAAAGGCTTGTTTTAAGAAAAATATTCCCGGCAGGGGAGAAAGGCAGGGAAACAGATATGCACATCAGCTACAAACCGCTCTGGCATACACTGGTAGAGCGTGACATGAGGAAAGAGGATTTAAGGCTTGCCGCTGGACTGACCACAAATATGATTGCCAACATGGGCAAGGAAGGGAAAAACATCAGCATGGATACGTTAGTCCGTATCTGTGAAACGCTGGATTGTGGCATACTGGATGTGATTGAGTTAGCCAGTGACGAGCCTTCTGTTACAGAAAAAGGAAAAGATAACAAAAAGAATAATAAAAAGCGGGATTAAGCATATACTTGTGGGCAATTATTATATTTTCATGAAGTTGTCGGAAAAACAGCCAGCCGGATAAACGGCTGGTTTTTCTAATCCTTTTTACGTTCCAATACTGCCTGTATCATGGCAGCGGCTATTTCCTGCTGGCTTGGCGATGTACTTTCCCACAGTTCTGTCAGTTCCCTGATTTTACTGACCTCATTATCCGTAAGGGAATCCCGGAGCAGATAATCAGGGGAGATTTTCAGCGCATTGCAGATATTGATAAATACAGGCAGGCTGGGAACCTTTGTCCCGCCTTCAATCTGCCGGAGATAGGTTGCGTTGATGTTGCATAATTCTGAAAGCCTGTCAGCCGTGAATCCCCGGTCTTTCCTCACCATGTTGATACGTTTGCCTAATCCTTTTCCGTTCATCTGTCCTCCCATTTCATAAGCTCTTAGCATTTATTTTGTTCACTTTTAGACTATATCAAACATAGGGATTGCAATAGATTCTAGTAGACTATATAATATAAGCTAATAGACTATAAAATATAAAAGGGAGGAATAACAGAATGGATTTAAACTGCTTTAGGGACAGACTTTTTGATTTACTGAATGACAGCGAGGAGCTGGGGATTACAGACTTGAATGCAGATGAACAGAACAGCCTGATTGCTGTCAGGACAGAAAGTGGAAAGGTGTTTGAAATTGTGTGCAGGGAAGCCACAGACAGGAAGGACGGATGGAAGAACGCAGACTGACAGTTTATTATGGGCGTGGAGAATACAAAAAAGCCCCGCCGCAGATTCTTTTGCAGGGCAAATGGCTGGAACGGGCAGGATTTAACGCTGGGGATAAAATCACGGTGGACTGCCAGCAGGGGCGGCTTGTCATTACAAAGGACGAACCGAAAGCAGATACCGGGACGGAATAATCGACAGATACGGATATTTTGTGGCGGATTTTTGTGAAAGCCTATTCCATCTGGAAGCCATTGTAATATAATAGAGTCAGTGAAAAATCGGAAGTTATGAGGTTATGTAAAGTGATAGGTATATATTTTAGCGGAACAGGAAATACACGGTATTGTGTTAATAAATTCTTGGATTATTTTAATAATGGGTTTCAATCGGAAATGTATTCTATTGAGGAAGCTATTGCCGTTCAAAAAATAAAAGAACATTCTAATATTGTTTTTGGCTATGCTGGTGGTATAATAGGACTAAATTAAGAGAAGCCCAGTAAATATAAGGGTTTGCACTGATTTAGTCCTATTATTTTAAGCCCATTTTAGGTCAAGATTAGGACAGCGCTGAACAAAATCGAAAACCTACATTACAATAAGTCAGATAATGGTCGATTACTGATACGGTCATTCTATGGCTTTAATGAAATGCGAGGTGAAACAAAATAACAATGATTTAGGTAGGACTAAATTAGCTCTTAAAACGGATATTCCGTTTGTGTATCGCTAATCTGTTCCTGCCTTTTTATTTTGGGAGAAGGAGGATTAACAGATGGGTTTTACAAAGAGAGAGCTAGTTGAGTTCCTAGACGGACTGGTGGAGTTAGCCAGTGAGGAAAACAAGGCAAATGCAGTCTTGGTAAAAGAACAGTTTCTAAGTGACTTTGAAAAGAGTTACGGATATGAAAAGGAGGTAATAACAGAAGTTTCAAAGCTGCCGCCACACTATATAGCAGCAATGCCGGACTCTGTGCAGGAAGAAATCAAGCAGAAAGTAATAGCAGCATTAACAGAACATGGCGAATGCACTCCTGAAAATGTTGACCGTGCTATGGGTTCCAAAATCTATGACCTAGAGGATCTGATTGACATTCGTGAGTATGTCAGGCAGATGGAGGCGGAACAGAGGAAGAAAGCGGAACAGAAAAGGAGGGGCGGCAGATGATAGGGGCAGTAATCATTGTAACAGTAGTACTTTTGTTATACTTTTCCCTTGCAAGATCAGCAGGGATGGCAGACAGGAAATTAGAAGAGATATACAGGCTTTCCGCCGCAAGAGAGGCGGGTGGCGTGGATGGGAATTAACGTAAGGATGCAGAACGCTCCAAAACCGGATGGAATTATTGCGGCACAGGTAAAGTTGGAAAACGATTTAAGAAGCTGTATGCGCTGTCAATTCTTTCACGGAAACAACCGTCAGTGTCTCGCTAAGAAATGTGTTAAGGAAGAAAGCAAGCCTGAAATTACGGGGCAGGACAAAGAAGATATGTGCTTTGGATGCCCGTACAGACAGTCAGATAAGTACTGCTTTCCCTGCATGAAAAAGATATTAAGGAGATAAGTCTACATGAAAAAAATATGGAGGAAGAACACGATGGAAAAACATATTGAAGTAATCGGGATCGATCATGGCTGGTCGAACATGAAAACAGCAACGCAGATTTTTACGACAGGAGTAAAGGAAATAACGACAGAACCTGCATTTTATGATGATTTGGTGGAACTGGACGGAAGGTATTACAAGGTAGGCGGGAAACGTCTTGAAGTCAGGGATACAAAAGTTGAGAATGACAACTTCTACCTGCTTACCCTTGCAGCAGTCGCAAAGGAGCTGAACAGGCGTGGAATGAGAAATACAGATATTCTTTTATCGGTAGGACTTCCGCTGACAAGGTTCGGCGCAGAGAAGCAGGACTTCATTGATTATCTGTCAAAGAATAAAGAAGTCAGTTACTTCTTTGAGAAAGAGAAGTATACGGCAAGGATAGCAAGGGTGTCCGTGTTCCCACAATGTTATGCGGCGGTTGCAGAACAGTTGAAAACCCTGCCGGAGCGTGTGGTGGTGGTAGATATAGGCAGTTGGACGATTGACATCATGCCGATACAGAATGGCAAGCCGAATGAGGCAGAGTGTATCACAAGCCAGCAGGGGCTTATCCGCTGCATGAGGACAATCAATGAGGAATGTAACAGGCAGATCGGACAGGAGCTTGAAGAAAACGTGATACAGCAGGTCATGGCAACCGGAGAAGCGGCGCTGCCAGATAAGTACATGAACATTGTAAGGGACTGCCTGCGTGATTTTGCACAAAAAGTCTACAATACCCTGAAAGAACACGGTTACAACCTTGATGTGATACCGATTGTGTTCGTGGGCGGGGGTGCAGCGGTCATGCGGCTGTTCGGCTCACATGACGGTGGGAATATCCGTTACATTGAGGACATCAAAGCAAATGCAAAGGGGTATGAGCAGCTCGGCAGGGTTTTCCTTGCAAAGCACCGTAACCAGATAGGATAGGGGTGGGGTATATGGCAAAGTCAAATATTGTCTACCGAAGTTACCGCCTCAACCTTGACAATGAGCAGCAGCGCAGGGTAAACAAGGTGCTTGCGGAACTGAATACAGAGATCCATAAGTCTGTAAACCAGTTCATAACGGATGCCATAGACTTCTATGCAAACAGTTTTGAGAATGAAGATCTGCTGAAAGAGACAGCGGAACGGAAGAAAAAGGAAGAACAGTATATCTCAAAGAGTGACCTTGATGGTATCCGTGAAGAACTAAAGAATGATGTTAAGAATGAGATCATCATGCTGCTCGGTGCTGCCCTCGGAGGCGGGGCGGCACGGGTGGCGGAGGGCAGCATGGGAAGGATGGTCATGGAAAGCGTGGCAAAGGAAACACTAGCCGATAGCACAGAAGAAACCACAGATCCAACCATGATGGAACTGGTTGATAACTGGGGATAGGAGGAAAATTCCTCTGCTCCTGCAAGGGCAGTCGCATTTTCCTACGGAAAACAAGGAGGAATGTTTTATGGCAGGGATAGTTTTAAGAAAGACCGGGGTGGTATTGCTTACCATATTGAAATGGATATTACAGGTGGTGCTTGCGGCATTGAAGCTGGTGTTTGGTATCGTAAAGCTGTTCCTGCTTCTGCTTGCTCTGGTTATGAGGATTATGCTGATAATGGTCGGCGTTTCCATAGGCAGACGGTGAGAGGAGTTTGCGAATGAAAAGAGCAAAGATGACAGAAGAAGAAAGAAAAATACATAGGTATGAAATGTCAGAGGCATACCGCAAGAAAGTATTGAGATTTACACTGCAATTCAATCCCACAACAGATAAAGAAGCTAGGGAATGGTTTGAGAAGAACAATAAAAGCGGCGCTTATCTGAAACGGCTGATCCTTGAAGATAAAGCAAGGAGATCCGGCGAAAAAGGGCAGCATTGAAAGGAGGTGATGGGTATGTGGAGATTGAAATTCTACAAGGCATATGCAAGCGACAAGAAGCTGAAAAGGATGCTTGCATACTGGGGTAAGTTTAACAAAGCAAAATGATAGGAGGAAACAATGCACAGAATACGGGACAGTCCTAAACTGATATGTGTCCCGTGCAGACCATGCAGAGTCTTTTCATAAGGGAAAGAACAGCGGCACACGGACACAGCCTGCCTTTCCCTTATGAGGAAAGGATAGGCGATTCATATGAAAAAGAGATTATTTCTGATTTTATCCGTAGGTATCATGCTTTTTGCCGGATGCGGCAATAAGGACAATCTTATGGCTGATATGGAGACGGAAAAGACTGAAACAGTGAGAGACACTGAGGAAACGGATATAGCAGGGGACACAAATAAACCTGCGGCGGTGCAGACCGGGGAGGGGGAAACAGAAAAGCGGCAGACCGAAAAGGAAACGCCGGAAGAAACAGAAACGGAAGAGGGGGATGTGAAAGCAGCAGAAACGCCTGAACCGCAGCCTGTAAGCCAGCCGGAGCAGAAAACCGAAACGGAACCTGCACCAAACAGTGCAGATGTGCCAAAACAGGAAGAAGCAGGGCAGGAAGAAACAGGACCGGAAGAGACGGAGTGTGAAGCAAAGCCGGAAGAAACAAAACCGGAAGAGACAAAACCGGAAGAAATCAAACAGCAGGAACAGACAGTGACCGTATCGCCATACAATCCCGTATCCGTATGCAGTCAGGCAGTTGCAAAGTGTCAGGCGGGCGGGATGATAACCACCACGGACAACCTCGCAAACCTTCTGTCAGAGGGGAAGATAACACAGGAAGAATACAATTCCTATTATCCGTATGACGGACTGGGGTATTACAGCGTTTTTGTGGAGACAGACTTAAACAAAGCGTCCACCACGTCCGGCAGGAAACTTGGCAGTGAGGACGGGATAGCGGATTACATTGCGGGGATGATGATGCTGGAAACGGAGCCTGTGTTTTATATCGAATATGCAGGGGTGTACAGCCTGAACGGGACAGATTTTTATGAGTTCCGCTGTTACAGGTAAGGGAGCATACCGATGTTCTGATGAAAACATGTTGACAACGGGCAGCACCAGAGGGTACACTTGGTATTGTCGTGCATTACGATAGTTGATATAGGACAGCGGGCGGTTCAGTCATGATAAACTGGCTGATAACCGTGGATTGGAGGAAATGCTGATGGTGGGAATGGTTTTGAAAAAGGCGGCGGTGGTACTGCTTACCATACTGAAATGGATGCTGCAGGCAGTGCTTATGCTTCTGAAACTGGTACTTGGGATAGCAAAACTGTTCCTGTTGCTGCTTGCACTTGTTGCAAGGGTTGTACTGACAATGTTCGGTGTCGTGGCGGGCAGACGGTAAGGGACAGTCCCTCACTGGTATGTGAAGTGCGGTCGGGCATTTCAAAAGAAAAATGTTCGGTTTCCCTTTATCTGTCTATCAAATTTTGATATGTGGGTTCCGCCCGGATATAAAGGGAAACAGACAGAGATTGAAGTTCAAAAAAGAATAACAGTAAACGGAAAATGACAAGCCATTTTATATGACTTGTTATTTTTTTGCCCTATTATAAGGAGGAAATCTGAATGAAACAGAAAATGAAAAGATTTATGGCAGGATTCTTAGCCCTGCTCACGGTCTTTACCACGCTGTTTAGCAACGGGACGACTGCTTTTGCGGCAAGTTCCAGTGCAAACATCGCTTTCTGGTATGCATCGACAAGATCATCGGGCGAGGTAAGCGAGTTAAAGGCAGGCTATGACCACGGGAAGATCCTGTATGCCATACTGGACGGAAACGCCGCCTACTGCATGAATTTCGGACTGGCGGCTGATGGCGGGCAGCTCATGAACAGCTACCCTAATTCAAGCACTTCCATGACGGCACAGCAGGAGAAGCTGTTAAGCTACTGCCTCTATTTTGGTTTTAACAGCAACAGCGCAACGCCGCCTTCAAATGACCAGTGTGACCAGTTCATAGCGACACAGGCAATGGTGTGGGTGATCGTGGGGAACCTGTTCGGCACAGGCAGCGGGGATTCAGCAGCGAGAAAGCTGTGTGATACGGCTCCGAACCCGTCATCGTCTTATGCCTATTATACAAGCCTGAAAAACAACATCAGCAAGTCTTATAATGCCACAAGACCGAGTTTTGCAAGCAGGACACAGAGCGGTGCGGAAACTTATGAGCTGAAATGGAATGAGGGGAACCAGCGTTTTGAAAAAACCCTTAACGACAGCAATGGCGTACTTGGAAGTTTTGACATTTCGCTGAGCGGGTTCAAAGTAGAAAAGAACGGGAACAGCCTTACCATTTCCAGTAAGGAAGTGAACACGACAGCGACAATGGCAACCATGAACTCCACGGCAGGCGAAGTAGAGACGACTTCAAGCTGTGTGTTCTGGCTGACGGAAAAAGCGAACTATCAGGAGTTTGTCTCGGAAAGACCTAGCGCCGATCCTATCCATGCCTATTTTAAGGTAAAGACGGAAAACATCGGCTACGGGGAGATTGTAAAGACCGACGAGTCCAGCGGCGTGAAGCTGAAAGGTGCCGTATACGGGATTTATTCCGACAGCGGATGCACCAATAAGGTAGACACCATGACTACGGACGGAAACGGTTATGCAAAATCCAATGCACTTGTGGCGGGAACGTACTATGTGAAGGAAATTACCGCACCAAAGGGATATGTACTGAGCGGCAAAGTCCACACGCTGACCGTAAAGGCAGGACAGACAACCGGGATCAGTGCGACGGACAAAGAGCAGCTTGGGGCAATCACCATTTATAAAGAGGGCGAAGTCCTGACAGGATGGAATGGCAGCAACTTCACTTATGAGAAAAAGAAACTGCCGGGCGCTGTTTTCAAAGTGACAGCAGGCGCAGACATTTACAAGGCAGACGGTACAAAAGTCTATAATAAAGGGGACCTGATTGCGGAAAACTTACAGACCGGAAGTGACGGACAGGTGGTTCTTACAGACCTTCATCTTGGAACGTATGTGGTTACGGAAACAAAGAGCATTGACGGATATACCATCAATACAGAGCCGCATACGGTAAAGATTGAATATAAGGATCAGATGGTGGAAGTGCAGTATGAGTCGGCAACTGTGCTTAATACCCGTCAGAAAGCGGAAGTTTCCGTGACAAAGAAAGATTCCGAGACAGCAAACCCGTTAGATGGCGGACAGTATACGCTTTATGCGGGAAATGACATCAGGAATTATGCAGGACAGGTCATTGTGACAAAGGGTACTGCATTACAGACCGTTACGACAGGGGAGGATGGCAGCGCCGCTTACACGGTAGACCTTCCGATTGCAAACAGCTACTATATTTCAGAGACACAGGCTCCTTACGCATATTACAGGAACAGCTCCGATATATACAGCTTTGATTTCAATTACCTGCCGGAGACAACCGCAAAGGCAGCATTTACCCATACCTTTGCAAATGACAGGACAACCGCAAAAATCCACATCTACAAAATAGATAAGGAGACAGGAAAGGCAGTTCCGCAGGGCGACGCAAAACTGGAGGGCGCTGTTTACGGCTTATATGCCCGCAACGACATTGTACACCCGGACGGTGCAACAGGCATTATCTTCCATGCGGGGGATATTGTTGCGACACTGACAACCGATGAGGGTGGCAATGCAGAGGTAAACAACCTCTATCTTGGCGATTACTATGTAAAGGAAATCACACCGTCAGAAGGGTATCTCCTTGATGAAGAGGAACATGATGTTGTATGCGATTATGAGGGCGATCTGGTAGCGGAAGTGTCAAGAAGCACCACATCGGCAGAGCAGGTCATCAAGCAGCCGTTCCAGCTTATCAAAGTATCCGACAACGGGGATGACACGGAGGCTCCTGTATTATCCGGCGCAGGCTTTACCGCATACCTGAAATCTTCCTTATCCGTACTGGCAGATGGAAGTTACGACTTTGACAGCGCAAAACCCGTGGAAATCGGCAGCAAGGGGGAGACTACCCTTTTCACGGATGCAAAGGGGCATATCGTGACACAGCCTATCCCTTACGGGACTTATGTAGTGATAGAAACAGTCACTCCACACAACATGCAGCCAGTAAGACCTTTTGAAGTGAGGATTGTGGAGAACCACCCGACAGAGCCGCAGGTATGGCGTGTATTCATTGACCGTGAATTTACTGCAAAGCTGCGTGTGATCAAGAAGGACGCTGACACAAAGCAGACAGTCCTTATCCCTGATACAGAGTTCAAGATTTTCAACCTTGACAAAAATGAATATGTCAAGATGGTCACAACTTATCCGTCAAAGGTTACGCACACTTCCTTCTTCACGGACGGGGATGGCGACTTAATCCTGCCGGATGTATTGAAGATTGGAAATTACCGCATTGAGGAAGTAAAAGCGCCTCATGGATATGTGCTAAACACTAACTATGTGGAAGTATCGGTTGATTCTGACACATTTTATGAAACCGATCCTGACACTTATGATGCAATCATCACCGTGGAATATGAGGACGAACCTGTTGTCGGGGAACTGACAGTGGAGAAGAAAGGCGAAATCCTTGACGGTTACAAGGGCGGCTTATTTGCTGATTCTGAAGAAAAGGAATTTGTATATAAGGAAGGTTCCCTTGCAGGGGCAAAATTTGAGGTCTATGCCGCAGAGGACATTTATACTGCTGACATGCAGACAGACGAGGATGGCAACAGGACGAAGTATTACAGAAAAGGCGATCTTGTAGGAACGCTTACCACCGGGGAAGATGGGAAAGCCAGCATTTCAGGACTTCCGCTCGGACAGTACCGTGTTGTGGAAACAGAAGCGCCTTATGGATATGTGCTGAACGGGGAAGAGCAGCTTGTAACATTCGTTTATGTGGACGATAAAACCCCGGTAATCCATGAAAGCGTGACATTTACCAATGAAAGACAGAAACTGGATATGTCAGTCATTAAGAAAGATGCAGAAGAAGATACACCAGTTGCGGGCGCAGTGTTCGGTCTGTTTGCCGCAGAGGACATTGAAAATGCCAATGGGGAAGTAATAATTGAAGCAGGCACACTCCTTGAAACTGCAACATCTGACGAAAACGGCAGGATCGCTTTCATAAAGGATTACCCGTTTGCAGTTTATGAGGCAAAGGAAATGGCAGCGCCGAAAGGCTATGTTTCCAGTGGGGAAGTAATCACTTTTGAAACAGAGTATCAGGGACAGCATGAAGCAGTTGCAGAATATAGCAGCGAATTTCTGAATGAGCCTACAACCTTTGAATTTACAAAGGAGGACATTGCAAGCGGCGCAGAGCTTTCCGGCGCACTGCTTACAGTCATTGACAAGGATGGAAACGTGGTTGACAGATGGACTTCCGTTGCAGAAGAAGCTCATGTTATCAAGAGACTTGTGGCAGGGGAGACTTATACGCTCCGTGAGGAGTTTGCGCCTTACGGCTACCTGAAAGCAGAGGAAATCCAGTTTACAGTGGAAGATACCGCTGACATTCAGAGTGCAGTCATGAAAGACGAGGTTCCGACAGGCGCAATCATCATCAACAAGGACGGAGAATTTGTAACGGACACTACCCTTATGAAAGGACACTGGTATGATTTCATTTTCAATTACTTTAAGGACAGTCTTGCGGGTGTTGAATTTGAAGTCTATGCAGCGGAGGACATTGTAAGCCCGGACGGACTTGACACAATCTATTATGAGGCGGACGAACTTGTGGCAACTATTGTCACTGACGAGAAAGGCTATGCAGGCATTGACAGTCTGCCGCTTGGAAAGTATTACCTTGTGGAGACAAAGACACTGGAAGGATTCGTTCTGGACGATACACCAATCGAAGCAGACCTTTCCTATATCGATCAGGATACCAAAGTGGTTTATGCCGGAATGAACATCAGCAATGAGAGACAGAAAGTGCAGATCACAGTGGTAAAGAAAGAGGCAGGCACGAAAGAAGTCCTTGAGGGTGCAGTATTCGGTCTGTTTGCTAAAGAGGACATTGTGAATAAAGACGGTAAAGTTATTGTAAAGGCTGGCACTGAAATTGAACGTGGCGTGACCGGAAAGGACGGAAAACTGACATTTGTGTCTGACCTCCCTCTTGGAAAGTATTATGTGCAGGAAATGACAGCACCAAAGGGATATGTGAAATCAGATAAAGTATTCGACGTGGATGCGTCTTATCAGGGTGACGATAAGAAAGTAATCGAATTTGATGCAGAGTTTGAGAACAAGCCGATCAAAGTCCAGATTTCAAAGACTGACATCACGGGCGACAATGAGCTTGAGGGTGCAGTTCTTTCCGTCATTGATGCAGATGGCAACCTGATTGAGAAGTGGACTTCCGGCAAAGAGCCGCACATGATTGAAAAGCTGCCTGCCGGAAAATATATCCTGCGTGAAGAAACAGCGCCATTTGGGTATGTAATTGCACAGGACATTGAGTTTGAGGTAAAGGAGACTGATGAAATCCAAAAAGTGGAAATGAAGGACGAAGTAGCAGTTGGAAAAATCATCATCAGCAAGAAATCAGAGGACGGAAAGGCGCTTGCAGGCGCAAAATTTGAAATCCGTGACAAGGACGGGAAAGTGATCGAGACGCTTACAACGGACAAGGATGGTCATGCTGAAAGCGGCGAACTTTCGATTGCAACATTTAAGGATGGCAAGTATGAGGATACAATCACTTATACCGTGGTGGAAGTGGAGGCTCCGAAAGGGTATCTCCTTGATTCCACGCCGAAGGAAGTGAAGTTTGAATACAAGGACGGAAAAACGAGAGTGGTAGAGTACACCCTTGAAGTAACAAACAAGCCTACGGAACCGAAGCTCCCGCAGACCGGGGACAACATGAACCCGTGGGTATTTGCAGGGTTCGGGCTTGCGGCTGTTGCTGCCGGACTCGGCATTATCTTCTGGAAGAAGAAAAAAGATGGCGCAGAAGCGTAAGTAATGAATAACAACAGTGCATGAACCCGGCGGGGCATGTAAGCAGGATCAGCTTATGTGTCCCGCCTTTTTTGCAGCATGGAAAGGAGGACACATGACAACAGGGGAAAGGATACGGTTTTACCGAAAGCAGAAAGGAATGACCTTAAAGGAACTTGGTGAGAAAGCAGGCTTCTTAAACTGTGGGGATGTGCGCATGGCACAGTACCAGAGCGGTGCAAGGGTTCCAAAGGCAGATACCCTTGAAAAGATTGCAGAGGCTCTTGATGTGCCTGTGGACGCTTTATGCTGCACTGCATCGGAATGTATGAAATGCAAAAGTTTCAGGCTGGAACAGTTGCAGGAATACAGGAGGGCAGGAAAGGAGGAGAGGATTTAATGATGGATTATGAGATCTTCAAAGATGTGGTAACAGAGAAATTTTTATCCTATATGCCTAAAGATTATCAGGGCATGGAGGTAAAGGTTGCTTTGGTGGAAAAGGTCAACCGTAAACTGGACGGTCTACAGTTACTGGAGAACGGGGAGAAAATAGATTCCCCCACCATATATATCAATGACATTTACGATGAATATTTAAGGACGGGGGACTTGCAGGAATCCTTGCAGAATGCAGCAGATGCATTGGACAGGGTGTTTAAGGAGGAACCAGTCTCGCCGCTTGATATGCGCAAGGCAAAAGACAATATCATATTCCAGCTTGTGAATACCGTGCAGAATGAGGATATGCTGAAAAAAATGCCGCACAGGGAGTTTCAGGATTTATCCATTATCTACCGATGGGTGGTAAACGTGGAGGACAAAGGCATTGCAAGCGTGGTAGTCCACAATGGACTGGCAAAGGAACTGGGGATGGATGAAGAACAGTTATTTAAGGCTGCTGCGGAAAACACCAGACGCATACTGCCGCCCGTAATAAAATCAATGAACGAAGTTATCAGGGAGATGTTTCTGGCTGACGGTATGCCGCCATCAATGGCAGACCTTATGATCGGGGAGATGCCGCCGCAGGAAACCATGTGGGTTATTTCAAATGACCGCAGGATAGATGGTGCGGTTTCCATGCTTTATGAAGATAAGCTGCACAAACTGGCAGAAAATGTAGAGAGTGACCTGTATATCCTGCCTTCTTCCGTGCATGAAGTCATAGCCGTATCCGTAGAAATGGGAGAACCGGAAGAACTTGCACAGATGGTTGCTGAGGTAAACATGGATCAGGTGGATCTGGAAGATAGGCTTTCCAATCAGGTATACCACTATGACAAAGACCTGCGCAGGATCACGCTTGCAACCGACACGCCAAACAAAAGGCTGGACGGTGTTGTGGCAGAACAGGGGCTTGTCTATGAAGCGAAACAGTCCAGATAGGGGGATTGCTATTATATGGAAGAAATAGCAAAAGAACTGACAGTAAAGGAGCTTTTGGAACTGGTGCAGCGGCAGGAGGGGGAATTTATTATCCGTATTGAGCCGGGAGGGGAGGAAACAAATGCAGATGCAGGAACAGGAACCCTTTAAACTGGAAGTCGTATCGGTAAGGCTGGTAAAGGATGCGCCCCTGTTTTCAGACCATAAGATCACAAGCCCGCAAGATGCCGTAAAGGTAGTGGGGGATTTCCTGTGTGAAATGGACAGGGAGGTGGTGTGTGTCATCAACCTGAAATCAGACGGAACCCCTATTAACTGTAACATTGTGAGCATAGGCGCAATTAACCAGACCATTGCAGAACCGAGGGAGTTTTTTAAGTCAAGCATTTTATCCAATGCAGCGGGGATGATCATGGTACACAATCACCCAAGCGGTGAGCTTGTGCCTTCAAGACAGGACGTTTTAATAACACACAGGATTTTAGAATTGACGGAACTTATGGGGATAAGGCTTGCTGACCATGTGATCGTAGGCGGTGACAACAGCCAGTATTTTAGTTTCAGTGAAAAAAAGCTGTTACAGTATCCCTCATTTTCTTTTACTGCGGATTATAATGAACTGGATTTTGGGAAAACGGCAATGGTGGCAGAAAAAGGGAAAGCAAGGTGAGGCGATGGAAGAAAGGAGAAGTTTTACGGCAGAGGAACTTGCGCTTGCAAAGAGCGTTGACTTAACGGCAGTAGCGGCAAGCCTCGGCTACACCGTGAAAAAGATAGGCAGATACCACACCCTGAAAGAAATGGATTCGATACGGATTTACAACCGCACGAACTGGTTTCGGTGGTCAAGGGAACATGAAAGGGGAAACAACGGCGGCTCGCAGATAGATTTCCTGCGTGTCTTTGCAGGAATGGAAGTCAAGGACGCTGTTTTCTGGCTGCTTGATTTTTCTGGATACCGGAGGGACGGGGACTGGGAAAAAAAGAGTGCCAATGTGTATGTGGAAAAAATAGAAGGAAAGCATTCCACGGAAGAAAAGAAAAAGCCGTTTGTACTTCCTGCCCGTGCAAAGAACAATGACTATCTGTATTCGTACCTGACAGGGGACAGGGCGCTTGACAGGCATACAGTGGATTATTTTGTAAGCTGTGGATTGATCTATGAAGAGCGCAGTCACCACAACATTGTCTTTAAAGGGAACGATGTGCAGGGCAAAACACGCTTTGCAAGTATGAGGGGAGTGTTTGACCGGGAAGGGAAACCGTTCAAGTGCGATGTGGCGGGCAATGACAAGAATTACGGGTTCAATATCTGGTATGGAAAAAGCGATGAAGTCATGGTATTTGAAGCACCGATAGACCTGATGAGCTATGTGGAGATCCGTGGGGATTATGAGACAAACAAGGTGGCTCTTGGGATGCTTTCCGATGCTCCGCTTGCCACATTCTTAGAGGAACACCCAAAAGTCAGGAAGATTTCTTTCTGTCTGGACAATGACGGACCGGGCAGGAAAGCGGCAGATGCACTCATGGAAAAATACTACGGGCTGGATTATGAGGTGGAGGACTGCCCGCCGCCAAAGCCTTTCAAGGACTATAACCAGTGGCTTCAGGAAGCGAAAAAATGCCTGTGTGCAGCCACGCCAAAACGGGAAATGGCACGGTAGGGTTGATTGCAAAAAGTGAGTTCATTTTCCAAAAAAGAACTGAAAAAGCACAATCATTCTGCAAAAATGATTGCAAAAAGCACAATCACTGAAAAAGGGCGGAAGGACTGGCGTGGAAGTTCATGAAAAAAAGAACTTAAAAAGTGCTATCAGAACAGGAAAATGATTGCAAAAAGTGAAATCAAAATAGAAATATCATATCATATTTTAAGTTCACTATATGTATCAGCGGGGTTTTAGGGGCAGTCCCCTAACCAGAGGCATGAGGCGTCTCTCATGCGTATCTGGCAAATTCCTATCGGAATTTAGACTGGGGCGGGAAACAGTGACTTTGTATCATACGGATAAGGAGGTGATTGCAGATGGAAGTCATTGACGTTCAGAAAGAGGTGCTTGAGGAAGTAGACCTGTTGGGCAGGAAAGGGTATTTCACGGAGCTGCGTGTGGATAAGGAAACAGTGCCGGAGGGGATGCACTGCTATGAGCTGCGGTATGGTGATGACGACGGTTTTCCGGTGTCCGTGGAGGAAAGTGTCAGGGTAAATTACTTTGGTGCTGTAGTTCTTGCGGAAGAACTGGAACTGGGGGAAGAAAAAGCACTGCAATTCGGTTATGAGGATTTCGGATATACAGGCGAGCAGATGTATCTTTCACAGGTACAGGGCAAACAGCGTGATGCAGAAGGATATGAAGCAATACCGACAGGGGCAGAACTTATAAAGTTCATGGAAGAAAACGGCATATCTTTTCAAATGAATGAGAAAGAAGCAAATCTGATCTGCGGCTATATGGACGGTCATGGTTATGTAGTCGGTCAAAAGGACGGGCAGCTTTGTCGTGGGGATCTGTGTGCAGAAACAGACAGGATAGTATGGGAAGAAACAACTATAGATGATCTTGTAGATTCTGTGACAGAGTGGAATTATGAGCTTTTGCAGGATGCAAAATCATATATGGACAATTCAGATAATTTATCGGATTTTGTGTTCCAGCACAGCCGCTACGAGGAGTTATGTGCAGACGAAAAGATACTGGATGCCATGTTTGACAGGACAAAGTATGCAGAACAGATAGAGCATATGGCACAGATGCTTGCAGAACAGTTAATTCAGAGTCTACAGTCAAAGGGGGATATTGACGGGGCGGTAAAGGAACTGGTACAGGGTATAAAGGAACAGCCTGAACAGAAGAAAGGGAGGGCAAGGTAAATGGCGGACAGCATACATTCCGTAAGGAAAACGCTGCGGCTTATGCCGTGTGAGGCAAAGGCGCTTTCGGATAAGGCGGGTGCGGCGGGGATGTGCGAAGCTGATTACCTGCGCCTGCTGATTACACAGAAACCAAATGACTATCCTGAAATCCGTATCCTTTTAAAAGACCTGATTAATGAAGTCAATGCAATCGGGAACAACATCAACCAGATCACAAGGAACTATAATTCAAAGCTGTACCGCACGGAGGACAGGGAGCTTTTGTGTGCTTACATGAAAAAACTCAACATGACCGTAAGGGAGGCGGCGGATAAGATAGGAAATCTGTAAGGAGGGCGGCTATTTGACGGAAACACAGGAAAAACGTCTGCGTGAAAACGGATATTTTCTCTATCAGGGCTGTCATTTCAAGCCGGTGCGTCAGTTCACGGAAATGGAAGGGGATTTTTTTGAAAGGACAAGGCGGCTGAGACGTGACGATGAACTTGGCATGATGGAGGCAGATTATAACGGGAAACAGAAACACCCATATTCTTATGAAGGGTTTTATGCGGCATCCACGGATAAGAAAGCAGATATTTTCTTCTGTCTTGAAACGATGAAGGAATATACACCCTGTACGCATGAGCTGCAGGAGTATGTCATGGAACCGGAAAAGAAACAGGACAAGGCGAAAACAAGGTAAAGGCGGCGGGGAAGATTGGCAATCAGCAAGATACTTTATATCGGGGACTGTGGAGCAGGATATGCGGGGAAACACTTGAAACAGGCGCTTGGCTATATCACCGTGCCGGAGAAAACGGGCGGAGGGCGGTTTGTTGGTTCCCTGAACTGCCAGCAGGAACAGGTGTATGAACAGATGCGGCAGACAAAGGAACAGTTTGGAAAGACAGACCAGAGGCAGGGATACCACCTCATCATATCCTTTGTGGAGGGGGAAGTGGATGCGGAAACTGCCTTTGAAGTAATCGGGAAATTTGCAAAGGAATATCTCGGAAAAGATTATGAGGCGCTGTATGCGGTGCATGACAATACGGACCATATCCACGGTCACATCATCTTTAACAGCGTCAGTTTCCGGGATGGCAGGAAGTACCGCTACAAGAAAGGGGACTGGGCAAAGGAGATACAGCCCATCACGAACCGCCTGTGCGAAGAATACGGGCTTTCCACGATTGAAATATCGGAGGACAGGGCGAAGAAGTCCGAGAATTACAAGGAATGGAACGATTTCAGGGACGGGAAATTTGTGTGGGCGGATATGATAAAGCGTGACATTGATGCAGCAATCATACAGTCGGCAACCTATGAGTCCTTTTTATCCGTGCTTTCCGATATGGGGTACGGGATCAAGAACGCATACCGGACAGAGGGAAAGTACCTTGCAATCAAGCCTATGGGTATGAGCAGGTTCAGGCGGTGTAAGTCACTTGGGGAAAATTACACGGAGGAACGCATACGGGAAAGGATTGAGCAGGAAAGTCTTTCTTCCTATAAGAAGATACAGGCGGTGCAGGAGACAAGGATTGTGCGGTGCCGGGTAAAGCACTATAAAAAGGCGAAAATGTCCGGCATACAGAAACGCTATTTTGCAAGGCTCTACAAAACCGGACTTTTAAAGAAACGCCCGTACAGCAAGGCTTGGCAGTACCGTGACGACATCAGGAAGATGCAGAAGCTTCAGGAAGATTACCTTTTCCTTGCAAGGCACGATGCCTCCACGGTGGGGGATATAAGGCAGGCGGCATTACAGATGGCGGACAGGAAGAAAGAGACTTCAAGGGAAAAAAGCCGGATATTCAAGGAACGTGCAAGGATGAAGCCGCTCTTTGACATTGCGGATGAGTTGGAAGGACTGCAAGAATGTGAAAACTGTTTCCAGCGGGGGGAGAACCTGTTTGAAAAAGAGCATATGCGTTATATGGAGCTGTCGGCACAGCTTGAAAAGGAAGGGTATACGGCAGGGCAGCTTGCGGAATTTAAGGAACATTACCGGAGTGAGATTGCACGGATAAGGGAAAAAGAAAAGGCTGTGGCGAAAGAGGAACGGATCGCCGCCCGTATCCTTGCGGAGATTACGGCAGGGGAAAGGGCAGGAAAACCGGAACCGGAAAAGGGACAGGAAAAGCAGAGGGGACGAAAAGAAAAAAGCAGGTAAGGCATGGCAGCCGGGAAGGGCTGCTTAATTTTTGCCCAAAACGGGCAGGATTGGAGGTTTTATGCAGGAACGGACAGTGCTTAGCGGCATGGATTTGAAAGCATATCTTGGCAGGCTGAAACAGAATCCGAAGTACACCGAGGAAATCATAAGGCTTATTGAGGATGACCTGCGGTTCGGTCTGACAAAGGAGGAAACAGAGGAATACAGCAGCGGCAGGTATGATTACAGGCAGATGCGTGTGTATTCCCGATGCCTGCGCAACGGTTACAGTAAAGAGGAAAAAGCGGCAATTTTAAAAGATGGTTTAAGCGGCGAGCAGATGGCGGTGGCACTGGAGTTTTATGAAAAAGGGGTTCCGATGGACACCATAACCGACGTGCTTTCCAGTGCGGAGAATACGGCGTATACCATGAAACGCCTTTTCTCACAGGTGCTTTGCCGGATAAAAGAGGCAGAGCCAGTGAGCGGGCAGGATACGGAATATGCAAAGGAGCTTATGAAGCAGATCCGTGAAGTGGTCGAGAAGATTTCCTGTCAGGAGAAACGGTACGACGCTTTGAATGAGAAACTCAAGGAAATCGGGACTGTGGGGCAGGATGCACAGATACAGGGCAACCTTATCGCACAGCTTTCCGAAAAAGATAAGTTGCTTGAAAAACAGCAGGATGAGCTGAACGAGGCGAGGGCAGCGGCTGCGAGACTGCGTGGGGAGATGGAAGAAATGAGGAAGGAGAGGAAAGCATTGGAGGAACAGGTAAAAAAGGCAGTCAGGGCAGAGCCGGATGCGGTGGCAGCGCCAAAAGAACCGGAAAAGGAAGAAAAGCCGGAAAAACAGACAGAGGGCAGTGCGCCCGGCGTGCCGGAATCAGCGCTTTACTCCGGAATAGAATACCATGCTGCAGTAGTGGATAAAGACGGTAATATTGTCCGGTTTGTTCCGGTGGAGCGCATGGAGAGGAAAGACCGGGGAAGTGTGATGAGTTCCATGTTCTCCCGCCTGTTCCTCAAAAAGAAAACGGACATCGTAAAGCTGCTTGCGGAAAAAGACCTTTCGCCGGAACAGCTTGTGCAGATAAGGTGTGCCATTGAAAAGGGGCTGTCAGAGAAGCAGTTGCTTGTGCTGATCAACAGCAAAATCCCGGCGGTGCAGATGGAGGAGATCATAAACATCGCTGTCTATGAAAATAAGATGAAGGAGGGGCAGTAATGGGGCTGATTGCAGTAACAGAAACGGCGGAACTGTTCCGGCAGAAAAATATATCCATGACAGAGAGGGACAAGGAGTTTGTGGTACAGTTTGCTTTCCGGACGAATGACAGGGAACTGACAAACAAGCTGATTGATGAGCTTATGGATGAAGGTGCAGACCGGAATGCCGTATGCAGGAAATACCAGACACTCACAGGCTTTGTGCCGGACTGGATACAGAGGATTGAAAACCTGCTCATTTCGCTTGAAATGTACCGTGTGCAGGAAGAACAGGCAGTAAAAACCTTATCGGAACTGCTGTCTGCCTGCGGCATTTCCATGAGCGAGGATGAAATCCGGCGGACGGATACCGCACAGATGCAGGAGCGGGTTAAGAAAGAAGCAAGTTTATAGGAGGTTTCGGCTGAATGAAGCAGGAAATGGAAACTACTGGGGTAAACAGCGTTGTAGCATGGTATCATGAGGAATTTAAAAAACCGTTGGAAGAAATTTATGAGGATATTTTCTTTCGGATGGACAATTTTGAAGGGGAGGCATGGTATGGCGATATAGAGATTTATGCCGGAATTGGAGTGTGTCAGCCTGAACCGGAACATTTGGAAACGGTCCAGAAAGCATTGAAGATTTTAGGATATGAAACACATGTCATTAACCGTGATGGAAAGAGGTATCTTTTGCCCGGTGAGTATTGCGAAAAGGAAAATTTGATAGTCTGTTCTGAAAACTTATTAAAGGAAACAAAACAATATAAGGAACTGGAAGGGGAAGAAAATTATGAAATCACATGCATTTTAATAAAAGGAAGTCCGGAAAAACCGGAGGATGTGATTGCTTATGCAGAGCAGGCAGATGATTATCTTATATTGTACCCATTGGAAAAATCGCAGGAAGTAACGCAGTCATGTGGGTTTCACTTTGATAGTGAGGTGTTTTTCCCACTGGAAAAGGGTTATGACATTATTTTTATGACAGCCGAACGGCACCATGATATTTGGACGATGCTTGGAGAGTATGAGAAAGAAAAAGTTTTGCATGAGCAGGGTTTTGTAAAGTATCTGGAATATTGCAGAGAAAATATGATTACGACAGACTATCTGCAGAAAGAAACTTCCTATTTTGGTTCAGATTTAGAATCCCTTTACAGGAAGAAATTGAAACAGGCAGAGCTTAACAAAGGTGCAAGATAACAGGAGGTGGAATATATGGCGGAAGAAATACAGGAGGCGGTCCAGATTATCCGTGTCGGCTATGACGGGATAGAGATTGCGATGAAAGTATGCGGCGGCACCATAGCGGGGATGAAAAAGGCGCTGGATTTCCTGATTGCGGTCATGGACCATGAGAAAACATTGGGAAAGACAGATATGCGCAGGCTTCTTATGAAAGGCGGGGACTTACAGGTGTTCCAGTTCCCGACGGAGGACAGGGCAAAAGTGGAGAAGATGGCGAAAAAATATGGGCTTCTTTATTCCGTCCTGCCCGACATCAACAAAAAGGACGGTATGAGTGAGATCATCTTCCATACGGAGGCAGTCCCACGGGTAAACATGATGATACAGAAACTAAAATCCGGCAGGATTGCCACGTTTGACGATTACTTGAAAAACGGTGATGAAAAAGAAATGGATAAGGTGCTGTCTTTCCTGAAAGAGCAGAAAAAGGGAAACGACAGCCTCCACACTGAGGAAGCGGCAAAGGCGGGGGAGGCGCTGGAAGGGCTGATTGAGAAAGTCGGCAACTACGCTATGGAGAAAAAGAGCATCAGTGTGGAGGAGGTAAAGGAGAATTTCAGCCTTGAAAACGAACAGGCGGAAAAGGTAGTGGGGCAGCTTGAGCGGATCGGCGTCCTTTCCAAAGAAGAAGGCGGGCAGCGTAAAGTCCTGATGGACAAAGACGTATTTTTAAACCGCATGAAGGGATACCGGGAACTTGCGCAGCGTATGCAGGCAGTAGCCGCCGCACAGAATCCTGACCTTGCTGACATTACCATTACAAAGAAACTGATAACGGAGGAAAATGACCATGCCATAAAGACAAGGATACCGGGAACATGGGGCGAAAACGCTCAGTATGTATGGATCAACAAGGATAAGGCAATGGAAATCCATGAGGGCAAGACCATACTGACTTTTCTTGACCGTGACAAGGATTACAAGATTTATTCCGCAGATAACCGGGTAGTTGCAACCATGAAAGGTAAGGAACTGTATGAAGGGCATTATGACAGCGTGGGTGCGGAAGTGCGGAAACGCTATGCAGACGTGGAACGGAAAGCAAAGGAAAAAGAGAATATGCGGAAGAAAAAGCCTGCACCGAAAAAAGCGCCTGCGCCCCCAAAGAGGTAGCCGCCTATGGTACAGAACAAGAAAAAAGTGTCTGTATGGTTCGTCGTATTGGGGGCGGTGCTGTGCGCCTATGCGGGTTATCTCTTAAATGGCGCATGGGAGCCGGGAATGGAAATGAATGCCTTTCTGGAGTCCTTCAACCGTGTGTGCGCTGAACCATTCGCAAATTATTATAATGAAACAACCTTAAAAGCGGTAGTGATAGCCTTAATTGTCTATGCTACCGCCCTTTTAATGTATATCACAAGCCAGCGGAATTTCATGCCGGGAAAGGAATTTGGAACGGCAAGGTTTGAATCTCCGCAGATGGCAAACAAGATACTGGCTGACAAGGACGAGAATTTCAACCGTATCCTGAGCCAGAACGTGAAAATGTCATTAAACTTCCGTCGGCTGAAACTTAACGGCAACATTTTAATCTGCGGCGGTTCCGGTGCAGGAAAGACCTTTTATGAGGTAAAGCCGAACCTGATGCAGATGCCGCATAACTGTTCCTTTATCTGTACCGATCCCAAAGGGGAAATCTTACGAAGCTGCGGGGAGATGTTAAAAAATAACGGTTACAGCGTAAAGGTCATAAACCTTCTGGAAATGGAAAAGTCGGACTGTTACAATCCCTTTTCCTATATCCGTGAGGAAACGGACGTGGTGAAGCTGATCACGAACCTTATCAGCAATACCACGCCAAAGGGCGCAACACCCTCCGATCCGTTCTGGGAAAAGGCGGAGGGGCTGTTCTTACAGGCAATCTTTTATTATGTGTGGCTGGAAGAACCGCCCGCAAGGAGGAACTTTGAGACAGTCTTACAGCTTTTGGGTGAGGCGGAAGTGACAGAACAGAATAAACCCTCAAGACTGGATGTGCGCATGAAATTCCTTGAGGAAACGTCAAAGCTCGGCTCGGCGCACCCTGCGGTGAAACAGTACAACAAGTGTATGCGTGGTGCAGGCGATACCGTCCGTTCCATTATCATCAGCGCAAATTCACGGCTTGCCTTTCTGGAAAACAAACAGGTACTCCGTCTCCTGTCAAGGGATGACTTAGACCTTGCGGAACTTGGTATCGGCGTGAACGGGGACGGGGAGACGAAAACGGCGCTTTTCTGTGTCATTCCGGATTCCGACAAGTCCTACAATTTTATCATCGGAATGCTCTATACACAGATTTTTCAGGAGCTTTACTATCAGGCGGACTTCAACTGCGGCGGGCGGCTCCCGATCCATGTTACCTTCATGCTTGACGAGTTTGCAAATGTCGCACTGCCGGATGATTACTGTTCCCTCCTGTCAACCATGAGGTCCAGGGAGATTTCCAGTATCATCATTATCCAGAATTTTGCCCAGTTAAAGGCGCTTTTTAAGGACACATGGGAAACCATACCCGGCAACTGCGATACGTTTATCTATCTCGGCGGCAATGAGCAGAGTACGCACAAATATGTTTCGGAACTGCTCGGCAAAGGTACGATTGACAAGAAATCAAGCGGAGAGACAAAGGGAAGGCAGGGTAGTTCCTCACGCAATTATGACGTGCTTGGCAGGGAACTGTTCACACCTGACGAAGTGCGGAAACTTGACAATAAAAAGTGCATTATCTTTATCCGTGGTTTTGATCCGATTATGGACAACAAGTTCATACCTTTCGGACACCCGGCATTTGACCAGACCGCCGACGGAAAAGGAAAACCATATGACCATGTTCCGGGAGGCAGAGGAGGCGGGCAGGTGCAGCTATACCAACTGCTGACACCGAAGGCTCTTTCCTATTATGAGGGGCTGAAAAAGAAAGGCGAGAATGTCTATATTGACAAAATCGACTATGAGGACTTTGAGCTTCTCACGGACGCTGGCATGAAGAAACGCTTCATCAGCATGGAAGAACAGGAGCAGAAGGAACAGCTCAACAGGGAACAGGACAATGAACTCATGTATGCACAGGAAGATGAACCGGAGCAGGAGACAGCGGAGCCGGAACCGAAGCCGAAACAGGCGGCAAAAGAGGCTGTACCGAAACAGGAAACCACGGGGCGCAGGCTTGAAGGCGAAGATACCATTATGAACCGTATGGCACAGTGGAAGTATTCCAAAGAGCAGAAAGACGAGCTGCATAAGATGATTGCGCTCGGTATGCCCACAAAAACCATACTGGCGGTATTCTACCCGGAAACAGATGTCATAAAGATGCGTGAAATCAGAAAAACATTCCAGACAGTAAGGCATTCAGAAAATTAGGGACAGTTCCCATTGGAAAGGCGGTGGTTAAAGCAGCAGCGCATCGGGGAAAGCCCGATTAAACAGTTTTCCGGGGAAAACCCGTTTTGATAGAGCAGTCAATAACAATTTAAAAACCAATATGAAAAGGAGATTATTTTTATGCGTAGAACAGAGATTATTTCAGAGACAATGGCAACAGGTACACAGACAGCAGAGGCAAAGGCAGGAAAGGGCAGGTTATCAAGAGCAAAAAAGGCAGTGACAGCATTCTGCGGTGCGGCATACCTTGCGGTCAACGGACTGCCTATGACAGTGTTTGCATCAGGTGCAGGAACAGGTGCGATCACACAGCCGCTTGACAACTTAAAGACGCTTGTGATTGCGGTCATCGGTGCGGTGGGTGTCATTATCCTTGCAAAGAACGTCATGGAATTTGCACAAGCATACCAGCAGCAGGATTCTTCCACGATGAACTCGGCATTAAAGGGCATTGTAGCCGGAATTATGATGGCAGGTATCTCCACGGTTCTTTCTTTCCTCGGTTTCTAAGAAAAAACAGCAGCAGGGGAGGGCGGGGACACTGCCCTTTCCCGGAAAGGAGAGAGGTGAGGATTAAGTGGATATTTTCAAGTTAGGGGAAAAGATACTGGACCTTCTGGAAATGGTGTTTGGTTTCTGGAACAATCAGGTAAGCCTTGTATTTGCCCTGTTGGGGCAGTCCCCGGTGAGTTTTAAGGGCGGCGGTCCGTGGGGGCTGGTGGAGAGTGTGCAGCCTGTATTCGTGGCAGTGGGTTCGTCCCTTGTGGTGCTGTTCTTCGTGATAGGGTTCTGTTCGGAGAGCGTGGACGTGCGTGAGGAGATGCGGTTTGAAGTGATCCTGCGTATGCTGATAAGGCTCGGACTTTCAGAATGGCTTGTGGCAAACAATGTCACTATCATGAAGGCATTCTTCAATACAATCGGGAACCTTGTAAACGCACTGTCGGCGGGGAATTACACAACGCTTACCATTGACAGTACACAGGCACAGATTATTAAGGATTTAGGTTTCGGTGAGGGGCTTATCATGCTGATACTGGCGGCGCTGTTAAGTGTCATTGTCATTATCTGCGGCTTTTTTATGATATACACGGTGTATTTCCGGTTTTTGAAAATCATGGTTATTGTGCCAATCGGTTCCATTGCCTTTTCCACACTGGCAGGCAACCGGAATGTGGCGAATACGGCAAGCACCTATGCCAAATATTTCTTATCCGTTGTGTTTGAGGCGGTCACGATGGCACTGGCAATCATGCTGTGCAATGCGTTTATCAGTGCGGGGCTTCCGTCCTTTACAGGAAGTTACTCGGACTGGGCAAAGACGCTGATCTATCTGTGTGAGATGACCTTTACGATTGCCCTTACCGTGGGGAGCGTGAAAGGGGCGCAGTCGCTTACAAGCAAAGCATTAGGATTATAGGAGGGCAGTATGGAAATAAGACCATTGACAGAGGCAGAACGGAAATACACTTACACACAGAGTATGCAGATCCGGGGGCAGACAGGAAGTATCGGAATCTTACAGGGCGGATATGGGGCAGACAATGAATTTCATTCCGATTTCCATGAACTAAACAACCGTTTAAAAACGGATGAATTTGAAGCAGAGTTAAAAGAAGTTCTGTGTTCCGGTGAAAACAGCGTTTTAGAAAATCTGGATATAATGCGGGATTTTTCATTGCAGCATTCCCAAAATGGATTTCCGGGGACGGAGTACGGTTTCCGTGTGGAAACGGAGAAACATGCATATCTTGTACGATGCAATCCTGAAAAAGAAAGTGACAATGTTGAAATCCACTGTTATGTGAAGGAATGGCTTGATAACCATATCAGCAAGGCAGAAAAGGGTATCAGGTTCATCAACAGCAGGTATGATGAGCTGTTCCGCATTGCAGACGGGGAAAAAATCAAAATCAAGTATTCGGATGGCGAAGAACAGGAGCGTGTCTGCCGCTATATTGACGAATACCATACGGAAATAGGCAATAACCTGTACCATATCTGCCAGTTTGCGGAAATCATGGAACGGAACGGATCGGAATATACACCAGTTGAACCGGAAACAAGACAGCTGGAGGAAAAGGAACAGGGGCAGGAAGAAAAAACGGAGGGGACACTGGAACTGAAAACCAGTTTCGGGACTACGGAGAATGTAACGCTGACAGTCAACACCTACGTTGACAACAACAGCCTTTATGTAGGAATGATCACAGAGGAGGACGGGTTCCCGGAGCCTTACGGCGATGTGACGGTAAACCTGCTTGCCGCTGTCCCTCCCTACTGTGCCTTCGTGGATACGAACAACATGCCGGAGCTTGAGGACTTCCTTGTAAAAAACGGGATTGCGGAGTTTACCGGACTGATGCAGCAGAGCGGCTATTGCAGCTATCCCCTTTATCTGTTCGATATGGAAAAAATGCGTGAGTTATGCCCTGACGGAATGGCGGCATATGAGCAGGAAAACGGACTGGACAAGAAGCCGGAGAAAAAGGAAAAAAGCAGATAGGGAACTTATTCAGGAGGTATAAAGATGGTAATTGAAATCAACAAGGATATAGACCGTTACAAGGAATCGGTTGTCATGGGGCTGACAGCAAAACAGCTTATCTTCTCCGTGGCGTCGGTTGCGGCGGGCGGCGGGATTGTCCTGCTGTTATACCGCTATATCGGTCTTACCCCCAGTGTGTATGTGGCAATCCCGGTTGCCGCACCGATAGCGCTTGGAGGGTTCTATTCATTCAATGGAATGGGGTTCTATGAGTATATGGGAAGAAAGATGCGTATGCTCTTTGCCAACCGCCCGCTTGCCTATGCGTCCACCGAAGGAGAGGAAACAATCCGTGAAATCCGCATGGAAGAGGAAACAGCAAAAAAGGCGGATAAAAAGAAGGACAAAAAGAAAGGCAGCGGGAAAAAGAAAGCAAGTAAAAAAAATAAGAAAGGCAGGAAATGAGAATGAGGAAGAAAGCAGTGAAAGTTGTAGCAGGGATCGTTGCAGTTGTAGTGGGAGCCGTTGTCGGTACAGTCATTTACAGGGCAAGACATTAGGGAAAACGTAAAAAACAGGAAGGAGGCGTGTGTATGAAAAAGAGAACAGGAAAAATCGTGGCTGCTGTAGTAGCAGTTATCGCAGCCGTAATCGGTGTGACCGTGTACAGAGCAAGGCACTAAGAAAAGACAGGGAACAACAATAATGGAATAACTGACCTTTATTGGTCGGAAAGTTCTGGTATCATGCAGCCGGGACTTTCCGGCTGCAATGCCTTATGGCAATGCTGAAAACAGCATAGAAAGGGAGGTCAGATTTGGGCTTATTTGCAGACGGATTCAAGGAGCTGAAAAAAGCAAGCGAACCACTTTACAAGGCTCCGAAATCCATACAACAGACGATTGAGATCATGAAGGTGGCAGAGAACGGCATTTTTGAGGTGGCAAAGAACCGCTTCTCAAAGTGCTACCGTTTTCAGGACATCAATTACACCACTACAAATGAAACAGAGCAGATTGACATTTTTGAGCGGTACTGTAAGTTTTTAAATTCGCTGGATGTGAGTTTTAAAATCACAATCAACAATAAGAACAAGGATATGGAACAGGTCAGGGATTATGTGTTCTTACAGCGGCAGGACGACGGTTATGACGGTTTCCGCAGGATTTACAACGACATCATGGAACAGAAAATCCATGAGGGCAGACAGGGGATAGAGCAGGAGCGCTATCTTACCATTACCATTGAGCGCAAGAATTTTGAGGAGGCGAAAGCACAGTTTGCAACCATTGAAGCATCAGTGCATAAGGCATTCGGGGAACTTGGCGCTGAGATCGTGCCGCTTTCCGGCAATGAGAGGATTAAAGTCCTGTATGACTATTACCATTTGGGGGATGAAAACAGCTTTGACTTTGACATCAGGGAGGCGAAAAAGGTCGGTGCGGACTTCCGCAATGATTTGTGCAACAGCATGATACAGTTTTATCCGGATTATTTCAAGGATGAAAAGAAATTCTGCCGTGCATTGTTTATCAAGAAATACCCGTCCAGTCTTTCAGACCGTTTCCTGAATGAGATTACAAGCCTTCCGGTACATTCCATTACAAGCATTGATGTAGTGCCGATCCCAAAGGACATGACAACGAAGATTTTGCAGAAGAAGTACCTCGGCATTGAGTCGGACATCATCAAGCAGCAGCGTGTGAGGAACAAGAACAACGATTTTTCATCGGAAATCTCATACAATAAGCGGATTGAGAAGAAAGAGATTGAGGAAATCATGGACGATGTAAGGGAAAATGACCAGTGCCTTTATTATGTGTCCGTGACGATTATCCTTATGGCAGACACGAAAGAGGAACTTGACAGCATGACGGAGACGGTGGAAACCATAGGCAAGCGCAACTCCGTCACGATAGAGGAACACTATCTGAAGCAGAGGGAGTCTTTGAATACTGCACTGCCGATTGGCGTGAGACAGGTGGAAACCATGCGAACCATGCTGACACAGAGCCTTGCGGTGCTTATGCCGTTCAACGTGCAGGAACTGAACGACAAACAGGGCTGTTATTACGGTATCAATCAGGTGTCGAAGAACATCAATATCGGCAACCGCAAAAAGCTGATTAACGGCAACGGTTTTGTGTTCGGTGTTCCCGGTTCGGGTAAGTCGTTCTTCTGTAAAATGGAAATGGGCAATGTGTTCTTATCCGGCAATGATGAGATTATTGTCATTGATCCGATGAACGAATATTTTGACATTGCGCAGACTTACGGCGGCACGGTGGTGAATATGTCAACTTATACGGATAACTATGTCAATCCGCTTGACATGGACGTATGGAGTCTTGACCTGAACGACAGCAAGGGCATGATAAGGGAAAAGGGCGAATTTATGCTCGGATTGTGTGAACAGTGTATGGGGGAGAGCCTTAATTCAAGGCAGAAGTCCATTATTGACCGCTGTGTGCGCAAGCTCTACATTGAGATTGCACGGAACAGGGAAAAGTATGTGCCAATCATGTCTGATTTCTATGAAATACTGATGAACCAGCCGGAGGACGAGGCAAGGGATATAGCGTTGTCACTGGAACTGTTTGTCAACGGTTCATTGAATATCTTCAACCACCAGACGAATGTAGATGTGGATAACCGTTTTACAGTATATGGAATCCGTGATTTGGGTACAGAACTTTCGCCAATTACCATGCTTGTAATGATGGAAAGCATACAGAACCGTATTATTGCAAACGGAAAGAGGGGCATTGCAACATGGCTCTACATTGATGAGTTCCACGTCCTGTTAAACTCGGAGTATTCCGCTAAGTATTTACAGCAGTTATGGAAGAAGGTGCGTAAGCAGGGCGGTCTGTGTACCGGGATCACTCAAAATATCGTTGACCTGCTGCAAAACTATACGGCGACAACCATGCTTGCCAACTCGGAGTTTGTGGCACTCTTAAAACAGGCGAATACGGACAGTTCACGCATGGCAGAGGTAATCGGCGTGTCGGAGGCGCAGTTGCGGTTCGTAACCAACACATCAAGCGGAATGGGGCTTATGAAGTGCGGAAACGTGGTAATTCCTTTTGACAATACCATTGAGAAAGGGACAGACCTCTATAATCTGTATAATACCAATATCCATGAGAAGATTGCAATGGAGAAGAAAAAGAATGATGAGCTGCAATAGATAGTCACATTTTGACAATACAGGGTTAAGGACAGGGCTTGTGGCTCTGTCCTTACAGATTGGAGGCTGTTATGAATATTACGGATATAAGGGGAATCTGACAGCATTTAAGCCATAGGGTTTAGGTGCTGTTTTTTGCCTTAAAACGGAGGTGGTGAATATGGACATTAGTGTATCCAAAAACAGACAGTTACAGTATACAGGAGCAAGAGACAACGTAGCTGTACAGGGCAATGTCATTATCAATAAGGACTGTCTTGCAGCCTTACAGGATCTGCCGGATAAAAGTGTGGATTGCTGCATTACATCGCCGCCCTATTACGGGCTTCGTGATTATGGCATGGAAGGACAGATTGGCAGAGAGCCAACGCCGGAGAAATATGTAGCAAGGTTAGTGGAAGTTTTTCATGAGCTTTACAGAGTCCTTTCAGACAGCGGCACTTTCTGGCTGAATATTGCAGATTCGTATTGCGGAACGGGAAGTAAGGGAGCGTGCCTTGATCCGAAAAACCCAAAGGGGAGAAACGGACAGAAAATATCCCTGACACAGAATGTAAAGGGCTGTAAAAATAAGGACATGATAGGGATTCCGTGGATGGTAGCATTTGCTTTAAGGGATTCCGGCTGGTATTTGCGCAGTGACATTATCTGGCAGAAGGGAAATGCAATGCCGGAGAACGTGAAGGACAGACCTACACGGAGTTATGAACATGTTTTCCTATTTTCCAAATCCAATAGGTATTATTATGACGCATCTGCGATTGCAGAACCGATTGCACCGTCCACGGCAGCAAGATATATGAGAGGGCGCAGCGACAGCAACAAGTATTCAGTTGCGGTACCGGGACAGGGAAATGGGAAGATACAGGGAATCAACAGACCAAGAGAAGCGGGGGAGATAAAAAGCGGGGATATTTCCCCATGCAGAAACAGCAGGGATATATGGCTGATAAATACAGTTGCTTATAAGGGAGCGCATTTTGCGGCTTTTCCCCCGAAACTGGCATTAAAGTGTATACTTGCAGGTTGCCCGGAGGGTGGCATTGTGATTGATCCCTTTTTTGGGAGCGGAACGACAGGGCTTGTTGCAGCCGAAAACAGGCGGCGTTATATTGGAATTGAGCTGAATCCTGAATACTGCACGCTTGCGTCAGAACGAATTGGGGGTGCAGGAATTGAAGATTAAAAAAGTGGATGACAAGCCTATGGTGATCCACACAAAAGAAAAACCCAAACTGAAAGTAAAGGGAGCGCCTGAAACAAAAATTAAGGGCAGGAATATCCTTACAGTCCGGCATGGACCAAAGATTGCCGGATCATCAACAGAGAAAAGCATTGTAAAAAACGGAAGGATAAAGCTGAAAAAGAGTTCTGTCCATGTTACGGATAAAAGAAAAACGGGACAGGCAAAAACGGTTTCTGACAGCATGGAATACAAGGGCAGAAACGGCACTGTGCAGGGCAGGAAAGAGAGCAGTGCCGCACAGGGCAGAAGCGGCAATGGAAACGTGCAAAACAGAAAAGGGAGTGTCACTGTACAGGACAGGAGCGTATATGGGACTGTACTGGGCAGAAAAGAGAGCGGCGCTGCACAGGATAAAAGGGAGAGTGCAGGTACACGGGGCAGAAATACAGACGGAAACACGCAGGGCAGACAGGGAAAAGAGCAGGAAGTCCGGCAGTCCGTGAACAAAGAAAACAGTATGTATGCAAAGCAAACGGGGTTTGCTTCGTACCGTAAATCAAAAGCGGAGAAAGAGGCGGCTATCAAGAAGAAAACCCCGGTGTCATCTGCTGTTGTTTCGGTGGCGGCTAAAACCACATTAGATGAGATGGAAGGCGGCAGCGAGGTTTATGAGGCATATATGGCGGCTGACACGCTGGCGAAGCCTGCCACAAATGCCATTGATGCGGGCAGGAATTTGTACCGTTCACAAGTGGCTAAAGCAAAAGCGCAGAAGATTAAGAAAAAGAAGTCCGGCAGCCGTATCAGGGAGAAAGCCATAAAAGAAAGTGCGGTAAAAACAGCAAGGAAAACCGCACAGACAGCGGCAAAGGAAACTGCCAAAGAGACAGGAAAGAAAGTTGCAAAAGAAACATCAAAAGCTGCGGCAAAAACGGCGGCAGCTACGGCAGGCACAGGAGCGGGCGGCGTACTTGCCGGAATTGCGGCGGGTGAGGCTGTCGGGATCGCTATGGATAAACGTGATATGAAAAATTCCACAAGGAACCGTATGATAAAGCTGTTTGTGGCAAAAATGCGGCAGGAAGAAAATCAGGACAATATCGGGAAAGCCTTAAAGGACATTGTATTGATGCGCTTTTCCATGATGGCAAAGTATATCGTGCGGTATGTGGGGCTGTTCCTGCTTTCGCTTTTTGCAATCGTGGCGATCATTGCACTTCCGGTCATTGCAGTCATAGCGATTATTTACAATTCGCCGTTAGCGATATTCTTCCCGTCCATATCATCGGGGGAAACGACACAGGAAGTCCTATCGGCGTATGTATCGGAATTTAATGATGCGGTCAATGCGGAACTTGCGGACTATGCCGGATATGACACAAGTGAAAAAATCTATGTCAATTTTGAGGGTTCCGGCACACCGGATAATTTCTGTGACATACTCATGGTCTACATGGTAAAGCATGGGGACGGTGACACTGCAACGGATATGACGGATAAGGCAAAGCAGAACCTGAAAGCTGTCTTTGACGATATGTGCAGCTACACCATTACCAGCAGGACCGATACGGAGACCGACGATGAGGGTAACACGACAACCACAACGGTCAAAGAGGTCAATGTGGAACTGAAATCGTGTTATGACATGATTTCGGTCTATGGGTTCAATGCGGAAGAACAGGCGATGCTTGCCGAACTGATGAAGCCGGAATATCTTGCAATGATCGGCTATACTGGCGGTGGCGGTGATCCGGGGGAGGGGATTTCTCCCGAACAGTATCAGGCAATCGTGGATGCCATTTCTGATGAAAACGGAAAGAAGGTAGTAGCGTTTGCATTGTCAAAGGTAGGCTATCCGTACAGTCAGGCATACCGTGACAGCGGGGACTATTATGATTGCAGCTCCCTTGCCTATTACGCATGGCGCAGTGCGGGGGTAAGCATCATGTACGAGGGTTCCAATACGGCGGCAAGTGAGGGAAAGCTGTGCTATGACAACAACCTGCTTGTGAACTATGATGAGATGCAGCCGGGGGATCTGATTTTTTACAGTTATGACAGAAACGGGCGCTTTATGAACATTACACATGTGGCAATCTATGTGGGCAATGGAAAAGTAGTTGAGGCGGCAAATGCAAGGCTTGGGGTAGTATACAGACCAGTGCAGGGGCGTTCTTCCATAGTGTTCATTGGCAGACCTAGATAGGCGGTGTATATGGCAAAAAAGAAAGAGACAGAGAACCTTGCGGAAGAACTTGCAAAATCCTTTGAACGGTGGGAACACCTGAGAGAACATGGCGGCAGTGATCCGTCCTATGCGGATGGCACGAACATGAACCTTGTAAGGAACCATATCATGTACTATAAAAACAAGATGGTGGAGCAATACGGCACGGATTACGAAAAATACCCGGAAATTTTCTACCGGGAAGTGCCGCCAAAAGTAAGCGAAAATTATATGGCAAGGGCAGGTGAGATAAAAGACGGTGCGGCGCAGGCTTTGGAATATTATATTTCCGATCCCAACTTTTTCTATCTCCTTGCAAACAAGGATGTTCTGACGGAAAAAGAGGCGAAGCAGATAAGCCTGCATAACGTGCTTGGGTATGCCTCCGGGCTTGCAAGAGCCATAAAAGATGGGGATCTGATTACAATGCGCCGACATGCGGGCAGACCGGAGGGTTATCTGGAGTCCTTTGCCCAGTGCGCCACACGGATGATGAATATCATAAATGACAGGAAAAAAGAGCCGGGACAGATACAGGGAGACGGGCAGCTTTCTTTGTTCCAGTTTGGCATGGAGACAGGGCAGCGCCGATAAGCGCTGTCTTTTTATGCGGATAAAAGGAGGAAAGCATGAAATTAGAAGATATGATTATGGTGGTGGAAAACCGGAAAGGGACGGAAACCAATTATCTGTTGAACCTTACAGATTATATGGAGGCAGCATTAAAGCTGTGGGGAGAACATGCAGAGGATATGGCAGGAGCCATAGGCACACTGTATGGAACAAAGGCAGGAAAGGCGGACTGGAGCGATCTGTATATTGCGGCAAACAAGAGTATCCATGCGTCATTTTGTGGGAGTGAGCCGCAGTTAAGGGAGTTCCTTTCAGGACGATTTAATGATGGCGAATGGTCTTTTGATGCGGAATGCTGCTCTAAGGACTGTCTTGACGTTCTGCGGATATACAACATGAAGCCGGACGGACATTCGCTGTTCCCTTACCTGCATTATGAACCTGTGGAGCATACTTTCCATGCCGGGGAAGTGCTTCATAACATGAACGGGAATGACTACCGTGTGCTTGCGGCGTTAAGCCCACAAAATCTGCTGTTAATGAGCATGAGGGACAGCCAGATCATAGTGGGGAATGGTGTCCGGTTTTATGAGAGATACCCAAAAGGGGAACGTCCCGACAGTGACAGCATGGTAACAGGCATAGAGTGGGATCATGGCGTTTATTTAGGGAATGACATTACAAGGATTGACTTTGACATTCTCAAACAGGAGTATGGAGAGCCTGACAGGGTGGAGAATGTTTCAGACCTGCGGGATAAGATACGGAAGGATTTCTGGATGCAGAAGAATGTGGAGCAGAAAGAGGGACTGCCGGAGAGGGTAAGAAACACAGCAAGGGACTGTCTTGAAAATAATTTTGGGACAAGTGAGCCGGACGTGTTCGATAAAATGCTTGACAAGGGAATGTATGACGGAATGTACCATGCGAAAGAAGAACAGAAAAAAATATCAGGACAATCACGCTGAAAAGGGGGAAATCATATGGAAAAAATATCAGGAAAAGAAACAGTTAGAAACATGGAGCATCTGGTAAAGCTGCTTCATAAGGAGTGGGAGCGTTCCGGCAGGACGAAGGCGGAAGTATCCATAGACACTGCGGATGTAATGACAGTTGAATCAAGGCTTGCGGAGGAAATACAGGCAAGACAGGGGCAGCTTGAAGCACAGGAAATGCCCTTTAAGGAGTGCATGGAGCTTTCCAAAGAGAACTTTGTACTCCTGCGTCTGGCAAAGAAGATAAAGAAAGCAGCGGACAGGTCAGAGCGCCGGGAAAATGCCGTTTCATTTACTGTGGAGATGGATAAGGAAGAATACAAGCTGTTTTCCACACTGATCAAGGTACAGGAGGCTTAGTTTTATTGGGAAAGAAATATAACATCATTTATGCTGATCCGCCGTGGCAGTATAAGGTATATTCTAAAAAAGGGGAAGGGAGAAGCGCAGAAAATCATTACCATACAATGAACATTGAGGATATACGGTCATTGCCTGTTGGAAGAATAGCCGATGACGACTGTATCCTTTTTTTGTGGATCACTTTCCCCTGTTTAATTGAAGGAATATCTGTCATGGAGGCATGGGGATTTACCTATAAGACCTGCGGGTTCAACTGGGTAAAACGGAATAAAAAAGCAGACACGTTCTTTATGGGACTCGGTTTCTGGACACGTTCCAATTCGGAAATCTGTATCCTCGGTACAAAAGGCAGACCAAAGAGGGTATCAAAAGCTGTGCCGCAGGTGTGCGATGCAAGGATTATGGAGCACAGCAAAAAGCCGGACGAGATACGGGAGCGGATTGTGGAACTGTGCGGGGACATACCACGGATAGAACTGTTTGCAAGGCAGAGATACGAAGGATGGGACTGTCTAGGCGATGAAATAGACGGAAGGGATATAAGGGAGGCAATACTTGATGTTTAGCGCAAAAAGAAAATATAACATCATTTATGCTGATCCGCCGTGGAAATATGACCGGAAAGTTGGACAGGGGGTTGCAGAGGACCATTACCACACAATGAATATAGAAGATATATGTTCGCTGCCTGTCGGGGCAATTGCCGCTGATGACTGTGTGCTTTTTTTGTGGGTGACTTTTCCGTTCCTTACAGAAGGGCTTTTGGTTATGGAGCGGTGGGGGTTCAGTTATCAGACCTGTGGATTTAACTGGGTAAAAAGGAATAAAAAGGCAGATACCTTTTATTTCGGACTCGGTTTCTGGACACGTTCCTGTTCGGAAATCTGTATCCTCGGCACAAAAGGCAGACCAGAGAGGGTTTCCATAAATGTACCGCAGGTGTGCGATGCAAGGATCATGGAACACAGCAAAAAGCCGGATGAAATACGGGAGCGGATTGTGGAACTGTGCGGGGATTTACCACGGATAGAACTGTTTGCAAGGCAGAGATACGAAGGATGGGACTGTCTTGGGGACGAGATAGACGGAAAAGATATCAGGCAATCAATATTGGAGGTATAAAAGTATATGACATTTGATGATATAAAGGCAAGTGAGATCAGGGAGAAGATTTTCCCTATGGTACTGGAAGAAGCGTGCAGACAGTGGTGCGAGTTCCTGCCGGATGCACCGGAACGTGCAGACGGGGAGGGATTTGCAGAGTTCTTCTATGAAATTTTTCAGGAAAAGGAACTGGAATATGCAAGACAGATATATGAAATGGAGGAACAGGAGGCAGTAAAAACGCCAAAGGAGAAAAACAGATAAAGGGGGCTGTATATGAGTGCAGACACTAAGACATCAAAGCTGTATGATGCTGCCATAGATGAAGTGACTGGAAACGGGCGGGCATGGAAAAGCGTGTGCAGGCTTACGGGGCAGCTCTACCGCTATGAGTTTGACAATATCCTCATGGTCTATATGCAGAGACCGGGGGCAAAGCTGATTGCAGACTTCGACACATGGAAAAAGGTAGGGCGGTATGTAAGGCGTGGCAGCAAGGGTATCGCAATCTTCCCGTCAAGAGCCTTAAAACCGGATATGCGGTATGTTTTCGACATATCCGATACCGGGGGCAGGGAAAGCCGCCTGACATGGGAGCTTGATAAGAACACCATGAAAGCCTACTCTGCGTGGTTACGGGACAAAGAGGGCATTGTCCCAAGGGAAAAAGAGGGAACTATCCTGCCGGAAGGAAAAGAATCTGATAAATCTTTCCTAAAAGACTTTACAGAAAGCAGAATCGGAGTCATAATGGACTCAGAATTTAGTGAGCGTATCACTGAGTTCACGAATTTAGCAGGAAACAAACAGATAACAGAAAATGGCAGAGTGCAAGAGATTACGGCAGTAGAAGCGTTAAAAAGAAGCGTCATGTATGCGGTATTTACAAGATGCGGCTTTGACCTTCCCACTGAAAAACAGGATTTCTCCTTTATTACCGCATTTACGAAAGAGGAGGAAGTCTACCGTTTAGGATCTCTGCTCAGCGATATATCCTGTGAAGTGCTGAGAGGCATTGCAAATGATTTGAAGCAGATGGAAGAAAGGAGTATTGCAAATGGCAGAGATAACAATGACGTATCACGAGGGAGCGGACGGGATGCTGTACCCGTTGCTTACGGCACCGGAGGAAACGGTGAGCATGACAAACTTGGGGAAATTCGCAGTGAGGGCGATGGAGTACCTGAAAGAGAACCACAACGACAGATACCGGACATTAAAGAGGTTCGGGAAACTGGCGGAGAAGATGCAGGAAGTGGAGAACGAGGCGAACCGGATGATGGACGAACTGGAGAACAGCTACCTGAAAAACAACCCGCCGGGGGACAGAAACTCGACAATGGAGATGTGGCAGCTACGCCAGCAGGCGAGGATGCAGGCAGAAGAAATCGTGATGAAGGAAGTAGTGATGAAGTTCCATTAGGGGACAGTGAACAGCAGGATATAAGGAAAGCAGAACTTGACAGGGAGATTGAACGGGAACTGAGTGAAATCAATTCTTTAGGAAGTTCTGACGCACAGAAAGGAAGCTATGAACAGGCTTCCTTTTTGATTGCCCAAAACGGGGATATGGCACTGCCCAGTGAATATTCCTACCAGAAGCCGGAACAGGTGCTTACCGTGCCGCATGAATATGTGAAAGAGGCGCTTATGCATGGTAGCGGGTTTGAACATGGGAAAAGGCGTATCTATGCAATGTTTCAGGATATTTCCGATCCGGGTGAACGTGTAAAGGCAATCCGTAAGGAATACGGACAGGGCGGTGCAGGCTGGCCCCTTGAGGGGGACGGGCTGCACGGGTATGACTCGTTTCATGCAAAGGGATTCCGGTTTGAGTGGCGTGAGGGCGGGATCGAAAAAGAAAGCTATATGAACTGGAAAGCCATAGAGCGTGAACTGGGTGCGCTGATAATGACAGGAGAATATTATACCCCGCCAAAGGCATTTGATCCTGACAAAGTATCGGCGGCTGTGTGGCAGGAGGCTATGGATGAGTTTTTCCAGAAGAGTTTCTGGAGTCCGGTCCCAAACATGCTGATTTATGAGGTGTTCACAAAAGAGCTGCCCATGAGTGACAAGGTACAGTTTATTGAAAGGATGCTCGGCAAAAATATTTACGCTGCAGGCATAGATAATCATTTTGAAAACCGTTACGGCAGATGTGACATAGAGCAGACAAAAGAGGGCATTTCCATTGAATATTACGACGGGGAAGGCACGAAATGGAAAACGGAGCTTGACTGGTGGGACTGTGCGGCTTATGTGGAAAGCATGATTGCTGACGGTGTATACCAGACATATGCGCCTTATTCTGAAATTGACCGTGTGATGGAAGAACGCCCGAATGTATCATGGATAAAGATTTATAAAGAAGAGGCAGATAAGTTTCTTTCGGAAGATGCGGGACAGCATCAGCAGAACCGCATAAACACCCTGCAAATGGTTTTTGCACAGACAGGCATACAGGAGCAGATGGAAGTTTCATGGGACGATGCCCATGATGAGGTTATTGCAAGCAACGGGGAAAACGTATGGCATGGCAGGCAATTCTATGACTATCTGTTTGATGAAGTGCTTGTGTTTGACAGACCACACAGGGATAACAGGATTCCATATGATGTGATGGGGCAGCTTGAACACGACAGGTATTCAAGCCATAACCCGGACAAGGATAAATTTATCCACCGGAAAACCTTTGACACAGTGGAGCTTACCGCCGAAGAATCAGAAAAGCAGGAGGAAAACCTGTGGCTGGAACCGTTAAAGGCATATTTCAACGAAGAAATCCAGTATATCTCCGTAAAGACACTGATCTATGACATTTTTACCACAAACATGAACATGGAGAGCAAAGCCGGATTCCTTGCAAATGTATATGGGGAACAGCGGGAAGGCTTCTTTATGTCGGAATATACAGACAATTCCTATGGAAAATGCAAAATCAGCAGGGATAATGGCGGCATTGAAATCTCCTATCCACGGGCGGATGGCACAAAAGGGGAAAAGCGTGTGGATTACCGTTACTGTGCTGACCTGATCCTTCACATGATAGAGGAAAATGATTATCTGACAGAAGGGATATTTGAGCGTTTCAAAGAAGCCCCAAAAGCGTTTGCCGCCATGCCGTGGTTCATGGAGATTTACCATGAGTACAAGGAGCGTATGCGGCAGGAGCCGGACTTTGAGGCAGTCAGTATTGACGGGCAGACAGAGGAAATACAGGAAGGGCAGGAACCAGAGCAGCAGGAAGTTACGGAAGAAATACCGGAAACGCAACAGACAGCGGAAAACGTGCAGGAAGAAACACCTGTAATACAACAGGAAAATGGACAGGCAGATACACCCAAAATGCCGGAAACAGCAGAACGTGTGGAGGGGGACATTATCAATTCTGACGGGAGTGTGGCAAAGCCCGCTGCGGGCAGTCTGTTCCCGGAGGCGCTGCGGCAGGTGGAGGCAATGGATGAGGATCTGCGTGACGCACTGGAAATCTATCTGACAAAATGTTCCGCAGTCACGCCATATCAGCCGTTTTTGCAGATGGTGTCGGAAAGCAGCCTGACAAAAGAGGATAAGCTGTATTTTCTGAACCGCACCATAAACCACATGGAGGACAAGGAACAGACAAAGGCATATCATAACAATGCTTACGGTCTGGTGGAGTATGTGCAGAGCAGGGACTCCTTTGTGGCAGACCTCAAGACACGGGACGGGGAGCGGAAAAAACTTTCTGCAACCTATGAACAGCTTTATTCCATCATGGAATACCTGATCCGGGCAAAATCATTTGTCATACAGCGGCGCATAAATGAGTATGCAGCGGAATATGCCAGAACGCCTTATGAGAAAAAATCCGATTTAGAAAAACAGTTTGAGGATAAAGTGAAAGCCCTCACAAGCAGGCAGCGCAAAGGGAATTTCCATTTTGAGGACGAAGAACTTCCCAAAGGAAGCCTTCCAGAAGGGCGGAAGGCTGGGCAGAAAACAAGATACCAGTGGAACGTGGAGGCAATCCGGCTGTTAAAGCAGATAGAACATGAGGGCAGGAACGCCACACCGGAGGAACAAAAGACACTTGCCCGTTATGTAGGATGGGGCGGCATACCGCAGGCATTTGATGAAAGGAATGAGGGCTGGCAGAAAGAGTATGCGGAGCTGAAAGAACTCCTTTCCACGCCGGAATATGAGGATGCAAGGGAAACAGTCAATACGGCATTTTATACTTCCCCCGTCATCACGCAGGCAGTTTATGACGCACTGGAAAAATTCGGGTTTCAAAAAGGCAGCATTTTAGAGCCGGCGCTTGGCGTCGGTCATTTTTTTGGAACGCTGCCGGAATCCATGCAGGAGAGCAGGCTTTATGGCGTGGAAAAGGATGACATCAGCGGGCGGATCGCAAAGCTGCTATACCCCAAAGCACAGATAAAAGTAAAGGGATTTGAGGAAACACAGTACCCTGACAATTTTTTCGATGTTGCGGTGGGCAACGTGCCTTTCGGGGATTACAAGCTCTATGATGCAAAATATGCAAAGCACAATTTCCTTATCCATGACTATTTTTTTGCAAAGACACTGGATAAGGTCAGACCGGGCGGCATTGTGGCATTCATCACAAGCAAGGGAACACTTGACAAGGCAAACCCTTCAGTAAGGAAATACATTGCGGAACGGGCGGAGCTGCTCGGCGCAATCCGCCTTCCCAGTAGCGCCTTTAAGGACAGTGCGGGAACCGATGTCACAAGCGACATCATATTCTTGCAAAAGAGGGAACGGAAGATTGTATCGGAGCCGGACTGGGTGCATCTTGGCAGGACGGAAAACGGCATTGCGGTAAACTCCTATTTTGCGGAGCATCCGGAGATGATGCTCGGAACAATGGAATATGACACCCGCATGTTCGGGAACGGCAGCAAATACACAAGCTGTGTCAACCATGATGAAAATTTCGACTTAAAAGACGCACTGAAAATGGCAGTAGGGCAGATTTCCGGCAGGATTACCGATGTGGCGGAACTTGCAGGGGAGGAAGAAAAGACAGAGGACATCATTGAGGCTGATCCTGATGTGAAGAATTACACCTATACCTTTGTGGACGGAAAACTCTATTACCGTGAAAACTCCGTCATGTACCGCAAGGAAGTGTCGGCAACGGCGGAGGAACGCATACGGAACATGGATGAAATCCGCACAATCACAAGACAGCTTATCTTTATCCAGACGGAAGGGTGCAGCAGTGAGGAATTAGCTTCACAGCAGAAACTTCTCAATGACAAATACGATTCTTATGTAAAAAAATATGGACCGCTGACCGGGCGGGGGAACCAGCAGGCATTCCGTGACGATGCGGATTATCCGCTGTTATGTTCCCTTGAAGTCGTGGACGAAGATGGGAGGGTAGAAAAAGCGGATATGTTCTATAAACAGACGATCCGTGCAAAGATTCAGGTGGAGCGTGTGGAGACAGCGGTTGAGGCGCTGAATGTATCCGTTAATGAGTTTGGGACGGTCAATATCCCGTTTATGCTGAGCATTTATGAACCCGACATCAGTAATGAGATGGAAAGCCTGCCGGAAGGCAGCACACTCTCACCGGATGCGGAGGCGGAAATAAAAAGGTCGGTACTTCTGAAAGACTTGGAAGGGCTTGTGTATCTGGAACCTACGGAATACAACCCCGACAACCTGAACATGGGATGGAAAACAGCAGATGAATACCTGTCCGGCAATGTGCGTGACAAGTTGAGGATTGCGGAGGCTTACCAGAAAGAGAACCCGGAGATGTTCGGTGCAAATGTGGAGGCGCTTAAAAGTGTGCAGCCGGAGCGACTAGATGCGTCTGAAATCGACGTGCGCATCGGAACCACATGGATTGAACCGCAGGATTATGAGCAGTTCATCTATGAGCTTCTGAAAACACCGCCCAGAGCAAGGGCAGTAAGGACACAGTACACAAATTCAGGAATACAGTTAAAACTCAACACTTACAACATGAACTGGTTCATTGAAAGAAAAAGCATGGACAACGGTTCCATTGCGGCAACGGAGACTTACGGCACAAAGCGGATCGACGCCTATTCCATTTTTGAGGAAACCTTAAACCTGCGTACCGTTACCGTCCGGGACAGGATTGACGACGGGGAGGGCAAATACCACTATGAGGTCAATAAAAAGGAAACCATGCTTGCAAGGGAAAAGCAGAACCAGATGAAGGAGGCTTTCAAAAGCTGGATATTCAAAGATCCGGAGCGGCGGCAGAAATATGTTGATTATTACAATGAGACGTTCAACAATATCCGCCTGCGGGAATATGACGGTTCGCACCTGACATTCCCCGGCATGAACCCGGAGATTAAGCTGCGTGACCACCAGAAAAATGCAATCGCAAGAGTCCTTCTCGGCGGGAACACCCTGTTAGCGCACTGTGTAGGGGCTGGAAAGACTTTTACGATGATGGCAGCGTGCATGGAACAGCGGCGGCTTGGTCTTGCCAACAAGAACGTCATCGTGGTGCCGAAGTCCATTGTAGGGCAGACAGCAGGGGAGTTCATGCGGCTTTACCCGTCTGCCAATATCCTTGTGGCAACGGAGCGTGACTTTGAGAAAAGCCGGAGGAAACAGTTCGTGTCCCGCATTGCAACAGGGGATTATGACTGTGTTATCATGTCCCACTCGCAGTTTGAGAAGATACCGATCTCAAAGGAGCGGAAAGAGCGTATGCTGCAGGCGCAGATACAGGAAATCTCCTATGCGATTGATGAAATCAAGTCTGAAAACGGGGAACAGTGGACCATCAAGCAGATGGAGGCACAGAAGAAAAAACTGGATGAACAGCTAAAGGCGCTTACGGATGAAAGCAGCAAGGATGACCTGATTACCTTTGAGGAACTGGGCATAGATTCCGTCATGGTGGACGAAGCGCACCACTTTAAAAATTTGTCGATTTTCTCCAAAATCAACAATGTTTCGGGCATATCCAGTACAGGCTCAAAAAAGGCAATGGATATGTACCTGAAATGCCAGTACCTCGATGAGATTAATGACGGAAGGGGCATTGTGTTCGCAACCGGAACCCCCGTGAGCAATACCATGTGTGAACTGTATGTGATGCAGCTTTATTTACAGAAAAGGACACTGGAACGGATGGGGATTTACCATTTCGATTCATGGGCGTCGAACTTCGGGGAAGTGACAACCGCACTGGAACTGACCGTTGAGGGCAGCGGTTTCCGCTTCAAGAGCCGTTTCAACAAGTTCACAAACGTGCCGGAGCTTATGACCTCATTCCGTGAGGTGGCAGACGTGCAGACTCCCGATATGTTAAACCTCCCAGTACCCGCATTAAGGAGCGGCAAGCCGATCATCGTGGAAAGCGAGCCGGACTGGTATGTGAAACAGGTCATGGAGGAATTTGCGAAACGTGCGGAGGCAATTCATGGGGGCGGCGTTGATCCGAAAGAGGACAATTTCCTCAAAATAACGGGAGAAGCAAGGCTTTTAGGGACAGACGCAAGACTTCTGGAACTTCATGCGCCGGACAATCCGGACGGAAAACTGAACAAGGTAGCAGCAAATGTGGCAGCCGAATATTTTGCCGGAAACAAGGACGGTAAGATCGGCTGCCAGCTTATTTTCTCGGACATTGGCACACCAAAAACGGCATGGACGCCTGACTGGGCGGAGCGCATCAAAAACGGCGGGCAGTTTGACATTTACAATTACCTGAAAACCGAACTGGTAAAACAGGGAATCCCGGCAGAGGAAATCGCTTTTATACACGACGCAAAGACCGATGCACAGCGGGAGGCGCTTTTCAGGGATATGCGGAGCGGCAAAAAGAAGATACTGATCGGTTCAACGGACCAGTGCGGAACGGGTGTAAACGTGCAGGCGCACATTACGGCGATGCATCATGTAGACTGCCCGTGGAAGCCCTCCTGCATAGAGCAGAGGGAAGGGCGTGGCGTAAGACAGGGCAACGAAAATGACGAGGTGGCAATCTACCGCTATGTTACAAAAGGAACCTTTGACGCTTATTCCTGGTCGCTGGTGGAAAACAAGCAGCGTTTCATTTCGCAGGTCATGACAAGCAAGGCAGTATCAAGAACCTGTGAGGATATAGACGAGGCAACCCTTTCTTATGCGGAAATAAAAGCAGTAGCGACAGGCAACCCGCTGATTAAAGAAAAAATGCAGCTTGAAAACGACGTACAGCGGCTGAAAATGTTGAAAAGCAGTTATGATAGCCAGAGGTATTCCCTACAGGACAATTTCATGATCCGTTACCCGAAACTCATCAAGGCGTCTGAGACAAAACTAGCCTGTGTGCGTGAGGACGCAAAAACCGCAGAGGCAGCGCTCATTGCAGAGCCGGATTTTGCGGTTACCGTGGACACTGCCGGAAAAGGCGTAAAATTCACGGAGCGCACGGAGGGTGGTACGTTCATGCTGCAGATGGTCAGCCAGTGCAAGAACGGGGAAACTACCCACATCGGCAATTTTAAGGGGTTTGAGCTTCTGGTGGAAAAGAATTTTATCGGAGTAAATTATATGGTGCTGCGTGGAAAGACCGACTACAAGGCGGAACTATCCACAAGCCCTGTGGGGAACATGATAAAATTGGAAAACTTATGTCAGGGCATACCTGTCGGCATACCGGAACTTGAAAAGCGCATCGAGCAGTACCAGCGTGACATGGAACAGTCAAGGCAGGAATATGACAAGCCATTCACGCAGGAAGGGGAGCTGAATGAGAAAGTGGCACGTTTAAATGAGCTGAATGTACAGTTGGATCTTGAGAACGGAAAGACAGAGGATATGGACCTGTGCGAAGAACAGGACAATGCAAGGGTGGCAGAGCCGGACAGTTATCATAGCTTTCCGCCCGGAAAAGAGGGAAGATGATACGGAAAATCTTGGCAGCGGTATTTATTACGGCGGGACTGGCGGCTATGTCAGTCCCCCTTTTCTATCATTTCTACGGGAACCAAAAGACAAATGAACTGATAGAGCAGTTTGAGCAGAGTGTGGAACAGGAGCATATGGAGGATGATGAAAAAGAGGAAGAAAGAGAAAATGAAACGGAGGCGGCGGATACCAAAGCCCCCATTAGTGAAGAGGATGCAGCCCTGCTTTCGTCCGGGGACGTGATCGGACTGATTGAGATAGAAGCCTTAGAGCTGAAATATCCCGTCGTGGAAGGTGCGGACAGCAAACAGCTTGCCTATGGGATCGGGCATATATCCGACACTGCGGCAATCGGCAGCAAGGGGAACTGTGTGCTTGCCGGACACAGGGGGAGTCGATACGGCACCTATTTCAAGTACCTTAACAGGCTTTCAGAGGGTGATGTGGTAAAGATTACGGATAAAGAGAGAAATGTGCATCAGTATGAGGTCGTTTCATGGGAAGTCGTGGGACCGTATGACAATTCCGTGAAAGCACAGGGAGAAAAAACAGAGCTTACCCTGCTGACCTGTGAGAACAGCGGAACCATGCGCCTGATCTACCATTGTATCTATAAGGAGGCGGACTGATATGGAAAAGGCATACAGACTGGGAGAAGTGGAAGAGATCATTGCAGGGATGGAGCTTATGGAAGTCCCGGACGACATCATGGAAAGCGATGTTGATTACCAGATCGTCATCAGCGGATGGTGGGTGCATATCCCAGAACTGGGGCTGAACCTGCATGAAGGGGTATTCTGCAATTATGACGGGGAAGAAGGCGGTTATCTGCCTGATTTTGCGATTACCGTCGTGAAAGAGGAAGGACAGGAGGAATGGATTTACTATGAGCAGGATGGCTTTCTGATAACCCTTGCGAATTACCTGCATGGGAAAACGGATTTAGAGCAGTTGGGACAATTATTCTGTTTTATCCGTTTGCCGGATGGAAACCTGACAGCGGAAGAATGAACCTGCCTGATACTTTTAAAGTAAAGGGCAGTTCAGATAAGAAAAATATTTTATCGTCCAGAAGGACAGAAAAGGAGGAACTTATGGAGTATTCAATCCAGTTAAACGCAGTAAACAAACCGGAAAAAAGCGTGAGGGCATTTGCAACCGTCGTGTTCGGGGACAGCTTCAAGGTCACGAATGTAGCAGTGCTTGAGGGCAGCAAGGGTAATTTTGTATCCATGCCCAGTTTCCGTACAAAGGAGAGGGACGAGTACAACAACCCGGTCTACAAAGATGTGTGCAATCCGATTACAAAGGAGTTCCGTGAGGAACTGTACGGGGACATTTTGAGGCTCTATGACGAAATGGAGCAGACCGGAAAAGCAGAGGTCAAGATGGATGCAGACGAACCGGACGAGCCGGATTTCACGGTAAGAGTAACGCCTTTTGAGCGTGAGGGCAGCAACATGGTCGGTCTTGCCAACATCGTGTTGAATGACAGCTTTGCGGTGGGTAATGTGAGCGTGGTGCAGGGCAAGAACGGAATGTTTGTGGCAATGCCGTCCTATAAGGCAGGCAACAAGTACAAGGACGTTTGTTTCCCAATCACAAAGGAGTTCCGTGAGAAGGTCAACAATGCGGTACTGGAAACGTACCATCAGGCAAAGGAGCAGGCGGTGCAGGAGGGACAGGAACGAGCCTCACAGCAGATGCAGACCACCGATGACAGGGGCTTTATGAAGGTCAGTGGTGAGCCGCTGCCATTCCGTTAAGCAATAACAAAAATCAGAAAGGACAGGGCGGGAAACCGCCCTGTGGAAAGGGAAAAGAAAATGGAAATGACAGAAAATATGCAGCTTACAGAGGAACAGAATATTATGAAACTGGTTGAGCTGCTCCGCAAGAACAATATGAAAGAGGCTGCAAACAGTATCTTTGAAATGGCAGCGTATGTTGATGTAATGGAGAAAAAGATGGATTCCGTTTTACAGGAACTTGTGACAGTAAAAGACCAGCTTCATAAAATGGAAGAGCGTGAGGCGGAGAAAGGGCTGAAACAGTCACTTAAAAGGGCAGTAAACAAGCTGGAACAGGACTGCAAAGCCATGAAAGAAAAACTGTTTGAGGTCAAGACAGAGATCAAGGCAAAGGCGGGGGAGATTGTAACAGCGGTAAAGCAGAAAGGGAAAGCAGCCTTAAACAAGGTGTCGGAGTTTCTTGGGATTAAGAAGAAACTGGAAAATATCCGCCAGAACGTGCAGGAGTCCATAGCAGATGTGGATAAGAGCATTGGAAAGATAGATGCTTTCGGTAAGGGTATGAGAGAAGCCGGACAGAAGATAGCCAACACGTTCCGTACTTTTGCAGATAAACCAGAAAAAGAATATGGGGAGAAGAAGTTTTCAAAGACGGAGCTGATCAAGAAGCCGTTTCAGGCAAAGAGAAAGCTATTGTCCGGGATATTAAATTGTGCGGATGCCGCTATCGAAAAGACGGAACGGCTTGCCGCTGATGTGAAACAGTATCAGACGGATAAGGCAGAACGGGAGACGGGGAATATGGGCAATGTAGAGACTGTAAACCCTGTGGAGCTTGCAAGTGTGGCAGAGCCAGAGTTCCAGTATGGGGCAGAGGCTTTTGAAGCGCATCAACAAGAAGCAGTAAAACAAGCGACTAAGGATAAAGTAACAAAGAATGAGCCTGTAAAGAGCGGAAAGAGCCGATAAAGAAAGTCCTCTTGAATTGAACTTAGGTTTGATTCAGGGGGATTTTTGGTTTCAGTGGTCATTTTCTGCAAAAACAGAATGTATTCTGCATAAGTATCGCTTTTTTATTACAAGTGAGATATAATGAAGATGTTTTAAGTTACTGCTTATTAGCAACAGTCATTAAGAAAGGGGTGATTCCATTGTATGTTTTAACAAAAGAGCAACTTATAGAACATGATGCTTTTGAATTTATTAGAGGCAATTTTTGCGGTGAGCATTGGTTGGATAGTTCCATTTTTATTGCTGAAGATATATTTCAACAAGCTGAACTAAATCACATATTTTCTTTATCAATGAGCTCTTTTGCTTATTATGGAATAACTGTAGTTACAGAAAAGGATTGGATAAGAACAAAAAATGCAGCACAATCGTATCCTTCACAAATGACAGTAAGTATTATTAAAGCAATAGATAATTGGGCAAAAGAGTGTTTTAAAGAAGAAAGTTGCTTTACAATTTGTGGAATTTAATAAATGTAGGAAGGAGATAAAAAATGAAGAATAGAATTAGAAACATGTTAAGTTTTATGCTTGCTCTTATAATGGTGATATCAGTCAGCACAAATGTTTTTGCAGCGGAAGAGCAGCCAGTAGATTCTCGGTTTTTGCCACAGGTAAGCTATACGGAGGGCGATCAGATAGCTCGTGTGCCCAATGGAATACCAATAACAGTAACTCCTTATTATAACAAGTTGGTAGTTCACGTCGGAAATATTGGTGTGGATAGTTTAGATAGTGTTACGGTTAGTGGTACGGCAACGGATTATGGTACACTTACACCCAAAACATATTCTGTTCCACCAGTCATAGGTAAAGATTTTACATGGTATGTTCCACAAACAAAATGTCATATGGAATATGATGTTACAATTAATATTATAGATGGCAGTGGAACTAAAAAGAAAACAGGACATGCTGAATTAGACTATACTAATGAAAAACTTGCTAGCATAGGTTGGGGAGCAGGTAGTTTTAGTTCTAGAACAGCTTCGCTTGATTATCACTTTGGTAAACACCATAGTGAAGTTGGCGCAAGCAATATGTATGATTATTTAATTGCAGCGGATAATTGCAGACAAGATGCTATTAGTAATCCGTCTAAATATACTATTACTGTTAGTTCTGGTGCTACAGTGGCGCATAAATATAAAAATAAAACAGACGGCAGATTTATTATTTTAGCGGATAGCAATCATGATATATTGAGTTTTGGAAAATAATGTTAGTTCTGCGGTCATAAATCATATAGTGCATGTAAAAAGTTGGTACAGGACAAGAGCTTATGAACCAATAGAAACTGGAGATAAAGTGAAAAAATCTGTCTGCAAAGGGCAGAAAAGTCGATATAAAGAAGTCCTCTTAAATTGATTTAAGAGGACTTCTTGCATTATTTGGTCGTTTTCTGCAAAAAAAGTCACATTCTGCAAAGGGTATTGATTTTATCTTCAAAATCGTTATGATCTTTTAACTGATAAAGAAGCCGTTTCAGGCAAAGAGAAAGCTACTGTCCGGGATATTGAATTGTGCGGATGCCGCTATCGAAAAGACAGAACGGCTCGCCGCCGATGTGAAACAGTATCAGACGGATAAGGCAGAACAGGGGATGGGGAATATTGGCAATGTAGAGGCTGTAAACCCTGTGGAGCTTGCAAGTGTGGCAGAGCCGGAGTTCTAGTACGGGGCAGAGGCTTTTGAGGCACATCAGCAGAATGTAGAGAAAGTAGAAACTAAGGATAAAGCAACAAAGAATGTGCCTGTAAAGAGTGGAAAGAGCCGATAAAGAAATTCCTCTTGAATTGAACTTAGGTTTGATTCAGGGGGATTTTGGGTTTCATTGGTCATTTTCTGCAAAAACGGGACACATTCTGCAAGGCATATTTCTTTTTACAATAATCTTTGCTATATTAAAAAAATACAAGAAATTGTTCTGTATAGCATATTAAATATTAGGAAGAAAGGAGCTGTAAAGTAGTTGATGTAATTGGTAATATGTTTTGGAATGTCTTGTATTTAATAGCAACAAAATAACAAAAATAGGAGGAATTAGAGTATGTTTAAGAAAATCAAAAAAGTTTTAGCTTTTGCATTGGCTTTAACCATGTTAATGGGGATGGGAACAGTGGCGTCTGCAGCAGAGAACGAAAGTGAAATTCCGGAGTTGACGAAAGTTGATGGAATGACGGTAGCTATTGAGGATAATGATGATGGCATAAGCCCTTTATGGTGGTCTGGTGATGGTCCGGCTCCACAGGTAACTAAAATTGAACTTTATGATCATGGTCTGTTAGAAAACGGAAACTATTGTGTTATCATTAAAGTTTATGGTTATGGAAGCGATACTACAACTTTTAATGGCAGAAGCATTTCATGGTTTAAACAGCAGCCATTTATAATTTCGGGTAATGGCGCAGACGGATTCTATTATTGGTATGATTGTGGGAAAATAACAGCACCCGGTAATTATACATTTGCGACAACATTTAGATCTACCAACTTCCCGTATGGAGAGAAATCCTTTTCATGTGTATTCAAAAAGAGTTAAGGTAAGAAGTAAGACATTGTATTTAGGAAAACTTTGAGGCTGATTGGAGGAAGAAGTATGTACGTTGGTTTTGGCTTGAATAACACATCTTCATTATATGGTCAACAAAAGAGCAATAATATGAAAACTTCTGCATCTGGAGAAAAGGCATTTAATGCGATTGAAACGCCAAAGGTATACCAGATATTTACTACAGATAATATGCTGTGGACAGGAGGAAATGGTACAGGTCTTTCTTATTGCCTTAAATATGCTGATGAATCAACAGATGAAAATCCTGTGGTGTTAGCTAAAGGTGTGGATGAAAACGGAAAAGAATTTGAAAAGAAAATATATATAAATGACGTTAACCCATCGAGTGCTACAGTAGTTGAAATGCGTGCATTGGAGGCGCACTACAAAGTGGAAAAGCAGGGAGGTTTTACATCTTTACCGCTTGAAGCTGGAAACATGGGACTAAATGATAGAAGAGATTTTTTCTCAATGTTTGAAAAAAGCATAGAAGATCTGAGAAAACTGGGAAAATATGATTTGTCGTTACTTTGGATGAAAAGTATGGATACCTATCTTAATTTGACAAAGAAATAATTAGTGTGGATTTTTCTTGGTCATTTGAACATAGGTATAAAAGAAAACTTGGACTCCATAGGAGAGAGCAGCTTGGTTCTGACTGACAGAAGAATCATATAATGTCTATGTTTATTTAGCAGGTAATAATATTCCTATTATTACCTGCTAATTTTTAATGATATTCTTCCAATACCGCTTTCACACTGGACAAAATAGAAGAAGGCATACTATCAATGAATATTTCAGCACAGGAGCATAGCTGTGAAACAGTGTATATATGGTATCTTCTGTCCAATGTATGAGCATCTTTTCTTGGCATAACCTCAAACAGATACTTATCTTCCCACTCTTGAAAAATGATCCCCTTATCCTTTAGAATATAATATATTTTCATAGTCTCTCGGTAATCTTGTTGGCATATCATATGTAAATCATAAGTAGTCAGTTTATTCAGTTCATCAAAAGTAGCAATGTTATATTTATAAAGCCCCTCATAATGTATTGAATTAAAAGACAAATGATACGGAGCCAGATTATCTTTAATGCTTTGTACAGAGCGTAATTCTATACCATGAGCCTTACAAACTTCTTCCAGTTCAATCATTGTTCGTTCTCCGAGATTACGCATACGGGCAAGTTCTTCTTTAGAACAAAGCGATAATTGGGATAAGTAGAGGATATAATTTCTCTCAAGAATGTGAAAAAGCCTTTGAGACATTGGTACATCATAAATTGTTACTGTATTTTCCGGGGGCAGCAAATACCCAATACTATTAAGTTCCTGAATGATAGCAGAGACGTAGTGGCGCTTTAGGGGAAACTTCTGTATCAGTGAAATATAGTTATGACCTGCCAGATCGGAAACCATAGTAAAGCCTAATTCGTGAAGAATGTTCTTAGTGTAATAAGAAATTTCTAAATCATCTATATATAATTCCATAAATTTTCACTCCCTTATTTATTCCATTTTACTCGTGATAAAGATAAAATAGCAATAATAAAAGCAGAAAATGACAATTTTAGACAGAAAATGAACTGAATATAGTTACCTCATATGTATTAAGTAGAAAGATAGTTTTAGCAGTACAGAAGTATTTTATATAATGTAAAATTGCATGTTGCCCGATTTCTGTAATAAAAAATACATAAAGTGGACTAAAATCAGTCCCTTTTCAATAGCTTTATTGAATACAATACTCTAAAAAGAACCGAAATGGGTTCAGGGGTATGGTGATAAAATGGAGCAGAAAATAAAGCAGGATGAAATATTTATTGGGAAGAATATTAGGCGTATTAGAAAAGAAAAAGGAATACGGCAGACAGAAATGGTAACATTGATGCAATTACAGAATGTACCCTTGACCAGAGAAGCGTTGGTAAAGATAGAACGGGGAATACAGCATATACAAGCGTCACAGCTTAGGGCGATCAGAAACGTACTTGAAACAACGTATGATGAATTGCTGAAATAAAAAACGACAGATCGGTGTGACCTGTCATTTTACTGAAATATTTTTATATTTATCCGATTGATAACAATTCTTTTATTGCTACTGAAAATGAATTTGAAGATGAAAGACTTTGTTTTAGTTTACATTCATTGCAGGAGGGCATTTGTGAAAGCATACTGATGTTATGCTTTTTCCATAGCAAAGCAGCGTTTTTTTCTGGCAGAATTTCAAAAATATACTTATCCTGCCAGTTGTCAAATAAAATTCCATTATCCGTTAAAATATAATAGAGCTGCATGGTAAGGCAGTAATCGTCTTGACATATATGGTACAAATCATTGGCTGTTATATGCTTAAAATCATCTAAGCAGGATATATTGTTTTGGAACAAAATGGGGTAAATTTTTGATGGGAACTGGTATTTATCAAAATATTCTTTGATGGATAGCATAGATCGTATCTCAATATTATATTTCTGACAGATTTGTTCCAATTCTATTGCTGTTTTTTCTCCTAAGTTTCGGAAATGCAGAATTTCTTCTTTAGGATAGGAAGAAAGCTGCGAAAGATACATTACACCATTTCGTATAAGGGCATTTTGTAGCCGTTTTGACATAGAAACATCATAGATTGATATTTCGTTACTTGGCGGCAATAGATAGCCTAAAGTGTTCAGTTCGTTAATCACGGGTTCAATGTTACAATTCTTTGGGAATTTGTTTATTAGAGTAATATAGTTCTGTCCTGCAAGTTCTGAAACCATAGTCAAGCCTATGCTTTTCAAGGCAGATTTTGAGGCTGCAGAAATGTTTAGGTCTTGAATCTTCATATCTATAATCATTGCTCCTTTATATTTTGGGTGTTGAATGGGAATAACCCTAGTATAACACTTTTTCTGAAAAAAACAAACGTGAAATGGACTAAAACGGGTTCAAATTGTAGATTTTATGGATATTTCTTAATAGAAATTGGAAATTAAAGGATATGGAAATTGCTGATTTAGAAATAAGTTCTGCCAGTTTGTGCCATATTCTGCAAAATATGGTCGTTTTATGTAATTTAATTGACTAACGTGTTAAAGACAAATAAAATATAAGGGGAGTTTGGTTTATCACCAGCATAATAGGATAGTCATGAATATTTTCATATCGCTTTTTCTTACTACAAATGCAGAGAGAGAATTAAAGGTTTTGGTAAGATGTGTCGAAATACAAGGTGGGCGGAGCATAGAATATCGAGAACAGACTACTATAAAATTATTAGGAAAGGGGGAAATAAAATAGATGTTCAGGATTGCTATATGTGATGATGAAAGTTTTTTTGCAGAAGAACTTAAAGAACTAATCTCTGGTTATATGATGGAAAAAGGACTCGTTTTTGAAATAGATACATATAGCTCTGGTGAGGCATTAGTAAAATTGGGAATTGAGGTAGTAAGATATACCGCTGTGTTTTTAGATATTAATATGGAGAAGATTGATGGTATCAAGGCGGCTGAGAAGATCAGAGAAGTAAGCAGGGAAGTGTTTATTGTATTTGTGACTGCATATGTGAATTATTCTCTGGAGGGATATCGGTTAGACGCTGTTCGATATTTATTAAAAAGCAATGCCAATTTTCAGAGTACAGTTAATGAGTGCATGAATGCTATTATGGAGAAATTAAATTATTCGGTTGCAAAAAGAGAGTTTGATTTTAAAGAAGGGAAAAAAGAGTATCACTGGAAAGATTATTGTATATTGAAAGTAATCTGCATAAGCTTGAGTTTCATGTTATGGAAGATGATATGAAATTTATACCATGTATGAAACGCTGAATGCATTGGAAGACAGACTGGCTGTAAATGATTTTATAAGAATACATCAGAGTTATCTTGTGAATATTAAATACATAAAGAATGTTGTCAGATATAAAGTGATATTGACAAATGGGGTTGAACTGGTTATTCCAAAAGCAAGATATACATATGTTAAGGAACAGTTCGTATCATATCAGGGAGAAGTTTAGATGTATGATTTATTGTCGGAAATATTAATTTTATTTTTTGAAGTGTTATGCAGTAAAATATTCTATGAAACATTTGGAAAGGTACGAAAAAAAGGATGGATCAACATTGCTCAGTTGATATTATTGGAAAGCAGCGTACTTTTAGCTGTAAGGGCATTGTCAGGTATTTTTATATTAAAACAGATTGTTGTAGTTTCAATCTATGCTTTATTTATGTTTTGGCATGTTAAAGTTAGCATACGGAAATCATTTACATTAGCATTGTTGTATCAAGCAATCTTGCTATCAACAGATTATTTAGCATACGCTATTAACAATGAGCTTTGTTTAGGCAGTGAGACAATAGGGAAACAATATAATTTGGAGAATGTGCTAGTCATTCTGCTTGCAAAGGCAATTGTATTTTTGTGTGTTCTTATAATAAAAAAGCAGTTAGGAGATAAATCTACAGATATACTTGTTGACACAGATTGGCTGAAATTACTGATTTTTCCGATATTTACGATTATAATAATAACATCTATGCTTTCTTTCTTTAAATATGTGGAAACATCGGAGCAGACGATGTTATTATTCATAGGCGCATTTGGCATGATAGGTATGAATATAGTAGTGTTTTATTTAATCAATGATATTGTGGAGAGGGAAACACAGCTATATCAAAATAGGATTTTTCAGCTTCAAGCTAAAAATCAGGCAGAAAAGTATCAATCAATATCGGAAAACTTTGACAGGCAGAAAAAAAGAACACATGAATATAAGAACCAGATTGAATGTATAGAATCCTTGTTGGAGAAAAAACAGTATTCAAAATTAGAGGAGTATGTAAAGGGAATATGCGGTAAACTGGATAAGGAACTGGATGCTATTGATACTAATAATGTAATAGTCAATGCAATTTTAAATACGAAGTATCAAGAGGCAGATGAAAACGGGATCGTGTTTGTATTACGGGTAAACGATTTGTCGGAGTTGAGGATTGCTGACGAGGATATAGTTACAATATTATCTAATCTGCTGAATAATGCGATTGAAGCATGTAGTAAAGTGCGATAGTAGCAGAAGAGTACTGAAATTGAAGTTTGTTATTGAGGACGGAATGATAAAAATAGGGGTTAGAAATACATTTAATAGTCCTCTTCGTTATGAAAATGGAGAAATAAAATCCACTAAACTGATAAGCGCAGAAGAACACGGAGTCGGGAATTAAAAATATCATAGAAATTATTGAGAAGTATGATGGTTCCTATGTTATAAAAGATGATAATCAAGAGTTCTATTTTTCAATTATCATTCCGGGTTGATAAAAAGCATCTTATAAGTCGGATTGACAATATAAGGTGCTTTCTGTGTGTCATTTTCTGCTTAAAAGTGTCCACTTTCTGCAAACTATATTGTTTTATTTGTGAATTTCTTTATACTTAATAGAAAGGAGCGGCACAAAGTATGATAGAAAAGATGGTATTGAATGTAGTAAATCTAATGGAAACAAAAAAAATAATAGAAAAGGCTAACAGTGAATATTATGAATATGCTTTGGTATCATTAGCCGAACGCATAATAGCAGTTGGAACGATGCTGGCTATTGGTATACTTTTTGAGCAGTTCATACCGACAATTATTTTTCTTGTTTTTTTTCTTTCTTTAAGAAAACGAACGGGAGGTTATCATGCAGATAAATTCTGGCAGTGCTATCTTGTGACAATCATAACTTATATCGGGGTTATCAAAGTAGCTGTAGCACTTTCTGAAAAGTCCTCTGTTGCTATGTATGCGATATTGGTTCTTGCAGTGCTTATTATTGAGGTTATAGGAACGGTAAACCATCCAAACATTGATCTTGATAAGGGAGAATTGAGGGAAACTAAAAGAGCAGCCAGATTACTTGTATTGATGGAGGCGGCAATAATTGCAATGTTGGTTGCTTTAGGAATTAATCAATTATATGTAAGTTATATGTCAATAGCTATTATTTTGTGTTCATCCTTGATGTGCTTAGCAAAAATATTAAAACAGGAGGTAAAGGTAAAATGAGAAATGCAGCAAAATTAACAGACACGATCTTGAAGGCAGTGGAGAAGGTTGCTCGGAATGAAGTGGAAAAGAACGTGCTTGGTGGAGCGCCTAAATGTTCAGCGATTTATCATCAACCGAAAAGACCAAAGAAAACTAAATAATGGATGTATTGTTGTGTATAAGTCAGCATATGCGCAATGAATTTTGTGGGCTGCGGCACTAAGCAATTAGTGCGCAGTCCGTTTGTTTTGAAGAATTATATTATTAAAAATATTTGTGTGGTTGATTTTGTAACGAATTAAAAATGAGTGGTAAAATATGAAATTGTAGAAAAAGGAAATGTATGGATAAGCAGAAGAATTGCATAATCTGAGGTATGTTATGGATAAAGGGATTAGGATTGCGATTATAGATAATGGAATTAATGAGCTTTTCTTAAAAAAAGGGATAGAAAAAAGTATTGCTATTGATGAAAATGGTATTTGTATAGCCGATACAAAAGATATAGATCAGCAGCAATTCCAACATGGAACAAATTGTGCAATGATACTGGAGAAATATTGCTCAGATTGTCAGTTGATTAGCATAAGAATTTTGGACGAGAATGGGAAGGGTGCAATTAAAAGCATATATCCAGCATTAAAATGGTGCTATAAAAATCAAGTATGTTTGGTTAATTTAAGTTTAGGAACAGTAGATTTTAGAGATTGTGAAAAGTTAAGATGCCTGATTAACAAATATGTCACAAAAGGCATGATTATAATAGCTGCAACTGCCAATTCCGGTTTTGTGTCATATCCGGCAAGTTTTACGAATGTAATTGGCGTGGCAACTACAGACAGTCCGTTGGATTACTGTAAAGATTATATGCAGATGGGTTTAGATACTGTTGTACCGTCTGTACATACAATTAGAGTTTGTGATACGGAATTGAACACATCATTGAGTAACAGTTATGCAGCTCCATATATAAGTGCATTGATCGCTAATAAGTTAAAAGAAGATAGCACGTTTGAAATAAAGAAGTTAAAGACATATGCGAGTGAGCAAAGCCAACTGCGTATAGTTAAGGGGATATTTGAGCCGGACTGGGTTTACAGAGCGTATGTATTGGGTATAAGAACAATAAGCAGGGCAAAGTATTATTTTGAAACAGTTGTGGGAAAATTTGAAGAAGTGCAGGAAGAAATAGATACTATTATAGCATTTTCCATGTCCGATTTGGAAAAATTGCAAGTAGGGAATAAGAATTTAATATATCTCGGCAAAGAGGATATTCATAAAATAAACGTGCAGGGATTCTTTTGGAGTAGGGAAACCAGAGAACAACAGATTGCAAATAACCATTATCAGGGAAACGGTCTTGATGTACCAGTAGTGATATTGGCAATAGGAACTACAATAGATAGTTTCTATATACTTACTGAATTAAAGAAGGCGTTTGCCAATAGTGGCTATAACGCATATGCAGTTAGAATGGAGCCGGAATGTGTGCTATATGGATTAGAGTATATGCCGGAGCCTGTCGCAGATCATAAAGCATGGAAGAGATTTATAGAAAGTCAAGTTTTTTATAAACAAAGTGATTTGGTTATATGGTGTGTCCCATTGGAATATAGAGAGAAATCTTTGAAAGTATATCCTGATTGTGATGTAGTGATTAGTCTTTGCAATGAGGGAGAGAATATCTTGGCTAAGTTTTCTTTTGAGGAAGGAAAGGTTGAGAGAAAAATATCAGAGTTGATTGACAGGAAAGATGTTGAGGAAATATATCGTATAATAGAAGCAAAGTTGACGGAGGATGAAGATGGATAACAAAGAAGCTGTAAAGAGATTACTTTTATTGTTGAATAGATATAGAAGAACAATAGTTGTGATTGTCTGTTGCTTGTTTATTTCTACAGGGTTGAATCTTTGTGTGCCACTAATCAGCAGACGGATCATGGATGATGGCTTTATTGGTGGCGATAAGAAATTGTTGATAGAGCTGGTTTTGGCATCTATGGCAATTTATGCCATAAATTCCCTTATAGATATAATCAAAGAAAAGAAACGTGTAAATATTTCAGCTAAGATACAATACGTTCTCTCAGAACAGTCTTTTTCCCATCTTATGAAGCTGCGAGTAAGCTATTTTAATAACACAAATTATGCGGAGACATTGAATAATATTAACACAGATATTAACCAGATGACATCTATTGCTGATAGCAGCGTTTTTTTTGTAATTACGCAGGCGTTCAGCATGGTCGGTGGTATTATTGGATTATTTATTATAGATTTTAGAATGACAATATTGGTACTTCTATTTATTCCGATCAAGTGTGTTGTGATGAAATACTTTGCTAAGAAACAAAAACAGATTATGGATGAGTTCATAACAAGTAATCAAAAATATGCGAAGTGGTTCGGAGATACCGTTGGTGGGGTACGGGAAGTTAAGCTGTTTAATGTCTTTGACAAAAAACATAAGGAATTTGCATCCAATCAGAATGAAATTATAGAGAAACAAAAGCAGATGAATATGTTAGGGCAGTGGAATATGATCATAGACAGCATTATGGTACAGTTGCTTTCCACGCTGTTATATATATTGGGGGCAAATTTGGTGTTTGACCTCCAGCTTTCGGTGGGTAGTGTCTTTGCATTTATTACATATAGCGCTTATGTTACAGGACCGATTTCTGCAATTCTTAATATAGGATACCTTCTATCAGGAATTATCCCGTCAACTAAGCGATATTATGCTTTTATGGATTTGGAGGAAGAAACGGATAACCGGAAGAATGTAGAGCTGCATCTGAATGACTTGAAATTGGAACAGGTTTCTTTTGCGTATGAAAAGGATAAATATATTCTAAAGAATATTGACATTTCATTTGTAAAGGGTAGCAAGACAGCGATAATCGGACGTAATGGTTCAGGAAAGACAACAATCATCAATCTTCTTACCAGAATGTATGAGCCGACAAGTGGAAAGATATTATTAGGATCAGAAAATATTTCAGAATTGTCATTGTCGGAATACAGAAATATGGTATCAGTGGTAAGCCAACAGATATACCTTTTTAATGATACGATAAGAAATAACATCTGTTTGTACAAGCAGGTGGACGATGCAAGGATAGAAGCCGCTTACAAAGATAGTGGACTTGAAGATTTTATAAAAGAGGTTTCTTTAGATTATGTGGTAGGGCAGAACGGAGCAATGCTTTCTGGCGGACAGAAACAGAAGATAGCCCTTGCAAGGGCATTGATACATGATAAGCCGATTGTTATATTTGATGAAGCCACTTCAAATACGGATGCTTATTCAGAACAGCAGATTAACGGATTGTTGAATACTAAGCTGAAAGAAAAAACAGTGATAGTGATAACACATAAGAAAGAGATATTAAGCAAAGTCGATCAGATTATCGTGCTGAAGGAAGGTGTGGTTATAGGTATGGGGACATATAGCGAGTTGATAGGAAAAGATGATGAGTTGATGGTGATGTTAGAAAAACAGATTGAGTAATAATCCTTTTAGAAGTAGTAATTTAAGTCTGAAAGGATTTTGCCGTAAAGTAGATGACAGAAATGTAAGAATTGTTGTGTAACTATATAGTTCCATAGTTTTAAAATTATTAAATTATACCTTGCTTTTTTTCTTTATTTTAGTTATAATAAAGTTTGGAATTGTAAAAATACGCATGAGGATTTTATTCTTGGTCTATCTTATAATATTTAAAGGAGTGAAATGCTATTTTGATATATCCTTTACAATTTAGACCAAAATTGAGCAATTATATGTTGATATTATATTGCCAGTGCAATCTTAAGATTCTCCTGTTCTAAAAAGTTATGTATATTAGGTAACAAGAAGGGTGGTGACTTGCAGGAATTTATCAAGACTTTGTAATCTATTGTTTAAGGTTACTCTGTTTTATTGATTTTTATAAAGATTTCTTAGAAAACTATTTTTTTACTTATGAGTTCCATATTTTTAAAACTATGAAAGTTTAAAACTAAATAAGTATCAGCGAATATTTTGCCCGTCTGAAAAAGTTATATTTAAAGGGGGAAGTTATATGTTTAATAGTTTTGATGTTCAAACAGTATTTTCAGGCAATATCGCAGAGGAATGGGAACAAAAATCACAATATATCGAGAGTATTGAAGGGAACGATAATATGATGATTCCCACTATCGAGAAACATTTGGCACCACTGGTAAATATTTTAGAGATTGGGTGTGGCACAGGAAAGTTGTTAAGCCAAATTGATAGCCTGATTTCTGATATAACTCTGACAGGAATTGAAATGAGTAGTGATATGATTAGCCAAATTGATAAATCAAAATTCCAAAATCAGATACAGTTAATCAATAGTAGCATAGAGGACTTTACGACTAACGAAACTTACGATATTATTGTGATGAAACAGGTTTTTCATCACATCGTATCAAGAAAAAGTGTTCTGGAAAAATTGGGTAATCATCTAAAAGAAGATGGTGTGATTATCATTATGACACCAAATGAGGGCTATCAAAAAAGTATTCTACCGTTCAACAGTAATGAGGATTTGTTAGGAAGAATTAGTGATTCGATGATCAACGAATATACAAAGGGATTGCCTTTACAAGTGGAAGAAATAAAACACGTTAATACATTGGCTAAGTTTTCATCACTTTATGAGTATTTTATGTTCCTGTATTCTATTGGAAGTTTGCAAAAAATTTTCGACTATAGGAGTGAGTATGAGTATGCGTTGAAGTTGATTTCTATTTACAAAAATCTATTCAGCAAAGAAGAAACTCTGTTAGTGGATTTTAACTACAGTTATATTACACTTAAAAAAATTGAATTGTAAGGTTGTAGAAGTTTTTTCTGGAAAGGAGATTAGTATGGAGTATAATAAAGAGGTAAAAAGTGCATTTGATGACTGGGCAGCTACATATGAAAGTGATGTTGTACCTAAGCTGGATTTACGGGGTTATGGCTATTCTGAATTGGCAGAGACGATAGTTTCATATCTTAGTAGTGATATGAAAAGGGAAAGTATTTTGGAATTGGGTGTAGGAACAGGGGTATTGGGCGAACGTGTTAAACAAGCAGTACCTGATATTAAAATTGATGGTTTAGATATATCGTCTGAAATGTTGAAAAAGGCTAAAGAAAAGAACGTATATGATAATCTTTACTCAGGTAGTGCTGATGAGTATTTATATGACAAGCAGCGTTCCTTTGTCTATTCAGCATTTATGTTTCATAGTGTAAAAGAACAGGAGGTACTTCTCTCTAAGATAGCTGATAGCTTAAATAATGATGGAATGTTCATTCTTGTAGATTTAGTACCAAATATGAAAGTGTTATCTAAAAACGCAAATTTTAATGCGCATAGCATAAAATATGAGCATGGTGCTCCAGCTATGTACAAAACTTGCGGTGAAATGGTGGATTTAATTGAAAAGTCCTCGTTTGAACTTGTGGAGTTGAAAAAATTAGGAATAAGTAAGGACTATAATCATTATTTATTTGCGTTAAGAAAGGGAGCATAGCATATGGACGAACTGCTGGAAAAGGTTAAATTATTACATGAACAGAACGATTTCAAAAATAACGGTGGTGAAGATAAATATTATAGAATGTCATTGCTTATGGAGGAGTTAGGAGAGATCTGTGAAGCGTTAACTAAGCAAAAGGGAAATTTTGAAGAAGAACATGCTGACTTACTCATCTTATTGTTGGGTAACTGTGTAGCATATAACATTGACATTGTAAAGCTGACTTCTGAAAAATTAGATAGACTTTTGAAAATGAAACCCAGGACAGACAATGATGGTCATACAAGATTAATTACGAGCTTGGAGGAAGAAAAATGAAAATAATGATAGCTGGTGCATGGGACGAAACAGACAATAACTTGTTGTCGGCAGCTTATCAAATAGCATATGCAGCTTCTGAGAAAAGTCATATAATCGTAACGGGAGGCGGAACAGGAATACCGGATTGGGCAACTCGTGGGGCGTTGGACGCAAACGGGCTAGGTATAGCTTTTAGTAATGAGGGACATTGTGAAAGGACTCCTGAGCAGGCTACTTTTAGGGTGGCGACGGAAATGGGATGGGATGGAAGAAGTGTACTAGCTGTAAAATCCAGTGATCTTCTTATTGTTGTGGGAGGGTGTAATGGGACTTTGAATGAGATTACATTAGCTTATTTAAACTCTATTCCTATTTGGATACTGCGAAATAGTAGTGAACTGATATGTCGATTGGAGAAGTTCTTGTATCATGGAAAATATATAGACAAAAGAAAAAATGTTGAGATTGCATTTTTTGATTCTGCGCAGGAAATAATTGAAAGAATAGAATGCGAAACAATTATTTCATGTAAAGCGGAGGATACATAATAATGATTTTATCTGCATCAAGAAGAACGGACATTCCGGCGTGTTATCCGGAATGGTTTATAAATAGGCTTCAAGAGGGATATGTATTGACCAGAAATCCAATGAACTATCATCAGGTTAGTCGAGTAGAGTTATCCCCTGATTTAGTGGAGTGTATTGTGTTTTGGACAAAAAATGCAGTACCATTTATGGAATATCTGGACGAGTTGAATCGTATGGGATATTTGTATATGTTTCAATATACAATAACCCCATACGATAATACTATTGAAAAAAATATTCCATGTAAAAATGATATCATAAAAAATGTGCAAGAATTATCTAAAAAAATTGGGTGTAATCGAATAGTATGGCGTTACGATCCTATATTGCTCAATAATATGTACACTGTGAACAGACATATCGAACTTTTTGAGGGTATGTGTGAACAATTACATACAGAGGTTAACCATGTCATTATTAGTTTCATAGACCTATATCACAAAAACGTCGGGCAAGGATTAAAGGTATTAAGTACAGAAGAAATCAAATATATTGCACGAGAGTTTGGAAAAATTGGTGCTAAGTATGGGTTGAAGATAAAAACTTGTTGTGAAAGTTATGCATTGGATGATTTTGGGATAGTAAAAGGTGCATGTATTGATGCTGAATTATTGCAACAAATATGTGGACGCTCGTTGAACTTGAAAAAATCTGCAGGTCAGAGAAATGGATGCCTTTGCAGAGAGAGTGTTGATATAGGTATTTATAATACTTGTGGTAATGGTTGTGTATATTGTTATGCTACCGATTATAGTCGTTTAGAGAGTAAACGTAGAAAGTTTGATAAAGACAGCGAGATTTTATGCGACAAAATAGATTATGAAAAGGATATTATAAAAGTTCGCAATATGAAAAAATTGTGAAAATGAGAGAAAGAGGTGAATAATGGAGAATAAAAGTTTAGCTCGTGTTTCGGTTTTCCTTACAAGTCAAATTATTTCATTGTTTGGCTCTGCTATAGTATCTTATACGATTATTTGGTATATAACGCTTAAAACATCGTCAACAATGGCGCTGGCGATATCTGTAGTTTGTACATATATGCCACAAATTATAATTTCCGTATTTTCTGGCACATGGGGTGATAGGTTTAATAAAAAGTATTTAATTATAATTGGGGATACAATTACAGGTGTTTCAACTTTTATCTTAGCAGTTTTATTTATAAACGGTTTCAACTCTTTATATTTACTATATGCAGTATGTGCATTGAGATCGGTAGGAGCAGGTATTCAGACACCACTTGAAAATGCGTTTTTGCCGTTGATCTGTCCAGAGGAAAAACTGACAGAAGTAAATGGCATATATGCAACAGCTTCATCAGCAATCAATATTTTATCTCCTGCTATGGCTGGAATCTTATTGAATATAATGGATTTTGGGTATACGTTATTTATGGATTGTATTACAGCATTATTGGCAGTCATTGTTCTGTTTAGGCTGAAATATAGAAATACGGTAAGTTTTGAAAAGGAAAATGTAAGTACGCTGATAGATTTCACGGACGGGATAAAATATTTTAAACAGCATGTTTTTTTGGGTAGGCTAATTATATTTTATCTTCTATTTTACTTTTTCATGTCTGCGCCTGCGTTCTTAACACCTGTATTGGTAAATATCAAATTTAGTGACAGTGTCAACGCTTTGGCAATCAATGAATTTGTGTGGTCACTGGGTACAATGTTGGGAGGTCTTTTAATATGTTTATTGAAGAAGTCTAATAAGTTGCGCCTTATGGCTTATTCCTCTGCACTTTTTGGTATATTTATTTGTTTTTTAGGAGCCTCGGAGAATTTTATATTATATATTTCTTTTATGTTATGTTCTGGAATGTCGTTACCATTATTTAATACTTCAAATACTGTTCTGATACAGGAGAATGTTAAGAGCGATATGCTTGGGCGTACTTTTGCAAATTTGAACATTCTATCTACAATTTCTACTACCATAGGAATTACTATATTTGGCATGACAGGAGATATAATTCCAGTTGATATTTTATTGGTGCTTGTTGGTGTTTCTATTGCGCTGTTGTCAATTTGGATATGGAAGTTATATGGCGAATATAAAAGTTATAATATGACGTAGGTATAATGATGAGAACTATATAAGCAGAAGAATTGTTTGATTTATTATGTTTGGTATTGAAATATAAATGATTTTATGGACTTTTTGAGCATGAGGTATCAAATAAAAATGAGTATAGATAATCATATGGTAGAAGTAGATTGAGTATAGGAGAGTCCTTTCAGAATGGTACATTGTGTCTGAAAGGATTTTTTGTGCCATTTTCTGCAAAAACTATTCATTTTCTGCAAGGGTAATTGAAGTTTGACCATATTTTGATAAGATAAAAAAGTAGAGATTTTTTTCTAGGATTTGGTTGTACATAAATACATAATCAAGCAAATGTTGGATACAAGGAGGTGTTGGGGATTTTATGTAGGTCATTCTGATTTCCTATATATAAAGCGTGATTGTGTATTCTATAATATGCCTGATATGTAAAAAAGCAAGGGCAAAATAATAAATTAAGGAGGATTTTCTTATGAAACGCAAATTATCATTATTTCTTGTTTTGACATTATTATGTACATTGTTTGCAATGCCTGTATCAGCGGCGGAGGCAACTGATTACACAGATGATGGGATTGCAGTTGCAGCTACAAGTGGCACAAATTATTTTTCGGGAACCACAACAAAAATGAATTCTCTCTATGGATCAGAGGCAGTAGCAACAAGATCATCGGGTAGCTGTTCGGGTGATGAGAGAAGTATTACTTCTGTAAGTGTATATTGCAGAGTGAGCAGCGGAAGTTCCAGTTTCAAATTGTATGTAATATCACCAGAGGGGACAGTAGCATATAGAAATGCGGGAACAAGCAGTACAACATATAATTTTACTGAATTTAACGGTGAAGATCCATATGGAAAATGGACTATTAAGACAGTAACAAATGGTACAGTTTCTACAGTAACAGCAACATTGAAAGTAAACTATTCATATAGTTATAATTAAGTGATATTGAGTAATAGTTTATAGCACATTATTGTTCCTTAAGTAACTGAGGTGGAAGGATAATTTGGTTATTATAATCAAATTATCTTTCCGCATGTAACAGTTATTCGGAAATTTATAGCAAAAAAAGTAGTCATTTGCGTAGAGGTGCGAATATTATGAAAAGGAGGTGTGAACTATGTCTTTGAATATTAATTCTTTTTCAAATGGAGCTTTTGGGTATGGATGTTATAGTGTTAAAACGGGAGGTAATATTAACACAAACAGTAAACAGTATAAGGCGGCTGCAAAAGATTATCTGGCGAACCATCGTGCAGAGGTGGCTAAAATGTCACCGCAGGAAAGGCAGATGTATGAGCTGTTTGGTGGAGAACAGGCTTATATGAGAAACGTGATGAAGATGTACAATTCTGATGGGGATTATGTCGGGGCAGATGGCAGTGTAGTGCCGGGAATGGTGGCAACCGGAGTTTCCGAATCTGCTCGGCATCAAATGATCAATGTTTCGGAGCAATATCGCCAAAAGATGTTTGACTTGGTAAAAGAAGAATTTATTAAGGAAAAAGGTATTGCAAATGGGGATACCACTAATAGATCATCTGTGTATCGTGAGTATCAACTAAGCATTAACAAAGAAGATAGGCTAAAAGGAACATGGTCAATGCAACAGTATGAATCAAAGTATCGGAAAGCACTTTATGATGCAGTAAGGGCAGCTAATCCTAATTGGAAAGCAGGGCAACCTTTTGATACAAGTGCTTTAAATGGCATTACAAGGGAAAGCGTAGAAAGTACACTTGTTAAAAGCGGTAATACACTTGTAAGAAGAGGCATTGATTATAGCGTGTAATTTTGTAATGCGTATGCTAAGACAATCGTTTTAGTGTACGCATTGAAGTTAAGTAGAATTATATAGAAGGATTTTTTCTGGGAGGAGTTTGTATATGAAAAAAGTTATATTAATTATAACATATATAAGCTTATGTATAATGTTTGCTATGCCAGTAACCGCAGCAGAAGTAGTATCTAAAGAAGGTGTTGTAGAAATAAAGGATGTCAATACATCTCTATTTTCAACAAGTTCCTTTAGTAAAACATTATCAAAGATAAACTCAATAAATGGTATAGCATCTCCGGTTATGACTTTTCGGTCAGGTTCTATAATTGGTAGTGATGCTCAGATTACCTCTGTTAGATTATATGTCCGAACAAGCGCAGGAAGTGCGCCGTTTATTGTTTACATACAGTCTCCGGATGGAACTATTTATAGTTTTGTGGTAACATCTAGCAAAACGTTAGAACTGGATTTTTTTAATGGAGAGAATCCAGTTGGTAATTGGTCAGTATGGATTGAAACATTAGGTACAAGCTCAACAACAGATATTACTATGACAGTAAATTACAACTACTAGAGAATGGCAAGTAGGATTGTAATTTGTTATTTAAAGAATATTGATTACGCATGATAAATATTATTTCTGTATTGTCATGCGTATTTTTTACGCCTTTGACCTTGTGGTTAGTTCTCCGCAGTTTTGGGGTGGGGAAATTTATAATGGATGATATATATTTTAAATAGATTTGTATTTAAGGGATATATGCAATGGGTTATCCAGTACAGAATATCCTTAAAAAATGAATACTGTAATTTGCGAGTACACAAATCGACATGGCAGGTCGGTGCGGTGTACTCATTTTTTTGTCATTGTCGAAAATTGTTGATTTATCAAGACGTATATATACGAAGGTCGAAAAGAGGACCTCCTATGGATTCTTCATTTCATAAATAAATTGAAAGAATGGAGAATCAGAAAATGATTGATATAAAATATATTATTGCCGATAATGTGAAATTATACCGGAAAAAGCAAAATCTAACACAATTTGAACTAGCAGAGAAAGCGGAGCTTTCAGTTGATTCTATAAAGCGGATCGAGCATGGGAGCAGAACGATGTCATTGGAAAACTTTATGAGAATTGCGGATGCATTAGCTGTTCCTCTATCATATCTCCTGTATGAAAGTCTAAGTGAAATCCCCATAACAGAACGTATTCTAAATGTCTTAAATTGTAAAAATGCAGAGCAGAAGGAATATTTGGTACATATGCTTGAAGAAATGTCATTTGGTTTGGACAGGCTCTTATAGCAGATGTAAGAAAGTCGAAAAAGGTGTATAGGGGATTCTATGCGCCTTTTTTCGTAATTGGTCTTATAATATGCAAATTTTCAACAGTTAAAAATATTTTTTTGTTTTTTCCTGAAAGTGAAACCAGATTCTTACAAGTGTCGTATTGATAAAAAATTTGAGCAGATAGGATTTGGAGGAATGAACGAAAAGAGCATACTAAAGAAATTACGGAACCGGGATGAAAAAGCATTTGAGGAAATAATTGATTTGTATAGTGCTTATATTACTGCTATTGTTAGAAACCTATTAGGCTCAAGAGGAACAAAAGAAGATGTGGAGGAGGTGGTTGCGGATACATTTATCGCATTATGGAATACGGCTGAAAGAATCAATTATGAAGAGTACAGCAGTATCAAAGCGTATATAGCAGTTATTGCAAGGAACAAGGCAAAGGACTGGCTAAGAGCTGCCAAAGGGCAGAATTTACAGTTGTTGGATGATATCCTGATAATTGATAGCAGTGTGGAACAGATAATTGTCCAGAGAGAACAACAGAGAATCATATCAAAAATTTTAAAACAGTTAAAACCGTTGGACTGGAAGATTTTTGTGGCTTATTACTACCAGTACGAAAAAGTGGATAAAATCGCACAGGAGCTTCAGATGAATCCTCAGACAGTAAAGACAAGACTGCGGCGTGGAAGAGAGGTGCTTAAAAAATTTCTGATTGAAGAAGGATATGGGAGTAATGCAGATTAGGATAAGTGACATGCTTGATAATGCTTCTGAGCTGATCGAAGAAAACATAGAGGTCAGATACACCATCAATAACGACAGGATTAAGCGGATGGTATTTTCAGAGATTAAACATATGCGAAGAAAGCATAAGAAAACAGGAAGAGGCAGGTATAAAATCATGCAGCCTATAACGGCTCATAGCGTAGAGACTGTAAAAGACAAGGAGAACAATATGAGAAAAAAGATATTAAAGGTTATGAAACGGGTATTGGGGATTATAGTAATAGTTGCTGCAGCATTGCTGATCTGGAACTTTATCTGCAAAAAAGCAGAGCAGCCGAAAATTGAAAACGCATATGGAAAAGCTGTTGAAGTGAATGGAAACAGCATGGTGGTAGATATAAAGGGAGAGGGTAACGAAACAACAATCATATTATTGCCCGGTTGGGGTTCTGCCTCGCCAATCATGGAATTTCTGCCATTGGCGGAAATGTTGTCAGAAGATTTCAGGGTTATAACCATAGAACCGTTTGGCTACGGGCTTTCGGACAGGGTTGGAACAGAGCGGGAAATCGGCGTGGTTGTGGAGGAATTGCATCAGTGTACCAAAAAGTTAGGCTGTGACCAGTATTATTTGATGGCACATTCGCTCTCAGGACTATATTCGCTATACTGGGCAAATGCTTATCCGCAGGAAGTGGCTGGCTTTATAGGGATTGATCCGTCTGTTCCCAAGCAGTCCGATGAAGAACCGCTCCCGATCAGCATGGTAACATTAAACAGGCTTTCAGCATATTTTCAGAAAGTTACAAACATATTTGGAATTACCCGGTTATGTTCTGTTGGACATCCGGAAAAGGCAGTTTATGCAGACACTTTTTATCCATATTCGGATACGGAGTTAGAAGTATTTCGTATTTTATCTATGGATTTTGCATACAGTAAAGATATTATGAATGAATTAGAGCATATGGAAGATAATCTGGAGTCTGTGAGGGATATGAAATTTCCTGAAAGTGTTCCAGTATTGCAGTTTGTTTCGGGCGATAACTGTGAGTTGTTGGAATCATGGGAACTGTTGCATAGAGAAGTCATTACAGAAACAGATAAGAGTGAAGTGCTACGGCTGGATGGCGGGCATTATCTGCATTTTGAGTGGAAGCAGGAGATCGTTGAAAAAGTAAGGGAATGGGTTAGCTGACTTTTCCGTTTTCTGCAATAGAGAATCATTTTCTGCAAGGATAATGTTATTGAAAAATTTTTTTGTTATCATAAATATGTATAAATGGAATTTGAGATATATGGATTTATGTGGTGGTCAAATTGTCTGTATAAGTTCTATTGGAATTTGATTTTTTATTTACGCATAATGCAGCTTACATACAATACAGAATTGAGATAGGAGACTTTGAAATGGATAAATATAGAGAATTGATAAGTATTTTTTCGGAAGTTCTTGAAAAATCAAAGGATTATCATATTGCGTATATCTATCAGGTAGGGTATGTGTCCCTGATTGGCTTATTAAGTAAAGAAGAGCAGAACACATCAATGATAGTGGATGAGGTATTTTCCTCGCCGGAGAGCATGGCAGAAAGTTTGCTGCGTAATTGGCGTTGGCAGTGGTTCTATGAAAATAAGGAATTACTGCCACGGAAAGACTATGACGATATCCGCAAACTCGACAGCGATTTGCCGGACAACCTGCAGGAGCAGTACAGACAGAGTATTTCGGACTGGCAGAGCAAAATTCAGAATATCTTGCGAAAGTAGAGTTAAGGCTGCTTGTAGATCAGGCGTCCGATAAGGGAAGTAATAAATATAAAGGTAAATACGATTGCTTGAAGGAACATATATCTTGTATTTTTGGTAAAAATGAAAAATAAAGCCAGTAAAAAGCTGATAAGCATCGTAAAATGGGTTCTTTTAATGAAAGTAAGATTGTCCTGTGCATCTACTTCCCTGTTCGGATGGTCAACTGGTCCGATGATCAGAATGAGTATGGCAGTAAATATGTACAATCCAAAAGCGACAAAAACGGGTATTGTTACATATTTTACTGCCAACAGGGTAGAGAAAAGTATCAGACAGGAACCTATAAAACAGGCAAAATATGTTTTCATATGCAAGCCGCCGCCAAATGACCGCATAGGGATAAAAAGCAGGAAAAAGAAGAGACATTCGGGAATCATGTCAAGAAACAGGGCTATTATAATACTACATATTGTACTCACAGATAATTCTAAAAAGCATTGAAAACCATATTGATAAATCTCAAGGAACTCCTTTGTAATAATTCCTTTTTCAAAGATATAGTCTGTTAATTTTTTTGCTAGGTGTTCCATAACAACTCCTTTTGATATTATGAAGAAATAATATGCTATCAGCCGCTTTCGGAATACGAACCATACATAACCACTATGACCTGAAATTCGTTATCATTATCTATAATTTCCACCTGTCCTTGATAATTTGCAACAGCATGGTTTATAGATGAAAGTCCTAGACCGTGATATGTGGTATCGTTTTTTGTAGTAAGATAGTGACCGATAGTATCTTTTTTTCGTTTTTTCTGATAGTTATTTCTTATGCTTAGCTGAAAGACTTCCTTTGCATAAGAAATATCAAGGTTTATAAATCTATTGCCTTCTTTTATTCCCCGACAGGCTTCTAAGGCATTTTCCATTAAGTTTCCTAAAATGATGGCTAAATGTCCGCTTTCAAATGGAAGGGATGCAGGGATAAAAACATTGATATTGAAATGGATATTATCTTTCTGCGCTAAGGCATATGTGTTGTTTATCAGGGAATCGACTACTATATTGCCGCTGCGGGAAACTTCTTTTGGTCGGTCTCCAACACCATCATCTAACAATTGTGCTATGTATTTCTCTGTTTCATTTCTCTGTCCAATCCGAACCATTTCGAGCAACACGGAAAGGTGCTTTTTCAAATCATGCCGGATTCTGCGGATTTCAAGACATAGGCTTTCACGTTCTTCTGCCTGTTGGCTGCAAAATTCCAGTTGTTGTGCATACAAGCGGTTTTGTTCTCGCAGTTCAGCGTCTCGGCTGATCCAGTCATAGACTTCAAATATTACATAGTTTACAACAAGTAGAAGAAAGCTGGCTGTGGCGGAAAATATCGCATACTCGTTATGTGAAGCTGCAATAAAAAATATATGGTGCATTATATAAATACTGCAAATAGGTGTCAGAAAAATAATTAAAAAATATTTTAGGGGTATTTCAGAATAAAAATTATCTTTGGTGCAGTGACTTATGATTACTGATAAAAGCAACATACACATTTTAGATATGAAGCTCCCGGCATCTTTGAGTATTGCGGCATCAAAGCCGACAGCTTTTAGTATCATCATAACAATAACTTCCACCAACATCCATGCAGTACATATCAGCAAAGAAAATATACTTCGCTGCATTACATTTTTCTTGCGAATAGATGGAGTAATCAGAAATATCAACAGAAAATTTCCAGCCAATAAAAGATGGGGAGGGAAAACGATGCCAATATTATTTATGGATAAAAAAATATAATACATACCCCACTTTATGTAACTTCTTAAATTCTTTTTTTCCGGTTCCCAAAATACTTTCATATATTTTTGTATAATGAGAAGATGGAGTAATGGCAGGAGCAGTTCGGGGATCATCATCCAATATTTTGTCATTCTTCTATGACCGCCTTTCCGCCTGCAATTTTACAAAGCTGCTGGCGCACTTCCTTTTGCCGATCTTCGCTGATTTTCAATTCCATTTCTTTTCCTGCAAAACTGATAGTAATATTGAAAAAGTTCATCTTTTTAACATAGTCGTAATTCACTAAAAAGGATTGGTGGATACGCAGAAAATATTGCCGACTTGCTGCCAGTTCTTTTTCAACATTATTGAGCTTTCCGTAAAAATGTTCATCAGATCCATCTTTTAGGTGTATATAAACAATTCTGTTATTGCTTTCAAAATAAACAATATCTTTAACGGATACTTTTTGAATTTCCTTATTGAACGTAAATTGATAGAATACCTCGGTCTCATTAATACGTTTACAGGATTCTTTGAAGTATCGGGCAAACTGAACATGGTTTAAGGGCTTTGAGAGAAAACGGAATGGCTCCACTTCAAATAATTCTTTTAAGTATTTGTCATAACTCGATACATAAATCAGCAATACAGTTCGGTCTATTTCCCGGATTCCTCGTGCTGCCGTTATTCCGTCTATCTGTTTCATTTCAATATCAATAAATATTAGGTCATAATGATCGCCGTTTTGAATACTTTTCAAAAGGGTTTTACCATCAGAGAATACTTCTGTTCCAACACGGATTCCTAACTTTTGGCTTTCTTGAAGTACCATAGATTCAAGAAAGCCAGTGAATTTTGAATCATCATCACATATTGCTATTCTTAGCATTTTTATTCACTTCCTTTGTAGAGGGTTCCTCGCTTTCTTTTTGTGCCTGCTCCAAGCGCTCAAGTATACAGCGAAGTGTTTTTTGGTTGATTTTGGAAAGTTTCTGATAGCGGAGGACTATATCATAACATTTATCCATTTCTTGATTCATGCGGTACTGTCCGTTATAATCACGTTTTGTATCAGAGATTCCAAGTATATAGTCAGTAGTAACATTAAAATGTTCTGACATTTTTATGAGTAATTCAGAAGGAATATCATAAGCGTGATTTTCCATTCTGCTTACTGCTTGTTGAGTCGTATGAATTACTTCGGCAAGGGCTTCTTGAGACATATTTAGACTCTTCCGTAGTTCACGAATACGATTTTTTGCCATATATATAACTTCCTTTCTAAATAATATTTTACACAAATAGATGAAATATGCTAACAACTCTAATGTGTAATTAAAATACTCATATAACGGTAAAATCGCAGACGGAAAAATCTAATATTTATGTAGATATGATAAAAGGGGAAAAATTACATGCTGTGTCGGAATTTCAACATCTAAAAAGAAAAACCTACAAAATAAGATATACTAGCATTGAATTATGAAATTGGAGGTGTTTTATATGATAGGTAATAAAAAGAAAAATATTACAGCAACAATTTTGGGAAAGGTGGCACTTAGTTCTGCAAAAGTGTTAGCGGACAGCAGATGTATGTATTGCTTGCATCAGCCAAAGCAGCCAACAGGAATTAAAAAGCTTTCCAGATAGAAGCTGGCATACGGAAGAAAATACTGCCATATGTGTAGGAAAACTTACATATATGGCAGTGTTTTTGGAGAAAAGTCTATGTAATATAAATGAAATAGTTCTGCTTTATCATTTCATGTTTAGTCAATTATTTTCCACTGTATTGAACTAAAAAATATACAGTAAACAATCTGTACTGAAGAATGTGATAACACACGAATGATATTCGTTATTTGAAATTCATGCGTGTGTTTCTTATGCGCAAATTTAGGACAGGGGCATACTGAATATTTTAATATTAAGAACATATGGGATAAGAAGATTTCCCAATTCAATACAAAATCATACTGGAATAAGAATACATATGAAAGGATATGTCCTGACATAATGTATTCTTTTTTTTATGTCTGTCGAAATTTGCAACTTCATGTCCGGTTTTATATTCGGAGTCCTCCATTGGGTTCTTCACTTCAAGAATAAATTAGAATGGAGAATAAGAAATGAAGGATATAAGATATATTATTGCGGATAATGTGAAATTATACCGGAAAAGAGAAAATTTAACACAAGCAGATCTTGCGGAACGGGCAGAGCTGTCATTGGATTCTATAAAAAGGCTTGAAGGCGGAAAGAGAACGATGTCGCTAGAAAATTTCTTAAGGATTTCAGATGCACTCAATGTATCGTTATCGTTCCTGCTATACGATCAAGTGGATCAGATGCCAGAAGTGGAGCGGATACACTGCATTTTAAAAGGAAAAAGTGGGAAACAAAAGGAATATTTACTACATATGTTACAAGAAATGGCAGAAGGAATAGACAAGCTATCATAAAAGTGTTAAACATTAAAAGCAGCCTGAAATGGAAAAACCTATCAGACTGCTTTTGGCTATAATTACTGCTAAGATTCCACTAAACCTAAATATTGCGTACCCCAATTACACAATGCTTTTAGAACGGGTTTGATTGTTTCTCCAATTTCTGTAAGAGAGTATTCAACTTTAGGTGGAACTTCTGGATAGACAACTCTTTTAATAATTTGTTGTTCTTCAAGTTCCTTTAGTTGGTCAGTTAGTGTTTTGGTTGTGATATGTCCCAATGATCGTTGCAATTCGTTAAAACGCACTGAACCCTTTGAATGGATAAGCCACAGGATTTGCAGTTTCCATTTTCCACTTAAAATATTTATTCCCAAAGCCATAGGACAAACATCATTTGCTATAACTGCTTTTGCCATAAAAATCATCCTTTCTGTTATGGTTAAGTATAAAAAAGATACCTTATATCATTTTTGAGCGTACTTGTTTGAATTGATAAACAGTGCTATTCTTTTATTATATCAAAAAGATCAATACATTGAAAGGGATGGTTTATATGATTATTGATAATCATGAACATGTGATGATACCTACAGATTTGCAACTGAAAAAAATGGAGCAGGCAGGAGTTGACAAAACAATTTTGTTCTGTACGGCTCCACACCCAGAAAAGGCAAAAACGCTGAGTGATATGAAAGCCGAAATGGGTGCCTTATATAAAATTTTATCTGGATCAAATACTAAAGAGGATAATATTCGTAGAATGAAAGATAACATTGAAGAATTGACACGAATAATTGAAAAACATCCGGACAAATTCTATGGTTTTGGTGCGGTTCCGCTTGGGTTATCTGTAGAAGAAACAATTAGTTGGATAGAAAAGTATATTAAATCCAATAATTTGAAAGGTGTGGGAGAGTTTACGCCGGGTTCAGATGAACAAATTGCTCAATTAGAACCTATATTTCAGGCATTAGAGCATTTTCCGCAATTGCCAATATGGATTCATACGTTTAATCCTGTTTCCGTGACTGGAATCAAAGCCCTTATGGAGCTAACGAAGAAATATCCAAAGGTTTCTGTGATATTTGGACATATGGGTGGTTATCACTGGATGGAAGTGATTGAATTTGCTAAATCGGTTTCCAATGCCTATATTGATTTATCAGGAGCTTTTGCGGCGCTCGCTGTCCGTATAGCGGCAACAGAGTTACCAGACAAATGCTTATACGGTTCCGATGCGCCTTATGGAGAACCATTATTAAGCAAACAGCTTGTCGAGTATGTATGTACTGACAATGAATCAAAAGAAAAAATATTAGGCGGTAATATATTAAAATTAATTGGTGAGGAAAATGTAAATTGATTTAATACCATTTACCAGTTCTAATATAGTCAAGGGAGGGGGTAGCAGTACAAAGTGCTGTTGCCCCCTTTGTGGTCTAAGATGCATTTAAGTACATGACATTCTACTAATGAATTATAGGGTTTCTAAAAACTCTGGAAGATATTTGCTAAACGTGTCGTACCTAAGACTTACAAATTTGTTTAAAGACTCTTTTCGTGTAGAAGTTAATCCGGCTGTTCGTAAAATTTTGAAATGATACGAAGCAGTAGACTTGGGAATATCTATATATTCACCGATTTCGCCACAACTCATTTCACCACCTTTGTTCTTTAAAATTCTTATAATTTGCAGTCTTACTTCATCAGATAGAGCTTTAAAGATTTCAATCCTTATTGCATCTTCTAAATTATTTATATTTTTATCCATAGTTATTATATTACTATACAATGTAAGCTATTTCAACAGGTTTTATGGTTTTGGAACAGTTAAATTCCCAGTTTCCAGTTTTTTACTGTATGTAGCCAACTACGATCCATTGGGCTAACCGAAAATGGATGGTTAGTGTCCAGTTTTGATATTGCCTGAAGTTCCGTGTTAGAGAGTTTGAAGTCAAATATTTCAATATTTGACTTCAAATGTTCATAGTTTGTCGCCTTTGGTATGACTACACTGCCATTTTCTACATGCCAGCGAAGTATTACTTGTGAGATGTTTTTATTATGAGCTTTGGCAATTGCAGCTAAAACTGGATGATGTAATAATTTCGTGTTACCTTGTGAAAAAGGTGCCCAAGATTCATGTGTTATGTTTTTTCCTTTTAAATATTTTTTCATTTCAATTTGTTGAAATAAGGGGTGTGTTTCAACCTGATTTATAACTGGCTTTATTTTGGTGTTTTCCATTAAGGTTTCCAATTCATTAATTGGGAAATTACATACACCGATTGAGCGAATTTTGCCTTGACTGTATAATTCTTCTAATGCCTTCCAACTTCCAACATAGTCGCTTACTGCCCAATGAAGCATATACATATCTAAATAATTAGTCTGTAATCTTTTTAAAGTTTTTTCAAAAGCGATAAGCGTATTTTTGTATCCATAGTCTTGTACCCATAATTTTGAGGAAATGAATATGGCTTCACGAGGAATATCTGAGCTAAGAAGTGCTTTACCTATAAATTCTTCATTAAGATACGCAGATGCCGTATCTATTAAACGATAGCCAAGTGAAAGGGCTGCTTTAATTGTGTTAATACAATTAGTTTCCTCATTTATTTGCCATGTTCCTAAACCAATATAAGGTATTTCTACACCATTATTAAGTATACATGTATTACTTTGCATTTTAGTCTCCCTTCTCATTGTATCAACAGTTCATGAATTGGTTTTCGTTGTTGATGATAGTTATTAATCGGTTGATTTGCAGAAGAATATCCAACAGCAAGGATATTGATAGGTTCATATTCATCTGGTAAATTGAAATTTGCTTTTATAATATGTGGGTTGAAATAACAAATCCACACACTGCCTAAACCGAGGTCAGTAGCTTCTAACATCATATGATCAGTAACAATGCTAGCATCAATATCGAGCAGGCTTTTTCCGTCAAATGGACGCTTCCATTCATTTGTGTGATCGCTGCATATAACAAATATTAATGGAGCTTCATAAAAATTAGCGGCATCTTTCAGTAAGTTTCTTTTTTCAGGGGTGTTTATCACCAATATTTTAAAACACTGAGTATTTCCACTGGTGGGTGCAATGCGTCCGGCTTCAAGAATTTTTTCTATTAGATCGTTAGTGATTTCCTTATTTTCATATTTTCGTATAGACATTCTTTCAGAAGCTAAAGTTAAAAAATCCATATTTTTTCTCCTTAAATAAGATTTAGTTCTAAAAAATTAGAACTATTATTATGCAATATGATATATCAAGTGACTTTAAAAATCAATATAAATAATTTTAAAGTTTTGGAATTATGGAAATTCTGAACGATAAACTCGTAATTCTTACGAGGTAAAAAAATAAACGACAAAAAATGATATTATTTTATAAAAACAAATAAAAGAGGAAAGTTATGAAAATTATTGAGGATGTAGTTATTAGTAATTCTGATATAGGTGATTATTCATGGATTCGTGTTGGTTCAGAAATCTATAATTCAAAAATTGGACAAGATGTTTTTGTTGGATTTAAGTGTCGGATAGTCAATACAACAATTGAAAGCAATGTTCAAATTGCATCAGGCTGTGTGTTTGGCGAGAATGGCAAGGAAAAAGTTACTATCAAAAAAGGCAGTTGGTTAGGAGCAGATGTCGTTGTCAGAGCGGGCGTTACAATTGGAGTTGGCGCAGTAATCGGGGCTGGAACGATTGTAGAGCATAATGTTAAACCGTTTGAAATCCTAATTGGTAAACCGGGAAAAGTTTTAAAGGAACGTATTTGCGAAAAAGATGAGTATCCACAGTTTAGAAATATGTTAAAACGGTATTCAGAACTTGATAAGAATAGTGATAACAATTACATTAGTGCTGACTTGGAGCTTGATAAGACTTCTGTTTTAGGAAATGGGAATATCGTTGTTGGGAAGAAAGCTTTGGGAGGCGGAGTTTTTATCGAAAAAGATGTTGTAATTGGCAATGACAATATCTTAGAGGGAGCAGGAGGAATTTCCATCGGATCATATTCAAGGATTGGAAATGGGGTGCATATAATTTCTAATTCTCATGATTATAAGAAATTATCATTGCCTATGGTTCTTCAACCAGTAAAAATAGGGAAAAATGTGTTAATTGGTGATGGATGTATCATTTTAGGAAATGTGAAAATTAGTGATAATAAAACCATACCAGAAAATAGTTTGGTTTTAAAAAATATATAAGGAGATGTTTTTATGAAAAGGATTATTTTGGCACCAAATCCAACAGGAACAGGACATAATATGAGAATGCTCACAATTGGAAAAGAGCTTTTAAAACGTTGTCCGGATGATAGGTTAATTGTTTTATTGGGATCAATGCAGAATGTTTTTACACCATTGTTTAAGGAGGCTGGTATTGAAATCATCGATCTAAGTCCAACTGGCATTATTGATTATTCGGTTTCATCACATTTAGAGACGAAGCTGGATTGGAATACGATGATAAAAAATTATTTCGTGCCAACTTTTTTTAATGGAGACAAAATACTCAGGTATGTTGACATTTTTGTGAAAGAACAGGCTGACTTGGTAATAAGCGACTACAATACCAACGCAGCTATAGCGGCGATTTTAAATGGGACTAAAAATGTCTTTGTAACGGAAAGACACAATTTTACTTTAGTTGATGTCGAAGAGGACGATCTTATCAAAGGTGGGTTTGATGTAAATAAGGATGAAATCAGGGCAGCAAAGCAATCTTTAAACCACGTTTTTGATTGGATGATGCGGAATACCGATCTGATAATTACAGATAAGCCTTATGTTGAAAAAATGGATAAGGGAAAATTAA
>JAAGKN010000748.1_pt1 | contig 80033 bp, 68 predicted proteins | sample 6206371 | NCBI WGS metagenome assembly JAAGKN01 (sample SAMN11533720, study PRJNA540317) | gut metagenome | isolation source: fecal pellets from male and female animal of same cohort | host: Peromyscus leucopus | place: USA:CA | collected 2017 | reverse complement strand
ACAGGTTTTTTACTATGCGCCATTAAAAGGGGGCATACCGGGGAACTGACACATTTCACGGGGATTGGACGGAATACTTCAAACAATCCCCTGAGACCATCGCATACGATGCCGAAATATCGCCCTCAATAGGTGGCATCTCTCTCAACTATCACATCCTTGTCCTTGGATATCACACGTTTGTGACGCATTGCTCCAAGCATATTCCATACAGTCTTGATGCAGACCCCACACTTTACGGATAGCTGAGCCTATGTTTGCTTGCCGTCAATGTAATCATGTTCTACATCGCTGAGATTTATACGCTTGCTTCCAACAAATTGGCGCTCACAATCTTTGCATTTATATAGCTGCTTACCTGCTTTGTGGCCATTCTTCACCACATTTAAGGAGGAGCAGAACACGCATTTTTTATTAATTTGACAATAAGGTCTGTCTTTTCATCGTCTTTACTCCGAGTACTGATACACCTTCAATTGGAACTTGGGAACCATTGCGAAGAAATGGTCGAAGATATCCGACTGGATGCGCTCGTATTCTTTCCATACTTTATTGCGGGAGAAAAAATAGATCTGGATAGGTACGCCATATTCAGTCGATTGCAACTGGCTGATGATCAAATCGAGGTCCGTGTTAACAACCGGGAGGCTTGTCAGGTATTTCTCCGCATAGACACGGAACATCTGCGAATTGGTAGGTGTCACGCCTTCGTCCGGCTGGTAGTCGGCAAGCAAAGGAATCTCTTTGCGGAACGTGTCGAGCATATCCGGCGTACAGAACTTGATGGTATTGAGGTCGAGAAAGATGGATTTCATCACGCGACGGCCACCCGATTCGACCATTCCCCGCCAGTTCTGGAACGAAGCGTTTACCAGCGTATAAGGCGGGATGGTGGAAATGGTATTATCGAAATTCTGTATCTTGACTGTATTCAGCGTGATCTCCTGCACGATACCGTTCGCGTTCGAGCCGGGAACCGTGATCCAGTCGCCGGGTCGTAGCATATCGTTGGCAGAAAGCTGTATGCCGGCCACAAATCCCAAAATCGTATCTTTGAAGACTAACATCAGGATCGCCGCCGAAGCGCCCAATCCGGCAAACAGGCTGACAGGTGATTTCCCGATCAGGATGGCTATAATGACGATCCCGCCGATAAAGAACAGCAGGACCTGAAGCACCTGCATGAACCCTTTGATCGGACGGTTCTTGTTCACCTGCCGCATATTATACATATCCAAGAACACTAAAATAAAACCGTTTATCGCCAATAGCAAAGCGAACACGATATACACGGCACATATTTTCTGAGACAACAGCAATAAGCCTTTTCCTCGTATAAACGCCAAAGGCAAGAGAGCATAGACTAAGATCCCCGGTATCGTATGGACCAAGTGATGGACGACTTTACGTTTGAGAAGCAACGAATCCCATTGATAATGCGTATGTTGTGCCAGTTTTTTCATACTGCCGACAAAGATCGCCTGACACAGGTAGTCCAGTCCGATCGCCAGTATGACCAGCAATGCTGCAATAATCATTTCGTCAAAAGTATTTGCAATTTTAGGGTCTACACCCCAACTGATCAGGATGCCATTCATCCAACTACCTAAGTTTATCATATTGTATTGGCTTTTATTTGGATAACAATTAAATATTCGTTTGGTTTATCGTATCAATCATAAATATCTGATTAATTTTTTTACCTTTGACGCTAATATTACAAATATGTAACATGACCGTGAAATTAAAAGTAGTGATGATGGTATTCGCATGTTGTTCTTATCAATCGCAAGCAGAGGACTTGAGCGCTCTCAAAGTAAAAGAATATAGACTGGAAAACGGACTGACTGTTTGGCTGAACGAGGATCATAGCCAACCGAAAGTTTTCGGCGCCGTTGTCGTGAAAGCAGGAGCGAAAGATTGTCCAAATACAGGTATCGCCCACTATTTCGAGCATATGATGTTTAAGGGAACAGACCGTATCGGGACACTCGATTACGAGTCGGAGAAAGTCCTGCTGGATTCCATCGCCATGAAATATGACGAACTGGCCATGACGGAGGATACTGCTGCACGTGCCCGTCTGCAAAAGGAGATCAACGAACTGAGCATCCGCTCTTCCGAATATGTCATTCCCAACGAGTTCAACCGGCTCATCAGCCGGTTCGGCGGTTCCGGTCTGAATGCGGCAACCTCATATGATGCCACGATCTATTTCAATACGTTTTCTCCGCAATATATGGTTCAATGGGCGGAGATCAACAGCGAGCGCCTGATTAACCCTGTATTCCGTCTTTTCCAAAGCGAACTGGAAACGGTTTATGAGGAGAAGAACATGTACGGTGATTTCATCGGTGGACAGGTGATGGACACGTTGATGGCCCGCTATTTCGGCCCGCATCCGTATGCTTATCCGATTATCGGTAGCACGAAAAATCTCAAGAATCCACGGCTGACGGAGATGCGCAAGTTTTTCGAGGACTATTATGTAGCCTCCAATATGGCACTGATCCTTAGTGGTGATTTCGATACACAGCAGGTTATGCCTGTTTTGGAAGAGACTTTTTCACGCATTCGTTCGGGCAATGTTCCAAAACCGGAAAAGGTGATGCTCCCGCCGTTCAACGGACGGGAGAAAATGAAGGTGAAGTTCCCGATTCCCTTTATAAAAGCGATGGGACTCGGTTTCCGGGGTGTTTCAGCCAACCATGAGGACCAGGTTGCCTTGAATATAGCGGTCAACCTGCTGAACAATGCCAACGGTACGGGCTATCTGGACAAACTGATGGTGGAGCATAAGCTGATGGGAGCTCTTGCCATCAACGAGAGTATGAATGAAGCGGGAATCTTGGCGGTCGCCATTATGCCGAAGTTGTTGATCCAGTCGTATAGTTCGGCCGAGAAGATGGTCTGGAACGAAATCAACCGGGTGAAGAACGGAGACTTCAGTGACGAAGTGTTCAACAGCCTGAAACTGGAACAGAAACGGCAATATGCTTCCGCATTGGAGAATATCGACTCGCGTGCGACGGTCATGATGAATCTGTTTTCACAGGGAAAGAATTGGAACGATTACCTGAACGAAGTGGCGCGGATCGAATCCATCACGAAAGAGGATGTCGTGCAGGTCGCCCAAAAATATTTCAGCAATAACTATTTGTGTGTAACCAAGAGCACGGGGAAATATCCGAAAGACAATCTGCCGAAACCGACTTTCTCTCCGGTTGTTCCCCGGAATGCAGATGCTTCGTCTTCCTATGCCGAACAGTTGGAGAAGATACCAGAACAGCAAGTTGTACCTCGTATCATCGATTTCGAGAAAGATGTGAAGACGTCGAAGTTGACTCCTTTGGTGACGTTGTACACGACTCCTAATCCGCTGAACGATATTTTTACCTTCAACATCTCCTACGGGATCGGTGCTTTGGAACAGCCGGAATTGATGCAGCTCACCAACTATCTGCAATTATTAGGAACCGAGTCTTTACCTTTTGAGCAGTTCCGTAGCCGTTTGCAATTGATCGGGAGCACGCTTGCTTTCGATGTGACATCCGATGCTTTTGTCATGAAGGTGACTGGTTTCGATAACCATATTGACGAAACGATGGAACTTGTGGGCGACTTTATCCGTCATGCAGAGGCTGACGACAAGAAGCTACGTCAGATTGTGGACGATGCTAAAGTCTCGAAGAAAGCCTTTTACAAATCGGGCGACAATGTGGCATCAGCTTTGTTAGAACAGGTGAAGTACGGCGACCAGTCCCGTTACCTGCGTAAACTTTCACTCTCGCAGATCAAAAAATTGAAGGGAAAAGATCTGTTAGCGGTCTACGATAAGGTACGAAGTGTACAGTGCGACCTTCACTACTGCGGCACATTGCCTGTAGAGAAGGTGATCGGGACGATTCGCCAGCATATCCCATTGGAGCGGACGACCGTAGCCTCCAATTCTCCCTACTACCGCGAGTTGAAGCAATACAACAGGCCGACAGTCTTTTTTATCGATATGCCGGACATGACGCAGAGTATCGTTTACAGCTATGTCAAGGGCGATCCGGTCGATGACAAAGCTTCCCGCCATGCTTCCCGGCTGTTCTCCGTTTATTTCGGGGGCGATATGTCGTCACTGATGTTCCAAGAGATAAGGGAATTCCGTTCTTTTGCATACCGGACAAGCGGTCGTTATCAGTTGCCCAACCATGCCCATAAGGGAACTGCCGGATCTTTTACGGCGATGCTGTCCACTCAGAGCGACAAAACGCTGGATGCGTTGGGCGTGTTGGATTCGCTGATCCGGGAAATGCCGTTGAAACCAGAAAGGGTAGAAGCGATCAAACAGTCGTTGGCCAACCGTATCAATAACGATTATCCGCCTTTCCGTAATCTTTCCGAGAAAGTGGCGGGTGCGCGAATGGAAGGTTTCGACCGTGATCCGGCAGAAGAATTTCTACGGGATATCGCAACGATGGATATGGAGGATATTTCCCGTTTCTATCAAGAGCAGATCTGTGGCCGCCCGGTCGTTTACGTGATTGCCGGAAACCGGAAACGTATCGATATGAAGAAACTGGCTGAATATGGTACGATAGTAAAAGTGAAAAAGAAAGAAATTTATAAATAGCTGCTAAATTATTTAATGTATAGTAAAGACGAACTCAAGAACCTGAAACTTGAATTTTGGGAAAGTTTCGCTGCATTTTGTGAAGTACAACCGTATCTGAGGGGACGCAAGAAGATATGGATTTTGTATGATACGAAAGTGAAAGGGGTTGAACTCAAATTCGATGCAACAAGAGAGGGGGCGTTTGTCATCCTCGAAGTGAACCATAGAGGCGAAGAAGCCCGGTTGGAAATGTTCGAGCGCCTGACGTGGTATAAGGATACGCTGGAAACGGATTTTCCGGAGGGGTTGACCTGGGACATCTGTTTTGTGCGTGATACCGGAAAACAGGTCGCCCGTATTTATACCTTCAAATCCGGGATTGACTTCCACCGCCGTCAGGATTGGGGAGAGTTTTTCTCTTTTATGGCAAGTCAAATGTATCTGTTGGAACGGAACTTCATGTCCATAGCAGAGTATTTGAGGGAATGAAAAAATTTAAATCATAATGAACACTGGAAATATAAAACAATTTATAGGAGTGGCAGCTATCAGTTTATTGACGGCTTGCGGTAGCCCTGCACCCGATGCTGCGCTGTTGCAACCGGGAGTCAGCCGGGAATTGGCTCAGTTTAGGAAAGAACATTTCAAGGAGGTACGTTACAACCTCTTTTTTTCCATCCCGGAATCTCGCGAAGAAGCCGTCACAGGCAAAGCGGATATAACGCTTTCCATCCGCGAAAGACAGCCGGTAATCATAGACTTCCGGGGGGAATCGGAACAGGTAGCCTCGGTTTTGTTGAATGGCAGGAAAGTCCCTTATACGGTTAAGGACGAGCATATCGTGATCGATACAAGAGAGATGGCAAACGGAGAGAATCGCGTGTCCATCGAATTTACGGCAAACGATCAGTCGCTTAACCGACGGGACGAATTCCTCTATACGTTGCTGGTTCCTGACCGGGCGCGTACGCTCTTCCCTTGTTTCGACCAGCCGGACATGAAATCACTTTTCACCCTGTCGTTGGAAGTTCCGTCTTCCTGGCAGGCTGTCGCCAATGGGGCGATCGAGCAGGAGGATTCGACTTCCGTCACTGGTCGTAGGCGGGTTTATTTCCGGGAGACAGAACCGCTCAGCACCTATCTTTTCTCTTTTGTCACCGGTAAGCTGACACGGGAAACTTATTCGCGCGACGGACGGGACATTTCGATCTACCATCGTGAGACCGACCCGAAGAAAGTAGCACAGTGCTCCGATATCGCATCCGAAGTGTTCGATGCACTCGAATGGCAGGAGGAATATACACAGATACCGTACCCCTTCGCCAAATACGACCTGATCATTTTGCCGGGATTCCAGTTTGGCGGAATGGAACATACGGGAGCAACCTTATATACGGACGGCCGGATGTTCCTGAACGAAAATCCGACATTGAACGAACGTCTGGCACGCAGTTCCCTGATTGCGCACGAGACTTCGCATATGTGGTTCGGGGATTTCGTGACGATGGAATGGTTCAATGATGTCTGGACAAAAGAGGTTTTTGCCAATTATTATGCCTCCCAGATGATCGAGCCTCTGTTTCCGGAGGTGAACCATTCCTTGAACTTCATGCTCGATTATATCCCGGCAGCCTATTCCGAAGACCGTACCGCCGGTGCCAATCCGGTAAAGCAACAACTGGAGAATATGCGGGATGCCGGATTGATGTACGGCAATATCATCTATGACAAGTCTCCGGTTATCCTGGAAATGCTGATTAAGAAAATGGGGAAGGAGTCTTTCAGGAAAGGGATTCAGGAATACCTGAAAACGTATGCCTACGGAAATGCTACCTGGGAAGGACTGATCGGTATTCTGGACAAATATACGGACGACGACCTCTCTGCTTGGAGTCATGTCTGGGTAAATGAAAAGGGGATGCCGGAGATTAGTGGAAGAATAACCGATGGTAAAACATTGTTGGTTGCACAGAAAGATCCGCTAAGGCGTGGTCTTCATTGGGAACAGGACTTGTCTTTCCTGGTTGTTTATCCCGATGGGAAAACAGAGGATGTGCAAGTTTCTTTAAAAAAAGAGGCTATGTTCTGTTTCAAGGATTTGAAAAGACCGGCAGGCGAAGGTACTTTTGTCATCCCCAATGCCGACGGAAAAGGGTATGGCTTTTTCTGTCTGTTTGAAAACAACGCGAATGCTTGTTTGTCCTACCTGCCTTTCTGCAAGGACGAAGTGTTGAGAGGTTCCTTGTTGATTACCCTGTATGAAAACCTGTTGAACCGGAGGATTCCTGCGGAACTTTATATGGAAGCCATGTTGGATTATCTGCCGGGAGAAACCAATTCTTTGTTGTTCTCGGCAGCACTCGGATATATCGGCAATTGTCAGCGTCTATATCCCTCTGAACCGGAGAAACTGGAACAGGTACTCTGGCGAATCGTGACGACGGCAGAGCAACCTCAACGACGTTTGCAGGCGTTTCGCCAGTATCGCTCTATAGCTCGTTCGCCGGAAGCGGTCAGAAGACTGTACGCACTTTGGAAAGACGGGAAAGAGCCGGCCGGATGTTCGTTGAGCGAAAATGATTATATCAGCTTGTCGTACGATCTGGCTATCCGAATGCCTGACAAAGCCGATGAAATTGTAGCTACCCAGCAAGCTCGGATCACTAACCCGGACCGTAAACGGCAATATGCGTTCATCTCGCCATCCGTTTCTCCCCGAAAGGAAGTACGTGACAGTGTGTTTGCCTCTCTGCTCGTTGCCGGGAACCGCCGTGTCGAACCGTGGGCTTCGGCTGCCTTGTCGAACCTGAACTGCCAGTTGCGCCAAAAAGAAGCGGTTGGTTATATCCGTCCGGCACTGGAAGCCTTGCAGGAAGTACAGCGTACGGGGGATATCTTTTTCCCGCGTGATTGGGTACGGGCTTTACTGAGCGGACATACTTCGTTGGCAGCCCGGAAGGAAGTGGACGATTTCTTTGCCGCCCACCCGGACTATCCGGTCCTGCTCTCAAATAAAGTTCGTCAGCAGGCGGATCATTTATATAGGTTGCACGACTAATTATCATAAAGAATTAAAAAGACATATCATGGGATGGATTTATCTTTTATTGGGAGGTGTGTTTGAAATCGGCTGGCCTTTAGGTATGAAACTGGCGCAGGCAACCGGACACCGTTTTTTATTTTTGAGTGTCTCTGTCATTTCGATGGCATTGAGCGGTTATTTCCTTTATCTGGGACAAAAGACCATTCCGATCGGGACGGCTTATGTCGTATGGACGGGAATTGGAGCCGTCGGCACATTGTTGATCGGCATTTTCTTTTTCCATGATTCGGCAGGGTTGCTCCGGATACTTTCGGCTTTATTGATTATAACCGGAATTATCGGGTTAAAATTGGCCTCATAATAAAAAAATCACCCCGATTAGCTAATCTTTTGTAAGTTCTATTTGCTAATTCAATTATTATTGTAACTTTGCAGCGTAAAAATAATAACAAATGAAAAGTACGGTTCTGCATCTCCACCATCATCATTACAACGGGCAATAGTTCGGTGGGCTGTGTGGTATGTAGGAACATATGATATAAATGAATAAGGCTTGCCGTTTACGGTGGGCCTTATTTTGTTTTTGGGAAAAATATATATAAACAAAATAAACATGTTACGAATCGCAGTACAATCAAAAGGTCGTCTTTACGATGAAACAATGCTTCTCTTAGAAGAAGCCGGTATTAAACTAAACAAGGGAAAACGTATTTTGCTGTTGTCGGCAAAAGGTTTTCCGGTAGAAGTCTTATTCTTGCGCGATGACGATATTCCACAATCTGTAGCTCATGGAGTTGCCGACATAGGTATCGTAGGCGAAAACGAATATGTAGAAAAAGGGCAGGAGGCCAAACTGATCAAACGTTTGGGATTCAGTAAATGCCGTCTTTCACTCGCCATTCCGAAAGATGAAGATTACCAAGGAGTAGAATGGTTCTCCGGAAAGACGATCGCAACTTCCTATCCGGAAATACTGAAGGCTTATCTGACAGAAAAGGGGGTGAAAGCAGATCTCCATGTAATCAGTGGGTCTGTGGAAATTGCGCCTGGTATCGGTCTTGCGGATGCGATTTTCGACATTGTCAGCTCCGGCAGCACACTGGTGAGTAATCAGCTCAAAGAGGTGGAAGTCATCATGCAGAGCGAGGCCCTGTTGATTGCCAATAATAATTTGTCGGATGAAAAACAGGCTATCCTGGACGAACTATTGTTCCGTTTCGAAGCGATCCAGGTAGCGGAAGGCAAAAAATATGTATTGCTGAACGCTCCGAAAGACAAGATGGACGAGATCATAGAAGTGCTGCCGGGTATGAAGAGCCCGACTATTACGCCGCTTGCCGACGGGAACTGGGTGTCTGTCCAATCTGTTATAGCAGAGAAGCATTTCTGGGAAATCATCGGTAAACTGAAGTCATTGGGAGCGGAAGGCATATTGGTGTTGCCCATTGAGAAAATGATTTTATAAATTGACAATGGACAATTGAAACTATGGAAGTAATCAAATATCCATCAAGAGAAGAATGGACCTTATTGGCCCAACGTCCGGCATTGGATGTCACGACACTGTTCGACACGGTCCGTACGGTGCTGGATGAAGTCCGGGAGGGAGGAGATGCCGCCGTTATCCGGTATGAGGAAAAGTTCGATAAAATAGTTCCTTCAACCTTCAAAGGGTTGCAGGTTTCAGAACAGGAATTAGCGGAAGCGAAGGAGCTCGTACCTGAAGAGCTGAAGCAAGCTATCCGTCAAGCAAAGAACAATATAGAGATATTTCACGCCTCACAGCGTTTTATGGGAAAGAAGGTGGAGACGACACCGGGCGTCACCTGCTGGCAGAAAGCGGTAGCAATAGAAAAGGTCGGTTTATATATTCCCGGCGGGACGGCCCCTCTTTTCTCTACTGTCCTGATGTTGGCTGTCCCGGCCCGTATTGCCGGCTGTAAGGAAATCGTGCTTTGTACGCCTCCTGACAGGGAAGGAAAGGTGCACCCTGCCATCCTGTTTGCCGCGGAAACGGCAGGAGTCAGCAAGATATTCAAGGCTGGGGGTATCCAGGCCATAGCAGCGATGGCTTACGGAACAGAATCGGTTCCGAAGGTTTATAAGATATTCGGTCCCGGTAACCAGTATGTGACGGCGGCCAAACAGTTGGTCAGCTTGAAAGAGGTAGCCATCGACATGCCTGCCGGTCCTTCCGAAGTGGAGGTGATAGCAGATGAATCGGCTAATCCCGCCTTTATCGCCGCTGATTTCCTTTCCCAGGCGGAACATGGAGTAGACAGCCAAGCCATGCTGGTGACAGCTTCCGAAAGCATCGTCGGCCCGGTCATGCAAGCGATCCGGGAGCAACTGGACCGGCTGCCTCGTAAGGAGATCACAGAAAAATCGTTGAGTCACAGTCGTATTATCGTTCTGAAGGATAAACAGGAAGTGATTGATTTCACGAACTTGTACGCTCCGGAACATCTGATTATCCAGACTACTGATTATATTGATATTGCCGGGCAGATCGAGAATGCAGGCAGTGTCTTTATGGGACCCTATACGCCGGAAAGTGCTGGAGACTATGCTTCCGGTACGAACCATACGTTACCGACCAACGGATATGCAAAAGCCTACAGTGGTGTGAATCTGGACAGCTTTATCAAAAAGATCACGTTCCAGGAGATCACGGCCGACGGTATCAAGCAGTTGGGCGGAACGATTCAGACGATGGCGGCCAACGAGCTGTTGGATGCGCACAAGAATGCAGTAACAATCAGATTGAACACATTATGAAAGACTTAAAAGATTTAGTCAGACCCAATGTCTGGAACATGAAGCCGTATTCGTCTGCCAGAGACGAATTTCAAGGTAATGCCTCCGTTTTCCTGGATGCGAACGAAAACCCGTTTAACAGACCGTACAACCGTTATCCCGATCCCTTGCAATGGGAACTGAAGAAGAAGATTGCGGAGATCAAAGGGGTGAAACGCGAGTCTATCTTCCTGGGGAACGGAAGCGACGAACCGATCGATCTGATTATCCGTGCGTTTTGTGAACCATCTATCGACAGCGTCGTAAGCATTGATCCTTCCTATGGTATGTATGAAGTAGCAGCCAATGTTAATAACGTAGAGTTTAAGAAGATCAAGCTGGATGGAAAGTTCGACCTGGATACCGATAGCCTTTTGGAAGCGGCAAACGACAGGGTGAAGGTGATATTCCTGTGTTCTCCCAATAATCCGACGGGAAATAACCTGAATCGTGACCGTCTTTATAAAGTCTTGAATACTTTCCAGGGAATTGTCGTGATTGACGAGGCTTATTCAGACTTCTCTATCGAACCTTCCTTCTTAAGTGAGTTGGATAAATTTCCGAATCTGATCGTCTTGCAAACCATGTCGAAAGCATGGGGGGCTGCCGGAATCCGATTGGGGATGGCTTTTGCTTCTCCTGAAATCATTGCCATCCTGAATAAGATCAAATATCCGTACAATGTAAATCTGCTGACTCAGAAACGTGCCTTGTATGTGCTTGAAAACAAGGAACGGATGGAAAACCAGCTTCGTTCGATCCTTTCCGAACGGATTCGTTTGCAAACAATACTGCCGGAGTTGAACTGTGTACACAAGATTTATCCTACAGATGCAAACTTCATCCTGGTCGAAGTGACGAATGCCGATACGATCTATAAAAATCTGGTTAGACAGGGGATCATCGTTCGCAACCGGACAAACGTGACCATGTGTAACGGATGCCTTCGCATTACAGTCGGTAAGCCGGGTGAAAACGATGTTTTACTCGATGCGCTAAAAAAAATGTAGGGAATATGAAAAGAGCCTTATTTATAGACAGGGACGGGACGCTTGTGATAGAGCCCCCGGTGGATTATCAGTTGGACAGTCTGGAGAAGCTGGAGTTTTATCCGAAAGTATTCCGTAACTTGTACTTTATTCGTAAACAGTTGGATTTCGAATTTGTGATGGTGACGAACCAGGATGGTTTGGGGACGGATTCTTTTCCGGAAGATACTTTCTGGCCGGCACACAACAAGATGTTGAAGACATTGGAAGGCGAGGGAATCCGTTTTGACGATATCCTGATTGACCGTTCTTTTCCGGAAGAAAACTCTCCGAACCGAAAACCCCGTACAGGCATGTTAGGCCGCTATCTGTCCGGTGAGTATGACCTGGCAAACAGTTATGTGATAGGTGACCGGCTGACGGATATGCAGTTGGCGGTCAATTTAGGGGCAAAAGGGATATGGCTTCGTTTGGATGACAGCGAAGCTCAACAGTTGCTCATGGAGAATCCGGCTATTTCTCCTGTCCTGATTACAGACGATTGGGACAGGATTACGGAATATCTTTTTGCGGGGGAACGCCAGGCTACTGTTCGACGCACGACAAAGGAGACGGATATTTTTGTAGAAGTGAACCTGGACGGACATGGACGGACGGAGATTTCTACCGGTCTCGGCTTTTTCAACCATATGCTCGACCAGATCGGAAAACATTCGGGTATGGATTTGACGGTACGGGTGAAAGGAGATCTGGAGGTAGATGAACATCATACGATAGAGGATACGGCTATTGCGCTTGGAGAAGCTCTGTCAAAGGCTTTAGGCGATAAGAGAGGAATCGAACGCTACGGTTACTGTCTGCCGATGGACGATTGTCTGTGCAGTGTGGCACTTGATTTCGGCGGACGTCCCTGGTTAGTTTGGGATGCAGAGTTTCGCCGTGAAAAAGTAGGGGATATGCCGACCGAAATGTTCTTGCATTTCTTTAAAAGCCTGAGCGATGCTGCCCGTATGAACCTGAACATTAGAGCGGAAGGTGTGAATGAGCACCATAAGATTGAAGGAATCTTCAAGGCTTTGGCCCGTTCCATCAAAATGGCTATCCGGCGTGATATTTACCGGTTTGAACTGCCGAGTACAAAGGGAGCTTTGTAGTTGAAAAATGAAAGAATGAAAAAATGAAAAGTTGATGTTGTCTTTTTCATTCTTTCATTCTTTAACTCTTTCATTCTCCTATTATTCCGCAGTTGGCCCTTCCACATACAGCTTGCCGTTCTCATCGATTCCCATTTTGTCGATAAAGACAACCCGCTCGCTTCCGGTTTTCTGTGTGTAGCCATGATAAACACAATACATCTGCTTGCCGTCTTTTGACCAGGTCACGCTGTTGTGCCCCGTACCGGTAACGATGCCTCCCTGCTCCACGTTCTTTTGTAGCACAGGATTGTCATTTGATTTGACAAACGGACCGAGCGGATTTTTTGCCGTTGCATAGCCGACAGCATAATTCTTTCCTTTATAATAATTGGCCGAATACATCATATAGTAAGTATCTCCCTTTTTCATTGTGTAAGGCCCTTCCGTCCAACGACGGTTGATCTCGCCGGAAGTAACGGAGCGGCTTTCCCATTCGGATTGCGTGTCATCCAGCTTTACAGGCGGTCTGAGCAGCAGGACCGGCTCGCCGATCACCTCTGTCAAATCCGGTTTTACCTCAATACCATATATCCAACTTTCCTCTATCTCGTCGAATTTTCCGTCCTTTTTAGCCTGTTCGGCAATTTCGCTTTCCACCGGATGTTTGTAACAACAACGGGAATAATACAGGTAGGTCCGTCCATCCTCGTCATCGATCAAGTTCCCATCGATAACCGGATAGCCCGGATCGAACAAAGGTTTGTCGGATAATTCCTTGAAAGGTCCTGTCGGTTTGTCTGCAACGGCCACTCCGATACGAAAATTTTCCAATTCGTTAGTCGGATTTTCTTTCCAGTCGGCACTGTACAGCATATAGAACTTTCCACCCCGTTCATACACCTCCGGAGCCCAAAAGTTGGCGACTCCCCATGATCCCGGAATGTTACCCCGGAATACCTGCCCTTCGGCTTTCCAGTTTACCATGTCAGGGGAGGTATACACACTGAAGCCATCGACAGCACCTCCACCTGTTCCATACATATAGTATATGCCGTCCGAAGCCAGCAACACATACGGATCACCAAACTGTACGGGGAGGGGATTGGTATGCACGATACTCTTTTCCTGTTGTTCCTTCTGCGCTTTGTGTACGCAGGAAGAAAAAGTAAATACTGCTGAAAGCAGTATTACAAATTGTTTCATTTGTCTCATAGAATGTTTGTAAAATTAAAAACACATAATAAATGGCGACAAATATACAAAATTGAAATTATTTCCTTTCCTTTGATGTCCGATTTAAGCAGAAAAAAGAGTATGGTTAGAAATATATTGATAGCGTTTTGTGTGATCCTGCTTGCCTCATGCAGCAAGGATACCGGGTCCAAACTGTTCGGTAAATGGCAATTACAGAAGGTAGAAGCAGGTGGAGACGTGCAGAATGTCGACACGGTTTATTTTAATTTTGAACATTCTTTGTTTATGTACCAAGTGTATGTTACGGAAATCGATTCTTTCCGCCATCAATATGGCTATAATACGTTGGAAGGAGAAAAAACATTGTTGTTGGAATTAAAGAACGATCCGACCCCGATCAGTAAATTTCTGCCCTATACCGATTGGGATTCAGCCAAACAAACTTACACGATCGAAAAGCTCGAATCCAAACAATTAATCTTAAGCCGCGAGGGAAAAACGTATACGTTCCGGAAGTTCTGATACCTCGCTGTGCTTATTCGTTTTATCGGCACTCATGCAGATTATGACAATGTAATAGTTAAGAATGTTTAGGTATGGCAAAGATTCAGAATGAAACAACTTATAAAGCTGCAATGGAAAGAATTGAAGAACTTCTTCCGCTCGTGGATGGTAAGACTCTTTTGACCGATAAAAATCTTATAGAGCTGGATTTGTTATCCGGACTCGTAGAAGAGTATGAGGATGAACATTATCCAATCAAAGCACCTTCTTTAGTTGAAGTCATAAAACTTCGTATGTATGAAATGAGTATCAATCAAGCGAAATTATCGGAAATTCTGGGTGTAAGCCCTTCACGTATCAGCGACTATCTTACAGGAAAATGCGAGCCGACTTTGAAAGTTGCTCGTGAGATCAGCCAGAAATTGAATATCGATGCTGATATCGTCTTAGGTGTATAAAATTAAGAAAGAAGAAAAGAGCCGAGATCGGTAAAAATTACCGGTCCCGGCTCTTTTCTTCTTTAAACAGACAGTTCCCCGGGACGTTCGGAATCGTCAGCCCCGCCATCGTTTGAGGCTGAACCTTTCTTCCGCTGGTTGTTGGCGGTGGTCGTTTCGGTGATCAGCTGGTTCAGATTGTTGACAAATGCCGTTGCCGCTTCCGAAGGTACGGCGACATTGTAGGATTGTGCCAGCATGACCAAATCTTCATAATATCCGTTGATCCGCTCGCGCAGAACCGCACCGCTTTCCTTCTTGTTGGCTGCCCGGTTCCGTGTCCGTTGGCTCGTCAGGCTGATATAGGCGTTGTTCTCCTTTTCGAGTTCATCCAAATAAGCCGTCAGTCCGAGCGTCTCCACATAGGAGATGTTTTCGTCCTTTCTCAAATCGATCAAAAGCCCTTGTATCTTGGCACTTTCCTGTGCTACCGGGAGACGGGCGATGCCGATATAAGGCTTGATGACCTTGTACAAATATTTTCCTGCATCTCTTTCAGCCTCAAGTGGCAATGTCCCGGCACGGGAGATACGTGTCGTGATGTAAACAACTAAATTATCCCGATTCTTTTCGTGTAATTCGGCTTTTTCCGTTTCCTGCGAGATACGGCTTTCATCCACAACGTCTGCCAGGGCAAGCACGTCCTTTTCCATTGCATTGACAAACTCTTTTGACAGGCCGATGTCCGGAGCGCCCGATGCTTGCACTTCTTCGTCCAAGGAGAGTTCACCCGGACGGTCTTCCTCGCCGCCCGATGGAGGAGGGAGCAAGGCGAGTACGGAGTTCATATAGGCCAGGTACTCGGCGTTATTGAGTGTGTAAAGCATGATTACTTTGATTTTCGTGTAGGTTCCCATAGGCATTCGTAATTAAATGTTTAAATTGTCCTGCAAGGTAGACAATAATTATTGATTTAGCATTGCTTTCTGCTTTTATTGTCCGGAAAAGTCTTCAAGAAACCTTGAAAGCCGTTCCAATGGTGAAAAATGCCTTCAAGAAATCTTAAAACCGTTTTTGAATGGTGAAAAGTCGTTTCAAGATTTCTCAAAACGGCTTTTCAAAGGTGCAAACCCATTTCAAGATTCCTTGAGACTACCCTGTACAGTGAAAAACGGCTTCAGGATTTCTTGAAATGGGTTTGCAGGGGTGTAAACACGTTTCAAGATAAAGGCGGGTTCTACTTCACGATATCCGCCACCTCCGCCCGTGCCTCCCGGATCAAATCCTCCGGAGCGAGGCGTATCTGCAACCCCCGTTGTCCGGCACTTACATAAATGTGGTCGAACTGTCCGGCTGTGTGGTGGATGTAGGTTGGGAAATGCTTTTTCATGCCGATAGGGGAGCAACCGCCACGGATGTAGCCGGTGAGAGGCAGGAGTTCCTTGACCGGGATCATTTCACAACTTTTGTTGCCGGAGACTTTGGCGGCCTTTTTAAGATCGACCTCGTCGGCACCGGGGATGACACATACGAAATACCCGCTTTTGTCACCGTGCAGGACAAGCGTCTTGAATACCTGCGCGACATTCTCGCCTAACTGGTCGGCAACGTGTGTCGCGCTCAGATCGTTTTCATCTACTTCATAAGGAACCAGCCGGTAAGCCACTTTGGCCTTGTCCAGCAGGCGTGCTACGTTTGTTTTGTTAATTTTCATCGCTACTATAAAAAGCTGTTTTTTTATATCCCTTTCATTGAAAGCCCGACCCGCTTGCGAACGAGGTCAACGCTTACCACTTTTACTTTCACATGCTGATGGATCGAGACTACTTGTGTCGGATCGCTGACGAAACGGTCTGCCAATTCGGAAATATGAACCAGTCCGTTTTCCTTAATGCCGATATCGACAAAACAGCCGAAATTCGTTATATTGGTGACGATACCCGGCAGGATCTGCCCTTCTTTCAGGTCTTCGATCGTTTTGACTGTCGGATCGAAAGAAAATACCTGGATAGCTTGGCGGGGGTCACGTCCCGGCTTGTCCAGTTCTTCCATAATATCCAACAATGTCGGCATTCCGACTTTATCTGTGACATACTTTTTCAAGTCAAGCTTTTTCTTCAGGTCTTTATTGCTGATCAGTTCGACGACGGTACATTTCAAGTCCTTTGCCATCCGTTCGACGATCGGATAACTTTCCGGATGGACGGCCGAGTTGTCCAATGGATTCTTGCCATCCTGAATGCGAAGGAAACCCGCGCTTTGTTCAAAAGCCTTTTCTCCCATGCGAGGCACTTTCATCAGTTCGCGACGGGATTGGAAAGGGCCGTGTTCAGTACGGTAGTCAACAATGTTCTGGGCCAGCGTCGGGCCAAGTCCGGAAATATAGGTAAGCAAATGTTTGCTTGCCGTATTGACATTCACACCTACTAAGTTTACGCAGCTTTCCACCGTCTGGTCGAGGCTCTTCTTCAAAGCACCCTGCTCGACGTCATGCTGGTATTGCCCGACACCAATGCTTTTCGGGTCGATCTTGACCAACTCTGCAAGCGGATCCATCAGGCGACGGCCGATACTGACGGCACCACGGACTGTCACGTCATATTCGGGGAACTCGTCGCGGGCGATCTTGGATGCGGAATAGATGGACGCTCCGTTCTCGCTGACCACAAACACTTGTACTTTGCGGTCGTAGCGGATATTGGTAATGAACTGTTCTGTTTCACGGCTTGCCGTCCCATTCCCGATAGCGATGGCATCAATAGCGTATGTGGCTACCAGTTGTGCCACTTTGGCAGCCGCTTTGCTTTTTTCGTTCTGGGGCGGGTGGGGGTAGATCGCTTCGTTATGCAACAATGCCCCCTGCGCATCGAGGCAAACCAGCTTGCAACCGGTACGGTAACCGGGATCGACCCCCAACACGCGTTTCTGCCCCAAGGGCGGAGCCAGTAACAGCTGACGCAGGTTCTCGGCAAATACACGGATCGCTTCTTCATCGGCTTTCGCCTTGCTCAGATTAGCAAATTCAGTTTCGATGGAAGGTTTCAGCAGGCGCTTGAAAGAGTCGTCTACGGCTGTCGATACCTGGTCGGAAGCTTCTCCACGTCCTTTCACGAAGCGGCGTTTCAGGCGGTCCAGGCAACCCACCGTATCGGGAGAAATGCTTACACGCAAAATACCTTCCGCTTCCCCTCGGCGCAGGGCTAACAAGCGGTGTGAACTCGTACGGTTCAAAGGTTCGCTGAATTCGAAATAATCGCGGTACTTGGCTCCCTCTTCCTCTTTCCCTTTGATGACTTTGGACGTGATAACCGCCGTGTGTGAAAAAAAATTCCGGACGGCGTTGCGGGCCTCTTCGTTCTCATTCACCCATTCGGCAATGATGTCACGCGCCCCTTGCAACGCTTCTTCCGCGTTCTTCACTTCTCCTTTGACGAAGGCTGACACACGAGCTGATAAGTCTCTTTCGTTCTGCATCATCACGACCCGGGCAAGAGGTTCGAGCCCTTTCTTGCGGGCGATCTCTGCTTTGGTGACCCGTTTAGGCTTGTAGGGGAGATAGAGGTCTTCTATTTCGGTACTGTCCCACGAATCCTCAATCCTCTTTTTCAGTTCGGGAGTCAGTTTGCCTTGTTCTTCTATGGAGGATAAAATACTTTCTTTTCTCTTTTTCAGTTCGGTCAACTTGTCCAACTGATCTTTGATGTTGCCGATCCGGACTTCATCCAGCCCTCCGGTTACCTCTTTGCGGTACCGGCTGATGAAGGGGATTGTCGCTCCTTCTCCCAGCAGCCCGATAGTTCGTTCCACCTGTCCGGCGGGAATACTCAGGATACGGGAAATCAGCGTATGAAATGATGCTACCATATGGGTTGTTTCTTTATATTTGAGTCACAAAGATAATTGTTTGGCATTTATTTTGCTCCAGCCAACGAGTTCTTTATCCAAATATTTGCAATTATCCGGATAAACAACATGAGGAAGATGTCAGAGCTAAACGACTGGCCGAGAAAAGCGATCCGGAGGAAGGCAAGGGCTCTACTTTCTGGTTTACCATTCCTTGCTCACTGATAAAAGTCTCTTAACGAACGGTTTGATCCAAACGAACTGTCTTATCAGCAAGCAAACGCAGGTCTTCGGGATTATGGGAAGTGAAGAGAATCGTCTGTCCGCTTTCTCCCTGCCGTTCACGGATACGTTTGATAATACGGCGGCTTAAAGCCTCGTCCAACCCTTTAAAAGGCTCGTCCATAAGCAGGAGTGGGGAAGGATAAGTCAAGGCACGTGCGATTGCAACCCGTTGCTGCTGTCCGAAACTCAGTTCATTCGGGAAACGGTCCGCAAAACCTTCCAACTCCATCTTTTGTAACATTGAGACTGCCTGTCCGAGAGCAATCTCTTTTGTCTGGCAGGCGGCCAGGGGAAGAGCGATATTTTCAGCAATCGTCAGTTGGCTAAGTAATTCCGGTTCCTGGAATACATAAGCTGCTCCGGTTGTACAGTCTGTTTCTATTTCTCCTTGCACAGGCTTTAAAATCTTTCCTATCAGGTTCAATAAAGTCGTTTTGCCGGTTCCCGACGGAGCTGTTATGCCATATATGAATCCTTTTTCGAAAGTGTAGCTGAAGTGGGATAGGACCTTATCCGAACCATACCGGTATGAAATATCACGAACCCGTATATCGCAATTCCCTTTTGGCACAGGCTGTTTGCTACAATGTTTGTTATAATGTATGGAGAATCGTCGCTTCGCCGACCAGCTGATCCCTCTATCAAAAAGGTAGCTGATCAGGATGGCTATGACTGTCCATGCGATCAATTCGGGAACGGCAATAAAAACTTGTGCCTGTTTCATTTCCCCACCAATACCGGGCGAACATTGCGCCAGTACCTCTCCCATAATGATAGCACGCCAACCAAAGCCCGAAGCAGATGCAAGGCCGCTGTATAGGAATGGCTTCAACTGTGGGTAGGTCACTTGTGTCAGTCTGTTCCAACGTCCGATCTTGAATTGGCGAGCCATTATCGAAAGCTCTTTCCGCCGGCTCCGTATTCCTTTCGTCAAGTTTTCCGTAAGGAGAGGGAACATAGTCAAGAAAGCGATGATCAGAGGAATACTTTCCGTATTCAGGAAAATCAAAGCCAGAAGTATAAATGAGATGACCGGAATGGCCCGCATGATTGCCAGTAACGGACGGAAAAGTTCATACATCCACTCGCATTTGTAGAACAGGAAAGAGACTCCTATGGCCGCCATTAACGAGATAGACATCCCGATGGTTCCGCGCAACACTGTCGCCATAACCGATTGATAGAATGAACCGGATGCGAAAAGTGCGGCAAGAGTGCTCAGCAGGCGAGGTACGGACGGTACCAAATCCGGCAAACGGACCAGCATAGCCAACAGTTGCCAGGCCAGCAAGAGGATTGTTATCGACAGGATAATAAGGATGCTTTTCTTCATTTTCCGGATCATTTATAGAATTTCTTGTCGGGCATCTTTCCTCCCAATGCTTTAGGTTCATATTGCCCGATCAGTTGCAGGAAGCGAAGTATACTCTCTTGGGCTTCGGATGCTGTTCTGTAGTCGATTTTACAGCGTTCGATACTTTCGGGCGTCAACATGCCGGATGCAAAAATCTTTTCTTTTTCCAATATACGAATAGCCTGTTCCGGCTGTTCCACGGCAAAGCGGCAAGAAAGATGTAAAAGACTGTCTATCGCTTTTTGACTCTTTTTTAAGGCGGGTACATAGAGTATGGCAGTCTGGGCAAACCCGGAAGAGACTGAATCGGGCCTGTTCAGGTCTGCCAGTATTTGCAGTGTGCTGTCTTTCCGCAACGCAATGCTCAAGAACGGCTCTCCTAAAACGGCATGGTCGACTTTTCCGGCCAACAGCCCCTGCATGATCTCCTGTGCGGTAGTAAATGAATAATTCAGCGTATAACCGGTGTTATGTTGCCAGAGGTAATGACGGGTAAGAATATCAGGTGTCGTTCCGGCTCCGAAAATATGTAAAACCGGCTTATTCTCTCCGGATATGTCCTTATCGCTTCTACCCACCAAATAGAGAGTACCCCATATCGGACAACCTGCCAGATGATACCGAATGCCTTTATTATGCAGGTTGGCAGCGCTGACCATCGGCAAAACGGCTATATCCGCTTCACCTTTTATCAGGGCAGCCTGCATCAAGTCGGGAGAATCGATTATCCGAACGGATAACGGCTTACCATCAATGACGGGGGTTTCTTCCATCCAGTGTGCAAAGGCAATGGCGGAGGGGCCACGCAGAACCGATACACGTATCGTTCCTCCGTCTGTTTTGGGTTGACTATTGCAACAGCATAAAATAAGTAGCAGGCAAAGGCATCTGAAGAATGTCATAGCATAAAAAGTTTAGGCAAACTTACGGAAAAACTCTCGATTTATGGCAAATCGCATAAAAAAATGCCGTTGCGATATAAAACCACAACGGCACTCCTATCATATTTTTGAAAATCAAGACTCGGCAGCCGGCTCGCTTTTCTTTACATTCGTAACAATCTCCTGTTTGTCCTTATCGAAGTCGACAACGATCGTATCTCCTTCTCCGACAGAGGCACGGATAATCATTTCTGCCATTTCGTCTTCCAGATATTTCTGGATGGCACGTTTCAGCGGACGTGCACCGAACTGGATGTCATAACCTTTGGTTGCAACAAAATCTTTGGCGGCATCTGTCAGTTCCAGGGAATAACCCAGACTGGCCACACGTTTGTAAAGACCTTGCAGTTCGATGTCAATGATCTTATGGATCGCTTCCTTATCCAGTTGGTCGAACATGATGATATCGTCGACACGGTTCAAGAATTCCGGGGCGAATGCCTTATTCAGTGCTTTCTGGATAACGCTGCGGGAGAAATCCTTATCCGGTTCGCCGGCAGCCTGTGAACTGAAACCGACACCACGACCGAAGTCTTTCAACTGGCGTGTACCGATATTAGACGTCATGATCAGAATCGTGTTCTTAAAGTCGATCCGTCTGCCAAGGCTGTCAGTCAGACGACCTTCGTCCAAAACTTGCAGCAGCAGGTTGAACACGTCCGGATGCGCTTTCTCGATCTCATCCAACAGGACGACAGAGTAGGGTTTACGACGAACCTTCTCGGTCAGCTGGCCACCCTCTTCATAACCAACATATCCCGGAGGTGCACCGATCAGACGAGACACCGCAAACTTTTCGAGGTACTCGCTCATATCAATACGGACCAAAGCATCGGCCGAGTCAAACAGATATTCCGCCAACTTTTTGGCCAAGTGAGTCTTACCGACACCTGTCGGCCCTAAGAACATGAATGTGCCGATCGGCTTGTTCGGGTCCTTCAATCCAACGCGATTACGCTGGATTGCTTTTACGATCTTCTGTACGGCATCATCCTGGCCGACCACTTTCTTTTTCAGGTTCTCCGCCATTTCAAGCAGTTTCAGGTTTTCTGCTTTTGCGATACGCTGAACAGGTACACCTGACATCATGGCTACCACTTCTGCCACCTTATCTTCATCCACCGTTTCGCGATGTTCCTGCAATTCCTGTTCCCATTTGGCTTTGGCAGCTTCCAATTGCAAGAGGTACTGACGTTCCTTGTCGCGGAAGCTGGCGGCCAACTCGAAGTTTTGTGACTTAACGGCAGCGAGCTTCTCTGTTTTGGTCGCCTCGATCTTGGCTTCCAATTCTTCGATACTCTTCGGAACCGTTATGTTAGATATATGTACGCGGGAACCGGCTTCATCCAATGCGTCGATTGCTTTGTCCGGAAAGTTGCGGTCGCTGATATAACGTTCTGTCAACTTCACACAAGCTTGCAGGGCTTCGGGCGTATAGATCACATTGTGGTGTTCTTCGTAGCGGGCCTTGATATTTTGCAGGATCTGCAAAGTCTCTTCCGCTGTTGTCGGATCGACGATCACTTTCTGGAAACGACGTTCCAAAGCTCCGTCTTTCTCGATATTCTTACGATATTCATCGAGTGTCGTAGCACCGATACATTGTATTTCTCCACGGGCCAAGGCCGGCTTCAGCATATTGGCGGCATCCATTGAACCGGAAGCTGAACCTGCACCGACGATCGTATGGATTTCATCGATAAACAGGATGATGTTCGGGTTCTTCGACAGTTCGTTCAGAATTGCTTTAATGCGCTCTTCAAACTGCCCGCGATATTTGGTACCTGCCACGATGGATGCCATATCCAGGCTGATCACACGTTTGTCGAACAAAACGCGGGAAACTTTGCGCTGGATGATACGCAGAGCCAAACCTTCCACAATCGCCGATTTGCCGACACCCGGTTCACCGATCAGGACAGGATTGTTCTTCTTGCGGCGGCTCAATATCTGAGCCAGGCGTTCGATCTCCTTCTCACGTCCGACAATCGGGTCGAGACGGTTTTCAGCGGCCGCACGCGTCATATCCGTACCGAAGTTGTCCAATACAGGCGTGTCGTTCGGTGATTTGGGTTGTGCGGAGCCGGCTCCGGAAGAGGAGCGGGGAGGCTCCCGGCGGGAAGAAAAATCTTCGTCTTCATCTTCATCGTCGTCGGTATAGCCATCACTGATTCCTTCGAAATGTCCGGCATCTTCTTCTCCGACAAAATCATCCATACGTTTCAAGCTTGTACCGCTTATCAGGTAATTATATATACTGCGATACGTTATGCCTGCTTCGTTCAGCACTTTTGCCGCAACATTAAACTCTTCTTTCAGAATAGCCAAAAGCAGATGTTCCGTTCCCGTTTCGTCTTTTTTAAACAAGCGGGATTCAAGCATACTCATACGCAGGACACGCTCGGTTGTTTTACTGATCGTGATATCATGCCGGACAGCATCTTCGGCATCGATTGTATTCTTGATTTCTTGTTCGATCTTTCTTTTAATATCCCATTCGTCGACATTTAGTTCGCGCAGGATTTGCACGGCTTTCCCTTCGCCGTCGCGGATAATTCCAAGCATTAAGTGTTCCGGTCCGATATAACTGTTCTGAAGCCTTGCAGCTTCTTCGCGGCTATATTCAATAACGTCCATTAATCTCTTTGAATAATTATTTTTCATATTATAATAATGTACTATGATAATGTAAATGTAATAAACTCTCGTTATATATCTAACAAAATCCATGCCATTATTCCTTAAAAGAAAATAAAGTATCAGAGACGGATTTGTCATATTATTACAAAAAACAGTCTTATCCTGTCATATAGAAACGTTAAAAAATATTACCCGCAAGTGCAATTCCAAATACATGCACTACTAATCCCATTTTCATGGGGTAGCAGTTTCATTTTGATAGTTCGGAACCGGATGCCTACAGACAAGTTAATTCTAAAATTTCGAGTCAAAAGTTTTCGTGATAAACGGAAAAGCCTTACCTTAGTGCACTTTTTAAAAGGTGAAATATTGAGTGTAATTAATATAAAACTAAATGGTTGATCAAGACAGAATTATTAAGATTAACATCGAGGAGGAAATGAAATCGGCATACATTGACTATTCAATGTCTGTCATCGTTTCACGTGCTCTTCCGGATGTTAGGGATGGTTTTAAGCCGGTTCATCGTCGTATTTTGTTTGGAATGAATGAATTGGGTAACACCTCCGACAAACCTTATAAAAAATCTGCGAGAATTGTTGGTGAAGTTTTAGGTAAATATCATCCGCACGGCGACTCGTCCGTTTATTTCGCAATGGTTCGTATGGCGCAGACATGGTCTATGCGTTATACGCTGGTGGATGGACAGGGGAACTTCGGTTCGGTGGACGGTGACAGTCCTGCCGCCATGCGTTATACGGAAGCAAGATTAAGCAAGCTTGCCGAAGAAATGCTGCGCGATATCGACAAAGACACGGTTGATTTCCAGCTGAACTTTGACGATACGCTGAAAGAACCGACCGTATTGCCGACCCGTATTCCGAATTTGCTGGTAAATGGCGCCTCGGGTATTGCCGTCGGTATGGCAACGAATATGCCGACACACAACCTTAGCGAGGTGTTGGATGGCTGCATGGCCTTCATCGATGCCCGCGGGGAAATGGAAGTGGCGGATCTGATGCAATATATCAAAGCTCCGGATTTCCCGACTGGCGCGACCATCTATGGATACGCCGGTGTAAAAGATGCCTTCGAAACAGGAAAGGGACGTATCATCCTGCGGGGCAAAGCGGAAATCGAAGCGGAAAACAATCACGAGAAGATCATTATCTCGGAAATACCTTACGGCGTGAATAAAGCCGAACTGATCAAGTATATAGCTGATTTGGTGAATGAAAAACGTATCGAAGGCATTTCCAATGTAAACGACGAGTCGGACCGTAGCGGTATGCGTATCGTTGTGGATGTCAAGAGAGATGCAAATTCAAGCGTTGTGCTCAACAAGCTATATAAGATGACGGCTTTGCAATCTTCGTTCAGCGTCAATAATATCGCATTGGTAAACGGCCGTCCCAAGTTGCTCAACCTGAAAGATCTGATTAAAGCGTTTATCGACCACCGGCATGAGGTCGTGATCCGCCGTACGAAATACGATCTGAAAAAAGCCGAAGAACGTGCCCATATCCTGGAAGGCCTGATCATAGCTTCCGACAATATCGACGAAGTCATTGCCATCATCAAGTCGTCCAAAAGCCCGGCGGAAGCTATCGAACGCTTGATGGAACGCTTCTCCTTGTCAGAAATACAATCCCGTGCCATCGTAGAAATGAGACTTCGTCAATTGACAGGTCTGGAACAGGATAAACTTCGCGCAGAATATGAAGAAATCGAAAAATTAATCGCATATTTGAAGGAAATTCTGGAAAATGACGATCTTTGTATGAAAGTCATCAAAGACGAATTGAAGGAAATCAAGGACAAGTACGGAGACGAGCGTAAAACGGACATCGTTTATGCTTCTGAAGAGCTTAATCCTGAAGACTTCTATGCAGATGATGAGATGATCATCACCATCTCCCACATGGGATATATCAAACGTACGCCGTTAAGTGAATTCCGTGCTCAGGGACGTGGCGGAGTAGGGGCTAAAGGTTCTGAAACGCGTGATGAAGATTTTGTGGAATACATCTATCCGGCTTCCATGCATGCCACCTTGCTGATCTTTACGGCAAAAGGAAAATGTTATTGGCTGAAAGTATTCGAAATTCCGGAGGGAGCGAAGAACTCGAAGGGTAGAGCGATCCAGAATTTGTTGAACATCGAACCGGATGATAAGGTCAACGCTTTCATCCGTGTAAAGAAACTGACGACAGATACCGAGTTTATCAATTCTCATTACCTGTTGTTCTGTACAAAAAAAGGTGTGATCAAGAAGACGCTGCTGGAAGCATATTCCCGTCCTCGTCAGAATGGTGTAAATGCCATCACATTACGTGAAGACGACGGTTTGATCGAAGTTTGTATGACAAATGGCAATAATGAAGTTTTAATTGCAAACCGCAACGGGCGTGCCATCCGTTTCCATGAAAATGCAGTACGTGTCATGGGCCGTACAGCTTCCGGAGTGAGAGGTATGACACTCGATGACGATCCTGACGACGAAGTGGTAGGAATGGTTTGCATCAAGGATAAAGAAAAGGAAACTGTACTGGTCGTGTCCGAACAAGGCTACGGAAAACGCTCGAATATCGAAGATTATCGTATTACGAACCGTGGAGGTAAAGGTGTCAAAACCATCAATATTACGGAAAAGACCGGTAAACTGGTTGCAATCAAGAATGTTACGGAGGAAAACGATATTATGATCATTAATAAATCCGGTATCACAATCCGTATGAAGGTATCCGACCTGAATGTCATCGGACGTGCGACACAAGGGGTGCGCCTGATCAATTTGGGAAAACGTAATGACGAAATCGCCTCTGTATGTAAAGTTCTGTCACAGACCGAAGAAGAGATCGCTGAAGAAAAAGCACAGCGTGAAACTTTAGAAGATGGTGCGAACCATGAACATCCAACGGAGAATACCGATTTCGAAGATGTTTCTAACAATATCGAAAGCAATGAAAGTGCGGACGATACGGAAGAAACAACTGAGGAATAATTTAAACAAATAGAAATATTAATCTCAAATCACTATCACAAATGAAACGAGTATTATTGACAGTTGCACTATGTGTTGCAGCATCTGCCTCTTTCGCACAGAAAAAAGCCGTGAGTGAGGCACAGAGTATTGCTAAAGGAAGTAACGCAGACTTCGGAGAAGCCAGAACCTTGATCAAAGGGGCATTGGAAAATCTGGAAACAAAAAACGACGCTAAAACTTGGTATGTAGCAGGTTTTATTGAAGACCAGCAGTTCAACGCTGAAAGAGCTAAACAAATTTTGGGACAGCAACCGAACGAACCGGTTATGTACGAAGCTTTGTATGGTATTTTACCTTATTTCCAGAAAGCCTACGAACTGGATCAGCTGCCGAACGAGAAAGGCAAAGTAAAACCGAAATACGGAAAAGATATTAAAAGTATTTTGAGTGCGAACCATGTCTATCTGTTCAATGGAGGTGCATACTATTTCGATAAACAAGAGTATAAGAAGGCATACGATTTCTTCAACCAGTATGTGGAAATATCCGAACTGCCAATGTTTGAAGGGACTCAGACTGCGGAAAAAGACTCTACATTCATGACTGTTCAGTTCTATGCAGCTGCAGCTGCTTCTTTAGCTAAAGATTCCAGACTGGCTATTTCCGCTTTGGAACGTGCAAAGAATACTCCTTACCGTCAATATGATGTTTATCAGTATCTTTGCTACGAATATGGAGAAGCAAAAACAGCTCAGGACTCTCTCATGCTGGAAAAGACATTTGAAGAAGGTATGCAGGTTTTCCCGGATTCGGCTTTCTTCCTGAATAACTTGATCAATACATACATTTATTCCAATAGAAATGAAAAAGCATTGGAAATGTTGAATGTTGCAATCCAGAAAAATCCGAATGATGCAAACCTTTATAATGTAATGGGACGTGTTTATGAAACCGGATTGAAAGATTATGCCAATGCTGAAAAGAATTTCCAGATTGCTTTGGAAAAAGATCCGAATCTGACAGATGCTCTTTCTAACATTGGTCGTATCTATTACAATCAGGGTGTGAACAAATTAAGTGAAGCCAATATGATTAATGATAGTAAGAAATATCAGCAAGAATTAGGTATGGCAAAAGATTTGTTCAAAAAGGCTCTTCCTTATTATAAAAAAGCTCACGAAGCAGAACCTGAGAAGATGGACAACATGATCGCTTTGAGAGGTATCTATTACAATCTGAACATGGGTCCGGAATTGGAAGCTATCGAAGCTGAAATGAATAAATAATAGATCGGATAAGATTATTTATAAAAGGAGTTCTCTGAATCGGAGAGCTCCTTTTTTATTTTAAAATTCTTTTTCCCTTGAAAAGTGACTGGTTTTATATTATATATGTAGGAGCCACGATAAGGAACTTCAATAATACTATTAAACATAATCGTAATTATATAAAGTAACCATTTCAGTCATAGCAGGTTACATGAAGAACACAAAAAAAAGCCCGTATCCAACTTCACAGTTACATACGGACCAAACAAATAACAAACTCTACTTATATGAAAAAACAAATACTACTTAACTTCAATCATCTTAGGAATTCCTTTGGATGTAATTCCTAATTCATTTTATCATATAACAGTACACAAATCAGTTTGGTTCAGAAATAATGAAAAAAAATGGATATCGTACGGGAAGAAACCTTCGGCCCTATCCTGCCCGTTGTCGAATATACGGATATCAAATGACGCGATTGCATGGGCAAATGATTGTGAGTACGGATTGACTTCTTCCGTTTATACGCAAAATCTGGACCATGCATTCAAGATCATGCGCTCGCTGAAGTTTGGCGAAACATATATCAATCGTGAGAACTTTGAAGCCATGCAAGGTTTCCATGCAGGATGGCGTAAGTCCGGAATTGGCGGTGCAGATGGAAAGCACGGCCTTGAAGAATATCTGCAGACACATGTCGTCTATATAGAAACTAAAGAATAGCAGATCGCCATTGTGCGTCCGTGCTCGTCATGATTCACATGTCCAAACACAAGAAGGTTCTTTGCCTGGTAGGGTAACCTTCTTATTGTACAAAAAATCGTTGGGGATTCCCTAAAGCATAGCTTTAAGGTGTCTAATACTATGCTTTAGGAAGTCTAAAGCTATGGGTTTTGAAATGAAAGTGAAAACAATATGTCGTCCTGTTATTTATCCTCGACAGCACGTGTCTGCAATACTTTGGAATTGGGTGGAACGCTGTGGGTTAGCCAGATGTTACCACCGATCACGGATCCGTGACCAATGGTGATCCTTCCTAAAATAGAAGCGTTGGAATAGATCGTAACATAATCTTCGATAATCGGATGGCGTGGAACGTCCAGAGGCAATCCTTCTTCGTCCAGGGTAAAGCTTTTTGCTCCCAATGTCACACCTTGATAAAGGCGAACATGATTACCGATTATAGCCGTCTGTCCAATCACAACACCTGTACCATGATCGATACTGAAATATTTTCCGATTTGCGCTCCCGGATGAATGTCTATTCCTGTATCGGAATGAGCCATTTCCGTTATAATACGCGGAATCACAGGCACATCGAGCTTTAGTAGCTCATGGGCCACCCGCTGATAAAGAATGGCATGAATTGCCGGATAGCAGAAAATAATCTCGCTGGAACTTTTGGCCGCCGGATCGCCATCTAAGATTGCTTTCACATCTGTCGATAACAGATATTTGATATGTGGGACTTTATTGATAAAAGCAATGGCTATTTCAGAAGCATGATCCTTGGAGTCACAACAACATTCGACTTCAAAGCATAGGCCGTTATAGACTTGCTCCTGTAACAGGTCATAGATCTGCTCCAGATATACACCTGTATGATATTGTATGGAATCTGTCTGTGCTTCTTGTTCCGTCCCGAAGAATCCAGGGAAAATGACCTTGCGGAGCAAGGTCATGATCTCCCTGAGTGCCGTCACCGATGGTGAAGGTTTCTGGTGTAGCGGAATGTATTTATACTCCGCTAAACCTGTAGTCGACAGAAGTTCTACGTTTTTTTGAATCTCTTCTAATATCTTTGTTCTGTTCATGATTAATTATCCCATATCGGATTATACATGATAAATTTGTTGGCATAATATAGATCCTGTCCTAAAATATAGATTATACCATTTAACATAAACATATGGTAATTGTTCATGCGATAACCCAATAAAGAACGAGCTGTCCATTCACCACTTGACAGATTATATTCCCATATCTTCCCGTTATTATCAATCATAAAAAAGCTGTTTCTCTGTTCATCATAGACGCCAGATGAGACACTTCCTATTTTATCAGGAATAGATATCGGGTTCCATATCTTCAAACTATCGGAAGATTCCCAAAAACCACTTCTTATGCCACTTCCGCCTTCTCCCAATCCGGCATAAACCTTATTTCCTACAACCTGGACAATACCACCGCGCTGATGGGCTGGGAATTCAGCGATTACGTCCCAACTTCCATATCCATCCTGTGAAGACAGGTCGTAGCGTAATATCTCATTCATATTATTGCTTCCATCCGATCCTCCCAACACATACAAAGAGTCCCGATAGACAAAACTGACGGCACTGAAACGACCTCCCGGTAGTGAATATTGAGCAGGTTCCGACCAATTGTTGTCCAAATTGTATATCTGGCAATTAGCCCCTATCGTCTGTTTGTCTATACCACCAAGGAGATAGGCTTGATTCTTATAAACAGCAGCACTCATCTGAGAGTAGGCATTTAGACATTCAGCCATAGGAATCCATTTATTATTATCTTTATCATATCCAAACATCTCGTTGCTGCGTACGCCACCTAAATCTCCCCCTACGACATAGATGCGGTCGCCCAAGACGAATCCGGTGGAAAATTGCCGGTTGGCTCCCGAATAAATATTTTTATTCTCAAAAATATCCGGAGTAGTAAAAGAATAAACTTCTCCATAACCGGTCAAACCGTTTTCATTAGTAGCATAAGCTCTTGCATAATAGACAGTGCCGCCCTTTAACGAAGACAATGCATACATAAAGAGTGTATCCTCTACTGCAACATGATTATCCTTGATACTCGGTTCCTTATTGCTTGAAGACCAACAAATTCCCCACTCTGTGGCAGCACTGTTTCCGCCATTCTGCAACTCCCCGCCAATGTGAACTGTTCCGTCGTTTTTGATGATCGAATCAGGGGTGATGGGGAATGTTATAATATTCGGCTTCTCGCTTTTTGTCGAAATCGTAATTTCTTCTTCACTATATACCGTACCGAAGTCGTTTATGGCATAGGCCCTTGCATAATATTTTTTGGCCGATTCCAAGCCCCGGATCCTTCCTGTAAATTTGCCATCATCTGCAAGATTCGTACAAGTGATTGTATCGGCTTCTATCGTCGGCCTTTCTTCTACACTCCAGCAAAAACCATAGGCACTGACAGATGCATCCCCTTCATTAATCAAGAATGCTGACAGATCGGCAGTGGTGAAAGTCGTACTATCTTTTATCAGGCTCAACTTACCAACCAAAGGTTTGCCATCCATAGTCCTAAAAGAATCTACATTAAAGGCGAACTCGCCAAACTGATTTTGGGCAAAAGCACGGACATAATACCAAGTTTCCGGCTCCAAATTCGTAATCTGGCAGGAGAAAGTATCGACAGTCGCCAAGTCACTCCCTTCGTATGTGATAATTGAATCTTGATCCGAAGGTTCAATATCTCCGGCTTGTTCCTTTTTCTTGTAGTAGAAGCCTAATTTCTCAATACCTACCCCCCTGTTCTTGACTTTTCCTTTCACCCAGGTGGAAGTTGCTTTTACTGTAGCACTATCCACATCCAGAGTTACAACTTCTCCAATACCATTTATTGTCGTATACGCCCCCTCTGTTTTTGAAAATGCAGTATCTACATCATTAATAGCATAGGCATATACATAATATTTTGTACTATCTTCCAAATTGGACATAGTAGCTGTAAAATTATGTTTTTCTATTTTATCAGCTTTTGTATATCGCTTGTTACGCATGTTATCAAGCGGTTCCGTCCCCTTCTGTGTACTCCAACAAACCCCACATTCTTTTATTGGCAAACCATTTTCTTTCATTATTTGAGCCTTTAATGTGATCGAAGAAGCACATGCCTCTCCTTCCATTGAAGTCTCGGAAACTTCCGGTGCCTTTGCATTCTGCAAACGCGTATCCATATCCGGATCTTCCACACATCCGGAAAGTATCCATAAAAATGAAACAACTGATAAAAAGATTGAGTATATATATTTCATAAATAATTTTTGTTAGAAAAACAGGCCGACACCGGCATTCAAATCAACATATTTAAAATTCAACGTATTGCACCCTGCACTTACAAACACAGGACCGAACTTGACCATTACATCTAAATCGGCTGCTAACCCGTTATAAGAATAATCTAAATTCTTCGCCCAATAGGATTTTTCTATTTTATAATCCGAATTGTCGATTGTGATATATTCGCATAATAATTCCCGACTGCCATATCCCAAACCTACAGACGTATATAACCAGGATGTACATTTTACAACCAAACCAGCCGTACCGGCATAGCTATTTACCTTCTTCTTGTTCGTGAAATGAAACGGATTATCGGGAGCAGAGCCGACAAACTCATCTGTTCCCCGGCATTCCCCGTCATACTCCTTAAAGCCCAGATTGGTTTTAAAGCGCAGGAACCAACCCAAGCGAGATTTCACTCCTCCCACTGTCAAACCATAAGGAGCTTCCATGGAGTAGGCATAACCAACAAAAAACTTCATCGGTTCTTTGGGCTTGTCCGGCTTTATTGGGTTGACAGAAGGATAGAAAACTGGCTCTACCGGTTTGCGAAATGCTTCCAAACGATCTTGCCAAGATTTAGCTAACGTTTCATTTTTGGAAGTTCCTATTCCCTCGGTATAATAGATTATCAACCGTGATATAGCTGTTGTATCCTCATTATTGGCCATCAGTTCCAGGCAAGCCCGACACTTGTTCATCAGACTATGCATTGATGGACGCATCCGCTGATTGGCTAACCAAATCGATGTGAGTTGTTCGATACTGTAAGGATCGCATTGCACGACACCTTCTTCATACCACATCCTTGCATCGCTATAGTCCAGGCGTTTCATCGCCTCGTCACCTTTTCTGTTATATTCTGTTTTTTGTTGGGCCAACAAATACATCGGCAATACAACAAAGAAAATCAAAATCCAAAGTCTTTTCATAAACACGTTAATAATACGTTGATCCTTCATTTACCAATACGCCGTCGGCATTATAGATATCGAACAAACCATCTTTACGTTCGAAAGCACGCCCATTTTCAGCAATCCCGACATTACGGTATTTACATGGTATACGCTCATTCGCCTCCGAATCGATCGCCCCGTATAACATGGTCGATTTCTTTCGTACAATTGTAAAGTTCCCGAAAGTTTTCTTCATCTCATATTGAGCTTTCCTGTCGGCCAGAAGTTTGGCTGCTTCCTTTTCGTCACAAGAAATTAAAAGGCGTACGACCTCTTCCGTCAACTTGGTTTCTTTCGCTTTCATGAAATCTTTCTTTGCGTTCGTAAAGTCCGTTTTTCTCATCTTCTCCTTGCCAGAAGCTATTAAAGCGGCATATTCCGCATCAATCTCTTCAGCAGTAGGCTGTACAGGCTGTATTGTTATTTTTTTCTTTTCAGCCGGGACCTGCTTTGTTTCCGGTTGTTTCCGGGGTTCATCAACAACAACAGGCATAACCTTTTCTGGCTGTCGGGGTATTGCTGTCTCCGTTTTTTTATCCTCCTCACCAAGCATAGATTCTTCAATTTTCACCTCTGAAACAGTGGTGTCTTGAGGAATGTTTACTGAATCTTTCTCCTCTCCGACCGGACTAATCAAATCCGTCACATTTGGTTTTGTAGAGGCTTTGTTCCCCTGCACCAGAAAAACAACGGCAGATCCTACGCAGGCAAATATAGTAAGAACCACGGATATCAACACCCATTTTCTTTTTTTCTTACGGGGCTGGGAAATAATTTCTTCGCTGTTTACAATCGTACGATCTTCGTCATCCTCATTCTGAAGTAATTGTTCATTTGGATGTATAACCGTTGTCTCATCATCTGCTTCCAGCCCGTCTGTATTTTGTAATTCATTTGCAGGTGTTTCTTTTTCCGCAGGAAAATCTAATGCAGCCATCATTGCATCTACTGTTTGGAAACGATCGACCGGAATGATTTGCATTGCCTTGATTATGGCGGCTTCTGTCTTAGGAGATATATCTTTGTTCAGTTCCGACGGATTCTGCAAAGGACGTGTCGCCCGCAAAATAGATTCGGTCGGAATCTTTCCTGTCAAAAGGTTATACATGGTAGCACCGAGCGAATAGATGTCCGGACAGGGTGAAAAACTTTGTGTCCCTTCGTTATCGTATTGTTCGATCGAAGCAAATCCTTTTGACAAGGTAAGCATGGTCGTACTTGTTTCCTGTTGCTCGATATCATATCGCTTGCTTACACCGAAATCGATCAGACGCGCTTTCCCTGACGAGTCGATTAGAATATTGCTGGGTTTGATATCCAAATGAAGAATATTCTTCTCGTGTACAAACTGGAGTGCTTCTCCAATCTGCCGAACATACCTGAGAACTTTCGGTTCCGGCAATATGCCTTCCCTGTCCATCATATATTTGAGTGAACAACCGGAAATATATTCCATCGCAATATAAGCCGTGTCGTTTTCTTCGAAAACTTCCAGCACATTCACTATATGGGGATGATGGACTTCAGAAAGTATCTTGGCTTCTTTGATAAGTTTCTCCTTGAACTTATCAAACAGAACTTTTCCAGTCTCGGAATGCACCTTGACTGCAAATGATTCTGTTTCCCTGTAACAATAGTCTTTAAAGAAATATTCTTTTATACAAATAGGCACCTCTGTTTGCACAGTTCCTAACGAGCCCTTCACCTCTGTATACCAGACGCCTTTGTATGTTATACCAAAGCCGCCCTGACCAATTACATGAGTGATCCGATATTTTCCATTCTGAAGAACATGTCCGTTTGGCAAATTCATAACTATACTATGCGCAATTCTATTAATCTGCCAAAATTACGTTATTTATATAAAAGAATAAAGGAAAGAAAGAATATTTTGCTTAATTCCTGTGGAATCTAACACATTTTGTATAGGTATGATATAAAAAGAAAAGTTATCGCGTGTTTTCCCGCTACAAGCGGACATGATTGCATTTTTAATCTCTTCCGGACTGCTTGAATGTTCAAATATATCAGAAAGTTTCTCATTATTAAGATGTTCGAGTACACCATCCGAACACATGAACAAATAATCACCAGCCTTGATATCGTCCAAAAGCACGACATCGGTCTCTGTCGGGCGGTCTGTCCCTTGAATAGCCCGTATGATCACATTCCGCTGCGGGTGGTGTGCAGCCTCTTCGCGGGTGATTTTCCCTAATTTAACTAACGAATTGACAAGTGAATGATCTTCAGTCCGGAACAAGATTTCTCCCTTCCGGAAATGGTAAATCCGACTGTCCCCCACATGCGCCAAAGTTATGCCGGTAGTGCCTATAAAGGTCATGGTCAAAGTGGTAGCCATTCCTTTGGCTTCCGGATGAATTGCCACATAGTCGTCAAAACGTGCTTCGGTATAACGAATTGCTTTATTTATAAAAGCTACGCCCGGCTCACCTTCACGGAAAGTAGAGAAAAAAGTCTGGAAAGACTCGCAAGCTAACGAACTTGCAACCTCTCCTTTTTCAGCCCCCCCGACACCATCACATACCAAAAATAAGTTTTGATTGGAATTTGCCGTTTCCGGCGGAGGAAAGATGGAATCTTCGTTATTCAATCTGCCTCCTTTTTCGCAGACTGCCCAAGGTTTGCCGATCGTTATATTCATAGCATAGACTATTTTTATTCATTAAACCGGAGAACTGTACGACCGATAATAATTTCATCATTATTATTAAGTACGACAATCTCTCCATTCTCTAAGTAATTGCTATTATATAACGTATGATTTTTACTATTATTGTCAGAAAGATAATGTTTATAGCCTCCTTTGGCATCTTTTTTTACCTCGATCCGGATATGTTCCCGGCTCATTGATTTATCAGCCGTCATAATACCGATCGTAGCAGTAGAGGCATTGGATTTTCGTCCGATAATATAGACACCTTCCTGAAGGGGGAAAGTTTGCTCCGGCGTATCAGCATTTGCAATTACAGAAAGACGTCCGGTTGTCATACGAGGAGGTTGTATCAGAACCGTTTCCGATTCAAATGCGGTACTCCCTTTCTCCATAGACAGCAAAGAGACAGGAATCGGTTGTTTGCACTTCGGGCATTTGAAAGAGGTGATATCGAGGGGAATTTTCCCCTCGTCTACCTTTAACCCAACATGGCAATGTGGACATTTAACGGAAATCATAAGATAAACGATATATCAGATCCGTCAATATCGGTTGAATATGTATCCAGCATATCTGCGTCGGACAACATAATAGTGTCATCAGATAATGTAATAAAATCAGAAGCATCAATACTTTCGTCAATCATTACAGCATCCGACAAGTCGTTTCCCTCGTCCACATCCACGATAACAGCGTCGGTCAGCATTGCGTCGTCGCTGTCTAAAGTCACGAATGTGTAATCCTCTTCTTGCATAAAATGTGATAATTAAATTTTCTGGAAACAAAAGTAGAGAAAGAGGCTGACATCCGAGCACAAAATAATTCCTTATAATCAAATGTTTGGGTTTACTGTACGAAAGTATTACTTTTAGTATATGAAACGGAATCCTACTCGCTCACCCATTTAGCTTTACAAGAAGGCATCGGGCATTGTTTTCTATTGCGCAATGATTCCCAGGGTATTTCACCTAAAAACGTTCCGCACTTGGGACAAACATAGTCGATTTTGAATTGATTGGTCAGATCTTGCAGCAACTGTGGGATCTTGGCTGACTGTTTCGCACCCAGATAGATACCGACTGTCGGGGCACAGATCGTGATAAACAGACTCAGCCCAAACAATTCCGGACTTCCTTTCCCCAAAAAACCGATCACAACCCCCACTACACCGGGAAGAGCAAATGGAAGAGATTGAAACAATCTGGTTTTAAACTGGTTAGACGATTGTATCTTGACTTTTGCTTGAATGTAATCATCGTATATTTGCTTCAACGCTGCAAACTCTTCGCTGTAATCATTGTTGGACTTCAAGGCTTCGGAGATATTTAACACATAATGATCTCCCAGCTTGATCTTATCGCTGGGAGTAACATGTTTCTTAATGATCTGGGCACCATTGACAAATGTTCCGTTTGTCGACCCCAAATCTTCAAGTAGCCAACATCCCCCCTCTTCACGGATCAGCTTTGCATGATACCGGCTTACATGAGGGTCGTTTACTACAAAATCATTATCGCTTGCTTTTCCAATCCTGATGATCATTCCGTAACAACTTTTGGGTCTTCAGGTTTCCGCATTTCCTTTTCGAGTGTTTCTTTCAGAATCTTCAACGGATCTTTGGATATTACCAATTCCTTCGGCTTTCCGTCTTGCATGAGCAACAGCAGCTTCTGTTTCGGAAGGTTTATTTGCAGGATATGGTTTTTATTGATAATATGGCTTTTACCCACACGCATCAAAATTGCATTACTGCCGGCTACCTGCGTTTCCAACAATTCTTCTATTTTCCCGATATTTATGGCAAACGTGAATTGGATACCATTGGATAATAACAGCTTAGTATAGTTTCTGTCTGCTTCAAAATAGAGGATCTGCCCTATTTTAATACGCAATAATTCATCTCTCGTCTTAATTATTAAATACCGCTCCATACGTAGATATTGTTTATTCGTTCATCATCAGAAGACAAATGTACACTATTTTGTGATTCTCCGGCAAGTTTCCAGCAAATTATTTCAGTAAAACAACCATAGCTCTTACATAAAACAAGAGTTCCATACCAATGAAACAAGAGTTTCATAAGCATGGAACTTCAATTTCACTGGCATGGAACTTCAGTTTCATACTAATGAAACTATATTCTCATGCCAGTCTTTATTTTACTTCCTTATCAGTCTTCTATTGCAGCCTGCGCCGCCGCGATACGTGCGATCGGAACACGGAACGGTGAACAGGATACATAGTTCAGTCCTACTTTATGGCAGAACTTCACAGAAGAAGGTTCACCACCATGTTCGCCACAGATACCGCATTTCAGGTCCGGACGGATGGCACGGCCCTTTTCGGTAGCCATACGAACCAATTGTCCCACTCCATTCTGATCGAGCACCTGGAACGGATCGACTTTCAGAATCTTCTTTTCCAAGTAAACCGGCAGGAAAGAAGCGATATCATCGCGCGAGTAGCCGAAGGTCATCTGTGTCAAGTCATTTGTTCCGAATGAAAAGAATTCGGCAGAAGAAGCGATACGGTCTGCAGTCAGTGCGGCACGCGGAATTTCTATCATTGTACCAACCTTGAAGTCGATACTGTCTCCCATTTCCTCGAACAATTGTGCGGCTGCTTTACGGATTACCTTTTCCTGTTCCTTAAATTCGTATAAGATACCTGTCAGCGGAACCATAATTTCAGGTTTAGCTTCGATACCTTCTTTCTTCAGCTCGAGAGCGGCTCCCAAAATGGCACGTGTCTGCATTTCCGTGATTTCAGGATATGTATTACCCAAGCGGCAACCACGGTGTCCCAACATCGGGTTATGTTCGCAAAGTGATTCTACGCGTTTCTGAATTTCTTTAACCGATACGCCCATTGCTTCCGCCATTTCTTCTTGACCTTTCAGATCATGAGGAACGAATTCGTGCAAAGGAGGATCGAGCAGACGCACGGTTACCGGACAACCTGCCATTGCCTTGAAAATACCTTTGAAGTCATCCTTTTGGTAAGGAAGGATCTTTGTCAGTGCATTCTTACGTCCTTCTGCATCTTCCGCCAGGATCATTTCACGCATAGCTTTAATCTTTTCACCTTCGAAGAACATATGTTCCGTGCGGCACAAACCAATACCTACGGCACCAAAACTACGTGCAATCGTAGCATCGTGCGGAGTATCGGCATTCGTACGAACCTGTAATTTCGTATATTTATCTGCCAAAGTCATCAATTCGGCAAAATCACCAGATAGTTCGGCTGCCTTCGTCTCTACCTTTCCGACATAAACTGTACCAGTCGTACCGTTGATAGAAATATAGTCGCCCTCTTTCAGTTTAACGCCATCAACCTCGACTGTCTTGTTCTTATAATCGATTTCCAAAGCACCGGCACCGGATACGCAGCATTTACCCATACCGCGTGCAACAACGGCAGCGTGCGAAGTCATACCGCCACGAGCAGTCAGGATACCTTCGGCAACAGCCATACCAGCCAGATCCTCAGGGGATGTTTCAATACGGACCATTACGATCTTCTTTCCGTCAGCATGCCATTTTGCTGCATCATCGGCGAAGAACACGATCTGTCCCGTTGCCGCTCCCGGAGATGCCGGCAATCCTTTCACCCAAACTTTCGCCTGTTTTTCGGCCACCTTGTCGAATACCGGGTGAAGCAACTCGTCCAGTTTATTCGGTTCGATACGTTTCAATGCCGTCTTCTCGTCAATCATACCCTGATGCAACAAATCGATTGCAATTTTAACCATTGCAGCACCGGTACGCTTTCCGTTACGGGTTTGCAGGAACCACAGTTTTCCTTCCTGTACGGTGAATTCCATATCCTGCATATCATGATAATGGTTTTCCAGCTTTGTTTGCAGTTCGTCCAGTTGTTTATAGATTTCCGGCATGGCTTCTTCCATGGACGGATATTTAGCGATACGTTCTTCTTCTGAGATTCCGGCACGTTCAGCCCAACGTTGTGAACCGATCTTCGTAATCTGTTGCGGGGTACGGATACCTGCTACAACGTCTTCACCTTGTGCGTTGATCAAGTATTCACCATTGAAGAGATCTTCTCCATTACCGGCATCACGAGAGAAACATACACCGGTAGCGGAAGTATCACCCATATTACCGAACACCATAGCCTGCACACTGACAGCCGTACCCCATTCGGCAGGAATCCCTTCCATCTTACGATAGAGGATGGCACGTTCGTTCATCCAACTGTCAAACACAGCACAGATGGCGCCCCAAAGTTGTTCATAAGCGGAAGTTGGGAAATCTTTACCCGTCTGAGCCTTGACAGCCGCTTTAAATTTAGCGACCAGAACCTTCAGATCTTCCACATCCAACTCATTATCCAGCTTAACACCTTTCGCTTCCTTGACTTCTTCGATGATTGCTTCAAACGGATCAATATCTTCCTTGTTGGTCGGTTTCATACCCAATACGACGTCTCCGTACATCTGTACGAAACGGCGATATGAATCCCATGCAAACCGGGGATTGTTCGTCTTACGGCTCAATCCTTCCACCACTTCATCGTTCAAACCTAAGTTCAGGATCGTGTCCATCATACCCGGCATGGACGCACGGGCACCGGAACGAACGGATACCAACAATGGATTGGACACATCTCCAAACTTTGAATTCATCAACGTCTCGATATTGGCAATTGCCTTTTCGACATCTGATTTCAACAGTTCAACCACTTTGTCTTTTCCTAAATCATAGTATTCGGAACATACTTCTGTTGTAATCGTGAATCCCGGAGGAACCGGTACACCAATCAGATTCATCTCGGCAAGGTTAGCGCCTTTACCACCCAGCAGATTTCTCATATCTGCCTTACCTTCGGCTTTTCCATTTCCGAACGTGTAAACTCTTTTTCTTTCCATATTCGACAGTATTTAATTTTAGATTTTAGTTTTGCTATCTCCAGATTGCAATGCTGCAAATATATGTTATTTAAAGGTCGCATTCGCATGTATGGTTAAATAATTTTAGATGTTTTACAACTATTTTTTACCATACATATTCGGTAAATAACTACATTTGCGTGCGGAAATTTTTAAAGCCTAAAAGAAATGTCCTGTATCCCGAAAGTTTTTTATAAGACTTCCGGGATACAGGACATTTAATATCAGATACTTATCCAATATTTAATCATTTTTCAATTCGTATACGTGCATCTACGGCGAACAGTCCTCGTTCGGTCGCGACAAGAGGATTGATGTCCATTTCCTTAATTTCGGATGCAAAACGGAGTAGTGTGGACAGGCGGACTATGATATCCGCATATTGCTGTTCATCCACTCCCCGCTGACCACGTGTTCCCTTTATAATAGGATAACCGCGTAAGGAACGAATCATGGAATAAGTTTCGTCATACGACAGAGGCGACAGACCGTAAGAGACGTCTTTCAGCACTTCGACAAAAATACCCCCCAGACCGCAAAGCACGACATGGCCGAAACGGTCTTCATACTTAGCCCCCAAGAACAACTCCTGCCCTTTCAACATCGGCTGTACCATGACGGCCGTCACATCAGGTAGACGCATCATCCGTTCATATTCGAAAATCAGATGTTCCTCACTGCAGATATTCAAAGCGACACCTCCCATATCGCTTTTATGTATAGGACCGACAACCTTGGCTACAACCGGGAACTTGACTTTCTTGGCAAAAACGACCAGTTCGTCACGGTCGGTCGACGTAAACTCTTCTACTAACGGTATCTGGGCCGCTTTCAACAAAGTACGAACTTCTTCGGGATTCAAATAACCGCTGCCCGGCAACCGGTCGATAATACGGCGGACTTCGGGAACATCGACACCATACAATTGAATATCCGTACTCATAGGCTTCGGCGTATTGAGCACCCGCGAGAGAGCTGTTCCCAATGTCACTTCATCCGAAAAGTTCACATGTCCTTTCTTTACGAAGCTTTTCACTTCCGGACCCGCCGTTACGATGGATGGCAATACCGGGAAAATCGGTTTCTTGCATTCCTCCATTTTCTTATGGAGCACTTCATAAGTATCGTATAGTTTTACCAATCCCGGACTGCCGAAGATAACCATCATCAGGTCGATATCTTCAAAACGGTTTTCACAAAAATCGATAGCGGTGGCCAGATGTTCGGGAGTGCCTGTACCGATGATATCTATCGGATTGCCGACAGCAGCTCCCGGATATAGTTTGGATTTCAATTCTGCGGCAAGCGGACCGTCCAGCTTGGGTACGTTCAACCGTCCCTTTTCCAGCGCATCCGCTAACATTACGGCTGGACCTCCAGCATGCGTGATAATCGCGCAGTTCTTGCCTCTCACTTCTTTCAGGGTAAAGATACTGGCAACGGTCGTCAATTCTTCACGGCTGAAACAACGCACGATACCAGCTTTGCGGAACAGGGCTTCCACTGCCGAATCCGAGTTGGCAATCGCTCCTGTATGGGAAGATGCAGCCCGTTTACCGACATCCGTGCTACCCGCCTTTATGGCTGCGATATGACATCCTTTGCGAATCAGGGAAGAAGCATGATACAAGAGCTTATCCGGATTTTTGATCTGCTCGATATAAAGCATCTTTATTTTGGAGTCAAGGACTGGGTCGAAGTTGCGGTCCATGTATTCGATCACCTCTTCCACACCGATCTGCTTGGAGTTACCGACAGACCAGACCGAAGAGAAACGAAGTCCTTTTGTTAATGCCGATTCGATAATGAAAAGCGCCGTACCACCTGAACTGGAAACGAAATCGACCCCGTCTGTATGAAATTCGGGAATCGGCTGGGTAAAGACACCATGATAGTTCATATTCATCAAACCTATGCAATTCGGACCGATCAATGAAGCACCGGCTTCGTTAATACTCTTCAGCATCTGTTCTTCCAGGATTGCTCCTTCATGCGTTTCTTCTCCGAAACCGGCCGAAATGACAATGAACGCCTTTACATTTTTCTGTTTGGCAAGCACATCCACTGCTTCCGGACAAGCCGGGCCGGGAATAGAGATGATTGCCAGTTCCGTTTCTGGAATATCATACACCGAATGATAGGATTTCAGGCCCTGCACATCGTCTTCTTTGGCATTTACGACATATAGTTCGCCTTTATACTTTCCGTCCAGCAGATTACGGACCAAACGGCCACCCGGTTTATGTACGTTGTTGGAACCTCCCACCACTACGATGCTTTGAGGATTAATCAATTCTCGGTTAATCATAACATTTTGATTAGTTAGATTCAATGAATGGGAGCAAATATAGTTTTTTTCTCCATTTATCCATCAAATCCAGGGTAAATTATTTACATTTTGCACGCTCTTCCACCAGCCAATCGCACCAGGCATCCATTCCCGTGCCTTTCACCGCACTTTCCATCGCAAACTCCAATGTTTGCAGCTCCACCCCGGCAAGACGGCCTATCTCAAGTTCCACTTCTTCTATCTGCGAAGAATGATGTTCTCAAGCTTGCTGTTCGGATAGCTGAACGATACTTTGGGCGATCGATAATTCATGTATAACTTTAACGATATAACTACTTCATTTAAAACATAGGTGTTTTGCAATCAAAACATATATGATTCGCTTTCAAAACATATATGTTTTGCATTCATACTATAACTGCCTCTTCCGGGAAGCCGCTATTGCCAGTTGTTCCAGCTTAGCAGGTGCTTCCGCCTGATCCGCCCTCGCTATGCGACAGACTTTCCGCCTCTGATGAGTGCGCATGAAACCGGCCTTCGTGACATGATCGATACCATGATATTGACAGAGAAGCTACCGGATATACAACTGATCGTTGTCTTTGCTGAAGATATCAGCGAAGTAGGAATGGATTTGACTCCCATAGTGCAAGCGGCTGTTGCAAAAGTGGTGAAAATGATCAAGCAGATACTATAAAGGAATAAGGGAATATATAAAAAAGAGCTGCCCCCTTTTGACAGGAACAGCTCTTTTTTGCTAATAATCTACTGATTAACTCTTCTTCAATACCTTCGTCAGATCTTCCGGGGCTACATTGGCGGCGATAATAACCCCTTTGTCGTTAATCAGGAAGTTACGGAATCCCTTTTGCAGGTTATACTTCCCAAACAATTCTGACTTTCTGCCGAGTTCTTCATGAAATTGCTTTGTGCCCTCCAGCTTGTCGGCCTTTACTGTTTCAGTAAAAATAGATTCTTTCTCATCCAAAGAGATCGAATACATCGCAATCTTGTCTGAACCCAACTTGTTGACTTCATTCCATAATTGAACGTTACGGGCCCGCGATTCAGCATCGTAAGCTGCCCAGAAATTCAGCAATGTGTAACGTCCTGAATGATTCTGGAAACTGAAATTACTTTCGTTTCCTAAAGACTCTATTCTCGGAGCAAGGTCGCCAGGGTTAATACCGACTGTCGGCTTTGCGTTTTTAGTTCCGGCAGACACAGCAAGCAGTGCAACCGCAACAAAGAGAACATAAGCTCTTACTTTCATATTATCATTTTTATGTTAAACCTAATCGGAGTATCGTGTAATAGTCTTCGCCTCCGACTCCTGATTTTCAGGAAGTAAACAAGAGCTTCACCTTCGCTAAGGAATCGCTTTCTTGTTCTTAACGGTTGCAAATATACAGGCAAAAGCCCTATTTAGCCAAATGATATAACACTTTTAGACCGAAAAGCAAGATTTTTTATATGTTTTATTGCACAAATAGAATGAAAATAACATGTTTTATAGCATATTATTAATATTATTTTACATACACTTATCTGTCGATAAACCAGAGTTTATTACTTTATTGTTCCTTTTTCCAAAATATCTGGTAGTTTAAATCGAAACTTACATCCATAAAAATAAATATCTTTTTCCTTGTTTCTTTCATGGTTTACTTTACCGTTTGGTAAAAGAAACGATATATTTACAAACACTCGGATAGCTGATTTGGAAGCCTTTTTCAAGCAACAGCTCGTAAATGTCTTTACCCCGCATGCATTGCTTCTTAAGACGCATGGCCCGTTTACTGTAACCACGGGTACGTGCCATGATTGTCGACAAATTCGGAGGAACAATCGGTGTAGATTCCCAACAAGGTGAAGGGGCGACTTTTTAGTTCCGCTTACCCCTCTGAAATAAATCCGATTTTTTTTATACATTTGTCCTCATTAATTAGGATTAGTCAATGCTTAAATATATTATTGTATTTGCGGGAGCCTCTTTGCTTACGATTTCTTTGCCGGCAAAGGCGCAGGGGCAACGCGATATCGTTGCGCTCTCCTCTGAAGAAATAATGACTCTTTCAGATACCGTATCCCGAAAGGGAACTGTCATCGTAGACGGAGTGGAATTGAACGAAAAGCAGTTGAAACGCTACTACCGTCAATTGCGTAAAGATTCCATCCGGGCCCACAAAAATGTATGGTGGTCCGTATTAGGGGGGCCTTCCTATACGCCGGAAGCTTCGTTCGGTGTGGGCGGTGCTGTCCTTGCCAGCTTCCGGATGAACAAACAGGACACGATTTCCCAACGCTCCTTCCTTCCTGCCGGTTTGAACCTGTCTATAAACGGAACCATTGTCGTAGCGGGTGCCGGAACATTTTTCTTCAATGAGAACCGTTTCCGCATCTATATGAATTATGGTTATCGGAACGAGCCTTCACACTATTACGGGAAAGGATTTGAAAAGGCGGAGACGATCGAAAGGGGAGATTCCACCACTCGGTTTCATCGAAGCTATTTTCAATTGTATCCTCGATTCGTATGGGAAGTCCGTCCGCATTTCTATTTAGGCGGCCTGTTTGACCTAAACTACACAAAGGTTTCGGATGTTAATCCGGTAATGGAAAAAGACCCCTATTTTCAACAATTCAAAAGAAAATACTTCAATGTCGGCATCGGCGGACTTATCCAATATGACACTCGTGATGATGTGGCGACACCTACGCATGGTATGTTGTTAGGAGCCAATTTCAAACTATTCGGTAAATATTTAGGAGGCGCTTATAATTATGAGATCATCGAGCTTGAATACCGACAGTTTAAAAACGTATTCCGTCCGCGTAGTACACTTGCCTGGATTGCTAAAAGCCAGATTGGTTTAGGGGATGTTCCTTTTACGGAACTTCCGACTTTCGGTTCTCCCTTCGACCTTCGTGGTTATTATATGGGCAAGTACCGGGACAAGTCGATGGCGTACGGAATCGTTGAGTACCGTCATATGTTCGGCTCCCCGGCCAAATACAAAAGCGGGAACTTTTGGGCAAAATGTGGTTTTGTAGCATGGGTCGGGACCGGAACGATCGGGGAAACTCCTTTTGACTGGAATAAATGGAAACTTAATTTCGGAGCCGGCCTCCGCTTTCAGATGCAACCGGGAAAGAACTTCAGACTGGATATAGGGAAAGAACCCGGACAGCCGGGCATGCAGGTCTATATGAATATGACAGAGGCTTTTTAAGAAGAAAGATAAGTCTACCTTACTAATAAACATAATTCAAAGGTGTGTCAAATTGATATTACCGGACGCGGATGACGCAGAATACCGATATTTAACACACCTCGACAAATAGTGATATCAGAATGACATTCGCATCATAAACCGAACACCTTTCGTCTGGATACCCGGATGATCGCGATAGTTCAAACGCCAAACGTAATCAAGACGAAGGAACTTAAAGATGTTTTCAATGCCGACACTGGCTTCCATATAAGGAGCTTTTCCCAATGTGTACGAACCGTCAGGGAAAAGATACAGGCCGTCTCCCCTATTCATCGGATTGTTCTTATCGGTCAAATGTCCCCATAAGCCACGAAAACAAAAGACTTCCCTCCATTTCAACTTCTTGACAAGCGGCAGACGATTCAACAAGTTTCCGTTCATATAATATGTCAGATCCCAGGAGGCATATTCGTCACTGATGAACTCCATCGCGTTCATATTCGTATAAGATTCCGGCTGGATCGTGTACGAAAGGTTTGCATTCGGAAGGATCAACAAAGGATATGGCACCTTGTTCCATACTTTTCCCGCTTTCGTGATAAGATCGATATAACCGAAAGCCGAGAACCAGAAACGCTTCTGAATACCAATATCCGTACGGTGATAATCATAAGATGAACCCAACAAATCTTTCTTTGCCATCACATGACTGAAGTTGAAGATCAGCGCATCGAAAGTAATCGGATAGCGAAGGTTACGTGTCTGGTAGAACTTTTCATCTTTAGCATAACGGAACTTCAACTCCAACTCTGTCATATCATAGCTTTTAACCGGGCTAATGGTTCCATCCGGCCCGATCCGGTCAAACACAGCATATTCAGTTGCATATTCACGACGGTTACGGACGACAGCCCCATAAGCCAGACCATTATAATGTTCATGGTAGTAGGTCAGTTCGGCTTGACGCAGATAAGTGGCCCGCGTATCTTTCTGACGTTTCCAGGCCAAGAACATATTATCCTTGCTCGCGTACATATATTGCTGACCTAACTGGTTGATATCGTACATATATTCCAGGCGGATCGAGTTCAGCGGGAACTCCTTACGGTATTCTTTACGATCATTGAACGAATACTCGACAAGAGCATCATATTTCAGTTTTTCATCTTTTGTCCCATACGCCATATATCCGTCAAAAAACAAATTTTTGCTAAATGCCGTCGTTGTTGTCCCACCCACACGGAAACGGGCTCCTTCGATCGCATTACCGCTGATAGCCGTATTCATGGGCCCGAATTCAAACTTGCTTTTTAGCGGGTCCTTATTAGTCGGGATATAACCGGATACAAGAACCGATACGACTTTCTCTGTTATATAAAAGAGCGGAACAGAACGGAATTTAGCCATCAGCTTTTCGACCGAGTTCGGATTCTTCTTTATCGCCTCTTCCGGTCGGTTACTTGTCCAGAAATCCTCCGACTGCTGATAGGCATCCTTTAACGTGATGACGGGTGCGCTCTCCTTAAACACAAGCGCCCGTTCAGCATCAGGTTCATCAAAAGAATGGTTGCTGTAGATATTCAATCGCCGTGCATACATACCTTTCGATTTCTCACTCAATTTGAAATTAACATTGATGTCGTCCTTCGTAATGATCCGGGTACTGTCGGGCGTACGTTCGAAAGTCTGTTCGATCGTCATTCCGGAAACAAAATTCAGGTTGATGTCTTTAGGAACATTCAGGATTGCCTTCTGTACAAAGAATGTAGAATCGAGTGTAACAAACAGATGACCGGTGAAACCGAATGTTTCCGAATTGAAAGGGACAAACCCCAGATCAACACATTTCTGTCCGTTCACATTCAACGTATCGAGCAAGTAATATTTGTAATAATTCGGCCCGATAGTAGACAGCGGACTGACAAACCGCTGTAAAAACAAAGGAATGTCATTCTTGAAGATATCGACTTCCCGGAAAACCTCATTCAAAAACTGCTGGATACCATCGCGCGAGAATATCTCATCTACACCGGATGATTTGTTTCCTTTCACAAGACGCTTCTCCGACTTCGGATCTTTACGGTAATAGACAGATTCCACCTTCTCCTTTTCCGACACCGGAAGAATAGTCGTACCGGCATCAAGCGTATCGACAAAATCGACCAGGAAATCGAATTTGCCCGGCTTTCCGTCCTTTTTAGGTTTGGGATGATAATCATTCATAGCAAAGACCATCTTCTCATATTGATCGTATTGGAAATAATCATGGTTACGCGGATCATTGCTTTCACGCGAGGCAATGACCTGCTTCACGAACTTAACAGCCGGGTTCTCTTTCTTACTATATTTCTCCTTCTTGGGCTTTACGACGACTTCATTCAACGTGATCCCGTTCGGAGCCAATTTTATTTTCAGATTATTCGTTTTACCCGGAATGACTTTCACTTCTTTCGTATCATATCCTAAATAAGACACTTCCAGATCCTTGACACCGGTCGATGCAGAAAATGAAAAGTTTCCATCCCCATCAGTCGCTGTACCTATTGTCGTCCCTTTAAATATAAGGGAAACGTAGGGCAGCCCCTCCCCTGTAATCGAATCGGTTACGATTCCCTTTATAATCGTATTCTGTCCGTTTGCAATCCATACCGTAAACAAGAATGCCAGCAAAAAAACAATCTTCTTCCCCATCACAACTTCTTATCCTTTTATTTTTACTTTATCCCTAAATAAACCGCTGCAAAAATATAACAGATTCTTTTTATAGAGTGTTCCAAAACACGCACATTATATTCCAATTACAAAAAATCTTCCTACCTTTGTCTCTTGAAAGGGGTGCCATACTGTTAACGGGCTGAGATCATACCCTCATGAACCTGATGCGGGTAATGCCGCCGTAGGAAAGAACAGACAAGGCTTTTTCCCTCCTTTTGTATGTAAAAATGAAAATAAACACAACGTTTCGCTATCCAGTGGCACTGACTATTGCCGGTTCAGACAGTGGTGGTGGTGCCGGAATACAAGCGGATCTGAAAACATTTTCGGCCTTAGGAGTCTTCGGAGCCTCAGCCATTACATCGATCACGGCCCAGAACACACAGGGAATAAGAGGAATACAAGCTATTTCCCCGGAGATCGTCGAAGGCCAAATTCATGCCGTATTCGAGGACTTGACAGTCGATGCCGTCAAGATCGGGATGCTGCATAACCGGGAGGCAGCCCGGATCGTAGCCTGCTCGATCGACCGTTTCTGTCCGTCGAAAATCATTCTCGATCCGGTTATGATCTCGACAAGTGGCAGCAAGCTGATAGAAGATGAAACCATCGAAGTCATTGTGAAAGAACTTTTTCACCGCGTCACACTGATTACCCCGAATATTGACGAAGCCGCTTTTCTTTCCGGTATGCCGATACGCAACGAGGAAGAAATGGAAATGGCCGCACAAAAGCTGTTGGTTTTGGGATGCCGGTCCGTATTGATGAAAGGCGGCCACTTGGAAGGTAAAGAGATGGCCGATATCCTGTTCACACACGATGAAGCTCCTCTCCGACTGGCTGTACCGACCATCCGGACTCAAAATACACATGGCACAGGTTGCACGCTCTCGTCTGCCATCGCCGCCTATATGGCTTTAGGAAAAGAACTGCCGGATGCCGTACGTGCGGCAAAAGATTACATAACGACAGCCCTTCGTGCTGGGGCCGATGTAAGGACAGGACATGGACACGGACCTCTCGATCATTTCTTTGATCCGGTTCCCCTCATAAAAATAGAAGTATGAAAAAGCTGATCGTCATTACTTCTCCCCGTTTTTTTCAAGGAGAAGATACCGTCCTTTCGCATCTGTTTAATGAAGGAATGCAACGTCTTCATCTGCGTAAACCGGATAGCGAAGCAAATGAATTGCGCAAGTTGCTGGATCGGATTCCGGCCATCTACTATCCGAAAATCGTGCTTCATGACTGCTTCTTCCTGGCGGTAGAATATGGCCTGGGCGGCATACACCTGAACAGACGCAACAACCAGCCGCCGGACGGTTTTACAGGCACAATCAGCCGCTCATGCCATTCGATCGGAGAACTCGAACAGTTCAGGGAGCTCGACTATCTGTTCCTAAGTCCTATTTTTCAAAGTATATCCAAAGAAGGCTATGGGAATGGTTTTGAGCCGGAAACACTCAGGCAAGCTTCCGATACCGGGACTATCAATGATAAAGTCATAGCCTTAGGGGGCATAGATCGGACGACCCTTCCGCTTCTGCGCCCTTTCCGCTTCGGGGGAGCCGCCGTTTTGGGGGCAATTTGGGGAAACCGCCCTTCGGCAGATAAAGAGGATTCTATTATCACACAATATAAAAAGCTACAAGCATGGAATTAGATGATTTCTTATATACAAGTGCAGGCAGAGGAAGATATGCCTGTTTTACCGGTACTAACCGGTTGATGTTCATCACACACCGTACGGACAAATACACAGAGCTGGATGAGGTCAAGATGGTGACCAAAGGCGGTTGTACCTGGGTGCAACTCCGCATGAAAGAGAATTTGAATTTGGAAATTGCCAAGGCAGTTGCACATTTTACCATGTTCAACTGCGACACAGATTGTGCTTGCTGCCTGGACGACGATCTGGAAATGGCTTTCAAGGCCGGCATCCATTGCGTCCATTTAGGCAAAAACGACATGCCGGTCTCCGAAGCCTGGCACCGTATCATCGAAAAAGGGAAAGAGGACCTTTTCCTTGTGGGGGCAACAGCCAACACGTTCGAAGATATCCTGAAAGCAGACCGGGAAGGAGCTTCTTACATCGGCCTGGGTCCTTATCGTTATACCGAGACCAAAAAGAACCTGAGTCCGGTACTGGGCTTGGAAGGATATCGAAAAATCATGGAACAATGCAGAGAAGCCGGCCTTGAAATTCCTATCTTTGCCATCGGAGGGATCGAGTTTGAAGACATTGCCCCGTTGATGGAAACAGGGATAGAAGGCATCGCTGTTTCCGGAGCGATCATCAACGCCGAAGATCCGGTCGAAGAGACACGCCGTTTCATCCGGGAGATTAACAAGCATAAACCGGACCCTTGCAGGGACGATTCTGAAATATAAAAATAAACAATATAATTATGGCAAACAAGAACAGAATACGCATCACGTATCCTTCATCGGAAAAGATCTACATACCCGGCAAGATACATAAGATAAACGTGGGTATGCGAAAGATCAAAATACTGGATACCGTCACACGCGATGAAGACGGAGAGTTGATCCACAAAAAGAACAATCCCGTCATCGTGTATGATACCAGCGGGCCCTATTCGGATCCGAAAATCCCGGTCAATACACAAAACGGTATTCCCCGTATCCGCGAATCCTGGTATGCAGGACGCAAAGACCTGATCCGCTTGGAAGAACTGACTTCCGATTATGGCCGGCAACGTCTTGCCGATTCTTCGCTGGACAGCATCCGCTTCCCGAAACATCACCTGCCCTATCGGGCTAAAGCGGGGAAAAACATCACCCAGCTGTATTATGCGAAACGGCGTATCATCACTCCGGAAATGGAATATGTCGCCATCCGCGAAAACCAGCAGATCGAGGCGTTAGGGTTGAAATCATATATCACTCCCGAATTTGTCCGCAAAGAAATTGCTGCCGGGCGTGCCATCATCCCGGCAAACATCAACCATCCCGAAGCCGAGCCGATGATTATCGGCCGGAAATTCCTGGTGAAGATCAATACCAACATCGGCAACTCCGCCCTCTCGTCGGGTATAGAGGAAGAGATCGAAAAAGCCGTATGGAGCTGCTAATGGGGAGGCGACACCTTAATGGACCTTTCGACGGGCGACAATATCCATGAAACCCGCGAATGGATCATCCGCAACTGTCCGGTTCCGATGGGGACAGTTCCCATCTACCAGGCTTTGGAAAAAGTAAACGGGAAGATAGAAGACCTGAGTTGGGAAATCTATCGTGACACACTGATCGAACAGGCGGAACAGGGAGTCGACTATTTCACCATCCACGCCGGCTTGCTTAAAAAGCATATCGAACTGACACAAACGCGCTTGACCGGCATCGTCTCACGCGGTGGTTCAATCATGGCCAAGTGGATGCAGATCCACAATGAAGAGAATTTCCTGTACACGCATTTCTCCGAGATATGCGAGATATTGAAAATGTACGACATCGCCGTCTCGATCGGTGACGGACTCCGTCCGGGTTCCATCTACGACGCGAACGATGCCGCCCAGTTTGCCGAACTGCATACGATGGGCGAGCTGACCCGGATTGCCTGGGATCAGTTCGTGCAGGTCATCATCGAAGGGCCGGGGCATGTCCCGATGAACAAGATACAGGAGAACATGAAAGAACAGCAGTATGCTTGCCATAATGCCCCGTTCTACACATTAGGCCCGTTGACAACAGATATCGCTCCGGGCTACGACCATATCACATCGGCTATCGGAGCTGCTCAAATTGCCTGGCACGGCACGGCGATGATCTGTTACGTCACCCCGAAAGAACATCTCGGCCTGCCGGATAAAGAAGATGTCCGCACTGGTGTCGTCGCCTATAAGATCGCTGCCCACGCCGCCGACTTGGCAAAAGGACATCCCGGAGCACAAGTCCGTGACAATGCCTTGAGCAAAGCCCGCTTTGAGTTCCGCTGGAAAGACCAGTTCAACCTGTCTCTCGATCCGGAACGCGCCTTACAATATTATAAGGATAGTGCCGTGACGGATGGCGAATATTGTACGATGTGCGGCCCTAACTTCTGCGCCATGCGGTTGAGCAAGGATTTGCATAAGGAAAACTGCGATATCTAAAGATCACTCCTCTTGTGCCGTGGCGAGGATATATACGCGATGCGTCTTAATCCCTGCCGCTGCACAAGTTCCGCTTCCTCAAACTTCTTGAAATCGCTTGTCGCCATCCAATGTCATCAGTGTTTCCTGACCATGTATCCGATATCAGATGCCAGTGTAATTTGTTTCTATGCAAATCTTTTGGTGGTGTCAAGGAGCAGACTTCGGGGCTTCATGCCCGCAAGCTGGCGGAAATGGGTTACGTGACATTGGCGTTCGATGTGTCCTATTACGGTGAGAGCGGCGGTTATCCGCGTCGTATGGAGTGTGCATTCTATGTTTTTTATGCAAGTAAAACACAGAATACACACCCTAACACTTGCTTATGTAAGATTATACCAAGGTACAAAATCCCTGTTTGTTGAACCGATAATACATTTCTATGCGCTCCGGCGTATCATTCTCAAGCAACAAAAGTAACTCCTTGGCAAATTCGAGCGTTGCCGAACCGTTGGCAGTCACGATGTTTTTATCTCCAATCGCTTGTACATGGACATATCCTGCATGATTCGTGTAGTTCTCTCCGCCCCACAGTTTCAGCTGATCAATGCCATTGCCTGTGTGTTTGACATCATTCAGGAAACCGTGTTTCGCCATAAACGACGCGGCATTGCAGATAGCTCCGACAATTTTGCCATTCTCAACAGCTTGGCGCACAATAGGCACAACCTTATCGGCAATGGGCGTTACCCAACCGAAGCCGCCAATCAGCACGAGTGCCGCATAATCATCGGGCATCGTCTCAAACGAATAATCGGGTATGATCCGAAAACCGCCGATAGACTTAACCGGATCCAAAGTGGAAGTTACAAATTTATTGATGTATTTCGGATTTTCTTTCAAGGAAAATTCATCGGAGGCTATTGCCTCTGCAAGGTAAACCATCTCGTGCTCTGCAAAGTCAGGAAGCAGGATGTAGAGGATTCGTTCATCTTTCTGTTTCCAGCGTTTTAGCGTTGGAAAGAATTGCCGCATCTGCTCCTTTGCTTGTTGGGGTGTCAAATTCCAGCCCGCTTCCTTGTTTATCTGATCGGTAAATTGCGTGCAGAACTCTATCATCTGGCTCATGTTAAAATCTTGGGTGAATTTCCCGTCCTTGTAGCAATAGATACAGTAGTCTTCATTAGGATTACCATCGGCATTCGTCCCTTTGTTGGAATCATTAAGAGGCATACCGCAACTCTGACAAAATTTTTGTACCATGTTTCTTTATTGTTTTTTGCCTGTCAATCCATATACAGGCAGGTTTTAAATACAAAAATAGATAAAAATCCGCTCTCCCACAAGGTGGCTATCGTATCCCGACCAAAACAAGCTCGGAAGAATCACACGAGAGTCGGCAGTGTCAGCGATATAAAGTCCGGGAAATAACAGTTCGATATAAAGACTAATTTTGAGAACGAAATTCATTGGGCGTATAACCTGTCACCCGTTTGAACATCCGGCTTAGATGCTGCGGATATTGGAATCCCAATCCATAAGCAATCTCGCTCGTCGTCTTGTCCGTACCAAGCAAGGCTTCTTTAGCCCGCTCAATCAGTTTGTTCTGAATATATTCCGATGCGGTCTGTCCTGTCTGTTTCCTGATCATATCTCCGAAATAATTCGCAGACAGAAATACTTTGTCGGCAAAATATTTGACAGTCGGCAATCCCTCGCGCATCGGGGCATCGCTGTCGAAATACTCGTCTAACAGTCGCTCGAAACGGACGACAATATCTTTGTTTACCTCTTCTCGTGTGATGAACTGCCGTTCATAGAAGCGCATACAGTAGTCGAGCAACAGTCCGATATTGGCACAAATCAACCGGCGGCTGTGCTTGTCGATACTATGCTTCAATTCTGCCTCTATTTTATGCAGGCAGTCCATTACGGTTTCACGTTCTTCCTCTGAAAGATGCAACGCCTCGCGGGTTTCATAAGAGAAGAATGAGTAGTTCTTAATTTCCTGACCGAGTGCTGTGCCCCGAATCAAGTCGGGATGGAACAGAATGCCGTGAGCTTTCGGCTGCACATTTTTCAGCATCTCGGTCTCCGCGACCTGACCGGGGGCGAAGCTGACAATCGTACCGTCCTGATAGTCGTAACTCTGACGTCCGTATAGGATGTTCCCGCAGTAGGTATCTTTCAGATAAAGGGCATATACACCATAGTTGACCTTGAAGTGTTCCGGCCACTGCGTCGCCTTTGACAAATCAATTACACTCACTAACGGATGCCGTGTTTCGAGTCCGAACAGTTTGTTGTATTTATCTATTTCATCGAGTTTTATAACTTCTTCCATAAGCGTTTATTTTAATTCTTTCGAGCAAAAGTAATTCATTTGATTCGAATTACATACAATTATATGTAGAATCGAGGATTCGGGTATGAATATCCGTAAATCGTATACAAACCGGCTTATCCGATCACGGTAAATTTGCAATCAGAAAATAAACAACGAAAAATAGAAAATTATGGATTGCAGAAATTTCTTAAGGGCGGTATCGAGTTTTGCACTACTCGCAGCCGGTGCTACAACAGGTATTTTCCGTGTATTTGCTGAAACTCCTCCATCCTCTCTGACGGAAGAGATCACCGACAAGTGCCAGGATACGGACAAGCAGCCGGGCATGTGTGCCAAAGAGCCGATGACAGCTGATGGTATCGTGCGGCTGTCGAAAATAGAGGTTTATCTGCAATATCTCGACGAGTATATAAACTATGCGACTGAGGTGGGCGAAATCTCTCTGCGCACTGAACCAGGCGTGCTGACGATGTATGCGATTGGTGAAAAGGAGAATCCTTGCAAGGTAACGATTCTCGAAACGTATGCAAGCCGTAAGGCATACGAGAAGCATATCGCTTCGGAACACTTCCAGAAGTATAAGCTGGGAACGTTGCATATGGTCAAATCGTTGGTGTTGTCAGACCAGACACCGCTTAATCCGGCCAACAAGCTTTATAACTTCATAAAATAAAACAATCATGAACAAGATTCTTCTAATTTCAGTATTCAGTATTTTAACACTCAATGTTATGGCACAGGAAAAAATAGTACAGACGGCAGGGCGTACCCAGCTCGGTGAGTTCGCCCCCAAATTTGCGGAACTCAACGATGATGTCCTCTTCGGCGAAGTATGGAGCCGCACCGATAAATTAGGTCTGCGTGACCGCAGTTTAGTAACGATTACATCCCTTATCAGTCAAGGTATCACGGACAATTCGCTCGTGTTCCATCTCCAGTCGGCAAAGAAAAATGGTATTACCCGCACCGAGATCGCTGAAATCATTACCCATATCGGTTTCTACGCGGGTTGGCCGAAGGCTTGGGCAGCGTTCAACCTCGCCAAAGGTGTATGGGCGGAAGATACGGCAGGTGAAGATGCCAAAGCTGCTTTCCAGCGGGAGATGATTTTCCCTATCGGTGAACCGAATACGGCATACGCACAGTACTTCATCGGTAACAGTTACCTTGCACCCATTTCGGGCGAGCAGGTGTCGATAGCAAACGTCACTTTCGAGCCTCGCTGCCGCAACAACTGGCATATCCACAAAGCCACAAAGGGCGGCGGACAGATGCTTGTCGGTGTGGCCGGACGAGGTTGGTATCAGGAAGAAGGGAAGCCGGCGCAGAGATTCTTCCCGGTACGGTTATCCACATTCCGGCGAATGTGAAGCATTGGCACGGTGCGGCTGCAGATAGCTGGTTCGCCCATCTGGCTTTCGAGATTACGGGAGAAAGGACATCCAACGAATGGCTCGAACCGGTTACGGACGAGGAGTATGACAAACTTAAATAAGATCGACCGATATGGAGCACAACGAATTGAATAACGGAGTAAAGATGCCGATACAAGGCTTCGGCGTCTTTCAGATACCCGATGCCACCGAGTGCGAAAGAGTCGTAACCGATGCGTTTGCCGTAGGCTACCGACTCATCGATACCGCTCCGGTCTATGGCAACGGACGAGCGGCAACTCGAATTTCAAAAAAGTCCTTAACTTCGAAAACATCTTAGCTTTAGGAAATAACTATACACTTCTGAAGAGTGGTTATGTCTATATACGGACTTACCCAAGGATACGTTAATATTCGTAAACTTGGGTAAGATTTGAGAGATATTGTTTGGAGAGGACTTAGAATTCAACCTCTACGGGTTTCGGGGTATCTTTACTCCTTTACGGCAATCACTTCAATCTCCACCAGGCCGTTCTTCGGCAATGTCTTGACAGCGACAGCAGAACGAGCCGGGAAAGTTTCTTCGAACTGAGAAGCATACACTTCGTTCATAGCAGCGAAATCACTCATGTCAGCCAGGAATACCGTTGTCTTTACGACATCGTTAATGCCAAGACCGGCTTCTTCCAGAATTGCATGTACATTCTTGAATGCCTGTACGGTCTGCTCTTTCACTCCGCCTTCTACGAAATTGCCTGTTGCGGGATCAAGGCCCAACTGTCCGGAAGCAAACAGCATATTACCTACTTGTACAGCCTGACTATACGGACCGATAGCGGCCGGTGCATTTTTTGTTGCGATAATTTTTTTCATTGTTTCTTTATTTTAATAACGTTATTGTGCTTGTTCGTTCATCCGCTGACGAACCACCTCATAGACAAGGATGGAAGAGGCGACCGATACGTTCAGCGAACCGATCGTACCGAACTGCGGGATCTTCACCATACTGTCGCAGATACGAAGATTATCCATCGAAACTCCCGTATCTTCGGCTCCCATCACGATAGCCACAGGTCCGTCATATTTGATAGCAGTATAATTTTCAAAGGCTTTTTCACTGGCTGCATAGACTTTTACTCCGGACGCCTGTAAAAAACGGATAGCCTCCGTAATGCTTTTTTCCTTACAGACAGGCAATACATGGAGCGCACCAGCCGAGGTCTTAATCGCATCGGCATTCACCGTCACGCTTCCCCTTGAAGGAATCACGATCGCATCCACACCGGCACATTCGCAAGTACGGGCAATCGCACCGAAATTACGGACATCCGTAACCCCGTCCAACAACACAATAAACGGATTCTTTCCCTGTTCATATACAAACGGAATAATATTTTCCAGCCGCTCGTACGTGATAGCCGGGATAAAGGCTATTACCCCCTGATGATTCTTGCGCGTCAAACGGTCGAGACGTTCGGCAGGCACACGCTGTACAGGTATGTCACGTCCTTTCAAAACTTCAAACAGTTCACGAGATAAGTCTCCCTGCAGTTCACGTTTCACCAATATTTTATCAATCTCCTTATCGGCCAGGATTGCCTCGATCACGGCACGGATGCCGAACACCATTTCGTTTTCTTTCATTATTCTATATCTTTTCCGTTTTACCGCCGGGCTATTCGACTGTTCCCGGCTTTATGTGGACAAATATACGAAGATTTACGCTTTTATTATATACTTTTCTCTATGCTCCACCTGTCACTCGTACGTTGGCGGCTATTCGTGCGATCCTTGTCAGAGCGCTTGTCTTCTTTTTTATTCTTACCGTAATGTCTGTCTTTATCCCGATCCGGACGTTTCTTGTCATATTTGTCCTTATCATGCTTATTCCTGTGATGACCGGAACCGGGACGGCCTCCCTGATGGTGCGGACGATCGTATTTGTCAGGTTTCCACTGTCCATTGTCATGGTGAGGACGGCCATTGTTATGACTCGGTTGAGGACGATCATACTTGTCCGGCCTCCACTGCCCGTTATCATGACCGGGACGGTCATACTTACCGGGATACCATTTGCCATCGTCGAAACGATCGAACCATCTATTGTTCGTATACTCCCACCGGCAATGCCAGTAATGATCTTCATAACGATGGCAGGAGCTGGACGGACGATAGTCCGGATAATGCGGATTATTATACCAACCTCTCCAATCATGGATGCGTGTCGGTGTTTCACGGACAAAACGCACATATAAACGGAATTGCGAAGGTGAAAGGATACGCTGCAACTTCCGGTCCCGCTCCATACGCAGCTTATATATCTTCTGGGCAGACTGGTCCCAATAGCGATAATGTTTGCGTGCTTCACGCTCGATCTTCTCCCCGTACCGATGAATGATCTTATGATACTCGGCAGCCTGACGGTTCGTCATACGGATTGCCTGTTCCATCCTGAGGCAGTTCTGGCAATGGGGTTCATTCCATCCGAAACTGATCCAAAACTGTGCATATCCCTGCAAGCTGCAAAAAAGGACAGCCGTTAATATAATACTCCATCTCTTCATGTCACTCTATTTTTTAATTCGCATTTACACTCTGTTGCTATTATGACCGGAGAGCGGTGAAAAGGTTTAATCTTTCGCTTTCAACAATTCTTTTGCATTTGCAATGGAAGCACTGGTCAACGAAGCGCCACTCAGCATACGCGCAATCTCTTTCACACGCTCCTCCTTATTCATTTTCCGGATACGGGTAACAGTCCGTTCATCCGTATCCTCCTTATAAACAAAATAATGGTCTTTTCCTTTTGCTGCGATCTGAGGGAGATGGGTAATGGCAAAAACCTGCATCTTCGTCCCTAATTCCTGCATGATATCCCCCATTTTATCGGCAATATCCCCGGAAACCCCCGTATCCACTTCATCAAAGATGATGGCAGGCAACGCCGTAAATCCGGCAATCATCGCCTTGATACATAACATCAGGCGGGAGATCTCGCCACCGGATGCCGTCTGGGCCACCGGTTGCAGTTCCGCACTCTTATTGGCAGAAAACATAAACCGGATTTCGTCCATTCCATCGCTTTCCGGCTCCTGTTTAGGAACAAAATCGATTGCAAAGCGCGTATTCGGCATACCCAACGGGACAATCATTTCCACCAATTGGGAAGCGATGGCTTTCGAGGCAATCTTACGCTGCTCGCTCAATACGGCAGCCTGTTGAAGCAATTCCTGATGGGAGACTTCCAACTGCTTTCTCAGCGATTCGAGCTGTTCATCAAAAGAATCGATCTCCTTCAACTGCTCACTATATTTATCCTGCAACTCCATCAGCTCTTCGACTTTGGAGACCCGGTGTTTCTGCTCCAGGGTGTATAACGTATTAAGACGTTCGTTCACCCAATCCAAGCGTTCAGGATTAAATTCTATATCCTCCTTGAGCACTTCCGTCTCGGAAGCCAAGTCGTTCATATCGATATAGGCAGAACGCAGGCGCTCGGCTATTTCTTTCGCTTTCGGATAATAACGTTCCAGGCTGTCTGCGGTGGAAAGGGCCTCTTTTATCAGTTGGACGGCTCCCTGTTCTTCCCCGTCCAGCAGTTGGGTTATCTTATAAAGAGAACCTTTTATCTCTTCGGCATGAGAAAGGGTTTCCAGTTCCTGTTCCAGTTCTTCCTGTTCGCCGGCAACCAAACCGGCATCGGTCAACTGCTCCAACTGAAAACGCACATAGTCTTCCTCCTGTTTAGTCTGGAGAGCCTTTTCGGTCAGCTCTTTCAGCTCCTTTTTCAAAGACAAATAACGGCTGTATTCCTTCCGGTAAAGGATCAGCAGGATATCATTTTCAGCCATTACATCGATTACTTTCAGCTGGAACCGGTTATCTCCCAACAAAAGATTCTGGTGCTGCGAATGGATATCGATCAGCCGGCTTCCCAACTCCTTCACCACGGAAAGCGGGACAGGAGAATCGTTTACAAAAGCACGGGACTTTCCCGATGCAAACAATTCCCGGCGAAGAATACAGACCTCCGCATCATACTCCAGGTCATTCGTGAGAAAAAATTCTTCCAATTTATAGCGGGAGACATCAAAGACCGCTTCTATCACACATTTTTCAGAACCGTTCTTAATGCTCTTTCCATCCGCACGCTGTCCTAAGACCAGGGATAGAGCCCCCAATATAATAGACTTTCCTGCACCCGTCTCGCCGGTTATCACAGAAAAACCTTTATCGAACTTAATGTCCAGGCTGTCAATCAGAACAAAGTTCCGTATGAATAAAGATTTCAGCATAGCTATTCCAGATTACTTTTTAAGCGATTCCATACGTGTCGTGAGGGCAGGATACAGATTGGACAACATTTTATAACCTTCCTGCTTCTCCGGCGCAGTAGCTTTCGAATAAATCAAAACGACTTCATCCAATTTGGAATCGGCGAACATCTGAAGCAACGGAGATGTCGGCCGGGCACTTTTCACCTGTTCCAACACCGGAAGCAAACCGATGATAGTCGTACGTCCACGATCCGGATTTGCGGCCATTTCATCGAGTCCCTTACGATGATAGTTATACCACATATCCCGGAACAGTTCCGAAGTATTGTCCGTCAGAGCCGTTGCCAAAGCATGTCGGTTACGGTCGTTTTCGAACGCTTTCCAACCCGTCCACGCAGGTTGTGCCTGAGCCAGACTCACGATCTGCATGGCCTGTCCGAGGAAAGCAGTACCTCCTTTTGGAGAAAAGCTGTCGAAATCCAGTCCGATGATCGTATAAATATAGAAAACAACAGTCGCGATCAGGTTACTGTTCAACGTATTTTCCGTATATTCCAGCGGTTCGAATTCGGTATAGTCAAAAGAAAGTTCCGTATCACGATAATTCAGCAACGTAGTCGTATAGCTGGAATTATATACCGGACGGCGAGCCTGCACCTGTATCTCTCCTTTAAAACTATTGTCCGATACCATCTCGTTGATGATGAGAGTCATGGAACAGTCGATACGTTCATTCATGGCAAAAGTGGCATCCGTCCACTTTTTGTTATTGACGAAATCATTCAATGCATCCTGCAAGGTTTTGAATACCTGTTTATTCGTACTCTGCACCTTATCACTGTTTATCGTGATGCGGGCATTCAACTCCTGCGCCTTACCTATAAAAGGAGCGGCTCCCAACAGACATATGCATAATAATTTCTTAATCATTCTCATTTTAATAATGTTGCCAATTTGTTTACAATATCAACGGCTACCCCCTGTTTGCTCTTCAACGGATAAGCGATCGTCCCGCCTTCCTTGTCGATGATCGTGATCTTATTCGTGTCGCAACGGAACCCCGCACCTGCATCCCTCAAAGAATTCAACACGATGAAATCGAGGTTTTTCCGCTTCAGCTTTCCTTCCGCATGAGCTGTTTCATCATTTGTTTCCAATGCGAAACCCACCAGAACCTGGTTTTCACGTTTGATCGTCCCTAACGAGGCTGCGATATCCTTATTCGGAACCAGGCGGAGCGTCATTTCCCCTTTCGTCTCCCTCTTGATCTTTTCGCTTACCTGCTCACCCGGACGATAATCCGCCACAGCAGCACAAAGGATACCGGCATCCGCCTGCGGAAAAGCTGTCATGGCCGCCTGATACATTTCTTCGGCCGACTCGACATCGATCCGCTTGATATTCGGATGAACCGCTGCCAAAGACACCGGTCCTGCGATCAATGTCACTTCGGCCCCCTGCTCCGCACACACTTCCGCCAATGCAAAGCCCATCTTTCCTGAAGAATAGTTACCTATAAAACGTACGGGATCTATCTTTTCATATGTCGGACCGGCAGTTATTACAATCTTTTTTTTTTCAAGCCGGGTTTGAGAAGCAAAGAAATCTTCCAGGACCGCCACGATCTTATCCGGTTCTTCCATACGCCCCTTACCCACCAGATGACTGGCAAGTTCCCCTTCGGCAGGTTCGATGATACGATTACCGAACGAACGCAGACGCTCCAAATTCAACCGTGTCGATGGATGCGCGAACATATCCAAGTCCATTGCCGGTGCGATGAAAACCGGTGCTTTACATGACAGGTATGTCGTGACCAGCATATTGTCGGCAATGCCATTCGCCATCTTTCCGATTGTCGAAGCAGTGGCCGGCGCGACCAGCATGGCATCGGCCCAGAGGCCAAGATCGACATGACTGTTCCACGTACCGTCGCGATTCGAGAAAAACTCGCTGATCACCGGATGGCTGCTCAACGTGGATAGCGTGAGCGGCGTTATGAATTCTTTTCCCGCAGGGGTAATAACAACTTGAACTTCCGCCCCTTTCTTCACAAGGGCACGGATGATATAGGCGGCTTTATAGGCAGCGATGCTCCCTGTTATCCCCAATATGATATGTTTACCTTTCAGCATTTTATTCGATATGCGGCCCCCTCTTTCAAAACACCTATGTTTTGACTTTAAAACACCTATGTTTTGAAAACGAAACATATATGTTTTGAAAGAGGAAGTCCCTTATTCCATTTTTATTACAAACGCAACACCATTATCTCGCGCGCCACACGGCTGTCGATATTATGATGTTCGCCTAATTTCCAGCCCTGTTTGTCCACAGGAGCAGCAAGGGCATCCAAATCCTTTTCCGTAATGCCACATTCACCGAGACGCGTTTTCAGTCCCATCCGGCGGAAGAAATCCTCACAGGCCGCAATCGTCTTGCGTGCCCTCTCCTCTTCCGTTCCATCCGTAATGCCAAAAACGACTTTCCCCATACGAGCTAACTTGGCCTGCTTCTCTTTAAACATATACGTCATCACGCCCGGCAAGAGGATCGCCAGTGTTTGTGCATGATCCAGACCGAACTGCGCCGTCAGCGAATAGCCCATACGGTGAGAAGACCAATCCTGCGGAACTCCCTGTCCGATCCAGACATTCAACGCATTGGTTGCCGCCCACATCAGGTTGGCACGGATATCGTAGTCATCCGGATGATCCAGCACTTTCAACCCCTCTTCATGGATGACGCGCATCAAACCTTCCGAAAAGGCATCCTGTACCTTCGCATTGACCGGATATGTCAGATATTGTTCCACCACATGAATAAAAGAGTCGACCACCCCGTTCGCCACCTGCCGAGCCGGGAGTGAATAAGTCACTTCCGGGTCCAGCACAGAGAATTTAGGGAAAATCAGCGGACTGGCGAAATTCAATTTCTCACGGGTCGATACACGGGAGATAACCGAACGTTCGTTCATCTCCGAACCAGTCGCAGCCAATGTAAGCACCGTACCCAACGGCAGAGCACTCTTCACCTGCCCGCCTTTCGAAAGGATATCCCACGGATCACCTTCGAAACCGACAGATACTGCGATGAACTTTGTTGCATCAATCACCGAACCACCGCCTACGGCCAACAGAAAATCGATCTTCTTCTCTTTGACGATCTCCACGGCCTTCATACAGGTTTCGTAATGCGGATTTGCTTCGATACCTGGAAATTCGGTCACTTCAAAACTTTCCAACGCCTTCGTCACCTGATCGTAGATACCGTTTTTCTTTATGCTTCCGCCACCATATACCATGAGTACCCTGCTTCCTTCCGGAATCAAAGCGGACAAGCGGGCGATGGAACCTTTGCCGAAAACGACCTTTACCGGGTTACAAAACTCAAAATTATTCATATCGCTTATTTCGAATTCATATTAAAACCTGCCATCCTTAATTTGATCTCCGTCAATTTCTTCTTAGTATTCAACGGAAAATCCCCTTTCATCATCCACTCATAGTACCCCAAATCAGTCTTCAGGACCTCTTCTACCAGACGCCCCTTATGCTTACCGAAGTTGATTATCTCTTCGCCCTTGTCGTTATAGACCATCCTTCCGGCAAAGTCCACATTGTTCGTATAGCTTGAATATTTGGAAAGGAAATCAATGTCGTTCTGCAACTCCGGATAACGGTCCAGCTGCGCTTTCAACACTTCATAAGTCGCCATCGTATCGGCTTCCGCCGTATGGGCGTTTTCAAGACTCTTGTCACAGTAGAACTTATAAGCGGCCGAAAGCGTACGCTGTTCCATCTTATGAAAAATAGTCTGTACGTCTATGAACTTGCGTCTGTTCAAATCGATATCGACACCAGCACGCAAAAACTCTTCCGCCAGCAAAGGGATATCGAAACGATTGGAATTATATCCGGCCAGATCACACCCTTCTATCTGGGTTGCCAGCGACTTGGCTATTTCTTTAAAAGTAGGACAGTCTTTTACATCTTCGTCAGTGATGCCGTGAATGGCGGTCGACTCCGGTGGAATGGGCATTTCCGGATTGATCCGTCTCGTTTTAGATTCTTCTTTTCCATTCGGGTAAACCTTTACAAAAGAGATTTCCACGATACGGTCTTTAACAATATTAATACCCGTAGTCTCCAAGTCGAAGAAGACTAACGGGTTTTTCAGGTTTAACTGCATTTCTTCGTATTTTAATCATTCAACATCATAGGCATCAGCAGCATCAGCAGATCCTCGTTCTCTTCGTTTTCAGAAGGAACGATCAGACCGGCACGTGAAGGATCAGCCAATTCGAGTATCACCTCTTCCGAATTGATGTTGCTCAGTATTTCAATCAGATAAGTAGCCTTGAAACCGATGCTTAATTCAGTTCCGTCAAAACTGCAAACGATCTTCTCTTCTGCGGAAGTAGAGAAATCGATATCCTGTGCGGAAACAAGCATTTCACTTTCCTTCAACTGCAATTTGACAAGGCTGCTGGCCGGATTGGAGAAAACGGAAACACGCTTCAAGGCATTCAGGAAAGAGACACGGTCGATTGTCACCTTGAAAGGATTTTCCTGCGGGATCACGCTGTTGTAGTTCGGATAACGGCCTTCGATCAGGCGACAAACCATTTCGAAATTAGCACAGTTCACATAGGCGTTGTTATCATCGAACTTGATGCTGATCATCCCCTCCTCCTTTGACAAAAGGCCTTTTAACAGGTTAGCGGGCTTCTTCGGCAAAATGAAAGAAGCTCTTTCCGGTGATTTTACCGAAAGATTACGCAGGCGCACCAGCTTATGGCCATCGGAAGCCACAAATGTCAAATCGTCCGTGTGAATATCGAAATAGATACCATTCATTACCGGACGAAGTTCATCGTCAGCCGTTGCAAACAACGCGCGGCTTATACCGTTCAGCAACATCTGCGCGTCCATCATGATGGATATGGCGTTATCATTCAACGGTTTCTGCTGCGGATATGTGTCTCCTTTCTGTCCGATAAAATTATATTTACCATTCTGGAAATGGATAAAAATTTCCAAGTTATCATCGTTAATATCAAAAGTCAGCGGTTGTTCGGGCAACTCCTTCAATGGATCGAGCAGGATTTTTGCCGAGACAGCGAAAAGCCCGCTTCCCTGTGCATTCATCACGTCAACGGATGTAACCAGACGTGTTTCAGCATCCGAAGCTGTTATGGTAAGTTTATTACCTTCCAGGCTAAAAAGGAAACTGTCCAGGATCGGTAATGAATTCTTAGAAGCAATAACTTTGCTAATAGATTGCAAACGTGATAACAGCGCTGTGCTGGATACATCAAATCTCATGGTTCTTAATTATTAATTTGTTTCTATTTATTATTTATCAACGTGTTGTAGGTCCGACTCACCGGCAGCCCCCAATCGGACAGCCGCAGATTCGCCCACACAAAATTATGAAAATATTCCATATAACCACCCGAATGGAGACAAAAAAGAGAGGTCCTTCCCGCTATGGGGAAGAACCTCTCTTTGTATCTTGATATTACGCCCTGTTATTTAGCGAAATAATCTTTAACAGCTTCGTTAGGAACCATTTCTTCCTGGAAGATGTAAGCACCGGTCTTCGGGGACTTAACCATCTTGATTACTTTAGAATAGGTACGACCGTCACCTTTCTTAAATGTTGCAACCGCTTTTTTTGCCATTGTTTAATCTCCTCTTACTTAATTTCTTTGTGTAATGTCATCTTCTTCAGGATAGGATTGTACTTCATCAGCTCCAATCTCTGAGTTGTATTCTTTCTGTTCTTTGTTGTAATATAACGAGATGTACCCGGCATACCACTTTCTTTGTGCTCAGTGCATTCAAGAATTACCTGAACTCTGTTACCTTTTGCTTTCTTTGCCATTTCTTATTTCCTCCTCAAATTAAGCGTTTAAATAACCTTTTTCAGCAGCCTTCTTAATTGCTGCATCCAAACCAAGTTTATTGATAGTACGCAAGCCAGCGGCTGAAATATTCAGGCTAACCCAACAATCCTGTTCTACCCAGTAGAACTTTTTAGTAAACAGGTTCACATCAAACTTACGTTTCGTTCTTCTCTTAGAGTGAGAAACGTTGTTGCCAACCATTGCTTTCTTTCCGGTAATTTGACAAATTTTAGACATCGCTAATCTTTCTTTTTAATATTACGAAATTTAAGTCAACTCCTGCTATCTGTCTTCCCTTTTTGAACTGCATCTTGAACAAAAACAAAGATTCTAATAGAGTTTCTCTTCTTTTACGGGGCACAAAGGTACAAATTATTTTCATTCACACACAAGAAATCGACAAATAAATCAGCACTTTCTGCTATTTTTCCTTAATTTATTCTGTATGAGAGTATCAAGTCCTGCTGCCGCATAGATTGTTATCGCAAACAGATAAGGATAATGATAGCGGGAAGTAATCACGAACAAAACCGTTACAGCCGTGCCTAAAGCTGGGATCAGGAGATAGACATTCCGTTCCCGTAACAGGTCGCGCCGGTTCGTCCAAATGTAATAAAGGAATAGCAAAAGCACGGTGTAATAGGCTATGCTCTTCAAGGCTAAAGAGACTATCAACTCCATCAATTCCAGCCTATTGCCCTGAACTTTCGAAAGTACTACTCTAAATCCCATATCAGGCTTTACACGCTCCGTCCAGGTATCTTCGCAATATAAAGCGGCCAACTTGAAGGGCATTTGAGCTATATATTTAAACGGATGTTCCGATATCCAACGGACCGACGCACGCTTCAACAGGCTGTCCCGCTCCATATAGGTATATTCTCCGGGAGGAAGGCAAATATAATTGTCCGGATCACTGAAGCCGTTAAAATTGACTAAACCGTTTGCTTCATCAAAAGAGCTCATCGCTAAATTATAGCCTCCGGATACCGCTTGATAGACAAAATGACCGGTTCTCTTCTTCGCACTCTGCCCGATCAGGAAAACAGTCAAGACAAGCGGCAGGGCCAAAGCGGCATAAAACTGCCATCGACGCTTTTGCATGATGAAAAGGAGCAAAATCACGAATAAAAAGACAACTGCCAGAGGACGGAACCAGTTAGCCAAAGCGATCAACACGCCGGCGACAGCTACAGGATATAGCCGGCGGACGTTGCATAGCAGCAGGGCTGTCAACAGCAGGAAAGTAAAAGGCAAATCAGTCAATACGGCTATCGGAGCATATAGGTTCGAAAAAATCAACATATATAAAATAGCAGCGTAATATCCCGTTTTATCTGAAAACATCCGCCCGGCCAACTTCCGTATTTCAAATATCATTACAATATTCATCAATAAATTCAGTAACCGGACAAAAGAGAAAGATCCGAAAAGATGATGGATTCCGATCAAAAGGTTTACATAACCCGGACCGAAAATAAAATCCTCATATTGGTTATGCATGTCCGGATACCAAGTATCTCTCGCGATACATTCCGAAGCCAGTTTCACATAAGCCAGGGCATCATCGTGGTTAGGCATATCCCAGTATTTTACTACCAGGAAAACCTGCAGGATCACCCATATGGCAAACACGATCCGAAAAACGGCCGGTAATTTTTTTCCAATCATTCCTTTAGCTCTTTTGGGGAGACAAAGATACAGCCTTTCCTCTGATAATCCGCAGTCATTCCATTACCAAAATGACACCACTCCCGCATGTAAATCGGATTACTACCCCATATTTTTGGAATCAGTAGTGCGAGTAATATTTTTTAACATTTCTATTTGAAAGCAACCACGTCTTTTTACTGTCGAAATGCTCACGGGGCTTTTTCCTCTTTTCTTGCGTACCCGTATAACGATTCAGGCACGGGTTTCACGGGGAACACGCGGGATGAAAATAAATTCATCCATGTATTTCCCGTGAAACCCGTGCCTGAAAACAGCGGCAAAGGGTGTCCCCTATTACTGCAAACGACGAATGCCCACCGCTTTGTTATACTGGGCGAGGGAGGCTTTCTGCTGATACCAGGTCTGGATCAGACTGCTATAGGACTGAATCCAGGAAAGCTGGGCGGAAAGGACATCGAGGATCGGAAGTTTTCCCTCATTATAGCTGAACGTATTCAGGTCAAGATTTTCTTCAGCGATCTTGCAGGCCTCTTCAGCGACATCGATTTGCTTCGTGTTTTCCGTCAGGCTGGTCCAAGAGTTGGCGACTTCCTGAGAAATCTGATCGCGTGTATAATCCATCGCATATTCCTTACTGCGTAAGATAGCTTTCTGAGAATTCACTTCTTTGAAACGGGCTCCCCAACGAAACAAAGGTATCTTCAGGGAGGCGAACACGGCAGGTGTCCAAAGCTGGTCGGACCCTTTCACGTTCAACATCGGTGTGCCCCAGGTTCCCTGAAAACCGATAGCCAGTGTCGGATTATACTTTGCTTTTGACAGGTTGATCTGCCGTTTCTGGTATTCGATATTCAATTTAGAGATCGTGAAATCCGGCCGGTTCTGCAAAGCGGCCTCTTCCCCTATGTGCATGGGCAACGGCTGAACCATCGTGATGGCATCGGCCATCTCTACCGGTGTCATAGGAGGAACTCCCATCAGCACGTTCAGGTTTTGTAAGGCAATCTGATAGTCTTTGTACGCGGCGCTTTTGTTCAATTCCGCTTCTTTCAAACGCGACTGTACCTGCAAGAGGTCTGTCTTACTGATCTGCCCGTCATTGAAACGGGTAGTCAGCACGTTTGCCAATTCCTGCACGATATCGACATACTGGCACATGACATCGTACATACCTTTGCGGGCAGCCGCAGACCAATAGTTCAGGTCGGCGGCATACACGATATTGTCCGTCGTCAGCTCCTCGGCTTCGGAAGCGATCTGTCCCTGTATCTGGGCGGCCTTGTAATGGTTGTAGATTTGTCCGCCGGCATAAACAGGTTGACTTACGGAAGCTCCCAGACTATACGTATTGTGATCCATTTCGACAGACATGCCCGGACCGAAATCCAGGTCGTACTTATTGATACGGTACTGGTAGCTGCCGGAGAAGTCGAAAGCCGGGAAGAAAGCGGTCTTGGCCGCCTTGATAGCATGCTGCATCGCAATACGCTCTTCCGCACTCTGTTTGATCTGACGGCTATATTCAAGCACTTTCTGCTTGTAGTCTGCAGCCGTGACGGGCTTTTCCTGTGCTCCCACAGATAAAGCCCCCAACAGCATACAACCGATAATTATTTTATTTCTCATATTATTATACCGATTTAATCTTAAAGAATACACAATAAGTAACCGGAAGCACGAAGATCGTCAAGATCGTAGATACGAACAGACCACCCATGATGGTAGCCGCCATACCGGCGAACATAGCGTCACCCAACAACGGCAACATACCTAAGATCGTCGTACCGGAAGCCATCGTCACCGGAACGATACGGGTTTTCGTTGCCTCTATCACGGCATTCACCGGAGACAGGCCTGCTGTCAAGCTGCAATCCTATTTCGTCCACCAGCACGATCGCATTCTTGATATTCATACCGATCAAGCCCAACAGACCCAGCATAGCAAAGAAGTCGAGGGACTTACCGAATACCAACAATCCCAATACCACACCAATGAAAATCAACGGCAGCATCGCCATGATCAATACCGGTTTCCGGTAATATTTCGGGAATAAGAATAACAAGGTGACATAAATCAAACCGAACATCAACGGGATATTAGCGGCGATCGCCTTATTACCTTTATCTTGCTCGGACTGTTCGCCGAAGTATTGTAGTTTATATCCTTCGGGAACCTGCACCTCCTGCTGGATCTCCTGCCACAACTGGCTGAAAGCTGCCATTGTATTGGCCCCACGTTTCGGTTCGCACTGCATCATCATATAACGCTGGCGATTATAACGCTTCACGACGCTGTACTCGTAATCGAGCGAGAAGTCGTCGATCACCTGCTCCACTTTGACCGAACGGCCTTTGGCGCTGTAAACCGGCAAGGTCTTGATATCGTTCAAATTCATGGAATCCCGGTCAGCATCTTTCAGCAGGATCGGCATGAACACATCTCCCTCACGATATTCTCCTAAAGGCACGCCATTGGTTGCCGAACGAAGCGAATAGGCCATCTGCTGGCGGGTAATACCCAAGCGAAGACCCTTTTCCTGCGAGTACAACGGTTTCCATACCGGAACCTTGTTTCCCCAACTGTTGCGCACTTCCATCACCATGTCGTTCTTGCGGGCGATCTCTTGTGCACGCTGCGTCAGAGCCACCAGCGTATCGATATTATCACCAACAAACCCGATTTCAATTGCAGCATCGGGCACGGGAGACAAAGCAAACAAAGCTGAACGGGTCAAAATATCCGGATAGTTGGCGACCATATATTCATAGAACTTATTTTCCTCGTTCTGCGCATCTTTCGCATCCTTGGTTTCGATCAAGACATTCGCGAAGTTCGGTTTCGGGCCGACAGAAGAACTTGCCAGGTAATAACGCACCGGAGAGCCTCCCAACGTGAACGAATAGGATTTGATCTTCTCGTTGTTCTTCAGATAGTCCTCGATCTTGATCACATTCCTTTCCACATCGTCGATGCCATACCCTTCCGGGAAGATCAGGTCGGCACGGAAATAGGGCTTATTCATGATCGGGAAGAAACTCTGCGGCATGATGCTCATGATAAACAAAGACAGGAACAAGGTTGCCACCACCGAGGTAAGCGTGAGATAACGACGCTTGATCAGACGTCCCAGTATCTTTTCAAACGTATGATACAATTGGGTGTCATAGGGATCTTTGGATTCGCCCGGTTTCGCCTCTTTCAAGATGAAATTTCCGAAAGTCGTCGTCTGTGTCAAAGCCAATATCCAACTCAGTCCGAGAGAAACGGCAAGCACGATAAACAACGGCTTGACAATCTCAGCCACGGAAGCCGGCGCCAAATACATCGGTAAGAAAGAACAAACAGCGATAAAGGTCGCGCCCAACAACGCCCACTGAGGTTTGGTGGCTCCATCGACCAACGCTTGGTAACGCGATAAGCCTCGCTTGATACCGACCTGCGCATTATCGGTCACCACAATCGCGTTATCCACCAGCATCCCCATCGCGATGATGAAAGCGGCAAGGGACGTACGGTTCAGCCCGACTCCCCAGACCAGCATGATCAGCAACGTACCGCCCACCGAGAAAAGCAACGAGCTGCCCACCAGCATACCGGCACGCGATCCCATCACAAGGAAGATAATCACAATTACGATGAGCAACGATTCGATCAGATTCAGGATAAAGCCGTTGTTCGCCTCATTGGCAATCTTATTCTCCGGATAAATGGTTTTCAGTTCCATACCGATCGGGAAAAGCTGCTCCATCTCTTTCAAATGTTCGGCAACAGCATCGCCGACAGCCACCACGTCGTCTTTCGCACCCGTAGCCACACCGATACCGATGGCCCGTTTGCCATCCACACGCATCAGGTTGGAAGGTGGGTCCATATAGCCACGTTCGATGATAGCGATATCGCCCAGGCGCACTTCGCCTCCCCCCTTTGTCACGATCAGTTGGTCGCGTATATCCTCTATGCTTTTATAAGTACCTTCGGCACGTACACGAAGCTGGTAAGTCCCGGTCATGATCTCGCCTGTATTGACCAGCAGGTTCTGGGTCTGCAGGACTTGCTGGATCGAGTTCGGGTCGATCCCCAGGTTCGCCAGCTTGGGGATGGAGATACGCACATTCACGACCTGCGTCTGTTCCGCAAACAGATAGACCTTCTGCACGCCCTGGATAGGAGTCAGCTCGGTCTTGATCTTCTGCGCCCAATCACGCATATCGTCATAAGTAAAGCCCTCGTCGGCAGTCAGGGCGTAATAGATACCGAACACGTCCCCGAAGTCATCGCTCACGTTAATGGCGGAAGCACCGCTCGGAAGGCGGGGTTGTATGTTAGCCACCTTACGGCGCAATTCGTCCCACTTGACCGGCATATAATCCGGGGCCAAAGTCGGCTGCAGCTCGATCGAGATCTTCGACATACCGAAATAAGATTCGGACTTGATCTGGAAAACATCCGACATGGCCTGGATTTCCCGCTCGATCGGTTCAGTCACCAGCTTCTCCACCTCTTGCGGAGTCGCTCCCGGATACTGGGTAACCAAGACCGCCGTCTTGATCACGAAGGGAGAATCTTCCTTCTTCGGCAATTTAAAGAAAGAATATATACCTCCTATCAGCATGACCGCTAGGAAAAAGTATATAATCTTCTTATTCTCTAAGGAATATACTGGAAGATTCATTATTTATCAGCTTAATCCGTTAATACTTTTACCTGTTGCCCTTCAACCAGACGGGTAGCTCCGGCCGAAACGACCTGATCACCGGCATTCAGCCCTTGGGTTATTATCACATTGTCTTTCCCCACCAGCCCGGATTCTTCAATCCGGCGGCATTCCACCTTTTGTGACCGGGCATTATAGACAAAGACAAATTTGTCGTTATTTTCTTCACTGGCTACAAGGGCGGAAAGAGGCGCCAGCACCGCTCCCTCGTTAAAGCTTGCACTCTCGATATGCAGCACCACACGGCAGGAAAATCCGACAGCCACTTTGTATTTGTTCAGATTAAATTCAGGATCGTCGATATACAGGAAGACGGGGACACCGGAACCATCGGGAGACGCTTCCACATATTCTTTCACCTTCGCTTTGAAACGGATTCCCTTATAGTTGTCAAACTCCACATAGATCTGATAAGGAGTGGAGAAATAGGTAATGTTCGTTTCTGGCATCGTGTACTGGATCTGCAACTTGTTCGGGTTGATCAGGCAAACGATCCCCTGTCCGGCCTGTACCTTCTGATAGTTCTCTACATACTTCTTCTGGATAAATCCATCGAACGGAGCACGCAGTTTCGTCTGCGCCAACTGGTTCTGTGCATATTCGAATGCAGCTTTTGCGTTGGAATAAGAAGCCTCGGTCGATTCATATTCCTGTTTCGAGATAGCTTGTTTGGATAACAGCTTCTTCGCACGTTGCAACTGTGCTTCGGCTGTTTGAAAAGAAGCCTTCTTCGCTTCATATTCCCATTTGAAATCCTGCGGGTCGATCTCTGCTACGACCTGTCCCGTACGGACTTTTTGTCCTTCATCCACATTCAGCGAAATCAGTGGTCCGGACATTTTGAAGGCCAAATCACTGAACTGGTCCGGCGATACGACACCGCTAAACGACTTTTCCACAAGGTTCAATGAGGTCACTTCCGTCAGCTTCACCGGACGGGGACCTTGCTCCTTCACCGGTGGCTGACTACACGACATCAATGCTGCCAATACAAAAACGGGGATTAATTTACCATTCATGATAACTTACATTTAGTTATTTGTTGTTATTATTATATTCTGATTCTTTTTTATGCCTTAAGAATACAACATTCTTTTACAATCTATTGTTCCGGTTCCGTCCGGATTTCAAAATATATCTTCCGGCAATTTTCCGGATATATACATTAGAACGACCAACTGCTCCAATCGACCGTTGCCTCCATTTCTTTTTCCTGATCATCGGGGATAGACGGAAAAAAATCAATGCCTGTTACTTTTTCCACGCTATCGATAGGTATCGCCATAGATTTCAGCGAATTATCTTTATAATCCCTGTTTTCCAAAAGAAATCCGATGCCTTTATACCCTTTCTCCGTGTGGTAACACAATACTTTATAAAAAGATTTGGGTATCGCCACCCTGTTTTTTCCTAACCGTTTCATATCGCCTGTAATGACAGGACCCGTAACGATCAAAAGCGAACCGTTATCCAGCGCCCACAAGCGGCACTGTTCCTCCAGGTCTTTCCAGATACCCCGGTTTAATTTCGGTTTTTGCGGGCAGATATTACTCAGGTAAAAAGACTCGCGCATGGCTTGTGCAGACCATTTCATATCGCCAGCCGGAGCTAAATGACCACGGTCGTAGCCGGAACGCGTATAATCCTCGTTCATTGCCGTTGCGCCTTTCACCTGCGGGTCGGATACAAACTTATTAGAGCGTTCCGTCTTTTTGCTTTTGGCTTCCGTCGCCGTCAATTCATACGCGACCCAGTTGGCTATACGATACTCGGAATTATAAGAAACCGTATATCCTTCATGTTTGATAACCTGCTCTTGGCGTTTTTCTTTTAAGCGGGGTATCTCTGTATTTGCGGGGATTTTAAATGTCTTTGTGGAAAGTTTGGCAGGAGCTTCATTGGCGGATGTTTTGTCCTGTACTTTTTGTTTCGGAGCGGTTACAGCCTTTTTAGAAGAAACAGTCTCCTGTCTCTTTTTCTCCAAAGCCACCGGTTCATGTCCGGCCATCGGAGCAAAGAAATCATATATAAACAAAAATCCTATAAAACAAGCCACTACGATAAAGGCGCCAATAAACATTCGCTTCACTGTGGAAAGGAAGGACGAAGTCTTTTGAACTTTTTTCCGCGGTTTCCTTACGCTTTTTCTCTTTGCCATCTCTCTTGATAAAACCTATTCCTACTCAGGCGCAAAAGTAGACAATATAAAGATGCTATACAACACATGCGAAGGGAATGTATTGGTTTGGATTGTTAGAAAAAACGGGTTAAATGCAATGTCAATCTTATTTCACCGCCCTTGCAATTCCAATATCAATTCATCTACAATATATAAATCTCCCATCAGATAAAGATAATCCAGCGGATCATGTAGCCTCTCGCAGGTCTTCGACTCATAGAAGAGATCAAAAGCTCTTTCAGGTGTGATGTCCAATGTCTTATGCACTTGTGTCACGATTCGTCCGATTTATTCCAAAGTAATATATCGCTTAACATGGTCTTATTTTGTTTTAGAAGTAAATGATTCGACAAACGTTAAATAATGTTCGACAATTTGCTGATTGGTAATACAAAACTGATTATTGGGGGCAAAATGCCTCAAGCGTCCTATAGCAACTTCAGCACTTATATAATCTCCCGTAAAAAGTTCAACTGTATCCACGATACGGTCATCAGCAACACCACCTTCTATCAGGTCATATGCTTTCCAAGCATCCCCACCACGACGGTTTTCCACGATTAATTTCAGCCATTCGAGGTTATAACCATCAATTTTTTTTGTAACGAAAGTTTCCTTTTATTGCCACCAAGTCAAGTTCATATTTGCAGACTATGGGGGATAATTTTCTGTAATCCGCAATTCTTCTCGACCACGTTTCTGCCTGTTCCACCACATCTATCACAAGTATCAAGTTTATGCAGCAAACGATTATTTTCATCATAAAGCATCATTTCATGCTCTGCATGTTCCTTTTCGTGACAAGCACGACACAATGTTATTAGATTATCATCTTCATATTCCCATGCCTTATGGTCAACTATATATGATTTATGATGAATATCAAGGAGTGGAAGTTTGTTATTCCTATTTCTTATTATTATGCTTTTATTATCTAATGACACAGCATAAACATCACAATTATTTATACTTAATGTTTGAAAATAGACTCCTGGAAAAATATGATGTTTACGTAATTTATTCTCACAACACAACATATCTAATGATATATCATTTTCCATAAATAAGCACTCACAAAAATCACTTAAATCATCTGAATTGTACGCATATACATATAATACCCAATCTTTCCATTTTTACATCTTCTTCACTCAATAAAAATCTTTTTACAAGCTCCTTTATCTCCTGATCTTTTATAAAATACCATAGTTTTTCTTTTGTCGGCAAAATAGTATAAACATCTTTCCCCATTATTCCAAAAGAGCCACAATGTTGACAACGGTATTTATCACGTCTAAGGAGATGAGAACGCTTGCGCTTCCACTCTTTAGATTTCAATTGTTCAATATAAGAAGTTTCCATATACTCTTTTTTTATTTTATGAACTGATAGAGATAGTTGCTCCCATCCACACCAACCTTAACAGGTATGCTTCGGCGTGAGGGTGACTGGGCAAATCTACTACTTATACTACTTTTAGTAGATAAACCTTTCTCACAAACCACCAATCCCCCCGTTATCAAACTCCATTTTGCATACATACGCACCCACCCAGTTCTTTTTGATGTCGCATTTATCCATTTGCGAGATGCGATAGTACCACATCTCTTTTTCGCAGGGGACAATCACCAAGTAATCCTCGGAAAATCCCACATAGGCATCGAACGTAGCCTCTTTCCCCTTAATCATATAAGAAGACATCGACACTTCAGGTTGTGGCAGAATATGATGGCTGGAGGAGTCGTAAACCGCATGGGAGAATACCCGACGCAGCTTCGCATTTTTCACAATAGCATGGATGCCGGCCTTGAAATGCTGACCGGCAGGAAGCAGTCTTTCTATGGCGGCAATCATGGTTGCCTCGTTAAAAACCGACATGTTCCAGTTAAGATTTAATCGTTATGAACGTGTTAATAGTCGAATCCGAATTGCCATAGCGGCAGGATATTGCCGGAAGCGAACTCGATATCATCCTTGATGACAAAGGCATTCGGCACATCTTCTATCTGTTTCTTTCCTTTCTTGCGTCCACCGATTTCAAACGTGTAATCTCCGATGCAGAAATCGGAAACCGAGGAGGTGATTACATCGTGATTTACCCGCATCTGGTTGAAGAAGAACGTTTCCCGGATATTGCCTATTTCAGCTTTCTCGCCACCGAGATTGTATATCAGGTTCGTGTTGTCGAGGTATATCTTATCCACCTTTCCCAGACCCCGGATTCCGCCCGTGTCGTCGCGGAGCTGTGCGATGAGTCCCGCTTCTTCAATATAGAGACAATAGTCCGATACGCTGTTGCGGCTTACGTTCAATGCCGTAGCGATGCTGCTGATATTAGGCTTGAAAGGAACGCTTTTGGCAATAATAGCCAACAACTGTTTCAATTTCCGTCCGGTGGAAACGTTCATACCTGCATATTGCGGAATATCCGATTCGAGGGCGAGATTCACGATTTGCTGGATGTGGATACCCTGATTCTCCAAAGAAAAGGGATAATATCCTTGTCTGAGATACTCCGGGAAAAACTGGAGCGGATGAAACTGTGCAGGCATTTCCACTTTCCGCTGCAAGACCTCCTCCAGCGTGTAGACAGGAAATTGCAGGTCATGGAAAAACAGCAGATACTCCCGGAACGACAACCCTTGCATATGATACATGACCGCCCGTCGGCTCAGGTCTGCCACGCCCTTGTTGATATCGAGTACCGACGAGCCGGTAAACACGACCTGCAATTCGGGATGGTAGTCATACATGAGTTTCAACTCCTTCGACCAATCTTTGTAACGATGGATTTCATCGATAAACAGGTGCTTGCCTCCCCGTTTGACGAAATCGTCCGCCAAATCCAGCAGCCGGTGGTCAGCAAAATAAAAATCCTCTGCCGTAACATACAACGAGGTGTCGGGCGACAGATTCTCCTTGATATATTGCAGAACAAGCGTCGTTTTACCCACACCACGTGGGCCGGTCAGACCGACCATGCGGCTGCTCCAGTTAATGCGGTCGTACATGTAACGGTGAAAACGGGTATCCGTTTCCAATAGCAGCTTCTTATATCTATCCTGTAATTGATTCATAATCAAAAGTATTTTTGCAAAGATACGAAAATTGCTCTCTAACTGAGCAAAAATACACCCAAAATTGCTCACTGATTGAGCAATCTTAATAAACAATCACATAAAATACTAATACACAGCAATAAATACATCATCTCAAAAAAATCGTTCCTGCATAAAAAACTCGTCTTTCCTTAACCTGTCACAAATCGTGGCGGGCTATTTCTTTATATGCACATCACAGGGAAAGAATATGATTTGCTGGTGACGGAGCTCCGGACGGAACTCGGAGCCCGGACGGATGGCGGCGGAAAGAACCTTATCGCCCGGTGTCCGTTCTGCGGCAAAGAGGGGAAATTCGGGGTCTACATCGGTCGGGAGACCGCCCGCAAGAAGCCTTTCATGACGCACTGCTTCTCCTGCGGTCGTTCGACGACGACACTGGAGCGTCTGCCCGAAAGCCTCGGCCGGATGGACCTGCTGCCGGCTGAACCGCCGCTGGGACGACTACGTCATCTTTCCCGTCATCGATGCCGGCGATACGGTAGGCTACGTCACCCGGCATACATGGAGCAAAGAGGAAATCGACCGGCATAACTGCCGAGCCAAACACAGCGGCGACTACAAAATCCTGCGGTGGCGCAACTCCACGGAGAACGACTTCGTGAAACTGCTCTACAACTACGACGCCGCGGCAGAGGGCGAGACCGACACAGTCGTCCTCGTCGAGGGCATCTTCGATGTGGTCTCCCTTACCCGCAAACTGGACCTGTATGACAACCGCCGCTTTGTCACCGTCGCCACGTTCGGAAAGAAAATCTCCCGCACCCAGATATACAAACTCCAGCCGAAAGGCATCCGCACGGTAGTCATCGGCTACGACGGGGACGCTGTCGAAGCCGTCAAGCACACCGCCTCGGAGCTCTCCGCCTACTTCGAGGTCTTCGTGGCGGACATTGCCGACCCAGAGAAAGATTGGGAAGACCTGACGGCGGAAGAGGTCTATCGAATTTTCGCCTACGGTCTGAAAACGCCCGTCGAATATCAATTTACTAAAATACAACAGCAATAACATGAACGAACTGCATGAATGGTTGGAAGCAAACCGTATCGCATACCGCCCCGTCGACCGGGAAGTGGTCGAAATCAAAGACTTCGGCAAGGTGTTAGGCATCTACTGTTGCTATGTTCTTTGACAGGAATTTGAAATTTCTCAGGTTTCAGAGTGTCAAGAACAAAGCGTCAAGCAAACGCTTCCTATGTATATACATTCCCACCCTTTATAGACCAAACGAATGGCCTCGGCGTGAGAACGTGACAAAATTACATATTTTTTGCATTGTTCTCAAATTTGCAACATGATAATTTCATAAACCTTTCTCACAAACCACACCTGTAGAGTCCAACAGATTCATCATCAAGTTGGCCATGAGTTTGGATGAAAGGAATATGGATAAAGCATTGCAATTGTTGCAGACCTTCATCGGCACAATCCCCTATTGCGACAACACAGACTATGAAGGCCATTATCAACAAATATTATATCTGTAGTTTCGCACCCCTGTCCA